>Ga0335075_10012747_pt1 | contig 12691 bp, 11 predicted proteins | sample Lox_Sample_24_FD_206723 | JGI IMG/M metagenome (GOLD analysis project Ga0335075, IMG submission 206723) | Soil microbial communities from Loxahatchee National Wildlife Refuge, Florida, United States - Lox_Sample_2.4 | ecosystem: Environmental > Terrestrial > Soil > Wetlands | place: USA... | reverse complement strand
GGTTCCCGTGGTGCCCAGGGGCGCGGGTACGGGGCTTTCCGGCGGTGCTAACGCGATCGATGGATGTCTGATGCTCAGCCTGGAGCGGTTCACCGCCATCCGCGAGGTCAACACGAGGCATCAGTACGCCGTCGTCGAGGCCGGGGTCCTCAACGCCGACCTGGGCCGGGCGGCTGCGGCCGCTGGGATGTTCTATCCGCCCGATCCCGGGAGCTTCGAGATCTGCACGATCGGCGGCAACCTCGCCACCAACGCGGGCGGCATGCGATGCGTCAAGTACGGCGTGACCAGGGATTCCGCGCTTGGCCTTGAAGTCGTCCTTGCCGACGGCAGCGTGTTGCGCACCGGCAGCGGCGCCCGCAAGGACGTCGCCGGATACGACCTCACCTCGCTGTTCATCGGGTCGGAAGGGACTCTCGGCGTGATCACGTCGGCCACCTTGCGGGTCCGCCCGCGCCCGCCGCGTGACCCGGTGACGTTCGTCGCGTCGTTTCCCGCGCTGGCCGCGGTCGGCCGCGCGGTGGACGCCATCCAGGCCAGCGGGGTGGTGCCCAGCATGCTCGAGCTCATCGATCAGGCCACGATCAACGCGATCGAGGACTATCGCCGCATGGACCTGGACCGCTGCGCCGCCGGGTTGCTCATCGGCCAGGCCGACGGTGCCGCCGCCGATGATGAGGTCCGGCGGATGACGCAGTGCTGCCAGGAGGCCGGTGCCGACCTCGTGGTCCAGGCGACGACTGCCGAGGAATCGGACCTGCTCCTTGAGGCGCGTCGGCTGGCCGGCCCGGCCGTGATGGCCGCAGGACCGACGGTCGTCGAAGATGTCTGCGTCCGGCCCGGGCAGCTGGCCGAGATGCTCGCGGCCGTCCAGGAAGTGAGCGCGGGCAGCGGTATCCCGATCGCGACCGTCGCGCACGCCGGCGACGGCAACCTGCATCCGGTGCTGATGCTGCCCGACCTGGGCGCCGAGACCGTGGCCCGTGCCATGGCGGCGGGTCAACGGCTTTGCGATAACGCGCGCGTGCTCGGCGGGACCATTACGGGTGAGCATGGCGTCGGGGTGCTCAAGCAGGCCTGGCTGCGGCAGCAGCTCGGGCCCGCGTCGCTGGCCGTGCACCGGGCGATCAAGTCGGCGCTCGACCCGGCTGGCATCCTCAACCCCGGCCGGTCCTTCTGACGCGTGCGATGCGGGTTGCAAGCCTCGGGCCTGCTGCCCCGGTGCCTCGGCCTGGCTATACAACATTCACGTGTGCTGCGATCTGACTTCTGCCAGCCGTGCGTTCAGGAACCGGCGCTCGGGACCGGTGCTGGCAAGGGCTGCCGCCCCCTCGTAGGCGCTGGCGGCTTCCTGGTTCCGGCCAAGGCGGCGCAGGAAGTCAGCCCGGGTCGCGGGCAGCAGGTAGTAGCCGGCGAGTGCGCCGCCGGCCTCCAGGCGCTGCAGCAGCGCCAGCCCTGCCGCGGGGCCGTCGGCCATGGCGACCGCTACCGTCCGGTTCAACTCGACGATCGGCGAGCCGGTCATGTCCGCCAGGTGCTGGTAGAGCCGGGCGATCGCCGGCCAGTCCGTGGCCTGCGCGGTCGGTGCGGCGGCGTGGCAGCCGGCGATGGCTGCCTGGATCTGGTACTGGCCGGGCCGCCGTGCGGCGAGAGCGTCTGCGAGGTGCCGGCGCGCCAGTACTACCTGCGCCTGGTCCCAGCGGGTGCGGTCCTGGTCTTCCAGGGTGACCAGGTCCCCGCGGTGGTTAACCCGTGCCGCCTGCCTGGCGCGGTGGAACAGCATGAGGGCGAGCAGTCCGGCGGCTTCCGGTTCTTCCGGCAGCAGTTCCGCCAGTACCCGGGTCAGGGCGACGGCCTGGTCGCACAGGTCGCGCCGGATGAGATCATCTCCGGCGCTGGCCGAGTATCCCTCGTTGAATACCAGGTAGAGCACCGCGAGCACGCCTGGTACCCGCTCGGGCAGGGCGCTGTCCGGCGGTACCCGGTAGGGGATGCGCGCGTTGGCGATCTTGTGCTTGGCCCGGACGAGCCGCTTGGCCATCGTGGCTTCCGGCACCAGGAAGGCGCGGGCGATCTCGGCAGTGCTCAGCCCGGTCAGGGTGCGGATCGTCAAGGCGACCCGGGCCTCCATGGCCAGCGCGGGATGGCAGCAGGTGAAGATCAGCCGGAGCCGTTCGTCCGGGACGCCGCTGTCGTGAGCATGCGGCTCCGGGTCGTTCATTCCGGTCTGTCTGGTTGCCATCACGGCCAGCTCCTCGACCTTGGCCCGGTGCGTGCTGCTGCGTCGCAGGCGGTCGATGGCCCGGTTGCGTGCCACCGTCATCAGCCACGCACCCGGACGGTCCGGCACGCCGTCGCGCGGCCAGCGCTGCAACGCCTGGGTAAAGGCGTCCTGGGCGCATTCCTCGGCTAGGTCCCAGTCGCTCGTCTGGCAGATCAGGGCCGCGGTGATGCGGCCCCACTCCTGGCGGAAGGCGTCGGCCACGACCGTACCCACGACGCTGGTGGCTAGTCCTCCCCGAATGGCCGGAATGGCCGCACCTCCAAGATGCCGAGGCGGGCCATCGGGTGCTTGGCCGCCGCGTCGATGGCTTCGTCGAGGTCGGCGCACTCAAGCACGTCGAAGCCGGCGATCTGCTCCTTCGTCTCGGCGAACGGGCCGTCTGTCACGATGGCGTGTTTCTCCCTCACCCGCACCGTGCGGGCGCTGCCGGGCGGCTCAAGCTCGCTGCCGTACAAGCGAACGCCCCGGCCGTTCATCTCGGCTACCCAGGAATCGACCGGTTCGATGTGCGCGAACTCCCCCGGGTCGACCGCGGGGTCGGTGCAGACGAGCATCATGTACCGGATCTTGCCTTCGTCCGGTTCGGGCAGGGGGATGGCCGGGGCGCTGTCCGGCAAGGCGCGCACCTCGGCCGCTCCTGTCCAGGAGTGCGGGTGCCTGCTGGCCCACCGCACCGCCTCGTCCAGGCTGGCGCACTCGAGCAGGTCGTAGCCGGCCACCTGCTCCTTGGTCTCCGCGAACGGCCCGTCGGTGATGATGAGCTCGCCGTTCCGGATCTTGATCGTGGTCGCATCCGCCGCCGACCGCAGGCCGCTCCCCTGCAGGCCGATCCCGGACTGGATCACCTCGTCAAGCCAGGAGGAAAGCGCGGCCTGCGCCTCGTCGCCCCACTGCGAGTCCAGGTCCGGGTCGGCCGTGTAGATCAGCATGTAACGCATTACCCCTCCTTTACCGCACACTCGGCAGGACCCGTACCGACGTGTTCACCGCGTCCGCCGTCCCGCGGGCCGACCGCACTCGGCGCGTCGAGCGGAAGGTGCGCCCGAGGCGGAGCCGCAAGTCCCTCAGCGCCGCGGCGGCCTCGCCCGCGCAGACGTCCGCAGCCCTCTGCTCAGCAGCACTAAGGCCGCGCTCATACTTGCATGTCTGGTACGGCAGCGTGTAAAACATCGCTCCTCCGTCCGGTGGAAGTCCTCTCAAGCCGCCCTTCCGGCTCGTCTGCTCAGACGACGAACGGAATCTCCGAGATGGACACCTACACACCGGACGCGCCATATGTTGTCAGCCGACTTGGGGTGCGGCTGGTGAATCTGCGCACCAAGACTTTATGGCTGGCCCCCGTGGCCAGGGACCGAGCTACGGCCCGCAGGCCCGGCCGTGCCCGCAGGATGAGCGAGCTCGCAGGCCACCGAGTCCAGGAAGCTGCCGATGATGGCCGTGGCACAGCAACGCACGATCGCCTGGCCCAGCCCGGCGCCAGCTCGCCCAGGCGGCGGCCAGTATGCCCCCGCCAAAGACAGAGCGGTGATCTGGTCCCCGGCCGGAACCAGCATCAGGTCGGCAGACAGGGCTGTGAACAGCTTGCCATCAGCGGCGATGGCCTCCCATTGGAGCGCGATATGCGCGCAGTCACCTGTTTCCGTCAGGTCGTCGAGGCAGACGTCGGCCAGCCGCGTCAGGCCAGCAGCCGGGCCACCCAGCTCTACCAGGGCGGTGATGCCCTCGCCATAGGCCACCTCGGAGGCCCGCAGCAACATCCCGCCCTCAGCCAGGATCCTCAGCCGGGTCCGGGCGATATGGAAGCCGACATTGAGCTGAACACGGTCGCCGACGACAGTGTGGTCCGTCACGGCACCAGTCCACCGGCCGGGCACCGCGCTTGCAGCGGTCACAGGTCCCCATCCACGCAGGCCGAAGGTCAGCAGCGCTATGGCCGAAGTACCCGGCGCGGTGCGGTCACCGTCTCGCGGCCGACCGTACCGTCGTCTGCTGAGGCGGCGTGAAAATGAGGTCATGGGACTGGATGCCCGCCTGGCCGGGCAGTGGGCGCCGGCCGAGCTGGGTGTGCACCCGGTAGCTGGTGGCGGCCCGTTGCCTGCCTATGTCCGCAGGCCGCACGACGAACGGCTGCGGGTAATACTGGCGCCGCCGGTCGCCGGCAGCCGGCTGGTGATGGTCCGCGGCGCCCCCGGTACCGGTACCAGCCGGGCCGCGTGGGAGGCGGTCGCGGACGTGCTGGCGGATTGGCCGCTGGAATACCCTCGGACCGCGGCCGTGCTGGCGGCGCGGCTGCGGGCAGGCATCCCGGCCGGGACTGTGCTATGGCTGGGCGAGCTTGGCTGGTACGCGGACGCCGACGAAGGAGCAGCCGCGCTTGGCCGCCTGCGAGACCTCCTCGACGAGGACGGGTACCTAGTCGTGGCGACCATCTGGCCCTGGCAGTGGGATGCCTACATCGCCGCCGTCGGCGCCGGGCGCGGCGCAGGCGACCCGGCCTGGCTGGCCGGGCGGATGCTGGCCCGGCTGGACGAGCTGTCGCTGTACGATCCTTCCTCCATCAGCCCCGACTACGGTGGCGGGTTCGTGGACGTGCCGGCCAGGTTCACCGCCGCCGAACTGGCCGAGGCGGCCGCTAGCGGCGACCCGGTGCTTGCTGCCGCCGCGGCCGCGCCGGACGGGCGGGTCACCCAGCATCTGGCCGGGATCCCTGAGCTGCTGCGCCGCTACTGCGGCCCCGGCGGGGACCCGCACGGCCGGGCGGTCCTGACCGCGGCGATGGACGCTACCCGGTTCGGTCATGCCGGGCCGCTGCCGGCGACCCTGCTAGCTCGGGCCGCCGCGGGCTACCTGTCCGGCGAGTCGCTGGCCGCCGGGCCTGAGGGCGGACCGGGAGGCGGTCTGGGCTGGGCCTGCGCGGTTCTGGACGGGGCGGCCGGCCCGGTTCGCGCGCTCCAGCCGGTGCCGGCCGCGGAAGGGGCTGGATACCGGCTGAACAGTGCGCTCGACCAGTACGGTCGGCAGGCTCGCCAGGACCAGGCTGGGCCGGGCGCGCTCTGGGGCGCGCTGATCGGGTACGCGGAAGGCGAGGGCGGCGGGACCGCCGTTGCGGGCGCTAGCAGCGGCCTCGGCACCGGCCTGGGTGTCTTGGATGCGACGCGGCTGGGGCAGGCGGCTGCGGACCGGGGGCGTTACCGGTACGCCGCCGCCTTCTGGACCGCGGCCGCGAGCCACGGCAGCGCCGACGCGGCCGCCCGGCTCGTCGGCTTGCTCAGCGAGGTTAGCCCCGAGGACGCGGCCCGTGCGGCCGGCTGGGCCGCGGGCCGGGTCCGGCTGGATGGCCCGTGGGAGGTCGCCCGGCCGCTCGACGCGATGCGTGCCGCCGGGACCGGCGATGCGATCGGGTCCCTCGTGGCCCGCGACGTGGCCGGACAAGCCGACATCGGCCTGCGGTGGGACGCGCTCAGGCTGCTCACCGCGCTGGGCTCGGCCGGGGCCTGCGCCGCCGCCGAGGCGCTCGGCGCGCGCCTGGCCGGCCGTGCCGCGCTCGACGACATGCCCTATGTGGCCGCGCTGCTGCGGGCGCTGGGAACGGCCAAAGCCGACCGCGCGGTCCGCGCCCTACTGGCCCGCGACCCGGCCAGGTTCGCCGACCCCGAGGACGCGGTCAGGCGGCTGCTGGATCGTAACCCGGGCCGCCTGGGCCAGGTCGACTCCGCGGATTCGGTGGCCTGGCTGCTCACCGAGCTGCGCATGGCCGGTGCCGACGAGGCGATCCGCACTCTGCTCGCCCGCGACCCGGCCGGCCACGTCGACCTGTACGACCCGCAGGCCCTCGCCTGGCTGGTAACCGAACTGCGGCTGGCCGGGGACATCGAGGCGATCCGGACGCTGGCCATCCGGGTGGCGGACCTGGGCGGCCTGGATCATCCGGCTTCCGCCGCCGAATACCTTGAGCACTTCCGGGCCGGCGGGGTTGAGGCCCTCCGGATCCTGCTCCCCGCCGGCCACGTCGGGCGCGCCGTGCCCGGCCCTCCCGGGGACACGGCCTGGCTGCTGGAACAACTCCTCGCGGCCGGGGCCGGCGAGGAGGCCCGGCCTTGCTTGACCGCGACCCGGGCGGTCAGGCCGGCCTGGAGGACCTGCGGGACGTGGCCCGCCTGCTGGCGGCGCTGCGCGCCGCCGGGGACCACGACGCCGCCTGCGCACTGGCCACCCGGGCCGCCAGGGATGCTCCGCAGGCCAGCCTGGCCGACCCCGGCGGCGCCGCCGCGCTGCTGGCCGAACTGCGGGCCGCTGGGAACCACGACGCGGCGCGGGCCCTGCTGGACCGGAACCCCGCCCGCCAGGCCCGCCTCGACCGGCCGCGGGACGTCGCCAGGCTGCTCGCAGCGCTGCGCGCGGCCGGAGCCAAGGACGCGGCCGGAGCCAAGGACGCAGCCGGAGCCAAGGACGCAGCCGGAGCCAAGGACGCAGCCGGAGCCCAGGACGCGGCCGGAGCCAAGGACGCGGCCGGAGCCAGGGACGCGGCCGAGGTCCTGGCCGAACGGGCGGCGGGGGCCGGGATGTTCGACGTGTTCCTGGCCGACCACCCAGGCGGGGCGATCAGCTACCGGTACGGGTGTGAACAGGACCTGACACCGGCGCAGCCCTGGCGATGGGCCCCACCGCGGTGGATGCCCGAGGTGTAGCCGGGTGGCTACCTCGGCGTCGGTGGGTAAGGCTTTCCCCGCCGTCGGAATCCCCGCCGTTGCGCCGGTAGCTTTGGCCAGCCACAGCTCTCTGGTGTCTGAGCGCGCGAGCTTGCCGTTGAACTCGCCGTCAATGAGCCGGCCGAGGCAGGTCAGCAGGCCTTCGCGGGCGGCGCCGTCGAGCCCCCGGATGTTCGAGAAGGTGCGGAGCAGGTCGAGGTAGCTGGCCGTGGAGTAGTGGTTTACCTGCTCGTACAGATGGTGCTCGATTGAGGCGAAGCTCGGCGAGTCGTCGAGTTCGGGCCGGGTAGCCGGCAGGTCGGCCGTTACCGGCGACACGAAGCCGGGCTCGGCTTCCGGCTCCCACCGTTCGTAGCAGGACTGGCCGCGCACGCCGAACGTGTCGCGGCGCGCACCGACGCCCCAGTGGGTGTGGATGATCGCAAGATAGCCGCCGGGCTTGAGGGCGGCGGCTGACTTCGCCACCCTGATCTTTGGGTCGACCCAATGGAATGCCGTGGCGGAGACCACGAGATCGAACGGCTCGGGCGGTAGGTCGTAATCCTCGAACCTGCGCTCAACCACCTCGGCGCCCGGATAAGCGGCCAGCTTGACGCGGGCGATGGCGGCCAGATCCGCGCCCGGCTCCAGTGCGGTGACCCGCAGGCCCCGCTCAGCCAGCGGTACCGTCATCTGACCCGTTCCGCAGCCGATTTCCAGAACGTGATCTCCCACCTGAGCAGCGGTGAGCGCAAACAGGTCATCAATGACCGCTGGCGGATAAAGGGGTCGGGCCCGATCGTAAAGCGCCGCGACTTCGTTGAACGACTCAGGGCGTCTGGCCATTCTCGCTCCCATCGTCGGTGGCCACCGGGCAGCCTATGCCAGGCCGGCGCAGCCTGGCTGGGGTAGCCCGGCTGCGGTAGCCTTGGCAGTCCGGTTACTGGAAGCCGAGGAGCTGACACGGTGCCAGAGGATCGCCGAGCGGCGGCAAGGGCACTAGCGCACGACGCGATCTCGGCCGGCGAGCCTTTGCGGTGGTTCGAGGATCTCTATCGCGCCGCGGAGACCGGCGGTGTGACGGTGCCGTGGGCTGACTTCGAGGTGAATCCTCATCTCGCGAGCTGGAGGCGCCTCGCGGATCTGCCGCCCGGCCGGGCGCTTGTGGTCGGTTGTGGCTATGGGGACGACGCCGAGTGGCTGTCCGGGCAGGGCTGGGACGTGACGGCGTTCGACATCTCAGGGACGGCGGTCGAGCGCGCCAGGGAGCGGTTTCCCCGCTCGCCGGTCGACTACGCGGTCGCCGACTTGCTCCAGGTCCCTGCCGAGTGGACCGTGCACCGGTTCGACCTGGTGGTGGAGGCGTACACAATCCAGGTGCTGCCGCCAGGCTCAGCCGAGCGAGCAGCCGCGATTCGCGCGCTGGCGGATATGACGGGGCGGACCTTGCTGGTCATCGCCCGGGGCGGCGACCCAGGCGACGACAGCGGTTCGATGCCGTGGCCGGTCGCGAAGTCCGAATTCGGTGCGCTCAGCGACGCCGGCCTGGACGAGATCGAGTTCGAGGACTTTATCGACGAGGAGATCCCGCCCACGCGCCGGTTCCGCATCACATACCAGCGGGCACCGTCCACGGCATGAGCAGTCCCACGGTGAGGGAACGGACCGGAAAACCGACGGCGACGATCACCCTCGGCGTACACCATGCGGAACACCCGGGACTTACCCGCGTAGGCGAAGAACGGCCCCCGGGATCGTAAACCGGTCGATGCCAACTACCCGCAACCCGCGTGAGCGACCCGGCTGGCCGGACGCGTGAACCACGGCCCGTTCGGCAAATAAAGATCTTTTATCCGAACGAGCCGTGGTGCGCGCCGCCATTCCCGCTCAGGCGCGGGCCCGGCTATCGTCGGTCTGTGGCCGTAGCCGATGAGGTAATGCCGCTGCTCGATCGCTTCATGGCCGATGTGAACGGCGTGCTGCCGTTGGCGGCGCTGTGGGCGCACGGCTCGCTGGCGCTCGGGGATTTCCAGCCCGGTCGCAGTGACCTGGACCTCGTCGCGCTCACCGGGGCGACGCTGACCAGTGTGCAGGAACAGGACCTGCGGCTGGTGCACGAGGCGGTGCACAGCCAGGTGCCGATGGCGGAAAAGCTCCACTGCACGTATGTCGTCCGTGCTGAGCTTGGCGATATTGGCCGCAGGCATCTGGCGTGGGCCCACGGTGAGTTTCTCTTCCGGCGGGTGTCGCCGGTCAGCCGGCGCGAACTGTGTCTGGGCGACCTGTGCCTGCTAGGCCCCGCGCCGTCCAGCCTGGTTCCTCCCGTCACCGACGAGGAGCTCACCGGCTACATCAGGACCGACCTGCGCGACTACTGGTACCCGCGGACGGCCCGGGCGGACTTGTGGCTGCGCGACATCTGGGTTGACGTGGGGCTGCTCACATTCGCGCGGGCGACGGTGACGCTCCGGGAGGGACGGCTCATCACAAAGAGGGAGGCGCTTGAAGTCCTCGCCCGCCTGGGCGCCCCCGCCGACGTCATCCAGGACATTTACCAGCGGCGCTACCAGAGCCCGCAGCCGATTTCGGACCGCTGGCGCACCGAGAGAGGACATCAGGCGAGAAGTTACCTCAGCGCGGGCATCAGGCAGGTCCTGGCGCTTGCCTGAAGAACTGGCATGCGGTGCCTGGCGAGCGGGCCGTTGGCTATTGCTCCTGGCTGAGGCAACGCGCCGCCGCGACGGCTGCCGTGCGGCAGGAGACCCCGAGCCGGCGGTAGATGTGTTCTAGATGCTTGTCCACGGTGCGCTGCCTGCAGCCGAGGCGCCGCCCGATCGCGGCATCGGTCAGGCCGGCCGCGACCAGGTCGAGTACCTCGTGCTGCCGGGCGGTCAGCCCCGCGCCTTTGGGGATCGTCTCCGGCGTGGCCGCGGTTTCCGCGGTGGCTAGCAGCGCGACCCGGCGCGTAAGCAGCGGCCGGAGCCGGGTGAGCACGTCGACCGCCGCGGCGGGGAAGTCAGGGTCGGCCCGGTTAAGCGAGACGCAAACATGCAGGTGCCCGGGCGTGAGCGCGGTCGCGAGGCTCTCGTTGACGCCGATCGCCCGCGCGACGTCGGCGTACATGCCGCTGGCGCGGAAGCTGCGCCTGGTCTGCAGGTCCGAACGGCGGATCGGTCGGCCGTCGCCGCCCGGCCGGGTATGGCAGGTCAGCGGGAAGTCGAGCGCGTGCCGTTCCAGGGCCAGCGAGCTTTCCTCGGTGAGCAGCGGCTCGGGGTAGCCGATGACCCGGCGGGGCCGCCAGTCGGCCGCGGCCGCTGGCCCGGCCGCGGCTGTGACCTCCAGTTCGGTCCACAGGGCCGAGTCGGCCCCGAACAGGCTTACCAGGGCGGGCATCACGAGGCCGGGAAGTTCGGTCAAGGTGGCAGCGGCGTCAGCGGCCTCGACCGTGGCCAGGGCCGCGCGCACTGTGCTCGTCGCCGCCATGATCCCCCCGCGACCGTACGCAGTTCTCCGTATAGACGATACGCCGCCTGGTGCCTTCTGCTGGGGGCAGAGGAAGGGGGGACACGATGACACCGGACGAACCCGCCCTGGACCGGTCCGCACCCGATCCCGACGCGCTCGAGGCGCTGATCGGCCAGGTGATCACCGACGCCGGCGGGGCGCTGATCGTGCCGCTGGCGCTGCTCGGAGACCGCCTCGGGCTCTTTTCCGCGCTCGCCTCGGCCGGTCCGGCCACGGCCGAGGTGCTGGCGCAGCGCACCGGCCTGTCAGAGCGATACCTGAGGGAATGGCTGCGCGCGATGGCGGCGGCCGGATACATCACCTATCTGGGCAGCGACTCCGGCCAGGACGCCGATGCCGACGACGGCGACCGGTCGGCGCGGTCGGCCCGCTACCAGCTAAGCCCGGAGCAGTCCGAGGCGTTCACCAATCCCGACAGCCCGGGATACGTGTCCGGCGCGTTCCAGAACCTGACCGCCGCCACGCGGGCCCTTGACCGGCTGACCGAGGCGTTCCGCACTGGTGCAGGCATCGCCTGGCACGAGCAGCACCCGGACATGTTCGAGGGCACCGAGCGCTTCTTCCGGCCCGGGTACCTGGCCAACCTGACCAGTTCGTGGATACCGTCGCTGACCGGCGCGGAGAAGACGCTCGCGGATGGCGGCCAGGTCGCCGACATCGGCTGCGGCTTCGGGGCGTCGACGATCATCATGGCCCAGGCCTACCCGAACAGCACCTTCGAGGGCCTCGACTATCACCGGCCGTCCGTCGAGGCGGCCCGCGACCGGGCCGCCGCGGCCGGCGTGGCCTCCCGGGTCACGTTCCGCGTGGCCGGCGCCGACGAGCTGACCGGCCGCTACGATCTCATCACGTTCTTCGACTGCCTGCACGACATGCCCGATCCGCTCGGCGCGCTCCGCGCGGCGCGGGCGGCGCTGGTCCCTGGCGGCAGCGTCATGCTTGTCGAGCCCATGGCCTGGGACAGCGTGGCGGATGGCCTGAATCCGCTCGGCAAGGTGTTCGCGGCGGCCTCCACGTTCGTTTGCCTGCCGAGCGGGCTATCCGCCGCCCCAGCCTACGGCCTGGGTAATCAGGCAGGCCCGGCCCGGACCCGCGAGGTGGCCCGTGTGGCGGGCTTCTCGGCGGCCGGAGTCGCCGCGTCGACCGATTTTAATCTCGTCTACGAGTTGCGGCCGTGAGTCGGCCGGGCCGCGTCCAACCAAAGGAGACCAGCATGGCCAGGAAAATGATCGACTGCCGCAAGGTGCCGAACGAAATCGGCTGCACGCTCACCATCGCCGGCGAACAGGACGAAGTCCTGGACGCCGCCGCCGCGCATGCCGTGGCCAAGCACGGGCACGACGACACGCCCGAACTGCGCGACATGCTCCGCACCAGCCTGGAAGATGCTGAGCCCGCCCTGGCTTGACCTCGGCAGGCGGTTGCGGCCGGCCCAGACGCTAGGTTGCCGGCGCGGTGAGCTCGAGCTGGATACCATCAGGGTCTTCGAAGGGGAGTACTTCGATACCGAACGAGGGCAGCCGGGTGATCTCGCCGTGGGGCACGTTGTGCTCGTCGAACAGCTTGGCCGCCTGCTCCAGGCCGTCGCGGCTGGCGACCCCGAAGCTGAGATGGTCGAGGCCCACCCGGTCCGGATCGAAACGGTCGCCTTCTGGCGCCATCGGCCGCAGCCCCATCATCAGGTTGCCGCGGATCATGACTACGCCGCCGAACAAGAGACGGAACGTCTCGGCCTCGGATGGGTCGCCGGGCGGCGGTGATTCCACCGCGACCTGGAAACCGAGCAGGCTGGTGTAGAACTCGCGGCTGCGCTGGATGTCCGTCACTGTGAGCCGCAGATGGTGGATCTGGTCGACCGGAATCTTCGCGGGCACTTCAGCCTCCCTTCCGCGCGAAGCCCCATCGCTCCGCGCCATCAGGCCCTAGCACAGCATCCCATCACCGACCCCGCCTGGCGGACCAGGCCGTGCCGGCGTCTCCCTGCTCGGTCGACAGGAACTACGCGCCCGGCGGCATGGGGATCGCGGCCGCCCCTTCGGGCCGGACCTGCCGGCCGTCGCCGGAGATGATGGGCGACGGGCTGAATCCCTTGACCATGAGCCAGATGCCGATGGCGAGCTCGAAGAGACCCTCGCCCGGGAGCGTCAGGATGCCGGCCGTCGCGGAGGTTTGTGAGAACAGCTCGAATAGTTCC
>Ga0335075_10012746_pt1 | contig 12692 bp, 9 predicted proteins | sample Lox_Sample_24_FD_206723 | JGI IMG/M metagenome (GOLD analysis project Ga0335075, IMG submission 206723) | Soil microbial communities from Loxahatchee National Wildlife Refuge, Florida, United States - Lox_Sample_2.4 | ecosystem: Environmental > Terrestrial > Soil > Wetlands | place: USA: Florida... | reverse complement strand
ACCCACAACAGCCGGGAGCCGGCCGGCACGCCGTCCAGGGCATCGCCGACCGCGACCGACGCGGCCCCGCAGAGCTTCGCCCCGATGTCGTAGGTCGGGTAGGCGAGCGCGGGGTAGAGCACCGTGTCGCCGCGACCAAGCCCGAGCATGGTCGGCAGCCAGGCGATGAACTCCTTGGTGCCGATCACCGGGAGCACGGTCACCGGGTCGACGTGCACGTCCAGGGACCGGGAAAGCCACCCCGCGGCCGCCGCGCGCAGCTCCGGCGTGCCCGCCGTGAGCGGGTACCCGGGCGCGTTGGCGGCCGCGGCGAGGGCGTCCTGGATGACCGCGGGCACCGGGTCGACCGGGGTGCCGACGGACAGGTCCACCGCACCCCCGGGGAACGCGCGCGCCTTCTCGGCGATCGGTGCCAGTTCGTCCCAGGGGTAGTCAGGAAGCCGTGTGGCGAGGGTCACTCGTGCTCGGCCTGCGGCGGGAGCGCCGCGACGAACGGGTGGTCCTTGCCGACCTTGCCGACCTTGGAGGCGCCGCCGGGGGAGCCAAGGTCCTCGAAGAAGTCGGCGTTGATCTTCTGGTAGTCCTTCCACTGCTCGGGGGTGTCGTCCTCGTAGTAGATCGCCTCAACCGGGCAGACGGGTTCGCAAGCACCGCAGTCCACGCACTCGTCCGGGTGGATGTAGAGCATGCGCTCGCCCTCGTAGATGCAGTCCACCGGGCACTCTTCGATGCATGCCTTGTCGAGCACATCGACGCATGTCTGCGCGATGACGTAGGTCACGTGAGCTCCTCTTTAACGTCTTAACCCACTTCAGCTACCACACAGTATGGTGGTTCGCCGCTAGCTGGCGACAATACCCCCCGCTGTGGCGTCCGAGTTTGCCTGCCAGCTTGTTTCGTTCAGCCCGGCCGTCCACTGGTAGCCGTCGTAGCTGACCTGCGTGATCCCGTACGAGGTGGCGTTGGTGACGAGCCAGTTCGCCACCGTCCAGCCCGCGCCGTGCACGGTGGTGATCAAATCCGCTGATCCGGAACGGATTCGGCTGACCCCGGTCAGCGCGCTGTCTTGCCCGGGCGTGCCGAACACATGGTCAAGTTCCTCCGCGGCCCCGTGCAGGTCGAGCTTGGTGGATACGCCTTCGCTCGCGGCCTGCTGCGCCGGGTTGTACCAGCAGGTGACCGCGTGCGGCGCGGCCGTGTAGTCGGCCGCGAGCAGCGCACCGCTCTGCGCGTACTGCTGGTAGGCGTAGCCGTCGGCGCTCTTCTGCACCGCCTGCGCGGCCTCGTAGACCGGGATCTTCTGGTAGTTGGGCACCTGGACGAGCGCGCCGAAGAACGCGCGCGACGCGTACGCCGGATCCTCAAGCTGCGCGGTGCTGCCCCAGCCCTCGGACGGCCGCTGCTGGAAGATCCCGACCGAGTCCCGGTCACCGTAGGTCAGGTTCTCCAGCTTGGATTCCTGGAACGCGGTCGCGTAGGCGATCGTCAGGGCCTGGGTCGGCAGGGCCTCCTGGGCGGCGACGCCGGCGATCGTGGCCGCGTCGGCCGCCTGGCCGAAGTCGAGCGGTATCGCGTTGCCGCCCGTGCCCGCCTGGCAGCCGGGGATGACCAGCACCTGGGAGAACCGCTGGTAGACCGTGTAGGCGCCATAGGCGAGCAGGCCGAGCAGCACCGCGATCACGATGAGCACGATCAGCGGGCGTCGCCACGACGGGCGGCGTCGGTAGTCGGCGGGCCGCCATTGATCAGCCGGCTGCCATTGAGGAGACGTCCGCACGGCATCAAACTACCCGGCATTTGCCCAGCCCGGCCGCCTTACGAGATGGTTGCTGTCGGCAGGGTGTCCGAACGGCGAGCGCCCTGAGGCGATAGGCTCGCTGGCCATGAGTGAGCTGAAGTCTCCGCTGCCCGCTTCCATCGACGAACTGTGGGAGCGGCGCGCCGGGCTGAGCCCGGAAGACTCCGCCGCCCGCGCCGAGGTCGTGGCGGCCGTCGACCGGATCGACGCCGGGGAGGCCCGGGTCGCGTTCGTGGACGCGGAAACCGGCGAGGTCGTGGTGGACGAGCGCGCCAAGCGGGCGATCCTCCTGGCGTTCAAGGTGCTCCCGATGGCTCAGTCACAGGTCGGCGACTTCCGCTATCACGACCGCGTGCCGCTGAAGACGCGGCTCGACGGGGTGCGCGTGGTCCCGGGCGCGATCGCCCGCTGGGGCGCCTACATCGCCCCGGGCACGGTCCTGATGCCCTCGTTCACCAACGTCGGTGCGTACGTGGACGCGGGCACGATGGTGGACACGTGGGCGACGGTCGGCTCGTGCGCCCAGATCGGCAGGAACGTGCACCTGTCGGGCGGCGTCGGCATCGGCGGCGTGCTTGAGCCGCCGAACGCCGTCCCGGTCATCGTCGAGGACGAGTGCATGATCGGCTCCCGCTCGATGGTGACCGAGGGCGCCAGGATCCGGGCCGGGGCGGTCCTCGCCCCCGGCACGAACATCTCGGCCTCCACGCACGTGATCGACGTGGAGACCGGCGAGGAACTGCCGCGCGGCGAGGTGCCAGGATGGTCGGTGGCCATCAACGGCACCCGGTTCCGTGAGTTCCCCGGAGGCACGTTCGGCATGCCGGCCGTGCTCATACTGAAGCGCCTGCCCGAGGGCGAGCGGCACAACAAGGCCGAGCTGAACGCGATCCTGCGCGACCACGGCGTGGATGGTTGACGGGACGCTGGGTCGGCATCTGGACGGCCGCGCCGCAGCGAGCGGAGCCCGCTGACCTGCCGCCGCCGCCCTTCACCCGCGACGGCCTCGTGCTGCCAGACAGCACGCTGCGGCAGACGATCAGGGTCTCGGCCGGCGCACGAAGGATCCGGCTGCGGATCAGCAACACGTTCGGCGCCGCGGACCTTGGCGTCGCGCGGGTCGGCGTGGCGCGGCCGGGCGGCGGCCGGGCCGGGGTGAGCACTGTCGAACCCGGCACGTCACGCGCGGTCACCTTCGCGGGGCGGCCAGGCGTCGTCGTGGCGGCCGGCGACCACGAGGCTTCCGACCCCGTTGACTTTCCCGTGGCGGCCGGGGCCAGCGTCACGGTGACGATGTACCTCGCGGGCGGGCAGCAGGCGGCCGGGGGCGTGACCGCGCACCCGGGATCGCGCACGACGTCGTACCTGACGGCCGGCGACCACGTCACCGACCCCCGGCTGGCGCGGGCGGTCCCCGTTGACCACTGGTACCTGATCGACGCGGTCGAGGCCTGCCCGCCCGCCGGCCAGCGGGTCGCGGCGGCCGTCATCCTTGGCGACTCGCTGACCGACGGCCGCGGCTCCACCACCAACGGGAACGACCGCTGGCCGGACCAGCTACTCGACCGGTTGCGGGCCCAGGGGAACGCCGACGGCATCGCCCTGCTGAACCAGGGCATCGGCGGCAACCGGGTGCTCCGCGACGGCCTCGGTCCCGCCGTCCTCGCCCGCGTGGACCGTGACGGGCTCGCGGTCGCCGGCGTCCGCTGGCTGGTGGTCTTCGCCGGGGTGAACGACATCGGCACGGCGGACGCCACGCGGGCCGCGCAGCGGACGGTCGCGGCGGACCTGTGCGCGGCGTATGAGCGGATCGCGGCCAAGGCGCGGGCGGCGGGCATCTGGGCCTGCGGCGCGACGCTGACCCCCTTCGGCGGCAGCGACCCGTACGACGACCCAGGCGGGCACCGCGAGGCCGCGCGCCAGGCGGTCAACGGCTGGATCCGAGCCGGCCGCGGGTTCGACGCCGTACTCGACTTCGACCAGGCGGTCCGTGACCCGCGCGCTCCCGCGCGGCTGCGCGCCGCGGTGGACAGCGGTGACCACCTGCACCTCAACCCCGCGGGCAACCGGGCGCTGGCGGAGGCCGTGCCGCCCGGCTTGTTCTCTCTCGGAACGTACTGAGCGGCGCCTTCAGTAGATCCGCCGGCCCCGTTCGTCGGGGACACCCGACTTGCGCGCGAAGTAGGTGTTGACCACGTCGCGCCACTGCGCCGCGTTGGCGACCTGCAGTTCGAGCCGGCGGCGCACGTTCTCGAAGCGCGCCTGATCGACCTGCCCCGCCAGTGACTGCCAGGTGTCGAGCAGCCGCCGGGCGCCCGCCGCGCCGTCGAAGTGCGAGTCGTAGATGTGCTGGATGACGGTCTTCCCCGACCTCAGCCGGTGCCGGTACGGCACGTGGTGGAAGAAGAGCAGCAGTTCGTCCGGGCAACTGGCGATGTCCTCGTACAACTTCGCCAGGACGGGCTGGTACTGCGCGGTGTACCCGGTCCCGGTCGCGACCGTGCGGTCCACCCCGATGCCGTCCCGGTCGGCGAAGTGATACGTGCCCCAGCGCGAGTACTCGTAGCCGTCGATGTCGGGGCCGTAGTGGTAGTGCGGTGTGACCATCCAGCCGACGCCTAGCGGCGCGGTATAGCTCTCGTAGATCTCCCGCGAGTCGAGCAGCATCCCAAGCACCGTGGAAAACACCGGCTCGGCCGGGCCGAACGTCTGGGTGACCCATTCGGCCGCCACGACCCGCGGCTCGATCGCCGGATCCCATGCCAGACGGCCGAAGGCGTACAGGTTCGCCTGCGCGAGCACGTGCCCCGTCCACGACGGGTCGTCACCGACGTTGGCGACGCCGGCGACCCCGCCGTGGGGCAGTCCGGTCCGCTGCCCGCTGACGACGCCCGCCAGGGTCGTGGGTGTACCCGCCTCGTCCGCCGGCACGTTCATGACCTCGTGCCACTGCGGGTGCAGGAAGCACAGGTCCTTCTGCTGGCCGGTGTACTCCTGGGTGACCTGCACCTCGATGGCCTGGCTGGTTTGCCTGAGCGCGATCAACAGCGGCGACGCCGGCTCCCTGACCTGGAAGTCCATCGGGCCGAGCTTGATCTGCACGACCACGTTGTCGGCAAAGGCACCGTCGAGCGGCATGAACGTGTCGTAGGCGGCGCGCGCCCGGTCGGTCGAGCGGTCCCGCCAGTCCTGGAAGCAGTCGTACACGAAGGCCCGCCACACCACGATCCCGCCGTACGGCGCGAGGGCGGCCGCGAGCATGTTCGCTCCATCCGCCTGAGTGCGGCCGTAGACGTGCGGCCCCGGCCGGGACTCGCTGTCCGCCTTGACCACGAACCCGCCGAGGTCGGGGATGTGCTCGTAGACCACCGCCGCCTGCCGCCGCCACCAGGCGGCGACCTCGTCGTCGCGCGGGTCGGCCGTGCGCGCGTTGGCGACCGCGATGGGCGAGTCGAAGCCGACGCTGATGAACAGCCTGATGCCGTAGCGGCGGAAGACCTCGGCGAGCCGGGCGAGCCGGGGCAGGTGCTCCGGGGTGATCAGCCGCGCCGCCGCCCTGGTGACGTTGACGTTGTTGAGGCTGACGGCGTTCACGCCGACGGACGCGAGCAGCCGCGCGTAGTCGGTCACCCGGCGCAGGTCCCGCGTCACCTCGCCGTCGGCGAAGAAGATCGAGTTGCCCGCGTAACCGCGCTCGATCGTTCCGTCGATGTTGTCCCAGTGGTTGAGCATGCGCAGCTCGTTGGCGGTCGCTTCGGTCAGTCGCAAGCCGGTCAGGCCACGGTCAGCCAGGCCCTGCCCGGCCTGCAGCCGGCGCAGGAGCGCGAACACCGCGTGCAGGCAGGCGACCTCGGTGCTGCCGGTGATCACGAGCCGGCGCGGCCCGCCGGGGCCGGCGGTCTCCGCGAGCGCGACGACCTCGGCCTCGCCCGGCCGGGGCGACGGCGAGCGGCCGAGGTCGGCCCAGGCCGCGGCGGCCGCGGCGGAGTCCGGGGGAGCGATCAGCACGTGCTGCTGCTTAGCGAGCCCGGATACCGGAAGCGGCTCGCTCCCGGTCAGCGCTGCCAGGCCCCGGACGAGTTCCTCCCGCGCGGTGCGCAGCACCGGCGAGACGCCGGCCACGGCCACCCGGGACAGCAGGTCGCGCTCGTCCGCCGTCAGGGCGTCCGCACCGAGCGGCCGGCCGCCGAGCCAGCAGTCGTACATGCTCGGGAAGCTTGTGTCCGCGGTCATGGGGCCCTCCTTCTGTCGGCGTGAAAGCAGGATGAACGGCTCACCGAGCCGGCGGGCTCGTGCTCTCCCGCACCACCAGCTCGGTCACCAGGTCGATCCGCGGCGAGGCCGGCTCGACCCCGCGGACCAGGTCAAGCAGCATCCGGGTCGCGATGCCCGCCATGTCCCGCAGCGGCTGGTTGACCGTGGTCAGCGCGGGTTCCGTCCAGGCGGCGAGCGGCAGGTTGTCGTAGCCGACGAGCGAGAGCTCGCGCGGCACCTCGATGCCGAGCCGGTGCGCGGCCCGTAGCACCCCCATCGCCTGGATATCCGACCCGGCGAAGATCGCCGTCGGGCGGTCGGGCCGGTCGAGCAGTGCCATGCCGTGGTCGAAACCGCTGGGACGGGAGAAGTTGCCGTACCGCACCAGGTCAGGGTCGAGCTCCAGGCCGGCCTCGTCGTGCCCGAGCCGGAAGCCGGCCAGCCTGGCCTGGCTGCATAGCACGTCACGGGGGCCGCCGATGACGCCCGTTCTGCGGTGGCCGAGCGCCACGAGGTGCCGGGCGGCGAGCAGTCCGCCGTTCCAGTTGTTGGAGCCGACCGTCGGGACCGAGGCGGTGGTCGCGCTGTCGGTGTCCACGACCACGACCGGCATGGCTTGCCGGCGCACCTGATCGTGCTGCGACTCCGTCAGGTTGCACATCACGAGCACCAGGCCAAGCGGCCGGCGGGCGAGCACGCCATCCAGCCAGTCGCCGGCAGGACGGTGCAGGCCGTCTAGGTGGGACAGCACCATGGCGACCTTCGCCGGTGCCGTGACGGCCTCGACCCCCTGGATGATCTCCATCGCCCAGTCAGCGCCGAGCGTGTGGAAGACCAGTTCTATGTGCCCGGCCGCGGGCGGCTGGCGCCTGCCGCGGCGACGGTAGCTGTGCCTCGTGAGGCTGGCCTCGACGCGGGTCCTGGTCTCCGGCGCCACGTCGCCGCGTCCGTTGAGCACCTTAGAGACCGTCGCCACGGACACGCCGACGTCCACGGCGATGGCCGCGATGGTCGCGCGACGAGACCCGCTCGCATCGGAAAGTGTCATGCACGCCCTTCGCTGCGTTTAAGTTTCTGAAACTTTCGGTGATCCTCGCTTGACAGATCTGTGGCTAAAAGTCGCAGCTTGCCGCAATACAAGCCCGAAATTCGCCGGAAAAGCCGTCGAATCATCCTTGACGCTCTCCCTTGGTCATCCTACGCTAGCGACACTCAAAGCCAAACATTTCCGAAAGTTTCGGTAACACTGCTCGTAATTTTACCAAGGGAGACGGTATTGGAGAGTCAGCCCCAGGCGGGCGCGTCCATGACACCCGGCGAGGACGCGCGCTGGCGGGATACCCGGCTGTCTCCGGCCGAGCGGGGAGCGGCGCTGATTCCGCTCATGACGCTGGAAGAGAAGGTCGCGCAGCTGGCAGGCATCTGGGTCGGCGCCGACGCCACGGGCGCGGGGGTAGCGCCGCACCAGGCGGACATGGTCGACGGCCAGCCGTTTGCCGAGGTCATCCGGCCCGGGCTCGGGCAGCTCACCCGGCCGTTCGGTACGGCGCCGGTCGCGCCGGCGGCCGGTGCCCGCTCGCTGGCGGCGGCGCAGGCGCAGATCGTCGCGGCCAACCGGTTCGGGATCCCCGCCCTGGTCCACGAGGAGTGCCTGACCGGATTCTGCGCCTGGCAGGCCACCGTGTACCCGGCCCCGCTGAGCTGGGGCGCGGCCTTCGACCCTGAACTCGTCGAGGAGATGGCGGGACGGATCGGGCAGTCCATGCGGGCGGCCGGAGTGCACCAGGGCCTGGCGCCGGTCATGGACGTGACCTTCGACTACCGGTGGGGCCGCACCGAGGAGACGATCGGCGAGGACCCTTACCTGGTCGGCACCGTGGGCGCGGCGTACGTGCGCGGGATCGAGGGCGCGGGCATCGTCGCGACGCTGAAGCACTTCGCGGGGTATTCGGCATCCCGGGGCGGCCGCAACCTCGCCCCGGTCGCGATGGGCCGCCGCCAGCTGGCCGACGTTGTGCTGCCGCCGTTCGAGATGGCGCTGCGGCTGGGGCGGCCCCGGTCGGTGATGAACTCCTACGCGGGGGTCGACGGCGTGCCCGCGGCCGCCGACGAGAGCCTGCTGACCGGCGTGCTGCGCGAGCAGTGGGACTTCACCGGCACGGTGGTCGCCGACTACTTCGCGATCCGCTTCCTCTTCGCCCTGCACGGCGTCGCGGCCGGGCCGGCCGAGGCGGCGGAGATGGCGCTGCGCGCGGGCATCGACGTCGAGCTGCCCACGATCGAGACGTTCGGCGGGACGCTGGTCGCCGCGGTGCGGTCCGGAGCCGTCGACGAGGCGCTCATCGACCGGGCCCTCGGCCGGGTGCTGGCGCAGAAGGCGGAGCTCGGCCTGCTCGACGCGGCCTGGCGCCCCGAGCCCGACGGCGTCGGCGAGCTCCGCTTTGACGACGAGGAAAGCCGGGACACCTCGCTGCGCCTGGCCAGGGAGGCGGTGGTAGTGGTCCGCAACACGGGGATCCTGCCGCTCGCCGGCGGCCCCAGGGTCGCCCTGATCGGCCCGGTCGCCGACGACCCGATGGCGCTGCTCGGGTGCTACTCGTTCCCCTCGCACGTGGGCCACCACCACCCGGGGTTCGGGCTCGGGGTGGAGGTACCGACACTGCGCGGCGCGCTCGGCGCGCTGGTGCCCGGGCTGGCGTACGCGCCCGGCTGCGCGATCACCGGCGCGGACGCCGGCGGCTTCGCCGAGGCGGTGTCGCTCGCCGCGGACAGCGACGTGTGCGTGCTCGCCGTCGGAGACCGGCCGGGCATGTTCGGGCGGGGCACCACGGGCGAGGGCAGCGACACATACGACCTGCGCCTGCCCGGCGTGCAACAGGAGCTTGTCGAGGCGGTGCTCGCGACCGGCACCCCGGTCGTCGTGGTCGCGCTGGTCGGCAGGCCCTACGCCCTCGGCCCGGCGGCCGATGAGGCGGCGGCGGTCGTCTACGCGTTCCTGGCCGGCCAGCGCGGCGCCCAGGCGGTCGCCGAGGTGCTCACCGGCGCGGTCAACCCGTCCGGGCGGCTGCCGGTTGGCGTGCCAAGGCACTCCGGCGGCCTGCCCGCGACCTACCTGTCGCCGCTGCTTGGGTACCGCTCGCAGGTGTCGTCGGTGGACACCACCCCCGCCTTCGCCTTCGGTCACGGGCTGAGCTATACGACGTTCGAGTGGACCGACGTGTCCGTGGCTGGCGACACCGCGCTTGGCGACACCGCGCTTGACAGCACCGCGACCACCAGGGAGGCGGCCGGAACCGCCGCCTGGCCGGTGGACGGCGAGGTGGCCGTCGGGGTGACGGTGCGCAACGCCGGCCAGCGGGCGGGCACCGAGGTCGTGCAGCTGTACCTGCACGACCCGGTGGCACAGGCCACCCAGCCGGTGGTGCGGCTGATCGGCTACCAGCGGGTACCGCTCGAACCCGGCGAGGCGGTGCGCGTGACCTTCACGGTCCCCGCCGACCTGGCCTCGTTCACCGGGCTCGCGGGCAGGCGGATCGTCGAGCCGGGTGACGTGGAGCTCCGCTTCGGCCGCAGCGCCGAGGACATCGCGGCGGCGGTGCCGCTGCGCCTGACCGGCGCCGTCCGTGAGGTCGGGCCGGGCCGTCGGCTGCTGTCCGAGGTCAGGGTCGACGCGGTGACTCTCAGCACGGGGCCGCTGTCGGCCTCGGGTCTTCAAGGGAGGAGCCTATGACGTCTACGACGCCAGACCTGCCCTCGGCAACAAAGCGGGTCCGGCCGCCCAAGGACCGCGGCGCCAGGCGTGCACGGCCGCCGCGCCACGGCTGGCGCAAGGCGATCCGCCGAGACTGGCAGATCTACTCGCTGGCGATCGCGCCGCTGCTGTTCTTCGCGATCTTCCGCTACCTGCCGATGATCGGGAACGTCATCGCCTTCAGGGAGTACCTGCCAGGCGGCCCGCTCTTCGGCGTCCAGTGGGTCGGGTTCTACTACTTCGACCAGCTCATCCACGATCCGAACTTCTGGCAGGTCTTCTTCAACACGCTGATCCTGGGCGGGCTGACGCTCCTGTTCGGCTTCCCCGCGCCCATCATCCTCGCGCTGCTGCTGAACGAGGTATGGAGCCGCGGCACCAAGCGGTTCGTGCAAAGCGTCTCCTACCTGCCGCACTTCCTGTCCACCGTGGTGGTCGCGGCGATCATGATGCAGGGCTTGTCGGCCACCGGGGTCGTCAACCAGGCGCTGGGCTGGTTCGGTCACTCGCCGATCGAGTTCCTGAATGATCCCGGATGGTTCCGCGGCATCTACGTGTCCTCGGAGATCTGGCAGTACGCGGGCTGGGGCACGATCCTCTACCTGGCCGCCCTCACCACCATCGACAAGCAGCTCTATGAGTCGGCCATGATCGACGGCGCCAGCCGGTGGAAGCAGACCTGGCACATCACGCTGCCTGGCATCCGCCCGATGATGATCGTCGTCTTGATCCTCAACATCGGGACGTTCATGTCGGTCGGGTTCGAGAAGATCCTGCTGATCTACAACCCGCTGACGTACCCCACCGCCGACGTCATCTCGACCTACCTGTACCGCGTCGGCATCGTCTCCGGCAGCTTCAGCTACGCCGCCGCGATCGGCCTGTTCGAGGCGGTGATCGGGCTGACGCTGGTGGTGGCGACGAACACCTTCGCCCGCCGGGTGATGGGAGTGAGCCTGTGGTAAGCGAGCCCATCGTCACCGGGGGCGCGCCCGGGCCGGCCCCGGGCAAGCCCGGGGAGCGCCCGCGCACGGGTCCGAGACCGCGGCCGCCCGCGCGCCGCCGCCGGGCGCGGCAGTGGCCGCCGCAGGGCCGCGGGTACCGGGTGTTCCGCGTCATCAACGGGATCATCCTGTTCCTGGTCGTCGCCGCGGTGCTGTTGCCGTTCCTGAACGTGGTGGCACAGTCGTTCAGCTCCGAGCGATACATCGACGCCGGGCAGGTCAGCCTGTGGCCGCGCGGGTGGAACGTCACTACGTACGCGAACGTGATGAGCAACTCGCTGTTCTGGAACAACTACCGCAACACGGTCCTCTACACCGTGACCGCCACCGCGATCGCGATGGCCGTCACCACGACCTACGCCTACGTCCTGTCCAAGAAGCACCTGCGCGGGCGCAAGGTGCTGATCGGGCTCGCGGTCTTCACCATGTTCTTCAACGGCGGCATCATCCCCAACTACGTGCTGGTCAGCTACCTGCACATGCGGGACACCGTGTGGGCCATCGCACTGCCCAACGCCATCAACGTCTTCAACCTGCTGGTGATGAAGACGTTCTTCGAGAACATGCCGCAAGAGCTGGAGGAGGCGGCGGCGGTCGACGGCATGGACACCTACCGCACCCTGTGGCGCATCGTGCTGCCGCTGTCCAAGGCGGTGATAGCGACGATGACGCTGTTCTACGCGGTCACGTTCTGGAACTCCTGGTTCTCCGCCTTCCTCTACATGGACAACCAGGGCCTGTTCACCGTCACCGTCTACCTCCGCAACATCATCGACTCGGTCACCACCGTGGCCAACGGCCAAATGGCCGCGGGGACCCAGGTCCAGATCGCGGCCAACATCCAGGCGGTGACCGTGGTGCTGGTCGCCGTCCCGATCCTGTTCGTCTACCCGTTCATCCAGCGCTACTTCGTCTCTGGCGTCATGCTCGGCGCCGTTAAGGGATAAGCAGGAAGGAACCCCCTCATGCCCCAGCCATCCAGACGCCAGTTCCTGGCCGGCGCCGGTGCCGGCGCCGCCGCACTCGCCCTCGCGGCCTGCAGTAACGCCCCAAGCACCCCCGCGCCGAAGAACCAGGCCGGCGCCATGAAGACCTACGACGTGGGCAGCCAGTTCAAGGCGACCGCGCCGCTCACCTTCTCGATCGCGATGCTCAGCAACCCGGTCTACCCGTACAACGCGAACTGGCCGTTCTTCAAGTACCTGAAGCAGATGACCAACGTCAGCTTCAACTCAACCGTGATCCCGTACGCGGACTACAACACCAAGGTCAGCACGCTGATCAACGCCGGCCAGGCGCCGGACATCATCCCGAAGATTTACCCGGGCGGTGAGGACGAGTTTGTGGCGGGCGGCGCGATCCTCCCCGTCAGCGACTACACCCACCTCATGCCGAACTTCACCCAGAAGGTCGCCGAGTGGGGCCTGCAGGGCAACCTGGACACGCTGCGGCAGTCGGACGGCAAGTTCTACCTGCTGCCGTGCCTGATGCAGAACGTCTGGCAGGACTACACGCTGGGCGCGCGCACCGACATCCTCGACAAACTCAGCATCCCCACGCCGTCCACGTGGACCGGCGTGCAGTCGATGATGCTGAAGATGAAGGACGCCTACCCCGGCCACTACCCGCTGTCCGACCGGTGGAACCAGCCGACCCCCGGCGGCAACTTCCTCAACATCCTGTCGGCCGCGTACGGCACCGCCGCCGGCTGGGGCTACCAGGACCCGGGCAACGGCGCCTACTGGGACCAGGGCTCCGGCGCCTACGTGTTCACCGGCTCGATGCCGCAGTACAAGGCGATGGTCACGTTCGCCAACGAGATGTACAACCAGGGGCTTATCGATCCGGAGAGCTTCACCCAAGCCGACAGCCTCGCGCTGCAGAA
>Ga0335075_10012745_pt1 | contig 12692 bp, 10 predicted proteins | sample Lox_Sample_24_FD_206723 | JGI IMG/M metagenome (GOLD analysis project Ga0335075, IMG submission 206723) | Soil microbial communities from Loxahatchee National Wildlife Refuge, Florida, United States - Lox_Sample_2.4 | ecosystem: Environmental > Terrestrial > Soil > Wetlands | place: USA... | reverse complement strand
CCACGTCCTCGTCCCTGAACGTCTCGGCCGAGCCCACGTCGATGAACGCGGGCGGCAGGCCGGACAGGTCGGTCGCGCGGGCCGGGGCCGCGTACGGGGAGACGTCGGGGCCGCCGCGGGCATCGCCCAGCAGCGCGGTCCAGCCGACGTCGTTCGCGCCACGGTCCCAGATGCCGAGGCCCGTCATCTGATGCGACGAGGGGGTGTCGTTCCTGTCGTCGAGCATCGGGCACAGCAGCAGCTGGCCGAGCAGGGCCGGGCCGCCGCGGTCCCTGGCCAGGAGCGCCACCGCCGCCGCGAGCCCGCCGCCGGCGCTGACGCCGCCGACGATGAGGCGCAGCGGATCGATGCCGAGCTCGCTGGCGTGCTCGACGGTCCAGGTCAGGCCGGCGTAGCAGTCCTCGACCGGTCCGGGGTGCGGCGTCTCCGGCGCGAGCCGGTACTCGACCGAGACCAGGGCCGCGCCGAGCTTGTCGGCGTGATCGAGCGCCCCGGCTGTCCCGCCGCTGCGGTTGTTGCCGAGCATCATGCCGCCGCCGTGGATGAAGTACAGGCACGGGACGGGAGCTGTCGCGCCGGCGGGCCGGCAGATCAGCAGCGAGACGTCGGGCGCCCCGGCCGGGCCCGGCACCAGTCGCTCGGTCACCTCGAACTTGCCGTCGCGCCGCAGATCCTCGATCGTCGGCACCGGGAACGCCGATGGCGCCTGCCGGATCGCCGGGATCAGCTCGAGCGTGAACGCGGGGCCGTCGGCCGCCGCCATCGCGTCGATCGCGGGCTGCAGCTCCGGGTTGAAGGGCGGCGGCGGGCCTACCGGGGGCACCCCGGGCTCTGCGGACTCCGCAGACTCCTCGGCGGTCGAGATCCCAGCCACCACAGCCTCCTCCTCCGCCGCAGGGGACACGGCAGACGCGCAATAGGGCAGACACGATGAGATCAGCTACCGCCGCGCGCGGTCAATATGTCCGGCTAACGAACCTGCACGGGTCGGGCTTGTTCGCGCCGCTAGCGCTTCTTGCTGTTATCTCGTGATGAGCGCCTGTCGGCTACGCCATCGACAGGATCGCCGTCCTGTCACCTACGCCATCGACCGCGCCTAGTGGTGTCGCTGGCGTAGGCGACAGGACGCGTTTGGTGTCGCTGGCGTAGGCGACAGGACGCGGGAGCGCGAGGCGCGGGCGGCCGAGAGGCGCGGGCGGCCGAGAGGCGCGCGGACGGAAGACGCGGAGCGGCATGCGCGGGACGCGCGAGGGGCGCGGGGCGGGGAACACGGGGCGGAGTGGTCAGAGTGAGGTGAGGGGCGCGCGGCGGATCAGCGGCGTTACGGGGAGCGATGGGAGCAGGGGCGCGGACCCGCAGGCTTCGTGATCGCCTCGGCCGTCCCCCTCAGCCAGCGAGGACAGCACCACAGGTCCACCCGGTGGCACGTCGGGTGCGGAGCGCAGGGCCGCCAGGCCCGGGCACTCCACCCGGTGGCACGTCGGGTGCGGAGCGCAGGGCCGCCAGGCCCGGGCACCGCACCCGACGCGGCAGTTGCTCTTCTCTCCCCCAGCCAGCGGAGACCGTCCGCGACAAGCTGGCCGCCGACCAGGACTCGAACTGGCCGTTGATCGGGAAGCTGTGTCCGCGTACCTGGACTTCTGATGGCCGCCGTCGGCCGTGCGTTCCTTCCGCCGATTTGGGGTTCGGCGGGAGGACGGCACGGGAAGCACCCACCGCGCCTGCCGCGCCCGCAATTCTTTAGGGAAAGTAAAATGGCGAGGTCACGGTCCGTTCGGGATAAAGTTTTTGAATTTGTTGACTATTTGCAAACGACGCTAATCGTTCATCTGGGCGCGGCCCGACGTTAAACCGGGGGGACAAGTGTTTGACCTGGTATTTGTTTCCACGCGATTGGACGGAGCGTGCCAGTGCCAGACATCAGCCGACGACGCCTGCTGCAGGGAGCCGGGACCGCAGCCGCGGCGGCCTTCGCGGCGGAATTCCTGCCAAGCAATGTGCGCAAGGCGCTTGCGGCCGGCCCCTCGCAGGGCGGGAGCATTCGCGACATCAAGCACGTGGTGATCCTCATGCAGGAGAACCGCTCGTTCGACCACTACTTCGGGACGCTGCCGAACGTGCGCGGCTTCTCCGACCCGAATGCGCTCACGCTCTCCTCCGGGCAGAAGGTCTGGTACCAGCCGGACACCAGCAACCCGGACGGGTACCTGCTCCCGTGGCACATCGACACCACGGTCACCAGCGGGCAGGCGCAGCCGTCGACCAGCCACGCCTGGAACGTGCAGCACGAGTCGTGGGACGGCGGCCTGATGGACGGCTTCGTGTCGTCGCACATCGCCGCCAACGGCGTCACCGACGGCCAGTACACGATGAGCTACCTGGACAGGAACGACATCCCGTTCCACTACGCGCTGGCCGAGAACTTCACCATCTGCGACGGGTACCACTGCTCGCTGCTGGGCCCGACCTGGCCGAACCGGCTGTACCTGATGAGCGCGTGGATCGACCCGGCCGGGGTGCAGGGCGGCCCGATCGTCTCCAACGAGCACACCACGCCGTACGGCTGGAAGTCCTACCCGGAGGCGCTGACCGAGGCCGGCGTGAGCTGGAAGGTCTACCAGGAAGTCGACAACTACGGCTGCAACGTGCTCGAGTACTTCAACTCGTTCCAGACCGCGCCGGTGAGCTCCCCGCTGTACCAGAACGGGCTCCGCTCCTACCAGGACGGCCAGTTCGAGTGGGACGCGCTGCACGACCGGCTGCCGATGGTCTCCTGGCTGATCCCGACCAGCTACCAGTCCGAGCACCCTGACTACACCCCGGCGGCCGGCGCCGACTTCGTCGCCAGCAAGATCAACGCGATCGCGGCCAACCCGGACGTGTGGAACAGCACCGTGTTCATCCTCAACTACGACGAGAACGACGGGCTGTTCGACCACGTGGCGCCGCCGACGGCGCCGGCCGGGACGCCCGGTGAGTACCTCACCGACCTCTCTTCCAACTCGGACGGCCTGGCCGGCCCGATCGGCGGCGGCTTCCGGGTGCCGTGCCTGATCATCTCGCCGTGGACGATGGGCGGCTGGATCGCCAGCGAGACCTTCGACCACACCTCCACGCTGCAGTTCCTCGAGCAGCTGACCGGCGTGACGATCCCGAACATCACCCCCTGGCGGCGGCAGACGTTCGGCAACATGTCGTCCGCCTTCGGCGGGTTCAGCCGCGGCTACGGGTGGCCCCGGCTGCCGGACACCAAGGCGGCGCTGGCCAAGGCCGTCTACGAGGTCAACAACCTGCCCGCCCCGGTGGTCCCGACCGAGGACCAGGTCCTGCCGGTGCAGACCGCCGGCCGCTACCCCCGCCCGCGTCCGGCCCAGTAGGCAAAGGAGACCGACTGACATGGCATCACCCTTTCAGCGTTACAGCCGGGCCACGGTCGTGGCGGGCGCGGCCGCGGCCGGCCTGCTCGTCATCGGCGCGCCGGTCACGGCGTTCGCCCTGACCGGGACGTTCAGCTCCGCCTCGTCCGCTTCCGGGACCGCTTCCGCGAGCGGGAACGGCGAGGGCGCACCGCACTGGGTCATCAGCAAGCAGGCCGTCAAGCAGGCCAGCTCGGCGTCCGCCGCCTCGTCCGCGGCCGCGCTGCCGGCCTACGGGTACGTGGCGGCGGCCGGCGGCGACGAGGTACTGAAGGTCAACGTCGCGACCGACGCGATCGTCGGGGAGTACGGGGCCGACACCGGCGAGGGCATTGCCGTCACGCCCTCCGGCTCGACCCTCTACATCGCCCAGACCGGGCAGTACAGCGTGATCGCGACCAACCTGACGACCGGCGCCCAGTCGGAGATCGAGGTCGGCGCGTACCCGCAGGACGTGGCGGTCTCGCCGTCCGGGTCGCTGGTCTACGCGACGGTGACCGGCGGCGACTCCGGACCGGGCGGATCGGACCAGGTGGCCGTCATCGACACCGCGACCAACACCGTGACGAGCGACATCACCGTGGGCAACGCCCCGCGCCAGGTGGTCTTCAGCCCGGACGGCAGCCGCGCCTACGTCACCACCTCGACCGGGATCTACGTGATCAGCACCGCGACGTCGAAGGTGGTCCGGGTGATCCCCGACGCGTCTGACCCGCAGGGCGTCGCGGTGTCGCCGGACGGCTCGACGCTGTACGTCACCAACCCCGACGCGGGCACGCTGTGGCAGATCAACGCCGCCTCGGGTCGGGTTGAGGGCGTAGCCCAGGCCGGGGCCGAGCCGTACTCGGTCACCACGAACGGCTCGGCGGTCTACGTGGCCGACGAGAACTCCAACTCGGTCGACGTGATCTCGGCCAAGACCGGCCGGGTGACCGGCTCGATCGCGGTCCAGGGGCTGCCGATGTCGATCGCGGCCACGCCGGACGGGTCTCAGGTGTGGGTGGGGAACGGGTACACCGGGTCGATCTCGGTGATCTCGACCGCGACCAACACCGTCACCGACACGATCAGCGGCGGCGGGCAGGCCACCGCGCTGAACGCGGCGACGACCGCGATCGCGTTCGGTCCGGCCGCGTCGTAGGTCCGGCGTCCTGACCGGTGTGGATGAAGCCGGGGCGCCTCGGTGGGGCGTCCCGGTCCCGGCCCGGTCTGGGGCCTGGGGCCTGCCGGGGGCCTGGCCTGGGGCGAGTTGGGACGGCCGGCTTGCGCGCGAGGGGACAAAGGTACCCTAATCGGCATGAATGCCCCGCAGGAGATCACCCCTGAGTACGCCGAGCGCCTGGTGACGCTGTGCACCATGATCAGCGATGTCGATCGCGAGGGCATGGCGTTCCTGGTTGGCCACATGGCCTCGAGGAACGTCGACCTTGCGATCGAGGCGTACGGCGCCCTCATGAGCACCGCGTTGCCATCGGAAGACTTGTAAGCGAATCCGCCGGCTAGCGGACCTGATTGATGGCGCAGTCGCGACCGCAGGTCGCGCTCCCTCGGCGTCGGAACGCCTCGCAGAAATTGTCGGGGTAGCGGACCCCGCTGTCGAGGTCGCGGCGGGCCTGGCGCCTGGCCGGCGGCAGGCCGTGCGCGCGTTCGACGTCGCGCACGTAGCGGAGTTCGATCGGCGACATGACCCCGATGGCCGGTCAGCCCTCAAAGTGTCGATATCTGAGTATTAGCGGGTAGACGGTCGAGCCATACCCGAGGATGCTCGATGACATGATTGTGGACGGGGATGATCTCGGCGTCGGTCGGCAGCATGCGACGTCCGTTCTGCCGTGGGGTCATAATGAGATTTCCGTTGCCATCCATGTCACGTTAGATGATCATTGTGGTAGAACCAGATTCTCATGAGATGCAACGCTTAGTTCCGCTCCGCTTCCCCCCTGGAGGTAGCAGATATGTTCCAGCGCTCATCCCTTTCCGTCCTGGCCGTCGCGGCCATGGGCGGCGCCCTCATCGCCGGGTGCAGCAGCAGTTCATCGAGTTCGTCAAGCGCTCCGGCATCGGCGCCGGCCGCGACCACCTCGGCCGCCGCCTCCACGCCGGCTTCCTCCGCCTCGGGCGCCGCCAGTTCGGTGTCGGCGGCGGACTGCAAGATCATCAGCCAGGTCAGCGGGAGCGTTATCAGCACGCTGACGCCGCTGCAGAGCGAGTCGACGGCCAAGGCGGCGGCGTCCCTCAAGACGTACGTTGCCACGCTGACCGCGGACGAGGCCAAGCTGACGTCGGCCGGAGGGAAGGCCGCCCTCGGCTCGTTCATTGCCGCGGTGCAGAAGGCCTCGACCGAATCCGTGTCCCAGGCGACGAGCGGCCTGGAGAGCGCGATCGGCAACCTCGGGTCCGCCTGCTCGAGCTAGCGCTGAGCGCCGCGCCGGCCGGCCCCCGCCAGCGCGGGGAGCCGGCCGGCGCGGCAACTAGACTCCGGGCATGGCCTCAGCCCCGGCAACCACGATCAAGCGCGAGTCGGTGGAGGTGCGGACGCGCCGTCTGGCCGCCGCCCGCCGACGGGCGACCGCTCTCCTCGGGGCGGTCACGGTGCTGTTCGTGGTCGTCACCGCGATCGGCGTCCACGGGACCCTCCTTTCCTATCTGCAGGCCGGCGCCGAGGCGGCGATGGTCGGCGGCGTGGCCGACTGGTTCGCGGTCACGGCCCTGTTCCGGCACCCGCTCGGGCTGCCCATCCCGCACACCGCGGTGATCGTCGAGCGCAAGGACCAGTTCGCCGCCACCCTGGGCCAGTTCGTGCAGGAGAACTTCCTCAACGGCGACGTGCTGGCCGAGCGGATCGGGGGCGCCCAGATCGCCTCCCGGGTGGCCGCCTGGCTGACCGACCCCGACAACGCCGCCCGGTTCGCGGGGCACGCGGCCGACATGGTCGTGCGGGCGGCCGACGGCCTGCGCGATGAGGACGTCCAGCGGGCGCTCACGGCCGAGCTGACCCGGGCGGCCGACTCGGTCGAGGTGGCGCCGCTGGCCGGGCGGATCGTCGGGATCATCATCGCCGAGGGTCATCACACCGAGGTATTCAACGCGATCGTGAGCGGGGCCGACCGCTATCTGGCCGACCATCACGAGGAGCTGCGCGAGCGGTTCGAGTCCGAGGCGCCCCGCTGGGTGCCCGACATGGTCTACGGACGGGCCTTCGACCGGCTCTACACCCGGCTGCGCGAACGGCTGCCGGAGATGGCCGCCAATCCCGACGACGAGACCCGGCGGCAGTTCGAAGAGTGGATCGCCGGCCTCCCCGAGCGCCTGCAGACCTCGCCCGAGCTGCGCGAGCGGGGCGAGCGGATCAAGCACGACGTGCTCGGCAGCACCGTGCTGCGGGACTGGTCCTCGTCGCTGTGGAAGAACGTCAAGGAGACGCTGCGGATCCAGGCGGCCGACCCGGAGTCCGAGCTGCGCCGCCGGCTGGCGAGCGCGCTGTCGGCGGGCGGCCGGCGGCTCGGCTCGGACGCCAAGCTCCAGGAGAGCCTCGAGCGGGTGGTCGAGTCGGCCGCCCGGTCGCTGGCCGACCAGTTCCACGACGAGCTGGCCGGCCTGGTGACCACGACCATCCAGCGCTGGGACGCCGAGCAGACCTCGAGTCAGCTCGAGCTGCTGCTCGGACGGGACCTGCAGTTCATCCGGATCAACGGCACGGTGGTCGGGGCCGGGGTGGGGCTGGCGCTGCACGCGATCGCGATGGCGCTGGCCTAGCGGTGGCGGGGTTAGTGCGGGATAGGCGTTCAGGGATTAGGCGGCGCGGCCGGTGGCCTTGTCGACTGCCAGGCGGACGATCAGGCGGACCGCGCCGGGGCGGTCCTCGCCCGGCTCGCGGCCGTCGTACTTCCAGGACAGCTCGGTGTCGAACCGACGGCCCTCATCCGGGGACATGGAGACCCGGCCGCGGAGCTCGACGTAGTTCTCCGGGTCGGCCGAGTCGATAATGGAGACGCTGACCCGGGGGTCACGGGCCATGTTGCGGTGCTTGCGGCGCCCCTCGATCGTGGAGAAGAGCACGTCGTCGCCGTCACGGCCGACCCAGATGACGGAGGTCTGCGGGCTGCCGTCGGGGTTGATCGTGGCCAGGACCGCGTAGTTCTTTCCGTCGGTGAGCCTGCGGGTCGCTTCGCTGAGCCGGATCGCCATGGCCGCACCGTAGCATCCAGGCCGGCTCACCTCGGCGGGACGCCGGCGATGGCGACCGTGACCTCGTAGGGCAGGTAGCGGGGGTGCACGAGCAGCGCCCGGGCGAGCCGGCGGATCTGCAGCCGCAGCGGGGTCAGCACCTCGACGGCGTAACGCCAGGCGGCGGCCTCGTCGGCGCCGAACCGGTCCCGCAGGCCGCCCCGGAACCGCCGCGCGTCGCCGCCGTCGTCCCGCCAGCCGGCCAGCCAACCGCGCAGGTCCATGTCGGACTCCGGCAGCGTCCAGTCGCGCAGCCGCTCGGCGACCTGGCCGCCCGCCGCGATGACGAACGACAGTTCGCCGCCGCCCTGGATCGAGTGCACCCGGCCGGACGTCGATCCGCCCGCCCGGATGCTGGCCGAGCTGAACCGCGCCCCGACCGCGAGCGCGGCGACCGCGTGACCGGCCTCGTGCCAGGCGGTCTGCACGGCCGCCGCCCGGGCCGGAGCGTAGCTGGCGGCGAAGCCGCCCTGGTAGCGCTGCCTGATCCAGGCCTCGTGCACGACCGACTCGTCGTCGTAGCGGATGAGCCGGGCGAGCTCGGCTTCGATCGCGGCCACGGTCCGGCGCTGCGCGGGCGTCATTCAGAGCCGGCGGTACATCACGTGCAGGCCGACCAGCCCGAGGTCGGGGTGATCGAAGGCCTCGGGCACGGTGCCGATGACCTCGAACCCGAGTGACTTCCAGAGGTGCACGGCCGGGTCGTTGACCTCGACCACGGCGTTGAACTGGATCGCGTGAAAGCCCGCGCTGCGGCTCCAGTCGATCACCGACCCGCCCAGCGCCCGGCCTACCCCCTTGACCCGGTGCGCGGGATCGACGATGAAGGAGGCGGTGGCGACGTGGGCGCCGCGACCGGGGCGGTTGGGGCCCATCTTGGCCGAGCCGACGACCCTTCCGTCTTCGACCGCGACGATCGTGGCGCCGGGCGGCTGCTCCATCCACCAGGGGCGGGCCTCGTCGAGCGACTGGCCCGCAGGGAACGCGTACGTCCTGCCCTCGTTCATGATCGTCGAGTAGAACGGGTAGATGCCCGGCCAGTCTTCGTCGGTGGCGACGCGGATTTCCACCTGAGCAGGGTACCGGTGGGCGGCGGGCCGGGTCACCTCGGTTTTCGCCGCCCCGGGGTTACGGAGTCGCGGGCGGGTTGGGTGGAACCGGGGACCGTTCGATATCGGGATGGTTGTGAACTTGGGGTTTGGGGGCGAGCGCGACCGTCGCGGCGAGGGCGGCCGCGGCGGCGGCGAGCACGATGAAGGCGGCCCGGCCGGGGGCGAAGCGCAGGATCAGGCCGATCCAGACCATGCTGAGGCCGCCGGTGATCTGGCCGACCACCCCGGCCACGCCGGTGATCCGGCCGAAGTAGCCCTCGGGCGTGGCCCGCGCCCGCAGCGTCAGGTGGAACACGAGCACGAGGCCCTCGCCGAGTCCGAACAGCGCGCCGCCGGCCAGGATCGCGGGCGCTCCCCCGACCGCCAGCAGGGCCGCGCCGGCGGCGGCGATGCCGAGGCCGGCCGCCTCGGCCAGCCACAGGTTCCCGGCGCCCTCGAACCTGCCCGCGAGCAGGGTGCCGACCGCCGACCCGGCCGCGTAGGCGGCGACGGCTACGGTGGCGAGGGCAGGGTCGTTCCTGCCGCCCTTGGTGGAGACGTAGACCAGGCCGAGGACGATGCTGCCGCCGAGGACCGAGTAGAGGCTCCAGACGAGCTGGTCGCGGCGGAGCACCCGGTCGGCGATCATCAGCCGCAGGCCCGAGCCGATCGACGCCCACATCGGCTCGTGCGTCTCGTCTGCGGCCGGCTCGAAGCGCTTGCGAATCGCGATGAGGCCCGCGATCGAGACGAGAAACGTCGCCGAGTCCAGGCCGAGCGCCTTGCCGGTCCCGAACGCGACCGCGAGCAGGCCGCCCAGGGGCGGGCCGATGACCCAGGCGACCGACTCGAAGCTCTCCTGCCAGGCGTAGGCGATGCCCCGCTTGTCCTCGGTCACCAGCATCGGGACGGCGGTGGCTGAGGCCGAGTCGAACAGGGCCGAGAACGCCTCGATGGGGACGATCACGATGTAGATCACGGTCAGCGTGTCGGCGTGGAAGGCGGCGGCGACCGGGACGACGAGGGTGAGCAGGGTTCGGCCGAGGTCCGCGATGATCATCAGCCGACGGCACTCGAGACGGTCCGCGAGCGCGCCGAACGGCATCCGGAGCAGACTGAACGCGACCGCCTCGATGATCGCTATGGCGCTGACCTGCAGCGGGTTGTGGGTCAGCTGGAGGACGTAGAGCGGGATGAGGACGCCCCAGGCGGCGTCGCCGATGTTGGAGATGCCCTGGGTGCAGAAGAACACCCCGAAGTCCCGGTCCCACTGAAACAGGCGCACGGGGCACCGTACTCTCTCAGCCGCGCGGGGCGGTACTGAATAATTGACCCATGCTGGAAGGATGCCCGGTGCTCGGCTGGGCGGCGTCCGGGGGGATGGCGCTGACCGGGCGGGCCGACGGGGCGCCGGCGGCGTCGCCGGCGCCGGCCTTCGGGCTGCTCTCGGCGGTCGTTGCCGAGCTGGCCGCCGTGACCCGGGTAACCGGGGTCGAGGTGCGGGCGGACCCCGGTGAGCTGCTGGCGGGGCGGGCGGCGGTGGCCGGATTTCGGCGGCGGGGGCGGGTGTCGGCGGGTGGTTCGGCCCGGCTGCTGCGGGCGGCGGACGGGTGGTGCGCGGTCAACCTGAGCCGGGCCGATGACGTGGGGGCGGTGCCGGCGATTATCGGTTTGCTTGGCGTGCCCGGCGTGCCCGGCGTACCCGGCGTGGCTGGCGTGGCTGGCGTGGCTGGCGTGGCTGGGGCTGGGGCTGAAGGTGTTTGGGGGGCGCTTGAGGCGGCGGCGCTGGGGACGCAGGCGGCGGCGCTGGCGGGGGCGGCGCAGCTGCTCGGGGTGCCCGCGGGCGCGCTGCCGTCTGAGCTGCCGGTGGATGGGCTACCGGTGGATGGGCTGCGCGGGTTGGCGCGGGGCGGGGGCTGGCGGGCGGGGCGGGCTAGTCGGATCGCGGCGCCGTTCGCGGGGGCACGGCTGGCGGGGGCGCTGGTGGTTGACTTGTCGTCGATGTGGGCGGGGCCGCTGTGCGCGCGGCTCCTGGGGCTGGCCGGGGCGGACGTGATCAAGGTCGAGACGCCGGACCGGCCGGACGGGGGGCGGGCGGGTGAGCGACGGTTCTTCGACTGGCTGCACGGGGGGCATCGCAGCGTGGTGCTTGATTTCCGTTCGCCATCCGGTCGTGACGCACTCGCCGCGTTGCTCGCCGTCGCGGACGTGGTGATCGAGGCGTCGCGGCCGCGGGCGCTGGCGCAGCTGGGGCTGGCGCCGGAGATGATCCCGCACCCGGATGGGCAGGTCTGGCTCAGCATCACCGGGTACGGGCGGGGCGAACCGGCCGCCGCTGAGCTGGTCGCGTTCGGGGACGACGCGGCGGTGGCGGGCGGGCTCGTCGGCTGGGCCGGCGACGGGCTCGGGGATGTCGGCGGTTGGAACGACGGCGAGCCGGTGTTCTGCGCCGACGCGGTCGCGGATCCGCTGACCGGGGTGTGCGGGGCGCTCGCGGTGGCGCGGTCGGTCGCCGCCGGGGGCGGGGAGCTGATCGACCTGTCCATGCGCGAGGTGGCGGCCGGGTTTGCCGCCGCCCCGGCCGTCGACCACGGGCCGCACTCGGTCTGCTTGGCTGGCGGCGTTGAGGGCGGCGCTGGCGCTGTCGTGGCCTGCGCTGCGTTGGGGGTGGAGCAGGCGGTGCTGCCGCCGCGTGCGCCGGCGGTGGCCGGCGTCGCGGCTGCGATGGGCGCCGATACCGGGACGGTGCTGGCCGGGCTGGGTGCGGGGTCGGGCTGATGCTGATCAGGGACGCGCGGGTGTGGCCGTCGGCCGAGACGGTGGCTGACGTCCGGATCGCGGCCGGGCGAGTCGTGGAATGCCGGCCGGGCCTGCGGGCGGTTGCGGGCGAGGAGGAGATCGACGCGGCCGGGCGCGCGCTGCTGCCGGGGCTGCACGATCATCACATTCATCTGCGGGCGCTGGCCGCCGCGCGGGCGAGTGTCCAGGTCGGCCCGGAGCGGGTGCGGTCGGCGGCCGAGTTGGCGGCGCGGCTGCGCGAGGCTGACGCGGCGGCGCCGGCCGGGGCGTGGCTGCGCTGCGTGGGCTACCACGAGTCGGTGGCGGGGCCGCTCGACCGCTGGGCGCTCGACCGGCTGCTGACGGACCCGGCGCGGCCGGACGGGTCCGGGCGGCCGAGCCGGCCGGTGCGGGTGCAGCATCGGACCGGCGGGCTGTGGGTGGTGAACTCGGACGCGCTGGCCGCGCTCGGGCTCGACGGCGGCGGCCACCGCGGCGACGGTGGCGGCGACCTGGCGGTCGACCTGGCCGGCGACCTAGCCGGCGACCTAGCCGGCGACCTGGCCGGGGTGGAGCGCGACGGCGACGGCCGGGCGACCGGCCGGCTGTGGCGGATGGACCGCTGGCTCGCCGACCGCGTCCCCGCCCGGCCGGCCGACCTCGACGCCGGACTTGCCTCGGTCAGCGCGCGGGCCGCCGCCCTCGGCGTCACCGGCTTCACCGACGCCACCCCCGGCGCGACCGGTCCCGACATCGCCGGCCTGGCCGCCGCGGTGGCCGACGAGACGATCGCTCAGCGACTGCGCTGCATGGCGCAGCCTGATGTTTCCTGGCCGGCGGGCGGTCGGTTCAGCATCGGGCCGGTCAAGATCATGCTCGACGACGACACGCTGCCGTCGCTCGACTCGCTCGCCGACTCGGTGCGGCGGGCGCACGGGGCCGGGCGGACGGTGGCGGTGCACTGCGTGACGCGGGTCCAGCTGGTGCTCACGCTGGCGGCGCTTGACGCGGCCGGGCGGGCGACGGGCGACCGGATCGAGCATGGGGCCGTGATCCCGGCCGAGCTGGTGCCCGCGCTGCGCGGGCTCACGGTGGTCAGCCAGCCGCACTTCGTGGCAGAGCGGGGGGAACAGTACGGGCGGGATGTCGCGCCTGAGGACCTTCCTGACCTGTGGCGGCT
>Ga0335075_10012744_pt1 | contig 12693 bp, 11 predicted proteins | sample Lox_Sample_24_FD_206723 | JGI IMG/M metagenome (GOLD analysis project Ga0335075, IMG submission 206723) | Soil microbial communities from Loxahatchee National Wildlife Refuge, Florida, United States - Lox_Sample_2.4 | ecosystem: Environmental > Terrestrial > Soil > Wetlands | place: USA... | reverse complement strand
GGCTTTCTGTGGTTTAGCGACTTGGTCGCGGAGTGTAAAGTCTGAATCTGGGAAGGGGTTGACCGCGAGGGGTCCTGTGGGCTTCTCCTGCGCAAACAGAAGAGAGGACAAAAGTAAGGCCATGACGTGTATCGCTCGATACATGAGTAGAAATTACCTCTTTGAGGAGACTTTATGAAGTGCCCGCAAAGTCACCTGTTCGGCGTACGGCGGATTGGTAACGAGAAACGCCGTTCTCGGAAGTTGGGGGATTGCTGACGAGAAGCCCATTTCACCGTACAAATCCTTAAAACGGCCCTCATCGCGCGGCGACCTTTCGTCGTCGCAGCTCACTTGCCTTCTTTATTTCGCTCATATCGCCGACTGGACGTATCTCCCACAACGTCCCGTACTTCACAGCTGGATGCTGCGACATGAGCTGAATCGCATGATTCATGTCCCGCGCCTCAAGCACGCCAATGCCGCCCAGCTGTTCCTTGGTTTCCGCATAGGGACCGTCGGTGGTGACGACTTTGCCGTTCTTCCAATACAAGGTCAACGCGGTTTCAGCGGGCTGAAGAGCTTCTCCAATACCAAACTGCCCGTTGGCGCGCAAATGGTCGTCGTACTCAAAACATTCGTCGAACATTGCGTTCCGCTCGTCCTCGGTCATGGCGGCGTGTTTTGCCGGGTCGTAGTATCCCAAACAGATGTATTTCATTGTTCTTCTCCTCCTGGTGGTGGCCAGCAGCGGGTAGTGTTTCAGTTTGGATTTCGGCTCACGACCCGAAGTGGACCTAATGCGTCGGTGCAGTCCGTCGGGCGAGCCGCGCGATTAAGCAGGCACGTACGTCAATCGAATCAAGTCCTCGGCGATTAGATCGCTGGCCAGCAAGTGGAGCGGCGGCCGGGGGCTGGCGAAGAAGGGCTTGCCGCTCCCAAGCACGACGGGACGGAGGTAGAGTCGATACTCATCGATAAGACCGGCCTCGGTCATGCTTCGCGCCAGGTCTGGTCCGCCGACGTCAATCTCGCCGGCCAGCTCAGCCTTCAGCCTGCGTATCACCGCCTCAACGTCATCCGCGACCAGCGTGGCGTGGGGGCCAACTGACTTGAGCGAGCGCGACACGACCCACTTCGGTTGGCTCCGCCACACCTCCGCGAACTCGTGGTCGTCCGCGTCCCAGTCCGGAAGGTCTTCGTCCCAATAACGCATTACCTCGTACATGCGGCGACCGTATATGAGGCCCGTCTGGCCGCGCACCAGCTCGATGAAGTGACGGAAGGCCGCGGGCACGGGCGGCCCCAACTTCATGTGGTCGACGTAGCCATCCAGCGACTGGTTCAATGCGTAGACAAGTTTCGCCATGCTGCAAATCTCCTTCCCAAGTTGTTCAGAATAGCTTGAGCGCACCTTGCGGTACTCATCCCTGGGACCGCCCTCATTGCGTGACGGCCTGTCGCCGTCGCTGCTCGCTCTCCTGAATGATTTCATTCATATCGCCAGCTGGACGTACCTCGAATATCGATCCATACTTCACGGCCGGGTGCTGCGAGATGAGCTGAATGGCATGATTCATGTCCCGTGCCTCAAGCACGAGAATGCCGCCGAGCTGTTCCTTGGTCTCCGCGTAGGGACCGTCGGTCGTCGCGACCTTGCCGTTCTTCCAATACACGGTCAACGCGGTTTCAGAAGGCTGAAGAGCTTCTCCCCCAGCCCAGTGTCCGTTGGCGCGAAGATGGTCGTCGTACTCAAAGCATTTGTCGAACATTGCGTTTCGCTCGTCTTCGGTCATGTCCGCGACTTTTGCCGGCTGGTAGTATCCCAAACAGATATATTTCATGTACCTCTCCTCTTGTTGGTGGCCAGCGGCGTAACCTTGCGCGCTGGATTGTCACCCTATAGTCGTCGGGCGCAGGGAAAATCGACAGCAGAGGGAGCTTTTTATTTCACTTCCCGCAGCCGCCCGGCGAGGAAACGGCGCTCCGGCTCCTGCCGGGCATCCTGCCCAACCAGGGCAAGCGCCTTCTCATACGAAGCACGAGCTTCCGGAAGCCGTCCCAGCCTGCGACACAACTCCGCACGGGCGGAGTGCGCGAGGTGATATTTGGCGAGTTCCTCGCGCGCCAGCAAGCCATCGATGAGACGAAGACCCTGCTCCGGCCCTTCGCACATGGCGACGGCAACTGCGCGGTTGAGTTCGACGACCGGAGAAGGCTGAATACGAATCAGCCGGTCGTAGAGCAGCGTGATCTGGCGCCAGTCCGTGGATGCCGCCGAAGAGGCCTCGGCGTGAACTGCCGCAATGGCCGCCTGCAGGGTGTAGGCACCGAAACGGCGCGATCGAAGAGCGCTCTCGGTGAGCGCGATGCCTTCGGCGATCTGGCCTCGATTCCATAAAGAGCGATCCTGCTGGTCCAGCAGGATCAGCTCTCCGTCCGCGGAACTGCGGGCGGCGCGGCGCGATTCCTGCAGTAGCATGAGCCCCAGCAGGCCCATCACCTCCGGTTCCGGAAGATGGTCGAGGAGCAGTCTGCCCAGACGGATGGCTTCGCGGCTCAGTTCGGCTCCTGTTGTCTCCGCTGAATAACCCGCGTTGAAGACCAGGTACACAACCTGAAGGACGGCCCCCAACCTTGCCGATAATTCCTGCGACGCGGGCACCTGGTAAGGAATCGCCTTATCGCGGATGACGGCTTTCGCGCGAACGATGCGCTGCGCAAGCGTCGCCGGTGCAACAAGAAATGCCCGGGCAATTTCCTCGGTTGTCAGGCCGCAGACTTCACGCAGTGTGAGCGCAACCTGTCCCTCCGGTGGCAGAGCGGGATGGCAGCAAGTGAAGATGAGGCGGAGGCGATCGTCTTCGATCTCCTCTTCCTGAGGCGCTTCCTGAGCCTCTTCGTCGATACGCGCTTCCATGTGCAGAAGCAGATCTCTTTGTGCCCCGTCGAAGCGCGCCCGCCGGCGAATGCCGTCAACGGCCTTGAAGCGCGCGGTTGAAATCAGCCAAGGGCGTGGGTTATCCGGTATGCCGACCTCAGGCCATCTGTCCAAAGCGGCCGCGAAGGCCTCGTGCATCGCCTCTTCGGCGAGATCAAGATCGCCGAGCAGGCTCACCAGCGTAGCCAGAATCCTGCCCGATTCAGACCGGTAAAGAGTCTCTATGGTCCTGCTCAGATCTTTCCTCGTCAGGCCTTGGGGCGCATTCGGCGGCATGCATGTCAAGCTAGCAAACGGACTGACCCGACACAACTGGCTCGCCGGCGCGCAACTGGCGCTTCAAAGCACTTATTGGGAACGGTTTGCGCTGAGACAACAGGATGGATCCAAGTAAACGCGCTTCCCGGGACTAGTGTGGGCTGCTGAGTGGCGGAAATCGCAACCCGACACACCGCGACAGTCTGAGACCAGCAAAGTTCTGACTGGAAATGCCCAGATAAGACTTTCAGTTCTCGCGGGCGGCGGCTTCCAACGCGGGCAGGTCCATCTTGACCATCCCCATCATGGCTTCCATGGCTTTGGGGTGGCTGATCAATTCGCCGATATTGCGTGGCACGATCTGCCAGCACAGGCCGAAGCGGTCGGTGAGCCAGCCGCAGGCCATGGGCTTTCCACCTTCGATCAACTTGTCCCAGTAGCTGTCGATCTCCTTCTGGGAGTCGCAGCGGACGAAGAACGAGAAGGCGGGGTTGAGCTGGTGCGAGGGGCCGCCGTTGAGAAAGACCATCTCCTGGCCTTCGAGCTCGATGGTGATAGTGGCAATCTTGCCCACGGGCCAGGGACCAACGCCTTTGGAACGCAGCTCGTCGAGCTTGCGCGCCTGCGGGAAGACGCCCACGTAGAACTCGGCGGCTTCTTCAGCGTTGTCGTTGAACCAGAGGAATGGCGCGAGTTTGTTCATGGCGGCATGGTAGCAGAGAGGAAGTCATGTCCGACAAGCCGACTTGGCGGTGCTAATCCGACCTAAGATGGGCACATTGGCGATCTGGCGCTCGTCCAGGCCACGATTTCGGCGTGGTTCAGGGAGCGGAATCATTTGGGCGAGCAGAGCTGGTGCCCGGCCAGGACCCCAGGCACTATGCCTGGGTGAACACTACGGTCCACCGGAACCTTTATCGAATTTCGCTACCCTAATGCGAATCATGTTGCAGTGAAGATGGATTCTTTTGGAGCTCGGCGCGGGCTTGTTGCAGCGCGGTTTTGAGGGCCAGCGCAGCAGGTACTTTGATGTCCGGTGTGATTCCCACCCCTTCCCAGTCAGCTTGGGAATAGGGGTTGACGGCGCGGTTTTCCGGGATCGCAACGCCGAAGTGATCGTCGATGCGATGGAAGACGCCGGCGTGGGCGCCACCGGCGGTGACTTCGCCGATAACAGTGGCGCGCTTCAACATCTTCAGATCGTAGGTAAATTGCTCTGCGGCAGAGATGGTGGTGGACGAGGTAAGGATAAAGACCGGCTTGTTCGCGAGTCGGCTGCCGGGAACCGGGGAGGATGTCCAGGACTGGGGTGTAGGAACTCTTCGGGGATCGAACATGTACTCAGGATGGTCGAAGAGGTACGAAGAGATAAGGGAGACCATCTCTGAGGTGCCCCCGCGGTTGTCGCGAAGATCGAAGATAAGGGCATTGACGTGATTCAAAGAGGTCATCGCGGCGGTTGCTATGGCACCACAATCGGACGGCGCGAGAAAGGCATCTAGCTTCAGATAGCCGATGTTACCTGGAAGTATCTCGACCTTCCTGAACAGGCAGTTGTCCTTCTGGAGAGTAGCCAGCATCTTCGCAAAATCCTGCGGTGATGGTTTCGGAAGAGGTGTCGCGCTGTAGACAACCTCCAGGTGCATGTCGTGGCTCACATCGCGCATCTGGGTGGTCAGCAGGGCGGCGAAATCCTTGTCATTGGCGGCGAGAGCGTCGGCGCCGCTGCGTTGATGCGCGACAAGGGCATCCGCCACGCGATGGGCAACGGCGGAATCAAAGTAGTGCTGGTCCAGGTTTGCGATGACCGCATCGAGGACACGCTGGCGTTCCGGATCGAGCGCGGAGCTCCCGACCGACGTGATGCCTGCCGGAACGGCGGAGTTGGCGGATTGCGCGAAACCAGATTTGAAACCAGATCCGGTTGAGGCGAAACTCTCGGACGCGGCGTTGACAGCGGGTTGCGGCAAGGCGGGGTGGGTGCCTGCCCTGTTTGTCGCGGGAGTTTGCGGGTTAATGGGGTGAACTTCTGAGTCGCCCGCGCGAGGACTCAGGTTGCGAAGCGGACCAAGGTGATTGGCCAGTATCACGATGAGGGCCAGCGCGGCGAGAGTGATGGCGCAGCCGCATACAAGTGCGGCGGGGCGGAGGGGTTCGTCCTCGAGAATGAGGAAGAGCGGGGCGCCAGCGGAACGCGCCGGGAATGCGGCGGCGAATGCAGGATGCGCCCGGGCATGCAGACGCGGAAGCGAAATGGCGAGATCGAGAAAGATGTCGAACCAGAGACGCATGCGGCGCAGGAAGCCTGTTTCGTCGCGAAGCCGGTCACGGAACAGCTGCAGCGCGTCTTCGCCATGAGCGCGACGAAAGTCTGTCGGGTAGAGACAGAGCAGGTATCTGTATAGCCGCTCAGACATATCCCCCTCCCAGAATTTTTTTGGCACGGGCAACACGAAGAAGATCGGCGAGACGGGCTGCTTCAGCGCTGGCAAGTGCTCGTCCCGTTGGACTGAGGCGGTAGTAGCGCCGGCGCTCGCCGTTGATCGAAGGATCTTCGCGGGAGTCGAGCTCCTCGATCAGTCCGGCTTCCAACAAGGATCGGATGGAACTATAGAGGGTGCCGGGGCCCAAGCGCACGCGGCCGCCAGTCTGGTCGGCAACCTCTCGCATAATGGCGTAACCGTGGAGATCTTCTTCAGCGAGCGACAGAAGAATCTGAAAAGCAGCGGCAGGAAGTGGATCGAGTTTTTGCTTCGGCATGATCGATGATCGGTATATCGATTAACGATCATAATGCCGGCGGCGTCTGGCTGTCCAGACGCTTCTGAATGGCACGCCACCGGATGGTCGCCACGCGGAACAAATTTGGTGACCATTCGGCTCACTGGAGCGGCCTGATGGAGAGATTCCATAAGCGATGCGAGGGCCTGTTAGCAGACCCCAAAACAGAAGTGTGGGGCGGGATAGCGAACCCGCCCCACCTGGCTCTCTCGCTAAAATTGCTGCGGCAAGGGAGGGGACGGGTAATTGATCGGGTAGGGGTTTACGGTTACCGTCTGGCTCCAGCTTCCGGTGTCCTCACTCCATCTTCCGGAGCTGTTGACGGTGGCGTGGAACCTCACATCGGTAGGATCCGCAGTGTCGCTGAGTATAAATCCAGGTCCTGCGCCGTCGCCAGCGTAGCCGTCCTGTAGCCCTACTGCGGTGAAGTAGGCTCGAGTCGCTCTCCCCTGCCCCCCGCCGCTGCAGCCAGGGTTCGTCGCCGAGCCCTGATAGACAAGTGGGCTGTTCTGACTGGCTGATGGAAACCAGCTGTTGTTGTTGGCAGGGATCGAATAGGTCTCCGCCGAGAGCGGAATGGTGAGGGTATAGGAACTGCCGTTGGGACACAAGACGTCCATTTGAATGTTCGCGTTGGGCACGCTCACGGTCGCTGCCGGGTGCTTGCCGGGCATTGTAATGTCGTATCCTGCCGTGACGGTGTCGCCGGATTTGAGATTGAGACTGTTGTCAGACCACAGGTCGAACGTTCCGCCCGTGTTCCAATTGTCCGGGAATGCTGGTGTGTTCCAAATATCCGGGAATACTGGATTGTTGCTTCCCCACCAATGCGTCCACCGGCGGTAATCCATGGTTGTAAAGAGATATGGATAGTCCGTTGGGAAGGGGGTTCCGTTCGATGCGAGATAGTTTCCGCTGTAGTCTCCCATGGGCAACGAATAAGGAGGCTGGGTCTCCTCCTGGACGTACGGTTTTGGGTAGACCTCAATATCCGTAGAGACGTTTTGACCGAGCAGGAATCTGTCGACAAACGCAGCTATTTGGGGCACCTGGACAGCCGGCACGGAACAGTGGTTGTGGTTGCCATCGATGACGAACCCGAACCTGTCTCCTATGCCAAATTGGTTGTAGATTTGCTGCGTTGCCCGTGCCGAGACATAGTTGGATCCATTCCCCAGCCAGTAAAAATCGGTATTCCCGGTTTCCAGCAGGGCTCTGGGCGCCACCATGGCCATCAACTCATGCTGATCTATCGGAAGCTTGTAAACGTTGCTGCCGGCAAATTGGAACATCTGGCCGCTGAACCAGCCGTAGTTTGTATCGTCTATATCTTCCACCGAACCTGCGGCCCCTAAAGCGGAACCTGGGGGGGCCGGCGACTCGACGTCATGGTTGAAGCGAAAGGACGGTGCACCGCCGCCACCGTTTTCCTGGGCAATCGTAAGGGTGATGCGCTCGTCCAGAGCTCCGGCATAGAGCGCCTCCTTCCCGGCATAGGAGCATCCGGTTACCGCGGAGTGTGTCGTATCGAGCGGTAGCGGATTGGCGGCCTGTTTCGAAGCGATTTCTATGCCATCAATCAAGCGGCTGATTCCCCAAGCCCATGCGGCGTATTGCCCGGAGTTACTACCCCCTTGTCCGAAGTTAGTAGCCACGGTGCATGTTGGTCCGGCGCACAGCTCGGGATACAGCTTGTAGAACGCATCTGTGGCAGATGGGGCCGAAACCCCTGTTACGTCACCTTCGAGGAATTCGACGGTCGCGACATTGGTGAAAATGCTGGCTGGAAGACTTCCGGTATAGGGGCCGCTCCCGCCGCCTGAGATACCGATGATGTACGGGAACGGACCGGACCCCGACGATGGAAAAGTAACGTTCGCGGGGAGCGTCATCGTGTTCCCGTTCCTAGTCACAGTTACCGTGAGTGAACCGGTCAGGGGATTGGTCGCGTCCGGCGTATAGACCGCACTGATGGTGCAGTCATGGCAATCCGGCTTTGGGCCGAGCATATAGTTCTCGACCGCATGGTAGATCTCGTTACGCCGGCGCTCCCAACTTGGGAACGAGGTATCGCGGAATCCATCGGCGAATCGGAATGGATCGGGCAGAGGCCGAACGATGGGGAGCTGAGAGAACGAGGGGAAGTTCGGCGCCGGGTAGTGCGCACCGGTATTCTCCACGTTATAAACCTGGGGCACGGATGAGTCGCCCCACGTTTGCTCCTTGCTCTGATCTTTGTCTTGAGCGAACGCGGTTAGCGTCGCGGCCGGCAAGACCAAGAGCAACAGCAACGAAAGAGATGCTTTGGCGAGGCTGAAATTGTTGAGGGAGGCAGGCATGACGCTCTTCCACCCTTTTGCGCGAAACTGAAAACCCGCCAGCAGATTCGCGGCAAAGGCTGTGAGCCGCAGCGATCCCGGCCCAATCCGTATCAAGCGAAGACTTCTCATCAGGTTCCTCTCGGGGGCAGAGGGGTCTGTTCCACTGTCCGGCTAGGGCGAAACGCGCTCAACGCGCTCGCCAGGTTACGGCGCTGTGAAGACCGGTCTTGCGACAGGCTGTTGGGCACCGGGCGCTGGTTAGCAACCGGCGCTGCAGCAGCTTAATTCGCGTCGCAAACTATATGTAAAGTATCTTCACGCTGTCAAGAGAAAAGTCCATTAAATTTAAGGCGTGACAGCGATAGTCGGCTAACTCCAACAATCGAACTATTAGCTGGTCAATTGGCGCAAGCGGGTGGACCATGCCTCACATTAAAAAGCTCGCGTCGTTGGACCGGGAGGGCAACGCGGTAAGGTCCGATGTAGCTGAAGTTACAAGTGAGCTAGCCGGAGGTAACAGAATTCTCGAGCTGGCGTCGCCGGCAGGTGGGCAGGCCTTTGCGCCTTTTTAGTGAGGAGCATGTTTTGGCGACGCAGATCGGGTGGCCCCGCAGACGCAATCGCTGTAGCTTGCCGCAGTGAAATTAGTCTGCGCGCAGGAGTAATAGGACACGTTCGATGAATGAATCGGCGAGGGCGTGGATACGGCATAGTTATTCTCAAAGGTGGTTTGTGCGTCGCCACCACTCCGGATGGCAGTAGCGACGGAGGATAGATTGGCAGCACTGAATGAGCTGACGCCGTAGTCGGCCGTAAACCGATATTCCTGTGACCATGAGGGCGTCGGGATTGAGGATGAAAGCACGACGAAGAATGTCGTAATGTCAGAAACCGAACCGGTCTCCACGTTGTAGGTCATCAGGGAGAAGGCGGGATTGTTCTTGAAGATGGGGCTCACGGCCGGCGTGATGCGCAGCGGCAACGAGGGTGGGTTGGCGGCTGAGACGCGAAAGTCGTCCATGTGAATGTGGCCCGCGAAGGCCAGTTTCACTACGTCGGAATAAGTGCTAATCAGAGTGGCGAATCCGGTTGAGTACTTCGCCTGCCAGAAAGGCACGGGTTTCCGGCATGGAGCATGCGACGAGTTATAGGCGTCCATGCCCGGCGGAATGTGCATGACGAGCGTGACACCCCGATGCCGCAGCCTGGCAGTATAGAGCTTCCAGCCGAGCCAGTCGATTTCGGCCTGGCCGGGATCGCCGCTGTTAGGCATGCAGCTTTTGTAGGAGGTGGACCAGAATATGGTGTTCAGAACGATGATGTCCTGATTGGGGACGGTCGGATGGGGAACGGAAAAGAATCCACCCAACTGGAATGTCGCCTTCGCTTCGGGCGAGGCGGCGAGCACGCCTAATTGATCAGCTGTCGTGGCGAGAAACGGGCTGTCGGGAGGGATCTGGTAGTCTCCGCAACTCGAGTCGTTGTTTCCGAGCGCTGCCAGCACTGGAACCTTGAATCTGCTTTGCAATTCCTGAACCACGAAGGCCTCTGTCCTCGCGGCAAACGCCGGGAACTGGTCTGCTGTTCCGCCGGCCGCGACAAATGCCTGCGAGAAGTTATGGCGAAGTGCATCACCGGTGAATATCACGTAATCGAAGGGCGCTTGCGCGGCGGCTGCATTCAAAGTGGAGGCAAAGAGCGGATAGTTCGTGTCGGTTCCATAGGGCGAGAACGACTTCTGCTGCGAGCTTTGGAGAATCGCGTTCCACTGCGCAACAGGCGAGGCTATCAGTTGCTTGACGATGGCTGGATCGGCCAGCGGATCGAGGTGAATGTCAGAGATCAGCAGGGCGCGGCCTGTGGCGGGAGGTGTCTGTCCGAACGCCGCAGACCCCACCCAGGCGAACAAGAGCCAAAAGGAGATTGCCATCCGGAGTTCCATACGCGGCTTCAAGTGGAAATCGAACAGGGTCAATCCTTGAAGGTAAGGGTGATCTTGCGCTTGTCGCCGCCGGTAGTGCGCATGACGATCTCTCCCTGGCTGCGCTTGACGATGGAGGGGAATTTGTCTCCCCACTCGACGAGGATGATGCTGTCGGGCGTGACCAGCTCGTCGATGCCGAGGGTGTCGAGCTGGCGTTCGGTCTCGATGCGGTAGAGGTCGAGGTGGTAAAGCATGACGGGCTTGCCGTTGTGCTTTCCTTCGTACTCGTGGATGAGGGTGAAGGTGGGACTGGTGACCTCGTTGGGGTCGGCGGCGTCGAGGGCCTCGGCGATGCCCTTGACGAGCGTGGTTTTGCCCGCGCCGAGATCGCCGTGCAGGATGAGGAATTTCGGCGGAGTGAGCTGGCGGGCGATCTCATGGCCGCAACGGATGGTGTCGGCGGCGCTGGTGCTCTCGTACTCATGCACCTTGCGCCCGGCGCTTTCGGTAGTGGTCATCGTGCCTCCGTGAGGTTGGTGAGGATTTTCCTGGGAAGGCCTTGCAGCCATGTATATCCTGCCGCGTCCTCGGGGCGGAAGCGAAAGGCTTTCCACAGGTGCGAAACGGTGTCGGTGGCGAGCAGGGTGTGATCGTCCTGCTCACGTACGGCGATGTCGGCGGCGAGGCCGTGGAGATAGACAGCAGCGTTGACGGCTTCCGCGATGTGATCGGGGTGCTGGGCGATCATGGCGGCGACGATTCCGGTGAGAATGTCTCCACTGCCGCCTTTGGCCATGCCGGGGTTGCCGGTGGTGTTGATTGCCATGTCTCCGTTGGGATGCGCGATAAGGGTACGCCATCCTTTTAACACCAGTGTTACATGATGGCGGGTGGCGAAGTTGCGGGCGAGAGATTCGCGGTCGACCTGGACTTCTTTGGTGGAGATGCCGGCGAGGCGGGCCATTTCTCCGGGATGCGGGGTGAGGACCATCGTTCGGGTGCGGCCGTCGATCCTGTCCGGGTGCTGGGCCAGGATGTTGAGGGCGTCGGCGTCGAGGACGGCGGGGAGGGTGGTCTTCTGGAGCAGATCGAGGAGGAATTTTTCGGTGGACGGGTGCTGGCCGAGGCCAGGACCGATGGCGAGTACAGTTTTCTTTTCCAGGAGCTGGTCGTAATCGAGATTCTGCCCGGTGACCTCGCCGCCTGAGCCCTCGGGGAGGACGGCGGTCATCAGTTCGGGAGTAATGGAGGCGACGCTCGCGAGAATGGACGGCACGACGGCCGCGGTGACGAGTCCCGCGCCGCTGCGGAGAGCGGCGAGCGAGGCCATGGCGGGGGCTCCGGATTTGCCGCGGGCTCCTCCGATGACCAGGGCGTGGCCATACATGCCCTTATTGCTGTCGGGGGGACGTGGCGGCTGGACGAGGGCGTGGGCGGCGCCGGACCAGGTGAGATTGAGGCTGGACTGGACAGCCTCGGGGGGTGAGCCGATGGGTGCGACGACGATGGGTCCGTAGACGCTGCCAGCGAGATTGCCGCAGACGTGCGCAAGCTTGGGCGCGGTGAAGGTGACGACGGAATTGGCACGGAATGCGCCGTCGGCGGAGAATTCGCGGGAGTCTGCGTCCCATCCGGAGGGTAAGTCGACTGCGACGATGGGGGTGTCGAGCGGGTTGATGCGATCGCGCAGGGCGGCGGCAACTCCGCGGAGAGGCGGCCGAAAGCCGGTACCGACGACGGCGTCGAGCAGCAGGTCGGCATTCGACAGTAGTGCACGGACCTGCGGGGTGTCGAGCGATCGCTCGTCGGGAACGAAGATAGGCGTCAGCTGCATCTCGCCATAAGCGGTGCGGGCGTCGCCCTTGAGTTCATCGGGATCGCCGAGCAGAAGCACCGTCACTTCCCTGCCCCCGACGGCGAGGGCGCGGGCGGCTACGAAGCCGTCTCCCCCGTTGTTGCCTTTGCCGCATAGGACGGCGATACGGCGGGAATGCGGGTACTCCCGCTCGACGAAGCGAGCGACGGCCTGTCCCGCGTGGCGCATGAGAACGATGGAAGGGACGCCGAACTGTTCAGTGGTGACACGGTCAGCGGTGCGCATTTCTTCAGCCGTGAGGATCGGGACGGCGGGAATGAGACTCACGAGGTCATCGTACTTGATTGGAGGCGCAGAGACGAAAACGGCCTCCGATTTGGAGGCCGCTGTCAGGGAGATAGTTTCAGCTTACTGGTTGACGCCGGTGGCGGTTGAGGGCGTCGTCTCGCCGGCCTGCACAGTGGCAGGCTGATCGGTGGTCTGCTTCTGGGCGAAGTAGCTGTGATCCCAGAGGTTGCGATAGAAGTAGCCGGTGAGCTCGGCGGCCTTGGGTCCGAAGGTGGGGCGTCCGCCTTCGAGGAAGATGACGGTGACGATGCGGCCGTACTGGGTGTCGGCGTAAGAGGCGAACCAGCCGAAGCGCGTGCCGTTATTGGAGCAGGTGCCGGTCTTG
>Ga0335075_10012743_pt1 | contig 12693 bp, 9 predicted proteins | sample Lox_Sample_24_FD_206723 | JGI IMG/M metagenome (GOLD analysis project Ga0335075, IMG submission 206723) | Soil microbial communities from Loxahatchee National Wildlife Refuge, Florida, United States - Lox_Sample_2.4 | ecosystem: Environmental > Terrestrial > Soil > Wetlands | place: USA: Florida... | reverse complement strand
ACACTGTTGGTTGTTAATATGGTGCAATTGGATCTTTAAAGGGCGAAACAATTGCGTACGTCAGCATAGGACATATATGTCTGCACATCTGCCGAGTTCAGATCGGCACTCGAAGTTATAGTCGCGCAATCTTGTGTTATCTACCCCGAGGCCCATGGTGAAAGTGTATATGTGGGAGAATGGAGTTTGTCTACTAAGCCCTGATTTAAATTGTCTAGATTCGGTTGAAGTGGCGGTTTTGGGAGCATTGCTAGAGAAACTCTCTATAGAGTGGTGGACGCGCCTAGGAGATTGACAGCATGCGTAACTGCGAATGAAGAAATGAATTGATGGAGAAATAACTGAAAGTCTATGGAATGATTGAGTGCTGAGCAAACTTGAAATGCCCTTGTAGAATTCTGATAATAGTGGTGATACCCAACTCAATACTTATGTGTAACGACTTTTTCGAGTGCATTGTAGTTTTTAATTAAAAGATAGTGAAGTCGTAACAACAACCAATGGAATTGAGAGCCGATGTTCAGCCAAGAGACGGGCCGTCGCTTTGGTAGGGCGAAATGAGGTAAAGACCAGAGGCTGAGTTGGCGGCTCGAAACATCAAACGAAAGTGCAGGCATTTGATTGGCGGGTCCATTCAAAAATGGAGTGGTACCTTGCAGATCCATTACCGATCAGATTTAGCTTACTTTGAGGTCCGCCATTTGATTGGATGTTTTGATCTAACGCCGAAAGTTTGTTCGGGTGTGATCTGATTACCAAATGAAACAAAAGTAAAGGGAATCTTCCAAGGTAAAAGGAAGCAAGTATCAGCTGGCAGTTCGTATTGGGCGAAATATAGTCGGATTATTCCAATGTAAGATCAACCATCCAATTCTCCTTTCCATCGATAAACAAAGTGTACGGCTTACAATTCCAGCGTAATATTTTGGTACACAACAAGCTCAGCCAAATGCTCGAGATGAATCATGTCTTGAATAGTAAATGCAAAAATGAACTGTGCTATAGGTTAAAGATGCTGGAAGTGCTCCAAAATGTTGAACGGGCGAGTCTCCTCTCTGATATCAATACCAGGAGAATGGTCCTGATATACCAATACGGCCATGATGTGAGAGCACTCCTCGATGCCAGCAACTCACAATCAGAAACAGTCTCCGTGCAAAATCATACGTCCAGTCGGCATCACACGTCCGATCTCTCATTCCAAAGACCCCCACAAATTATTCAAACTCTCTGCCAAACTTGGATGCGCCCACACTGCATCCTGCAAAACCTGATACCTGACCTTGCCAATAATTGCCATCTGCACGACAGCCATGAGCTCTCCTCCCTCGAGCCCCAAGCACGTAAAGCCCAGAATCTCGCCCGTCTCCTTGTCCACCACGCCCTTCATCATGCCCCTGCTCTCATCAGTCTCGAGCGCCCGAGCAACATAGGCCATGGGCATGCTCGCGACACCTATTTTGCGATCTGGGAACAGGACGCGCGCTTCGGCTTCGTGGAGGCCGACGTGCCCGAGTTGTGGGTCCGTATAAACGACGTAGGGAACAATGCGGTTGGTGATCGTGCTAGTTGTAGCGCGCTTCTCGATGAGGTTTGAGCGGATGATGCGGAAGTCGTCGTAGGAGATGTGGGTGAATGCGGGAGGCCCTTTAATGTCGCCGAGAGCATAGATGCCAGGAGCTGTAGTTTCTAATTTATCATTAGTGATGATGTAGCCTTTGGCGTTGGTCGTGACGCCTGCGGCTTTGAGGTTTAGCATCTCGGAGTTGGGGACGCGGCCTGCTGCCATGAGGAGGTGCGTGCCAGAGATGGTCTGCTCGGTGCCGTCCTTGGAGCGGACAGTTAGGTCGATGGTCTTGGTTTGTGCGACATGTATGGTTGAGGTGTTGAGATGGACTGTGATGCCGTCTTCTTGGAGGATCTTCAACATGCATTCCGCTACTTCAGCGTCTTCACGGGGAAGAAGCTGCTTTCCTCGCTGAATGATGGTTACTTCCGATCCAAGGCGGCGGAAGAGCTGTGAGAATTCGAGGCCTACATAACCGCCTCCAATAACGATGAGATGCCCGGGGAGCTCAGCGAGTTCTTGAATAGAGGTCGAGTCAAGAATATGTGCTGCATCCACTGTCTCGAGCCCTGCGATCTTCGGAGTTGCGGGACGCTCCCCCGTATTGATGAAGATCAGGTCACTACTAACCGTACTCTCTGATCCATCATTAAGCTTCACAAGCAACGTTTTCTCCCCAGTAAAACTCGCCTCGCCCATCATGACATCTACCCCTGCCGCCCTCGTCCGAGATTCATTCCCACCCCTGAAACTCGTGACAATATCACGCTTTCGCTGACGCACTTTAACCATATCAACAGCAATCTTTCCATCCTCTCCGCCTGGACTATGTATGCCATAATCTTTGCCCCGCCGGGTCAAATAGGCTGCGCGGCCACTGGCGATCAGAGTTTTAGTTGGGGTGCAGCCGACATTGACACAGCAACCACCGATGTGCTCGCGCTCAATGAGGGCTGTTTTATGCCCCGCTTTGGCTAAGGCTCCTGCAAGAGGAGTGCCAGCTTGGCCGGAGCCGATGACGATGGCACCGAATTCCTTTATAGTGGTCATTATAGAGAATGTACGTGGTAATAGAATTGGCACTGGAGCTGATGTTGGTCTGCAATGTGCAACAATTTTGGTCAAGCGTGATAGCATCCGAGTAGGATATGAGTAACTTTTAGTATGACTACCTTCCTGTGGTTCACTGCCGTGATAGTCAAATCAATCAAGGATCATTGTTTTCCCTGGCGACAACACTGTGTTCCAATTAAATGTGTAACAAGCGGTACAATCTGAGTAATCACCCCGCATCTTGGCAGGGAGATGTCCGCATCACGTGAGAGCAAGATGTCGAAAATGAGCTCTAACATATCGAGATTATAGACAACTGGCTCCCATAGAAACTGAGAATTGTTCCAATGTGTTTAATGATTAAATGCGTTGCTTGGATTGTGTTGGGTTTGAAGAATATTCCTCGTCACGCGCCACCCAACCTGTGGCAATATCCCCCTTTGAACTATATTTCTAAACTTACAAGTCGTCCGTAAATTGCCATCTCAAGCCCTTGGTGAGTCCCTAATTTGTGTAAAAATATTGCGCACGACAGCCATTTATCTAGCACCAAGTATTACGCCACGTCAAACAATTCTCTCTGATCTTACAAGCCGTCGCCTTCCACATCACCATCTCTCGGCTCCACACCATGGAAAGCATCCCCAAACGCAGAATCATCCAACCCCATATCCATGCCAAGGTCTAGATCACCGCCCAAGTCGCCCCCGTGCTCACCCATGTCACTATTTCCATAGCCCGCTAAAGCCTCCCCTGCCGTGTCAAGGTCCTCGAGAGAGCCAAAATCATTTGCATCCGTATTAAAGTTGTCTCCAAGGTCCATGTCGAGATCTGCATTATGATCTCCAGTGTCGAGATCCACTGCTGACTCTGAGGTAGTGGGTGCGGGGACGGCTGCTTCTGTCTCCGGAAAGGAAGTTTGAGGTTGGGCGACATTGTCTAAAGGAGAGACACCGCCTTCCGGAACAACAACCCAGTCACCCGTTCCTTGACCATCCTTTGACATCTCACCCATGTCAACATCCTCCATGGGTTTGTTCATTTCAGTTGGCTGAGCAGGAGCCTGCGCTTCATGTGTAGATGGTTGTGGCGATGGATCGAGTCTGGGGGTTCCGGCGGATGAATTTGCCTGAAGATGGGCTTGTGGTGTGGGAAAGCTTCCTCCAGGCGTCGAATTAGATGAGAACCCGGTGTGGAACTGATCGAGCAAACCAGCAGCGGAACCACCCATGTCGAGGTCGCCGTCTCCAATAAGCACGCCACTGTGTTGGGATCCGCTATGAGAAGCTTGTCTTGACGCAAGCAGACTTGGGGCAGGTTGGCTTTCCTCAAGTCCACCGTCTTGAATACGCTTAAGCTCTTCCACAGCAACAACATGTCTTCCCAGCGAGGCCTCGACTTGAGCCATGATCTCATCAACTTTATCGTGAATCTTAGCCACTTGCTTACGATCATCATCCACCTTATCGTCAGTTCTGCCCTCCAAACGCCAATATTCGGGACCAATATCTGCAGGATCGTGAACAGCGGTTCGTAGCTCGAGTTCGGCTTGCGCAATGAGAGCATTTCGCTTGAATCTTGCCATACGCTTAGCGTGCTTAAGTTTCATTCTCTCGATCTCAGCATTCATCTCCGCAATATGTTCAGCAGTACGTTTTCGGAATTCATCAGCCTTGTCAGGGTCAAGTCTGCCCGTGTATCCATTTGAAGCTTGTTCTGTGCTTGTAGGGGCCTGGAAGATGCCATCCGTGAGGCTACTCAGCTCCCCGCGAAGACCTAATCCCAAATCGACAGGAGTAATTTGGCCAATGGGATATGGTGAGGACATGATCTCCTCCATCCATTCGTGGTTCTGCTTGTATCTGCTCATGCTAACTTCCCGGGGTGTCATATGGTCGAATAAATCGCCACGAGATGTGTCTTCCTCATCATCTTGACTCTCAACTGGTGGGATTGCACCCATCGCTGGAGGTCCTTGAGCAGGATTTGGTTGGGTCCGTGGTCTTTTCGCGGGAGGACCGAGATTGCTAGCGCCCATCTGATGAGGTGGGTAGGCCATTACTTGCGGTGTTCTTGTCGTTCCCATGGGAAATTGCGCTTGTCGAACCTGATTTCTCGGAAATTGGATCTGAGGCCAGTTTTGCCTGTCATGGAGCATGAACTCCTTCTGGACGATTTGACCTTGAGTCTGAAGATACATCCTCGTTTGTAACAACCCCTGCGCTCGCATATCGCCAATGGGTACTATGCTCGCAGGAACTCGATCATTAGGCTCGGCCTGATAATAGTGGGTAATCCACAAGGCTGGGTCTGGAGTAGCCATTGCAGGATTTGGGAATTTTGTTGTAAGGCGGTAGCGACGACGTCCATGAGTTGCAAATTGTTCACCCGGTACGTAGCCAGCCTTATGTTGATACATTTCTAATGTCTATGGTGTATGTCAGCAATTGCAAGGCATACGAGGTTGGAATTCATACGTAGCCTCCATCCACCTCAAGCTGGAAAGCTGTCTCACTAGGCGGCCATATGTATCCATCAGTTGCGAAATTGATTCCTAGGGCATCGAGCGGCTGCCATGTAAGCAGGATAGTCCCGTCTGTCGGGCGATCGAGGTATGACCAAAAGAAGGGCGCAGTGTCGCGAGCGATTTTCGGAGCACTTAGAAGCCATTCTGCGATTTTATTATGGTGAACGGTTTGGTAGATAGGGAAGCGATATGTCGATAAGAGATGGACATGAGGCAGCTGCAAGGTCAAAGGTCAGCAGACAATTTTGGCGGTGTTGTACATCGGAGAGGTTGTATTACCAGTTCCCTAGCCACTCCGTGACTCGGATCCTGCATTTTCGCGACTTGTATCCCCCAGGTAGAAAATCTCAGCTTTTGAGAAACTCTCAAATTCTGTATGACTGCAATTGACGCTTAACTGAGAATTCCAGTCAAGATTCGGCGTGCGCAATGGATAGGGGATTCGTTCCATGCAGTTTACAACAGTCTTCCATCGATACGCGACGGCTTCAGCTACGCGAAGGCGCTAGTACTTGAGCCGCATTACGCACGTGATGTAAGTTCCATACTTGCTGCTAAACCGATATATCGAACTGCTCACCACAATTCATGACCAGCATGGAGTCGTTAGGAAATGCAGAGAGCAGAATGCATGACGTTGTTAATACCAGTTGTTCACTATTCCATTCAAGCTATCTAGGGATGATATAGGGAGCTCATCCGCCTCTCCGACCCAAAGTATTGTCTTTCTGCATTTTTTCCTGCTCGTTCTTAACCAGTTCCTTGACCCGCTCCAATTGCTTCGCATGTTTTGCTGGTGCCTTGCAATCTTCCACGCCATATGGTGGCTCAATTAGCACATTGTCTAGAACAATGATGGACTTATTATGCCAGCGGACAGGCAAGCTAGATATGATATAAGCTAATATTCAGCACAAGGAGCAAGTGTAGTGGTTTGAACGTCAGTAGATTGAGACTTACGTCTTGTCCAACATCAAGAATAATCTGTGTCCAGTATTGCTGACGCCAGGGGGCTTGACAAGCTTTTCCTCCTTTAGCTTGGCCTGTCTCTCTTTCTCTTTATCTGCGACTTCGTCCACCAGGCGCTTGGAGGGTGATTCATCTCGAGACTGCACCTCGTATTTAGAGATCTTGCTTAGAGGGATTATATGGTAGTCGGAGGGACCAGTGCTCAAGACAAGATCCTGATCGCAGGAGTAGATCGTTCCGACGAGAGTTTTGGAGAGAGTGTTGGTGATCTGAACTCTGGTTATTAATTAGTCTACGGTCCTTAATAGTATCAAACAAGATGGCGAGAGCATACCGAGCACCAATGTGCGCTGTCAGATCCATAGGCTGCCGAGCTTTGCCATCGCTTCGCGCTGTCTGCTGTGGCGCCGCTTTCGTAGTATCGACTGAAGGAACAGGAGCTTTCCATGGAGGAATCTTGGGTAGAGCAACTCTCGACGTCCCTGGCTTTGACCTTGAGCTATCTGCCATATCTCATGTCAAGAGAGATTGTCGTGTTCCGGCGATGTACAAGCTTCGGAAATTATCCCAATGAGAAGACCCGTCCACTTAGCCCGACGATAGAAGTCAGCGCGATTCTGGCACTTTCTTCCAACGCAGACGAGTATCAAAGACCGCAAGATACGGCCGATCCCAACCGATCAGCCGTCTTCCTGCATCCCTTACAGGAAGACTCTTGTTTGGCTGTGGTTAGCAAGGATTTAGGAGCGGGTAAGTTAGTTTTGGGCTACTCTCTGTTTACCGTGGTCCGTGCGTCTAATGAAAGCACGCGACTTGACTTTTCTTCGTGGACATATCATATTGGTCAATGCAGGACTCACGATATTAAGGCCTTTCAAAGCCATCTTTCTTCAAATGGCATAGCCCAATGGGATGGCGCAGGATTTATGGTTTAGAAATTGAATGGCAAGACATGGCGAATGTACTTCAGTTCAATTTAACCATTGCATTTCTAGATACATGCATGAAGCTACTTCATTCGGATTCAATATATTCTCTTCTCCCTCTCATTTTGATGAACACCTCTTATGCCTGGTAAGTTGAAGCAGACACGTTTCCACCACGGCCAGTCCAGTTAACATGGATATTCTGGCCTTCTGGGTATTCCTCGCTGGCAAATTCAGGCTTGATCTTGAAGGTGTGCGCTCCAAAGTAATCTCTCTGTGCTTGAAGTAAGTTGGCGGGCAGATCCTTGGTGCGATAGCCGTCAAACCAGCTGAGGGCAGTACTGAAAGCTGGAGTTGGTATGCCAAGAAGTGCAGCCTTAGAGACGACATCTCTCCAGCCTGGTTGAGCCTTGTGGATTGCCTTGTTGAAGAAGCCGTCAAAGAGGAGATTCTCGAGATCCGGATTCTTTCGGTACGCCGCAGTAATATCCTTCAAGAAAACGGATCGAATGATACAGCCTCCACGCCACATGAGTGCAATAGAGGGCTTGTTGAGTTTCCATTTGTATTCCTTGGCAGCCTTGTAATCATATTAGTACATGTCAACGTCTTCTTTGATTAGGACACGTACCTCTTGCATGAGCATAAATCCTTGCGCATAAGAGATGATCTTTGATGCATACAAGGCTTGCTCTAAATCTTCAAGGAATTGCTCCTTATTGCCCTCAAATTTGGTCGATCGTCCAACGAATTCAAGCTTAGTGGAGGCTTTGATTCGCTCAGCCTTGATAGCTGAGAGACAACGACTTAGCACAGCTTCAGCGATCAATGTAACTGGCATGCCGAGATCAAGGGCGTTGATAGCAGTCCACTTTCCGGTACCCTTCTGACCTGCAGAGTCAAGGATTTTCTCAAGGAGTGGGGTTCCATCATCGTCGTTGAAGTACATGATGTCGCGAGTGATTTCAATCAGGAATGAATCAAGGACGCCCTTGTTCCATTTCGCCATGATGTCTCCGATTTCCTTATCCTGCATTCCTAGTCCACGCTTCATGATATCGTAGGCCTGCAAACAGGGTTAGTATACGGATCCACACTAAATTATAAACTACCCACCTCGCAAATCAATTGCATATCACCATACTCGATACCATTGTGAACCATCTTGACGTAATGACCGGCACCTTCGTCACCAACCCACTCACAGCAAGGCTCGCCATCACTTTTAGCCGCAATGCTTTGAAAAATGTCCTTAATGTACGGCCAGGCCTCCTCATTCCCACCTGGCATAAGGGATGGACCGTATCGAGCACCTTCCTCACCACCAGACACTCCGGTTCCAATAAATCGGATACCCTTCTCAGCCAAGTATTTCGTTCGACGAGTGGTATCCGGAAAATGGGAATTTCCACCATCAATGATGATATCTCCCTTCTCGCAATGTGGAAGAAGAGTCTCGATGAAGTCGTCAACTGGCTTTCCTGCCATGACAAGTATCATCATACGGCGGGGTTTCTTGAGCTTGCTCACAAACTCCTCTACTGAATGAGCACCGACAATTGACTTTCCTGAAGGCCGTCAATCTTCCTGCAACCACGTTAGGGAGTTTTACTCACCTTTGGCCTCATTCGCAAGGAAGTGATCCACCTTTGAGACCGTACGGTTGAAGGCGCAAATTGTGAATCCGTGGTCTGCAGCATTCAAGATGAGGTTCTGGCCCATCACGGCAAGGCCCTGTGGACTTCTCATTAGCCACGTGGTCAGGCGGAGTAGGACTGGAAGTACTGACTATCAAGCCCATATCTGCTCTAGATTGTTCAGATTAGCCATTGTAACAAGTACAAGCTGCCCAGGTCTTAGGCAAGTGTGGGCAAGCAGCGGACTTGAGACAGGCAAAGACGCAGCTCAAGAATTGGAATTCTCTAAGAGACGGGGGCGGAGACAGTTCTAGTGGCTCGCAAGCCAGTTCGTTGTGAACAGCGCGATGTTGGGAATCATAGGAAGAAATCAAAGCTTATGGTGGGGTAGATTGAGGGGGAAGAGAGTACATACACTGGCTCCGTCATCTTGTCTTCTGTTTACGGTTAAGTAAGTGCAAGGCTGATAAGCAATGAAGATATTCAGATATGACTCTTGGTTTCAGAATTGATTTATAGAAGGATTGGAGAAGTTTTTGGATTGAGGTTTTAGTTTAAACGGCTTCGTCGGGTTCGCAGCAAGGTGGGGTGAAGACCAAACGGCGCCAGCACAGATTGGGGCAGGTTGACAGAGCTGCCTCAACCACGAAAACTAAGCTCTTCGAAGCAATAACTGTTTTAGGTTATACATTATATGAGATCCCATCATTCTTACTACGGCACGTACAATGCATTACATGCGATACGTACATTTTGTGTCATTGCTGGATGATTATTCATTCTGGCTTTCACATTATCTCATCCGGGCGAGGGGTCGGGCTTGATGGCATTCTGTGACCCAATTTCTCCGATCGCGAACTGCACGTGACCCGCTAATCCATAGCTTGTCGCCTTCACTTTTGTTTTTGCGACGCCTCAGCCTTCCAATTGAAAACATCATTAAGACGACAACCGCGCCCAGCAATCCCCAACGAGTGCGGTATATTCTAGTCACCCCTCTATTGTTCATCTTAGATCTGTGCTGAGGCACGGCCACAAGCGCGCAGAGCTCTGCAATCCACTCAGTGCTTCGATAACCTGCGTCTTCATTAGGCGCAAGAGGTACGTCTAACACTTGCCAAAGGTCATCGTACAAACGTTCATCATGTCCTATCCGGCGCCTCCAGGTATCAAGCCGTCTCAAACACAATCAACAGCCTCACCACATCCATCACTCCCCGCGAGACCGCCACCGTCAACAGTACCACCAGCCGCCTTGAAGCCAGCCTTCAACCCCTCATCTTCATATGCCTCTTCCAGCAGCACTGGCGCAGGCCGAGGTGGCAGCTATGCCTCGTCAGCATTCAGCTTCCAGCCACGGCAGCTGAACACACCGGCCTCCACCATGCCACCAGCCGGCTTCTCCTACCAACAACCAGCCTACACACAACAAACATACTACGAAGCCCCCCAAGAACAGCTCTATGGCGCGCCCCAGATCCGAAACCCCTTCCCGCTGCCCGGCCAAGAAAGCGCCGGCCGCGGGGGCCGCTTCGATAGCGCCGTAGACCCCGAAATGGAAGCCCAAATCGCGCAATGGCAGAGCGCATACGTCGCCAAAGACTCCAACGATCCCCGGTCCAGCGCAGCGCGGAGCCGCTTCGGAAACACAGGCGAAGGCGCCGCGGCCGCGACAAGCGCCAATGCGGCACCGCTAGGGGGCCGAGGCGAGGGCTCTGCGTTCAGCAATCACGCCGTGAGCGCCGCGGTCAACGCCGACACGGGCGTAGCGACGGTCATCAACGGCGCAGACGGCAAGCAGGCCACTGTGGTGCGCTCCGGCGGCGGGACGCAGTGGACGGACTCGACGCTGCTCGAGTGGGACCCGTCGCACTTCCGGATCTTCGTGGGCAACCTGGCGGGCGAGGTGACGGACGAGTCGCTCCTCAAGGCCTTTTCGCGGTGGCCGAGCGTGCAGAAGGCGCGGGTGGTGCGGGACAAGCGCACGACGAAGAGCAAGGGGTTTGGGTTTGTGAGCTTCAGTGATGGGGATGAGTTCTTTCAGGCGGCGAGGGAGATGCAGGGCAAGTATATTGGCAGCCATCCCGTGCTTATCAAGCGGAGTACGACGGAGATTAAGGCGGTCGTGCCGAGGGATAATAGCAAGAAGGGAAAGCATGGGAAACATGGAAAGGGGGGGAAGGGGGGTGCGAATGCCGCCGGTGGTGGTGGTGGTGGCGGTGGGGGCCATGGTGCGGGGACGGGCGCGGGGGTGCAGAAGGCCGGAGGGAAGACGAAGGGCGGGTTGAAGGTTTTGGGATAGGTTGGTGGAAGGGCGTGTAGATTGTAGATGCTGGGTGGTAAATGATGGATAGATATGGATTGTGTTGCGTTGCTTTTGAGCACGGCGTATGGCGCATTGCAGAAGCGGAATCATATATACTGAGAGGAATCATCGTGCATTCTGCTTCTCATGATAATAGAACAAACGACGATAGTATATTGCATCACTTGCCCACAGGTATGCTCGAGGGACTCAAGTCCCTATGAAATATTTCGTACATGACCTCTAGTGATCAGATATGCTGAATGTGTCAAGTGTGTCTTGGTCAAAGCTCAGATGCGGTCAAACTTGCAGTGAGCAAAGTAGAGTGGTCAAAAGTATTTCGTACATAAATAACTATGCAAGTCTATCATATCATATCCATACAGCTTTCAGAGTAGCTGTACTATATAGAGGTACACAACCAGCTAGCTGCTACAGCTGCTGCCAGCAGAGAGTATCGTTTATCCAAAGCCTAATCGTAGATCGTACGCATGTGGAGAGTACGGGATCAGCTCCCGTCCGCTTGCCCACTGTCCTGCGCCATGCCTCCATTGTTCTTGGCCGCGCTAGATTCAGTCTCGTCCTTGGCGTATTTCGCTCCGTTACTCGTCTCATGCATCTCCCACTCCCCGCCCTCATCCTCAAGCGCCTCGTTGCCATCAAATGGACCACCAACAATAGGGTCCGTATGGTCCGTGTGGACCTTCTGGATAGCGTCTTCGCGCATCTTCGTGATTTTGATATAATTATATGCCGCAATAGCGCCTACAGTCACGAATAGACCCGAGACATTGATGGGCGTGAGGTGGTCATCGAAGATCAAGCCTGCGGCGGCGATGGTGACAACTTCTTTGAAGATACCTGCTATGGAAAGCGTTACGACCGAGGTGCGTTTTAGGAGTGCGAACTCGGATGCTGTCATGAGGAAGGCGATGACGCCCGGGAAGAGGATGGTAGCGGTGCCGATGAGGAGGCCTTTGTCTACTACAAGGGCCTTGAAGCCTTCCATTAGGGTTGGGATGCCTTCTATGGGGATCGCGAGGAGGAAGAGGGTGAGGAACATGATTGGGGCGAGGAAGAAGATTGATGAGAACGGGTTAGAGGTTGCGGGGTTGCGGAGAAGGAGAATTTGTGTGAGGCCCCAGCGGAAGCCTGAGAAGAAGGCGGCGGAGATGACGAGGACAAAGCCGAGGGCGGAGAAATCGACTTCGCCAAAGACCATCATTATTACGCCGATGGTCATAGTGGCTATTATGGCGACGAGGCGCCAAGAAGGGGTCTCGAGGCGGAAGATGAAGGCGAACATGAGGACGAAGGCGAGGGAGGAGGATTTACACATTGCTGGGAAGGTCAGATTAAGTACGTTGTCGAGAAACAAATTCCTGAAATGGTAGGAGTAACGGTTGACTTACTGTAGAAGCTCAGAGAGATAAATTTCAAAGACGTGTTGCCCAGGCCAATATCCAAGCCTGTAGCCATCCCACAAGGACCCAATCGAGTGAAATAGAACCACTTCGTCATCAGAGGCTTCTTTTCCCCCATCTTATGCCTCGCACGGCCTGCATCTGTATGATGGATATTCTGTTCATTTGAATTGAAGTTGTGTCTGGGCCGAAAACTAGGCACGAAGTATAGGACCAGAGAGGCAAGAGTAAATTGCACTAGCATATGCATTGATGTCGTGAATAATGGAAAAGGAAAATCGAGAT
>Ga0335075_10012742_pt1 | contig 12694 bp, 14 predicted proteins | sample Lox_Sample_24_FD_206723 | JGI IMG/M metagenome (GOLD analysis project Ga0335075, IMG submission 206723) | Soil microbial communities from Loxahatchee National Wildlife Refuge, Florida, United States - Lox_Sample_2.4 | ecosystem: Environmental > Terrestrial > Soil > Wetlands | place: USA... | reverse complement strand
CCGGCTGTACGCCGCGGAAGCGGACGGGTGGCAACCGGAACGGCTGCTCGGCGATGTCGCCCGCCTGCGCGAGCTCGACACCGCCGACAGCGTCGCCGAGGTGTTCTGCTGGCGGATCGACCGGTACCTCAGTCGGTGCGTACCGCCAGCCCACCTCCGGCGGCCGACCCTTGCCGACGCGCGACGGTACGCGCGGCTGCTCACGGCACATCCGGCGTTCAGCACGACTACGTTCGACATCGGGCAGGGGCTGGTTGTCCCCTCGGTACTGACCGTGACGTGCCAGGACGTGGCGCGCGGCTACGGCGCGCCCGATTACCGCGGCATGGTGACCACGGCGATCGGGTCCGCGCTCACCGAACGGGCGCAGGCGGAGGCAGCCTGGCCAGCCGTCGAGGCCGCGCTCCGGCGCGCTCGCCAAGGCGGCCACGACCCGGCCGCCGTCCTCGCACCCGTGGCCAGAGGCCGGGAACTGCGCACGGCGCGGAATATCAGCCAGACACTGGCCTGGCGCATTGGCCGCTACCTCACCGACCATCCCGATCCCGTGGCCGGTGTGGATGACTCCCCCGATCCGGATACCTGGCGAACACTCGCATGGACCCTCAGAGCTGCCGAAGCGGCGGGTACACAAGCGGAAACTGTCATCGCAGCCGCACACCAGGAACGCCACCTCGCTCACCTGCTCGCCGTCGCCCAACGCGCCGCACGCCAGCACGCGGGCAGCCAAGACGAGGAAGAACTACCGTGGCTGCGAAGGCCCCGCCAGCCATACAGCGACACCGCTGACCAAGACCTAGACAGCTACCTAAGCGAAGCCACCACGCTAATCAGCGCACGCGTCAGGTACCTCGCCGGTCAGGCCGAACACGACCACCCCGCCTGGACGCAGCTGCTCGGCCAGCCACCCGCCATGGACTACCAGCGCGAGCAATGGCGGCATCACCTAGGCGTCATCACCGCCTACCGCGACCAGCACCAGGTCGCCACCAACGATCCCCACCAGATCCTCGGCCCCTACCCCGAGCAAGGCCACGCCGGTCACACGGCCTACTGGCACGCCGTCCAGTCGGTCATCGCAGCCCAGCACCTGGCCGGGCTCGAACCAGTGACGCAGGTTGATCCCGATCCGGTCGTGGCACAGATCGCCGCCGACATCTACCAGGGACTGCCCGCCGAAGAGCGCGAGCGGGTCCGGGCGGTTATCGCCGATAGGCTCCACCCGGTGCGGCTTGGCGCAGGGGACAGAGACGATGATGCCGTCACCCAGCCTGCCTGTGGCCGTTACCTCGTCCAGGTGCTGGCAGATCACGGCTGGCTTATTCCGGCCCGGACTCCGCCCGCCACCGCACGACCAGTCGAAGCTGACCTACCGCAACGCGCGGCTGGGCGTGGGCCGGCGCCGAGCGGCAGAGAATGCGACTCGGCACGGCGGTCGATCCTCGCTCTCGACCGACTGGCTCCGCACCCGGATGTGAAGCCAAGACCACTTACTCCGTAACGTCGCGGCCGACAGCTATCAGGCGCAGGGCTGCACATAGCTAGCTGCCTGTGTCTGCTGTTATTTTGCGGCGGTTCGGAGCCGCTTCGAGCGGAGCATCAGCGCGGGCAGGATCGACAGGTCGGTGTCTTCGGCCGCGTCGAGCGCGTTCCAGATGGTGTCGAGGTATTCCCACCAGTGCTTATCTCTGGGTCGGAAACCGAGCAGGAGAGCACTGGTGGTCCACAGCGGCACTCCGGCTATGTCTTTCACCGACTCAAACACCTGGTCAAGGGTCTCGCCGCCGAGTGCCGCGCGGGACAAGAACGTGTAGGCGTCATCTTCGCCGAGCTCGACGGTCTCCGAGCTGGCCGAGGCGTGCCGGGCGATCTCGCGCACGTCGGCGTCGGCTGGCCAGCGTTCGGCGACATCAACGACGATATATCCTGCCGCGAGGACGCACAGGGCGAGGGACTCACGATACGCGTCATCGCCCATCTGCTGGATCTCCTGCTCGAGCTCATCGAGTTCGCCGCGTATGACGTGCCCGATCAGTCTCCTGGTCGGCTCCTCATCGCTCGGGCGTACGTGCATGCTTGTCCTTTCTCTTGTCGCGAGCGTCAAGTACCGCGGCAACGCCAATCGATACCACCGTCCCGACAATCCCGATCGCGTGGTGTACCGGACCAGCAGATATGAAATCGGCCGCCTCGGCAAGGCCGCTCCCGACAACGGCTGCCCCTAGGTTCAGCCGCGCGTCTGAGGGCCGCCGCCATCTGTGCTCATCGAGTTTTTTCTCCTGAACATTCTCCCGGATGCCCAGTTCTTTGCCACGGATCGGTTCTGCAGCGTGTTCGCCACTGGCTTGTTCCAGACGCCCATGTCGTCCGTCCAGTTCAGCAGTGCCGGCGTTGCCGTCAGCCGGGGAACGATCGGCGGTCGACTCCCGATCTGCAGCACCGCTGTCGGCGGTTCCGTGGCGCGATTCCCACGAAGTGCTTGTTCTTGCCGACGACTCGCTTTTCTTGGTCTCCGGATTGACCGCGGGAGCCGTGTGGCGCTCGTGCAGCTGGCCGGTTTCAGTAACTGCACGCTCATCGGGCGCCGCCAGGGTAGCTGGATCATTATCCTCGCTTACAGCGCGTTCCGTCTCCAGCGGTTCACCATACCCGTTGGCCAGATCTGCCTCGCCGACGTATCCAGGGTTTTTGCCCCAGGTGCGAACACGGGATTCATCGCGGCCGGGGAGTTCGTCCTCCCTGGCAATGAGCGCCTGAAGGTCGCCGTCATACATTCCGGCGAGGTAGTCCTCGTCGTAATCGTCGGGGTCGTCGCCCCAGACCTGGGCACGGGATTCGTCGCGGCTGGGAAGCTGGTCTTCGCGGGCGATGACGGCGTGGAGATCGGTGCCAGCCTGCTCACGGTGGCCTCCGTGTTCGATGTCAGGGTGCTGGTCATGGTCGCCGGAGCGGGTATCGGCCGGGGCCGTGTACGCGCGGTCGTTCGTGCCGGAGAACTCGTTCACGAGACGGCTTCCTCGCGGTACGCAGGGGCGCGCTGCAGCAGTTTGCCCGGCCATTGCGTCGTGGCGAACGCGGCGAGTATCTGGTGGAGGCGGGCTGGCCACTGGTCGCTGCTGGCGCGGGCTCCTGCTGCCTGCTCGATCGCGGGATGAGGGCGTGTCCCCCAGATGACCTTGGCGGCTGTGCGGGTGTCGGCCTGGTCGAGCAGGTAGCGCTGGTGAATAACGCGGTATTGCTGGGCGGCGGTCTGGCCTGGTACCGGTTCGCCATAGCTGCGTTCCCAGGCGTCGCTGTCGGGGTGCCGTCCGCCAGTAGCGGTCTTCAGGTCGGCGCGCACCAGCGCCCACCGGAACGACGGCGCGAGGTAGTCAGGTTCGCGGCGGGCGCAGGTGACGCCCTCCGGGGTGAGCGTTTTCCGCATCATGGCGGCGACGTGGACGGCAAGCTCGCCCGGGCTAATCCGGCTGCTGATCACCGGGACACGGGCGGCGACCGCGGCGTGGACGGCGTGAGAGATCGCGCAATCGAGAACCCGCGGCTCCACCGAGCTCAGGCGTGCGCTGAAGCTAGGCCGGGGGCGTGGCATCTCCCACCCGGTCAGATGCGCGACGACCGCGAGTTCGGCCCACATAACCAGCCGCGGTTCGATCACAGTGACCCGCCTGGCGTTGTTTACCTGCGCGAGTGTGCACGCCCGGTCCATGCAGTCAGTGCCGCACGTCGTGCTCCACCGCCCTATCACCGGCTCGGGCGATACTGTGACCGCCGGCCTGGCCGCCTCGCGGCTTGTGCCGTCGGAGGTACGTATGAGTACCGGGAAGTCCATGCCGTCGCAGTGCGCTGCTGCCTCCCCCGGCGGGAGTGTCACCAGGTACTGCGATTGATGGTCGGTCAGGTTCATTGTCGCGCCGACGACCGCCCTGTCGTCGGCCGCCGGCAGCCGGTGGACAAGCTTGATCGCGGTGTTCTTGATCACGTCGGGAATCAGCTTGCCGGGTATCTGCTCGGCGATGACCAGGCCTTCGCCGTAGGCGCGGATTTCGGCTAGCAAATCGGCGAACATCTCGGTCGCATGCGCCGCGGCGCCGTTCGCTGCCCCGGGCGGGGCCTGGCGCAGCAGCCGGTGTGCTTCCTCGAAGACCGTCAGGTGCCGTAGTCCTGCCGCTGGCACGTCCTCGTGCCGTTGCACCAGACGCAGGTGCTCGGTCAGCCGGATCAGCACCGCCCCCATCAAGAACGCCTTGTCCCGGTCATCACCGGCGTCCTCGATCTCCAGCACCGCGTTGCTCGTGAGAAGCTTGCCGAAGTCGAGCGGGTGCGCGCCATCCAGGAACCGCCCGGCGGTCCCGAACCGCAGGCTGCCGATCCGGACCGCGACGAAACCGCGCACGTTGTCGGCGACTTCACGCCCGTAACCGATCTCATCCACCACGCTCATCGCGGCCGACTGAAGGTCTTCCAGGCCCGGATAGGCGGGCTGGACGCCAGGCATGGCGGGCTGGCCGGTGACCAGGTCCCAGCCCGCAGCCTCGTAGCACCTGGTAAGTGCGGCGGCAATGACCTGAGGGAAGGGCTCATCGGCCTCGAACGCAGCCAGGAACAGGGAGCGGAGCAGGTCGGCGTGGGTCTGCAGCGGGAACCTGGTCTCTCCAGGTCCGAGGGCAGGTTCAAGCGGGTTAATCCCGGCCGCTGGCAGGTCCAGGTCACCGGGCCGGATACGGATTACTTCGGCCTCGGGGAGACGGGCGGCCATGAGCCGGTACTCGGCTTTGGCTGGCTCGACGACCAGCCACGGGATGCCGACGTGAGTGGCTTGCTCAAGGAGATTGCGGACCGTCTGCGATTTACCCGCGCCGGTTGCACCAGTGACGAAGACGTGCCGGTTCAGCGATGACAACGGCACGTCGAGCGGGCCGGCGGGTATCCGGTTGCTGTCCAGGATGGTCCCGGCCAGCACCCCGGATGCACCGGAGCCGCTGGGCCTGGTTTCGGGGGTGACGTCGAACTGGGGACGCAGCGTGAACCGTATCCCGGGGACCTCGCGGGCCGGCCCGCGCGCCAGGGCGGCAACCAGGCGGGCCGGTGCGTAGAACGGTGACTCCGGCACGGGCTCGTCCTGATCATCGCCGGGATACTGCACCGCTGGCACCGTATCTTGCCGGTAGCTCTGCGCGCCGTTACCCGGACGGGGGTAGGAGTCGCCGATCGGGGTGTTCCACCAGGTCCGGTCCCGTTCCAGAGCGAGCGCCGCGGCTCGTTCACGTTCCCGGACCAGGGCCTTCTTCCGCTCGCCGGGATCGGTCCCGGCGGCGAGCATGTCCGGGAGGGATCCCGTGCCGGCCACGACCGACAGACTGTACGGCAGCCCGCGCACGTCGGCCGACGCACACAGCATCTGGGCCACGCGCACGGCGTCATCGGCGGTCGCTCCGCCAGCAAGCAAGTGCAGTCGCCATAGCCCGGTCGCGGCGGCCTTGCGGAGCCCGTTGAAACGGGATCCGGCGCGGCGTGCGGCCAGCGTGGCGCGCGGGGTTGAGTATTGCTGGGCGGCGAGTTGTTCGCGTGCTGCCTCGGCGGCCAGGTCGCTGATGGTGTCCCGGCTGGCGGGTTCGGCGAACAGCAGCCACGCGAACGCGCCCGGCCATACCGACAGCAGCGCGTCCTCCAGTGACGGCGCAGTCGCCAGTTCGCCTGGCCCGGCCGGGCCGTCGTCATCGGCGAGCACCACATCGGTGACCGCAGCGACCCCGGTCCAGCACGGCACCGCGTCCAAGGTGTGCGCAGCGGCACCGGCCTCCAGCGGCACCGCCCGGGCTCCGGCTGGGAGCGTCAGCACCACTTGCCCGGCGTCGCAACCGCCGGGTATCGCCGGTCCTGCAGTGAGCACCCGGACCGGACCGCCGGGCCGGTCCCGCATCCACGCCAGCGCCAGTGGAGCACCGCTGCCATATGCGGACGCGAGCGCCTGCACCCGCTGCGCCAGCCCGGCATCGCGCGCCACCGGAGTTTCCCCGCTACGAGGGATCTCGGTGATCTGCCAGGCAGGCAGCCTCGCCAGTACCTGCCATGGGCGAGGGCTGCTCATGTCGACCTCGGATGCCTGCGGTTGTGCCCGGTTGACCGGGTTCAGGCTACCCCCCATCTGTCACGTTATGAAAGTATTCGATTGCATTTAGTGACTTACCGGCAGGAAGATGTAAGGATTGACCCGTGGAGGCGACGGAGGGAGACCGCTTACCGGAAGGACTGACATCGCTGTGACCATCCCGCGGTCACCCGACTCGACGCGGCTGCTGTTCACACCAGGAGCCCGGCTCGGCTGGACGTTCCGGGACCGCCGCACCCTGATCACTCCCTACCCCGAGCCGCCACCGGACCCGGAACTGATCCGCCGCCAGACAGCCGCCCGCACCGCAGCGGCCGAACGCAAATGGCAGCACGCCCGCCGCTGGGTCGCACGCCCCACGCTGATCGCCGGCATCGCCCTGGCGATGCTCGCCGGATGCGCCAAGGCGATCAACTCCCACTCGCACACCAGCCCGATCCTGGCCACCGCGTTGATCGTGGCTGTCCCCGGCCTGGCGTGGACACTGTGGCGGTGGATTCAGCGCACCCAGGCCGCCGCAGCTAACCCCGCCCAGGCCTACGGCCTGGCCCGCCAGCAGCACCAGCAGCGCGCCTCCACGCATGAGCAGGCCGAACTGGCACGCCTCGGCGACCTGCCGGAATGGGGCAGCGCCGAGCCGCCCGCCCACCGCACCGACATCTTCGGCGGCACCCTGGCCGGATGGCGGGCCCTGCTCACCGTCCACGGCGCGTCGATCCTGTCCCGGCAGCCGCTCCTGGTTGCCGACCTATCCGGCCAGCACGCCGCCACCGGCCTAGCCGACCTGACCCGCCACGCGAACGTCCCCACCGCCGTCTACCTGCTGCCCCACGACCTGGACCGATCCGGGATACTGACCCGGCTCACACCCCCGCAGCTCGCCGCCGCGCTCGCCGAAGCCATCCACGCGGGCACACCAGCATCACGCACCGACCGCGCCGTCGACGTCCGTGTCCTGGAACACCTGTGCACCGCGCTCCAGAAGAGCGGGATCACGCCAGCCCGGCTCGCCGCCGCTGCCGAAGTCGCGCTCGGCAGGCCCGGCCCGTCCGGCCTGCTCACCCAGGCTGAGACCGGGCTAATCCGCGGCCCCTTGCTCGGCGATGACTACAAGACCCGGGTCGGCGCTAACCTGATCCGGCTCGACGCGTTCCTGTCCGACCTGGCCCGCCACACCGGCACCGGCCCGCCGCAGACGCCGGTCCCCGCCTGGTGCACGCTCCTGGTCACCGAACCCGCCGCCCGCAGCGCACACGGCGAACTGCTCACCGCGCTCGTCATCCAATGGCTGACCATCCAGGTCAGCGGCAGCACCGCCACCACACCGGCAGTGATCATCGCCTCAGCCGACGAGATCACCCGCGACCACCTCGAACGGCTGGCCGGAGCGTGCGAGCATCGCGGGGTCCATCTGACCCTTTTGTTCCGCCATCTCCGCGACGACGCGACGGCGCTGATAGGCGGCGGTGCCACCGCGTTCATGCGGCTCGGAAACCATCTTGAGGCCGAGCAGGCCGCGAACTTCCTCGGCCGCCACTACAAGTTCGTCCTGTCCGGCTTCACCGCCACCCTTGGCGGCAGCCAGTCCCGTTCCGGCGGCTTCAGCTACAACTATGGGACCGCAGATTCACGCGGTAGTTCCGTCACTGCCAGCTGGACCGACAACCATCTCCTCAACCCCACCGCTTCGGGTAGCCGGACCCATTCCCGCGACCGGTCGGTCAACGAGGGCTGGTCCATGACAACGTCCCAGGAAGAAGGCACGAACTGGAGCGATGCCGTCAGCTCGCAAAGGGTGCACGAGTACGCGGTCGAGCCGGTCGTCCTGCAGCAGCTCCCCGACCACGCGCTCCTGCTCGCCTCCCGCAGCGGGACCGGCGCGGGCATAGTGCCCGTCGAGAGCCATCCGGCGATCGTCACGCTGCCGCACACCAACACCCATCCTCTGGCGCCGCCCGGTTACGACCAGCGCCGCACCACCCCACCGGTCACCAGCAAGCCCGCCCGACCGGAACTCGAGCCACACCAGCCGCCGCCACAATGGTCCCCGGCATCTGGCAGCCCAGCCGACGCCCAATGGCTGCCCCGGCAGTCGGCGCCGGGGCGGCCGCCACCGCGTAATGACGGCTGACCTCCGTATGCGCAGGCCGACGATCTGGCGGGCAGCAGAACGACCCGGCTTCGTTCACGCCCTCTGCCCGGACATGCCGCAACTCTGGCACCGGTAGCCAGCCGGGGGGTGTAACCGCACTGCGGGCACGAACGGAGCAAGTCCACGATCGAGATGCCCAGACGAGCGGCGGTGACACGTGGATTCACGAGGAGGTAAGCGAACCGGCGGTCGCCGCTCTCGATCCGCGAGATAGTTGAAGCCTTCAAGCCGAGAAGCCCGCCGACCGCTCGCATCGGAATACCTCGCTCAAACCGGTACCGTCGGATTCCCAGCGCGACCCGGCGCGCTGCCTGGTCACCTGACACTGCGAGTTCAACGTGGGTGTCGGTATCGTCACCGAGAAGATCGAGGCGAGTTTCAGGTCACCGCACGCCCCAGCCCGATTTCGCCGCGAAATGCGATGAGACATTCGGTACGCCAGGGACGTTCGCCCGGCTGGAAAGACGACTGCGTGACGTGCCGTTCCCAGCGTCCTACCGGCCGTTCGTCCCGAGAAAGCGGCTACCGTACTCCGGATCTTCGAGCCGGCAGTCGTTACGGGACTCTTCCAGACCGAAGAGTACGCGCGGGGCCTGCTGATCAGACGGCCCTACACCACCGACAGCGAGGTAGAGAACCTGCTAGCTGGCCGCCTCGCACGACAGGACATCCTGGCGGGCGACAATCCGCCAGTCGTGTACGCGGTCTTCGATGAGGCCGCGCTGCGGCGTCAGGTAGCTACTGCCGAAGTGATGCAAGAGCAGCTAGCGCACCTCGCGGACCTGTCCCAGCGCCCGAACGTGCTACTCCAGATCCTTCCGTTCAGTGCCGACCCGCACGTCGGATTGCAAGGTGGGTTCACGATCGCAGAGGTACCGGAACAACCCGCTATCGTGTTTCTCGACAACATCGCAGACGGCGACGTTTCGGACACGGCGGACACAGTGGCCGTGGTGGTCCAGCGGTTCGAAGCGTTGCGGGCAGATGCTCTGTCACGGGGTCAGTCCAGGGACTTGATTACAAAGGTGGCCGAAGAGCTATGGAGCATCAGGTAGACAACATCAGGTGGCGCAAGTCCAAGGCGAGCGGCTCAGGTGGCGGCCAGTGCGTCGAGGTTGGCATCACACCGGCCGGTCGTGCTACCGGCATACGTGACAGCAAGAGCCCGGAACGCGGCTATCTGGCCGTGACGGCGGTCGCGTTCGCGGCGTTCCTGGCCAGTGTCAAGCGGGGCGAGCTGGACTTGCTGTAGAACGCTGGGAGGCATGGTCAGCGGACCTGGCATGCTGCCACGCCGAGGACACGAACCCGCCGACAAGGCCGGCGCCGATGGCGGTGACGGCGTGGGAGGCGCAGTCAAGCGGGTTAACCGGGCAGCCGCTCATGGTGACAGCTCCTGCCATCCGTCGCTGGCAGCCTGCGCGGAGCCGGGTTCGGCGCCCAGGCCGGAGTAGCTCGTGCTGGCGGGGGTGAGGATCTTCCAGTCGCCTTGCGCCCAGTGCATGCGCAGCGGGTAGACCGACACGCGGGCCTGCGTGCCCGCGCCCGGAAGGGTGGTGACGTAGTCGCAGAGCAGCAGCACCGTCACCTGGCTGGCGGTGACGTCCTGCACCTGGTACTCGACCGGGTCGAGCACGACCGACGCACCCGCGGGAACCGGTCCCGAGGCCGGCAGGCCGAGGTCCTGCCGTTCGCCGGCGACGCCCTGGGCGAACTGCTGCGGGCCGCCGGGGTAGGACGGGTCGGCGGTCAGCCGCATGACCGCCGCGGCCCGGTCCGGGTCCAGCGTGGAGCCGAGCTGCGTCGCGAACTGGTCGGCGGCGGAGACCGCGCCCTGGGTGGAGTGCGGGTAGCCGAGGTAGACGCCGCTGATGAGCTGGCTGCCCTGGATGACCTGGACCGGGCCGGTCAGCGCCGGCACCGTCGCGGTCGCGGCCGGGGTGGGGCTGGCCGGGGCCGGGGTGCTGCCGAACAGGTCCGGGACCGGCGGCGGCAGCGTGTTCTCCTTGGGCTGCGGGCTGAGCGCCGTCTCGATCACCAGGCCGATCGCCGTGAACAGCAAGAGCCCGGCGCTGACGCCGATGGCGATCTTGATCCCGCGGCGGATGCGGTCGATGCGGCTGGGGTACACGGGGGTTCCTTTCAGTGGACGGAGCCGAAGATGGTGTTGACGACGGGGATGGCGATCGCGGTGATGACCACGCCGCCCAGCGACCAGATCAGCGCCCGCTTGCCCCGGTCGGCGTGGTCGGGCCGGCTGGACAGGGAGCCGATGGCCATCAGGCCGCCGGAGACCAGGGCGGCTCCTGCGCAGGCGATCAGCGCGCCCCACTTGGCGTAGCCGATCAGCAGGTTCACGCCGTTGGAACCGGGGACGGGATCGGCCGGGGCCGGGTTGTCGACCGGCGGTGCCGACGGGCTGCTGGCGGCAAGCACGTGCCAGGCGCAATGCAGGCAGCTTGCGAGGTAGGTGAGGATCATGAGGACCACCCCCCGGGTGCTCGTGATTTTACTTTAGTAAAATCGGTAGCGGTGAGGCTACGTCTTGCTAACACATACTGTCAAGCAGCGGACACGGAACGCCATGACTGGCAAGCATTTGCATCGCTTCAGCAAAACGGGCAGGATGGAGCCAGCAGCACCAGACGGCACGCGACGGGAGGCGACGGCACCACCATGGGCGATGAGGATGACGCCCCGAAAAATGTGATCGCGCGGCGCCTGGAGCACCTGATCGCCACCGTGCACCCCGCCGGGCGGGGCCCGTACCTGCTCCGCGAGATCGCCGACGGCGCCAACGCCGCGGCCGGGGAACCGGTCGTATCGGTCGCCTACCTGTCCCAGCTGCGGCTCGGGCAGCGCAAGACCCCCAGCTACAAGGTCCTGGAAGCGATCGCCCGGTTCTTCGGCGTGCCCGCGACCTACCTGTACGACGAACTGACCGACGAGCAGGCCGACCGGCAGCTCGAACTCCTCCAGGCGATGCGCGACGCCGGCGTCCGCTCGGTCGCGCTGCGCGCCAGCGGTTTGTCCGAGAAGTCCCTGCAGGCCGTGAAGGCCCTGATTGAGAGCGCCCGCGACCTCGAAGGCCTCAACCACGCCGCCGACGCCGGACCGGACCGGGGCGCTCCCTAGCCGGGCAGCACGCCCGGGCCCGCGTCGCGCCGCTGCGTGACCGTGCCCGCCAGCCCGATTACCGGGCACACTCCCCATACGGGCGGTTTTCTGGGCGCTGGCCGGCCTCCGCCGGCTGCTTGGAGCCGTCCGTGAACAGCTTGATTTTGCAATAGTTGACTCTCGCCGCTTACCGGGCTACTCTCGATCGCCTCAGCTGATTCAACTTCAGCAGAACAGCGGTGGTGCTCCGCAGCAGCATCACCGGAACCAGCCCAGCCTGGCCTCCTCCACAGGCACTGTGACCCTTCCCGGAGGCAGCCATGGCACCACCCAGGTGGTCCTGGCCATCACCACCCGCGAGACAGCGGTGAGCACCGCCAGGCGGTTTGCCGCACTGTGCGGCATGGCGCTCACCACCCCGTTCGTCCTCACGGCCGGAGTCGCGCTCGCCGCCGAGGCATCCGGCGCGATCTCCGGCACCGGCAGGGCTCGGATCGTCACGCCATGAATCAGCCAGCACGCTCCCCCGCACCCGTGGCGGCAAGACCGCCAGCCGAACCCGCGAAGGGAGCATGACATGAAAGACACCAGCGACGGCAGCCGCATCGCGTTCCGGCTGCTTTCCAAGACCGTGCCCGGCATCGCCGAGGCGGCCATCGGGCCCTGGACCAGGCAGGCGCGATGCGCGGAAACCGGTCCCGAGATCTTCTTCCCGCCCGCCGACGACCCCGCCACCCGCGCCCGCGCTGTCTGTGCACGGTGCCCGGTACGCGAGGACTGTCTCGCTTACGCCCTTGACGCCGGTGAGCAATACGGCATCTGGGGCGGACTCGACCCCCGCGAACGCCAGAACCTGCGCCGATCGATGAAACGAGCGACGGCCAAAGGCAAGGGCGCGGCATGACGCCCCAGCAGCGGCGCCTCCGCGCCCAGATCGCCGCCAACGCCCGCTGGTCCCGCCTCATGGCCCGCACGGACCAGGCCGACGCCGCACGGGCCGCCATCTTCGCCCGCCTCGAACGACAGGTCGACCCGGACGGAACCCTCAGCCCGGAACACCGGGCGGTCCTGGTCAAAGCGGCTGCCCGCAGGCTGTCAGCTGAGCTCAACGCGAGACGCGCACGTAGACGTGGCTGATGACACTAGGCGGCGCGCGTCGCGTCCGCTGTCCCGTCGACGATCGGTGCCATCACTGGGGGTAGCTCTATGATTCCCCGACGTTACAATAGGGGCGGTTGTTAACAGTCGTCCGGCGCGGCGGCTTGGCGATCGCGGGCGAATGAGGTGGGGGATGGTGCGGGAACGGCAGCTCCGGC
>Ga0335075_10012741_pt1 | contig 12694 bp, 11 predicted proteins | sample Lox_Sample_24_FD_206723 | JGI IMG/M metagenome (GOLD analysis project Ga0335075, IMG submission 206723) | Soil microbial communities from Loxahatchee National Wildlife Refuge, Florida, United States - Lox_Sample_2.4 | ecosystem: Environmental > Terrestrial > Soil > Wetlands | place: USA... | reverse complement strand
TCCTGATCTTCTCGGGCACGGTCCTCTACCCGATCTACCGCGCCGGCGACGCGAAGTGGCACATCAGCCCGATGGGCGATCAGATCGCCGCCGCCGGCCTGATGATGGTCGAGGAGAGCCTGCTGACGATCGGGTTGTTCTGCTGGCTGTTCCTGAAGGTCGCCAACGAAGCCGAGGAGCGCCAGCGCCTGCTCGATGCGGCCGCCCAACACGGCGTGGAGCTCGACGAGCAGCGAGCGGCACGGGCGGTGGCGGCGGGGCGCGGCCAGGAGCTCTGGGACCGCCTGGGTATCGGCGAGGCCGGCGCTCCGACCCACCCGACCACCGTTGTGGACCCCTGATCGGCCCAGCCGGTTCCGCCCAGCCCAGCCCGTTCCGCCCAACCCAGCCCCTTCCGCCCAACCCAGCCCCTTCCGCCCAACCCAGCCCCTTCCGCCCGGACGCCTGCAGAAGCGATCAGCAGAGCGGCGGCCCGACCGCGGCGCGCGGTAATGCATCCCCCAGCTGCACAAACGCGCACGGCCGCGATCGAGGGGCGCGCGTGCGCGCTTTTGCAGCCCCCGCTGGAGGCGAGGCCCGCCGGCCCCTACCGGACCTACTTAACCGCAGACGATAAGAACGCCACCAGTGCCTCGATCTGGGACGGACTGAGCGTCTTACTGAATGTGTCCGGCATGATTCCCTTGGCGTAGCCGGACGGGATGTAGGCGTATGGGTCGGTAATCGCCGTGTGGATGCACTTCTCGAGCGTCGCGCCACGGATCTGCATGGACTGCGGGGTCGCGCAGTCGCTCTTCAGCCTCACGTCGAGATTGGGCCCCACCGTCCCGGTGGTGCCGGCCGCGGCCAGCGTGTGGCAGGAGCCGCAGCCGCCGACCCCCGTGAAGACAGTCTTCCCGTTCGCCGCTGTCGGGGCCACCGTCTCCTGGACCGCGGTGGCGAGCGCGCCGGTGTCCTGGCCCGGCTCAGCCGCCACGGCAGCCACGTAGGCCGCCACGTCCGTAGCGTCCTGCCCCGCGACCAGCCTCGCGGGCATCACGCCCTCCGTATTCGGGTACTGGACCCAGTAGTCGATCAGGCCCTCGATCGACGTGCTTTTGACTCCGTCGACCCGGTCCTGCCGGAACGCGTCGTCCAGGTTCGGCCCAATGTCCCCGGTGGTATTGGCGTGGGACAGCGTGTGGCACGCGCCGCATTTGGTGACGAACAGCTGCTTGCCCGTCACGAGGTTGCCGGTCTCATGCTTGAGCGCGCAGCCACCGAGGCTGACCACGATCAAAGCTCCCGTGATGAACGTGGCGATGCGTCCCAGCAGCTTGACCATACCTTGAAGTGCGGCACTCTATCCAAGCGCTCGGCACCGGGCGCGCCGGTCATGTTTCGGTCGTGTTCAGGGGCGGGTCAGATTCCGATCCTGGGACCGATCGACGCGCCGAACCGCGCAGGATCCAGGGCAATCGGGAACCCGGACGCCGCGAGAATCCGGACCCTCGTATACGATGACTTCGCATGAGGATTCGTCAGCGCTACCGGATGAGGGCGCCCTCGAGCGGCCGGGAGGTCTTGATCGAGGCCGAACCCGGGCGTCATTACATCGATCGGGAGACCGGCGAGGAACTCGAGGTGGTTGGGCAGCTCCTTCCCCTCGCCCCGACTGCGTCCGAGCTTCCCTGGGCGGTTGAGAACCTCCGCTTCTGCAACTGGTGCGATCAGCTCTGTCAGAAGGATCTGAACGACTGCCCCCACTGCGGGCGCCGCATGGAGCCGCTTGAAGTCTGAGCCTGGTCGTGCCTCGTCGTCTAGCCGTACTCCGTCGTTTTCCCGCTGGTAAGGCACTTGCCGGGCTGGCGGTATGCGTCGGCCTTGCGGCCTGCGGCGGCGGCAGCACGCCGGCAACCGACACCTCCGGCGCGCCCCCGCTGACGGTCCCCACCGGGGGAGCCGCAGCGAGCGGGACGACGACCTCGACGACCTCCACCACCTCCACGAGCTCCACCACGAACAGCTCGGCCAACGCCGGCGGGTCCTCCTCGCCCGGCGCGTCGTCTGGCAGCGGCTCCGGAACGCCAACCACCTCCTCGGGCGGGACCGGCAACGGGACCTCGGGCGCCACGGGCGGCGGCACCGGCGGCGGAACGGGCGGCGGCGGGACCAGCACCAACGGCGGGGTCTCGCCGAACGGCGGAACGGGCGGGTCGGGTAGCGGCTCCTCCGGCGGCGGCTCGGGCAGCGGCGGCAGCGGCGGCGGCGGCCTACCCTAGGTTCGGGAACGGCTGGCAGCCGGCAGAGCCTGACCACGGCCCCGCCCGGGCGCGGCCGGTGAGCGGTGCCGCCAGCAGCTCGACGAGTGGGGCCACCAGACCAGACAGCCGGTCAGCCGTGAGCCCCGGGGCGCAGCCGCGCTGGGAGCTAGGCTGCGACGCCCGTGGGCAGCCGACGCGACCTACTTCTTGCGCCTGGCCTTCGTCGTGGTCGTTGTCGTGGTGGTGTTCGGCACCGGATTGGTGACCTCGGTCGCGCTGTACTCCACCCGAGTGCCGGGGTAGTCGCACTTGTACGTCGCGCTCACGCCGAGTGTCCGCTGCGCCGCCGAGGTCGTCGGCGGGTTGAAGCAGTTTGTGCTCCGGCTCTGGCGATAGGCGAAGTTATGCGTGGAGAGATCGATCGAGAGAACTGGCGCCCAGGTCGGCGTCGTCAGCGCGATCGTCTCGCCGCGCGTCACCGGAATCGATGTCGTGAGCGGGAACTGAACGACCTGACCGAGGAAGGTCGAGGCGTCTACCAGCGGGCTCTCCGCCACGACCTGCCACGTCCACGCGGTTTTCTTGCCGACCCGCTTGAGCACTGCGATCCCGACCTGGGGGTCGCCACCGTAGGTCTTGTCCAGGTACGACGTGTCGCTCTGCGCCGTGGTGGCATTGGTCGACAGGCTGGACAGACCGACCGTGAACGCAACCAGCCGCCCGGCGTGCTTGACCGTGGTCGGGTAGGCGATGTCGTCCCGAATCGTCTCGAGCGCTGTCGCCCTGGTCAGAATAATGGTGCATTGTGAGGCCGCCACACCCGACGGGCAGCTCGGCGCGACGAGCGCCGTCGTGGTCGCCCCAAGCTCGTCGATAGCCGCGAATGCGGATGCCGGAAGAAGGGCGCACAGCGCGACGGCGCCGCCAATGGCCAACAGAGAACGTTTCATATTCGGATTCAACACGACGCCCAGCCACCAGTTGCGGCGCGCGCCCGAAGGCGCGACCGCGTCAAGATGGGAGCCAGGCCGCCGAGCCGTCAGCCGATGCCAAGCGGACCGGTGGGCCCGCCGCTCACATCTTGCTGACGTTTACGGCCTTCGGTCCCTTCGGACCGGCCTCCTCCTCATAGGAAACCTTCACTCCCTCGGACAGCGAGCGATAGCCGTCCCCCACGATGCCAGTGAAATGAACGAAAAGGTCACGCCCGCCGTCGTCGGGCGTGATGAAGCCGAACCCCTTGTCGTCGCTGAACCACTTGACGGTACCCGTTGCCATGTACTCCCCTTAGATGCCTTCGACTGGGACATGCCGGTTAGGTGCCCCCCAGGGCCCCGACCAACCCGGGGAAGGTAGCAAGGAAGGGCAGCGCGTGGGTTTCTGGAGTGATTCGATGCAGGTTCTCCGGCCCGAGCCGGGCGCGTGGTGGCCCCTCGGAGCGGTCACCCAAGGCCGTAGCGCTTGATCCCGTCGGGCTCCGGCCGGCGCTCGGGACACCCCCCGGGCCATGCGCTGCGCCGGCCGAAAACGCTAGCGGGATGAGCCCGCTCGGCCCCGGCCGGCGAGCTCTCGGGCCCGTTCGATCGCCTCCTCGCGGGAGCCGATCTCCCCCGCGAAGCTCGCCACCTCGAGCTCGTGGAGGATCTCTCCGAGCTCGCGTCCCGGACGCAGCCCGACCGCGCGGGCGAGCTCATCGCCGCGCAGGGGCGGCCGTGGCCGGTCCGCGCGCCACGCGAGCGCCTCGCCCAGCAGCTGGCGGGCCAGCTCCAGGTGACGGGCGATCGCCTCCTCGGCGACCTTTCCACGAGTGGCCAACCGGTCGGCGACGCTCAGCAAGGTCACGTCGACCTCGACAGGCTCGCACGTGCGCAGGTAGCCATAGATCGCCCGGCGCTCGAGCGGCACGTCGTGGACGAGGAACCCGAGGCGCAGGTGGTGGCGCGTGAGCGCGGCCACGTGCTCGCGCAGCCGCTCGCTGGCGCGCAGCCTGGTGAGCACGGCCCTCGCGAGCTCGGCCCCCGCCACGTCGTGTCCGAGGAACGTGACTCGCCCCTCGTCGCTCACGCCACGCGTGTCGGGCTTGGCCACGTCGTGCAGGAGGGCACCGAAGCGCAGCGCCTGGCCGCGGGTGAGCTCGTCGGCCAGCGGCTCGGCCAGGAAGCGCGAGACCGCATCGGTGTGCTCGCCGACCCACCGGTCCGGGCTGCGCTCGAGCTCGATCACACCCGCTAAGACCGAGCGCGTGTGCTCGTAAACATCGAGGTGGTGATAGACGCTCTGCCCCACGCCGCGCATGCGGCTGACCTCCGGGAGCACGACTTCGGTCGCCCCGACCGCGTCCATCAAATCGAGCCCCGCGAGCGCGCCGTCGGCGGTCAGGACGCGCTTGAGCTCGATGAACACACGCTCGGGCGCCACCCGGATGAGCGCCGCGGAGTTCGCGCGCGCCGCAGCGACCGTGTCCTGGTCAACCGAGAACTCCAGCTCGCAGGCCAGCCGCGCGAGGCGCAACGTTCGCAGCGGGTCTTGGGCGAATGCACCCGGCGAGACCATGCGCAGCCGTCGCCGGCCGACGTCCTCGACGCCCGCGAACGGGTCCACGTAGGGACCGCCGCCCAGCGGCTCCGCGATCGCGTTGACCGTGAAGTCGCGCCCGGCCAGGTTGTCTTCGATCGAGCCGTTTCCCACCGGCAGAACATCGACCTGCCAGGGGTGGCCGCGGGCGACCACGCGCCACACGCCAAATTCCTCCGACAGCGCGAAGGCGTGCGCCCCGGTCGCCTGGGCAAGCTCACGCCCGACCCGGCGCGGATCGCCATCGACGACGACGTCGTAATCGTCGGTGCTTCGCCCCAGCAGGCGATCGCGCACGGCACCGCCGACCAGCCACGCGGGGTCGCTGACGATCTCCTCAAGCGCGCCCATCGGGTCGACATCCGTCACGCCGGCGTCCCGTCGCGATGGTAGGCGCGGGGAACTCGGGTCGAGAGCCCGCACACGATCTCGTAGTTGATCGTGTCGATCCGGCGTGCGATCTCCTCCGCTGTCTGACGGGAGTCCCCGTCGCGGCCGATGATCGTGACTCGATCCCCTACGGTGACGCGATCCGCACCCGCCGGACCCATGTCAATCGTGATGTTGTCCATGCTCACCCTGCCCACCAGCGGGTAGCGCCGCCCGCCGATCAGGACATCGCAGTTGTTGGTCAGGGCCCGCCGGATCCCGTCTCCGTAGCCGATCGGGACGGTGGCGATCCACGTCTCGTCCTCGGCCACGAAGCGGCGGCCGTAGCCGGTGCTCTCCCCCGGAGCGGCCCGCTTGACCGCCGCGACGTAGGAGCTCAGCTCAAGCGCCGGCTCCAGGCCATGCGCGTCCGGGTCCACGTTCATCGGGTCGCAGCCGTACATCGCGATCCCGCAGCGGACGAGGTCGAAATGACTCGCCGGCGCGCGCAACGTGGCGGCGCTGTTGGCGGCGTGCACGACGATCCCGGGCCAGCGGCCGCGCAGCTCTCCGACAAACGACCCAAACCGCGACAGCTGGACCGCCGTGAACTCGGGATCCTCGTCGGCGCTCGCGAAGTGGGTCATCGCCCCGGCGAGCTCGAGCGCAGGACCCGCCGCCGCGATCAGCTCGGCCACGCCCATCGCCTCGGCGGGATCACGTGTGCCGAGCCGGCCCATGCCCGTGTCGAGCTTGACGTGCATCCGAAGCGGCGCCCCGGGAGCCGGCCCCGGCCGCGACACTGCGCGCATCACGTCCGAGACGAACCGCTCGCTCCAAGCGACCAGCTCTCCCCCCGCCGCCAGCGCCACGGGCAGCTCCTGATCGCTGATCGCCCCCATCACGAGCACCGACGCCTCGATCCCGCCGGCGCGCAACTCGGCCGCCTCCTCGGCCGTCGCCACCGCGAGCAGCCGCGCGCCCGCGTCCAGCGCCGCCCGGGCCACCGGCACCGCGCCGTGCCCGTAGCCGTTCGCCTTGACCACGGCGCACAGGCCGGCCGAAGGCACAAGCCCTGAACGCAGGCGCGCCACGTTGCGCTCGATCGCGGCGAGGTTGACGCGCGCCAGCGCTCGCAGGGCCACGATCAGTACCCCGATGGCGACAGCGCACGGGGCAGCGCGGCAATCACGTCGCTGGCGATGACGCCCTCGGGCCCGATGTCGCGCGCCGTGAGCTGGCCGGCGCGCGCGTGTACTAGTACGCCCGCGCAGGTGGCGGCGAACGGATCCATGCGCTTGGCCAGATATGCCCCGATCACTCCGGAGAGCACGTCGCCGGTCCCCGCTGTGGCCAGTGCGGGCGCTCCTCCTCGATTCACCGCGACCCGGCCGTCGGGCGTCGCCACCAGCGTGTCATCGCCCTTCAAGACGACGATCGCCCGTGCCGCCGACGCGGCGTGTCGCACGTTTTCCAGGCGCTGGGCGCCCACCGCAGCGCTGTCGCTCTCGATTAGGCGGGCCAACTCGCCGGCGTGGGGCGTCAGCACGGTCGGAGCCGGGCGATCGGCCAGCGAGGTCAGGGCCCCCGCGTGGGCGTTCAGCCCATCGGCATCGAGCAGCAGGGGAAGCTCCACGGCTCGTGCGAGGCGGCGCGCGAACTCCGGCGCGTCCCCCGCACGTCCCAGTCCCGGCCCCAGCACCAGGGCGTCGGCGCGCTTTGCGCGCTCGAGCACCTCCTCGACTCCGGCCAGCTCGAGCGCCCCGTCGGCATCGGGCAGCGGGACGGTCATCACCTCGAGCAGCTTCGAGGCGAAGATCGCGTTCAGCGACGCGGGGCCGCACGCGGTGACGTAGCCGGCCCCGGCGCGCATGGCCGACTCCGAGGCCATGCAGGGAGCGCCGGTCAGGCCGAGCGACCCGCCGCACACGAGCACGCTGCCGGCGGCGAACTTGTTCGAATCCTGGCCGCGGCGCGGGACCTCTCCGAGCACCCGGTCGGAGATCAGCCCGATCTGAGGGTCACCGGGCCCGCCGGAAGGGATCCCGATGTCGATCACCCGCACCTCGCCCACGTGCCCCTTGCCCGGCGCGATCCAGAGGCCCGGCTTGGCGGCGTGAAAGGTCACGGTTGCGCGGGCGCGCACCGCCACGCCCGCGACCGCGCCGGTCGACCCGTCGACTCCGCTGGGAACGTCACAGGCGATGACCACGGCTCCCGAGCCGGCCCCACCACCGGCCGCGTTGATCGCCTCGATCGCGCCCGCGGCGGGCTCGCGCGGCTCCCCCGAGAAGCCGGTCCCGAGGATTGCATCCACGATCGCCGCCGCGCCGGTGAGGGCATCCGCCGCGAACTCCTGCACCCGGGGCCCGGGCAGGCGCTCCAGGCTCGTCGCCGCGTCTCCCCGCAGCTCGCCGGGATCGGACAGCGACAGCACGGAAACATCGCGTCCTCGCTCGCGCAGAACCCGCGCGGCGACGAACCCGTCCCCGCCGTTGTTGCCCTTGCCGCACACCACCGCCACGCGACCCGCCGGCGCCAGTTCGGACACCACCTCGGCCAGTCCCGTGCCGGCACGCTCCATCAGCTCGATTCCGGGGATGCCGCGCTCGCGGATCGCCCACTCGTCGAGCGCGCGTTGCTCGGAGGCGTCGGGCAGCCGATCAAGCCAGTCGGGAAGGCTTGCCATCGCCGGGAGCGTAGTGAACGGGACGATTGGATTTTTTCGGCGGCGCCTGACGGCGGCGCCTCAGCGGCGGTTAGGCCGCGACCGCCACCGCCGCCGCGTCGCGGTTGCTGTGAGTCAGCGACACCTCGACCCGCAAGCCGAGCTCGGCCGCGCGGGCCGCGGCGGCACCCGACAGGCGCAGTTCCGGCGCCCCGCCCGTGCCGATCACCTCGACCTCGTGGAAGTTCCAGGAGCGCAGGTCGAGCGCCTTGGCGACGGCCTCCTTCGCGCAGAACCGGGCGGCCAGGTGCTGGCCAGGACGGCCCCGGGCGGCGGCGTAGGCCAGCTCCGCCTCCGTGAACAACCGCTGAGCGAGCCGCGGCGTGCGCTCGAGCGCCCGCTCGAGCCGGTCGATCTCGAGCAGATCGATCCCGACCTTTATCGGGGCCCCGCCCTCATTCGACCGTGACGGTCTTGGCCAGGTTCCGGGGCTGGTCGACGTTCAGGCCGCGCCGGCGGGCGATGTAGTAGGCCAGCAGCTGAAGCGGGATCACCGCCAGCAGCGGCGCCAGCATCCACTGGGTACGGGGCACCTCGATCACCTCGTCCGCGTGCTCGGCGAGCTGCTCGTCGCCTTCGGTCGCCACCGCGATCACCCGCGCCCCGCGCGCCCGCACCTCTTGGATGTTCGAGATCACCTTCTCGAGCACCGGCGACTCGGTCGCCACCACCACGACCGGGGTGCTCTGGTCGAGCAGGGCGATCGGACCGTGCTTCATCTCACCCGCCGCGTAGGCGTCGGTGGCGATGTAGGAGATCTCCTTGAGCTTGAGCGCGCCCTCGAGGGCCACCGGCAGCCCCACGTGGCGTCCCAGGTACAGGAAGAACTCCGCCGCCGAGACGGACTCGGCGATCCGCTCGATCCCACCCATGTCTCGCGCGAACAGCTCGGCGATCCGGTGCGGCAGCCGCTTGACTTCGCTGATCGTGGCCTTCAGCTCCTCGCGCTCGAGGGTTCCGCGAAGCTCGGTCAGACGGAGCGCGAACAGGTAGAGCGCGACGACCTGGCTGACGAACGTCTTTGTCGCCGCCACGCCGATCTCCAGGCCGGCCCGCGTGTAAAGAACCGCATCGGAATCGCGGGTCGCCTGGGAGCCCATGATGTTGGTGATCGCGAGGACCTTCGCGCCGCTCGCCCGAGCCGTGCGCATCGCGGCCAGCGTGTCGGCCGTCTCGCCCGACTGCGAGATTCCGATGACCAGGTCCTCGGGTCCGACGATCGGGTTGCGATAACGGTACTCGGAGGCGATCTCGACCTCGACCGGCACGCGCGAGAACTCCTCGATCGCATAGCGCCCGATCAGTCCGGCGTGGTAGGAGGTGCCGCAGGCGACGATCACGATCCGCCGCACGCTGCGCAGCAGCTCGTCGTCGATGGCGGTGGCCTCGGAATTGCCCGGGCCTACGAGCCCGAGGTCGATTCCGATCCCCCGCGCCGCCCGCTCACCGATCGTCTCGGCGACGGCGTCGGCCTGCTCGTGGATCTCCTTGAGCATGAACGTCTCAAAGCCCTGCTTCTCGGCCGTCTCGGGATCCCAGTCGATCTCGACCACCTCGCGGTCGACCGAGGTCCCCTCGGCGGTCATGAACTCCACGGCGTCGGGCCGCACGACGACGATCTCGTCGTTCTCGATGTACTGGACCGAGCGCGTATGGCGCAGGAAGGCGGGGATCGCCGAGGCGATGAACTGCTCGTCCTCGCCGCGACCGATGATCAACGGGCACTCCTTGCGCGCACCCACGAGCAGACCGGGTTCGTCAGCGCTCATCGCGACGAACGCGTAGTGGCCCCGCAGGTCGGCGTAGGCCCGGCGGACCGCCTCGACCAGATCGCCTTCGTGGTAGGACGCGACCAGGTGAGCGATGACCTCGGCGTCGGTTTCAGAGGTGAACTGGGCCCCGTTGGCCACCAACCGCGCCTTGAGCGCGATGTAGTTCTCGACGATCCCGTTGACGACGATATGGATGCGGTCGGTGTTGTCGAAGTGCGGGTGGGCGTTCTCCTGGGTGACGCGCCCGTGGGTGGCCCAGCGGGTGTGGCCAATGCCGGTGCCGGGTCGTGGACGCTCGGCCAGCGCCACCCTCCCCGCCGGCGCGGTCGCGTCGTCACCGCCGCAGGCGTGGATCGCGCCGCGGAGCGCGTTCAGGTTGCCGACCGCCCGGACCGCGTCGATCCGATCCCCGTCGAGGACCGAGATGCCCGCGCTGTCATAGCCGCGGTACTCGAGCTTCTCGAGCCCGGCCAGGAGGACCGGACGCGCCTTTCGCGGCCCCACATATCCGACGATTCCACACATTCCGCCTTGCTTCCCCTTTCGTGGCGGTGGAACCGGACCCAAAATCCGGTCCTGCGCGCAGGCCGCCAGGGATATTAGTCGTCGCGCGTCCGATCAAACAACGCTTCGGTGAGGGGGAAGTTCGCGCGGCGGACGCGGTCTCCTATCCGCGGGAGCCACCGTTCACGACCGCGAGGCGCCGTGCGGCTACTGCGGCGAACCGGTGCTCACCACGCCGATCGCCGTCTCGACCACCTCGCGCAGGCGGCCGCAGATCTCGTCGGTCTCCTCCTGCGTGGGCGCCTCGACCATCACGCGGATCAGCGGCTCGGTCCCGGACGCCCGGACGAGTACCCGACCACGCCCGGACAGCCCTGCCTCCTCCTGCGAGATCGCCTCCTGGACGCCCGGATCGGCCATCGCCGCCGCCAGCGCGGACCGATCGGCGGCGCGGACGTTGACCAGGCGCTGAGGGAGTTTTTCCATCGCGTCGCGCTCGGCCAGGTCGTGGCCGGCGAGCGCCTCGAGCGTCAGCAGCGCGCTCGCGATCCCATCACCGGACGGGCCGAAGCCGAGATCGATGATGTGCCCGGACTGCTCACCGCCGAGCGCCCATTCGCGGCGGCGCAGCTCATCGAGGACGTAGCGGTCCCCGACCGCGGTGGTCGCCACCTCGATCCCGGCCGCCTGCATGGCCCGGTGAAAGCCGTAGTTGGTCATGACCGTGACCGCCACGCCGTTTCCGGTCAGCCGCCCCTGGGCGCGCAGGTGGGAGGCCGCCAGCGCCACCAGCTCGTCCCCATCGACCACCTCGCCCCGGCGGTCCACGGCGAGCACCCGGTCGCCGTCCCCGTCGAACGCGAACCCGGCGTCGTAGTTGCCCTCCCTGACCCGCTCGATCAGCCCGTCCAGGTGGGTCGAGCCACAGCGCAGGTTGATATTGATTCCGTCGGGCTGGTCGGCGATCACCTCGACGCTCGCTCCCAGGCGGCGAAAGATCTCCGGAGCGGCGCGGAACGTGGCGCCGTTGGCGCAGTCCAGGGCGACTCGAGTCCCACTGAGATCAAGCGCTGAGAAGCGCCCCTGGAGCCGCCCCAGGTAGTCCTCGAGCGCGCCCTCGAACGGCCTGATCCGGCCGATGTGCGCGGGAGGTGGAGGCGGCTGCTCGAGCTCCGCCTCGATCGCGTGCTCGGTGTCGTCGTGCAGCTTGAAGCCGTCCGCGGCAAACAGCTTGATGCCGTTGTCCTCGTAGGGGTTGTGCGAGGCCGAGATGACCGCGGCCAGGTCCAGGCCGTGAGCGCGAATCAGCAGTGGCGCAGCCGGGGTCGGAAGGACGCCGGCCAGCCACGCGTCGCCTCCCGCCGCCGCCACGCCGGCCGCGATCGCCGACTCGAGCATCTCGCCCGACTCCCGGGTGTCGCGGATGATCAGGACCTGCGGGCGCTCCGCATCCAGCCGGCCCACGGCGGCGCGCGCCAGCTTCAACGTGAGTTCGGCCGTCAGGAAATGTCCCGCGCGGCCGCGGACGCCGTCCGTGCCGAAGAGCTGGCGCGCCATGAACGCGTCAGCGCTTGGAGAACTGAGGCCGCTTGCGAGCCTTCTTGAGGCCGGCCTTCTTGCGCTCCTTGACGCGCGGGTCGCGCGTCAGGAAGCCGCGGCGCTTGAGCTCGCCGCGCAGATTAGGGTCGGCCACGATCAGCGCGCGCGAGATCCCGTGGCGCAGTGCGCCGGCCTGGGCCGACACGCCGCCGCCGTGCATCCGGGCGATCACGTCCATGCGCGACTCGTAGCCGACCGTCTCGAGCGGCTGGCGGATGATCCGGCAGAGCGTCTCGCGCGGGAAGAACACATCGAGCGGCTTGCCGTTGATCACGTACGTGCCGGTCCCCGGCTTGATGATCACGCGCGCCACCGCGGTCTTGCGCTTGCCCGTGGCGGTGTAGCGGGCGCCGGCGGCGAGGTCGATCGCCGCGTCGGCGATTGGCCGCACCTCCTCCTCGTCGGCTTCCTCGCGGGCACGGGCGGCCCGCGCCTCCGCCTCGGCCTCGGCCGCCGCCTGAGCCTCTGCGTCAAGGAACTGGTCACCTTCGGCGACGATGTCGGGGATCAGGTCGGCACCCGGGATCTCGGGTCTCACGCGCGGCGTCAGCTCGAGCTCTTCGTCGTCCTCGACGAGCTCCTCGTCCTCGCCGGGCGACTGGACCGCCTCGACCACCAGATCCTCGTCCTCGCCGGCGGACGCGGGCGGCTGCTCGGCGACAGGCTCGGGCGCAGCCGGCTCCTCCTCAGCAACGGGCTCGGGCGCAGCCGGCTCCTCCTCAGCAACGGGCTCGGGGACGGCCGGCTCCTCCTCAGCCACGGGCTCCGGCGCAGCCGGCTCCTCCTCAGCCACGGGCTCCGGCGCAGCCGGCTCCTCCGCCACGGGCTCGGGTGCGGCCGGCTCCTCGGGCGCGGAGGGCGCTTCCGCCGCCGGCTCTTCGGGCGCCTCGTGCTGTTGCTCCTCG
>Ga0335075_10012739_pt1 | contig 12694 bp, 9 predicted proteins | sample Lox_Sample_24_FD_206723 | JGI IMG/M metagenome (GOLD analysis project Ga0335075, IMG submission 206723) | Soil microbial communities from Loxahatchee National Wildlife Refuge, Florida, United States - Lox_Sample_2.4 | ecosystem: Environmental > Terrestrial > Soil > Wetlands | place: USA: Florida... | reverse complement strand
CGCGATTCGCGGGCTTCTTCCTCGGTGACGGCGAGGACGAGCCCGCGGTGTTCCCGATGGAGGTAACGGCCAACTACCGGTTCCCCGTCCACTACCACAAGACCCACTACATGTCGGTCATCCTGCGCGGCTCGCTGCGGGTGGGCAAGAAGTGGTACCACCCGGGCGACATCCGGCTCCAGGAGAAGGGCTCGGTCTACGGTCCGGAGGAGGCGGGTCCAGAAGGCTGCTTCATGCTGAACATCTTCGCCGATCGCCGCGGTTTTTTCCCGACGCTGCTGGACCAGCCCGAGCAGGAAAACCCGCCGGTCGAGCCGCACATCATGCTCAGCAAGGTATGGAACGCGCTGGCCGAGGCCACAGAAGCCCAGGCCGCCGAAGCCGCGACCGCGTCCTCCGAGCGCTAGGCTAAGCGGCTTTGGGGTCATGGTGCGTCCTGATTGGACGGCGTTATTGGTGGCCTGGCGGATGATGCGCTAGTTCCGAGTGGCGGAGTTCGATGCCGCTGGCGGACGTGAGCCGTTTGGTCAGCGGCGCTGCGGGCACGCCCGCGGACCAGTGCGCCGACGATACCCGGGTTGTTACGGGGAATCGCCTTATTCAGAGCCAGGGCGGGTTAGGCCGGAGCCACATGTGAAGCAATGTCATTCATAGTCGCGCGAGTGATGTGAGCGGAATCTCTATCGAACACAATAATGCGGACCTCTCGCAGATGGCGGCCGAGATCCTCGGCCAGTATTGAACGCACAGCGAGAAGATTGAACAGTATGGCAATGGGCAATGGCATCCCGCCATGCCCAGATCCTAGTACTGGCATGGTCAATGAATTTAGCCGTCGCTCGTTCATTGCCTCGGCAATTCCTGCGAGTGCGGCGTACAGGAAGTGTGGCTCGGCGCGCAGCCCGATTCCTGTCCGCTCGGTGGTAGCTGACACGAGGATCAGCCGGTATTCTGGCGAGGGGCTGAGGAATACAGTTTCCCCGATTCCGTAGCTCTCGCCAATCCGGCGCTCCGCCCGGGGAACTCGTTGCGCGGGTATGCCAGTCAGTTCCGTCCGGACCTGCTGGAGCAGGTCCGCGACGCTGTCTCTGAAGTGCTGCTGGATAAAGGCGCCGAGGGAGCTGTTAGGGTCCGAGATGCACTCGTCATCGAAGTACTCGTTGGCGGGCAGCGCTATCACTGCCTGCGAGTCCGCTGACTGGTAATCCTGGATTCGTCCTGTTTCGATGAACACGTTAGCCCGCCCAAAACGAAGGCTTACCTTTCCCGGCCACATAGTCGTGCTTTGGTTATCCGGCGCTGCGGCGCGGTCGGCGAGAAGACGTTCAAGATCCTTGCTCATCTGGCTCATTGCCCGGTCTAGGCGCGTCCGTGATCTTGATTCCGTGACCATGCGGGGCTGAATGGCTCTAATCGCCTGCCTGATCTGCGTACACGATGGCCCCACCGCTGCGCGAGGCTGCGTGCCCAATCGGTCAACATCGTAGCGTGCCGTTATTATGCCGGCCAGATCGCTCGGCAGGTGGACGGTCGGCGCAGTGGGGAGCAACAGGAAAGTCCGGTCACGTCCGAGGCGGCCAATGAACATGCCCAACTCGAATATGACATTGTCCCGGACGGTGCGGCGAGACTCGCCGCGGCTCTCGGTCACGTCGTCCGGCCTCAGGATGAAGACTCCGGCATCGGACGAATCTAGGGCCTGGAGCAACGAGTCAAGTGCATCATGGGAAAGTCGGAAGACGTCCTGGTTCCAGACTGTTACGTCAAAATCCCGGTCCAACTCTGCTTGGACCGCATAAGACACATCGAGTGCCTCACCTGAGCTTCCGATAAAGACTCGCGGCATCATTTCGCTTCCCATGCGGCTCACAGTTCTAAGAGTAAACCCGCCGGGACGAACGTGTACGTACCGTAGCTGGGGCCACGCAGAAGCCGCGATGGTGCTTCGTCTAGCCTAGCCAGCAAACGTAGCTGACAGCTCAGAGTTCAGGGATCAGGCGTGTTACCGGGCCCGGATTTGCGGCTAGGCGCCAGGCCTACCCCATAGGGTGCCTCGTGAATGTTTACACGCCCGCCAGGCTTTCCTCTGCACTACGCTCTGCCCGGGGGTCGCCCCACTCGGGCGACAGTGCGAAACTGGAGTTATGAGGACATGCCTCACAAAAGACGGCCGCAGGGCCAGCTGCCGCGCGGTCTCGGCGTGCCTCCGATCAGCCGGAACCGCACCCCGCACAACCATCATGATGGCCGGTCCATCACCGACAGCGATATACGGTCAGGCTGGTACATGCGGATCTACACGTTCCCAGCGCAGCCGGGCTATCCGGCCGGGCACCGGCTGCTCGCCTGTCGCGGAGGAGGGTCGTTGCTGGAGATCGTCGTGGCCAACTACGGCACGGAACGGCAGACGATCGTTCATGCTGATCTCCTGCGCGAGAAGTTCAAGCAGCACATGGACCGGGCAGTACCAGGGTGGCGAGTGAAGTGGGAGACGTGAAACCGCAACCGGAGCAGGGCTTGGATGATTACCTGGCCTGGCTGGAAGACACGCCGGCAGACCAGCTACCTCCAGGCGAGGACGTAAGCGATCTTGGCATGCTCGGCCGCACTTTGTATGAGCAGGTCGACCGGGATGAGGTAGCCCGCCGGGTTGCCGTTGCGCTCCAGCGCGGGCGCAGCTGGCATGAGATCTCCTACTATCTCGGAAAGACGGAGAGCGCCGCCCGCGCGGAATACGGGCCAGCGACCGCCGAACTCGCAACCCCGAAGTGGCGTAAGGAAGCCATACGACTCATCCGCTCTGCCCAGAGCGCAGTCAATACGACGCTGGACGCCCTAGCCGGGCACCTTGCGCGCAACCACACCCGCCTTTAGCCTGGCCATCCTGTGCGTGCGCCTGACCGTGCGGCCTTCGGCTTGTCGCTGTTAGGGCGTGCCGTCCATTGTGACATGCCGACACGGCAGCCCGCTGTTAGGCGGTTGCCGGATACACAGTCCTGGCGTCTGAGCTCAAGCCCAGGTCGGCGGTGGACGGGGTGGGCGGGTGGGCCGCCGGAGCCTGCCGGGATGGGCGTTGTACTCCGGGCCTAGCGTGGGCGCGTGAGTGAGGTCGACTGGGCTGGCCCGGTTGCGGTTGCCGAGAACTCCGACGGTAGTTCCGCCAAACGCGAGACATGGCATTGCCGTGAGACACAACACTGGAGTCGAAGATGACGCGCGCAGACGATGATCGCCCGTCGTGGGACCTTTACCGCCGGATGGCTGACTCTCCTCTGATTAACCCGGCCCGGCGCGAGGCATCGCTGTGGGCTCTTGACCAGCTTGAACAGTGCATGGGATCAGACTGGCTTGAACGGTACTGGGATACCGCCAAGCACGTGCCAGCGGAGGTAAATCTCGGCGGTGCGCATGCGGGGGCGCTTGGGAGCCTGCTTGAGCTCGCCCTGCGATTTAACCTACTAGCCGGCACCCCAGGGCTCGGCAGCGTGCAGAAGGAGATGAAGAACGACCTGCGGGACGACCGACGACGTCATGCTGCGCTCCAACTTGAGGTAGCTGGGCTCGCTATGCGGGCTGGCTTCACTGTTGCTCTGGAGCATCGGTCTAGTCGGCAAGCTCCTCCGAGCGATGTGCTGATGCAACGCGACCAAGCAGCGCTGCGCGTCGAGACGTTCGCGATAATTCTTGATCAGCATTCGCAAGAAGGACGGGCTTACTGGGACAGGGCTACGGACGCACTCAGGAGGATCAACTGGGAATTCGACGTCGGGATTGCCGGCGATCTCGGCGAGCGCCTCGATGATAACGCGTTCGCGGAGTTGCTCCGCTTGATAGAAGACGCCGCCCGCAAAACGGTTGAAACCGGCAGGGAACACCCCGTCATGTTCAAGGGCGCCCAGTTGCAGGTGCTGCCCCCCGGAAGCACTGACTACGAGCTCAGGGGAGGAATCGAAACCTCCCAGGGATGGTCTCGCATCGAGGCCCGCCTAATGCAGAAGGCAACCCAGGCGGCCCGAGCGGGCGGTGGATGGCTTCGAGCGGACATCATGGACGGAACCTGGCAGTTCACCCCGTGGGCTCGTGCCAGCCTTCATGCAAAGGTCAACCAGATCGGCGAATTGCTGAGATCAGCCATGAGCCAGATTGATGGCGTGGATGGGATCGTGGTCTCCAACGGCGCCTGCGTTGCGCAAGGACAGTTTCATGGCTTGTCAACTCGCACGGCCGATCACTGGTATGGCTTCGTCCGGCCGCTGGAAGGCTCCCGAGTCCGCGAAACCGTGATCATCCCAGTAACTCCACAAGGGCTCGGCGAAGCAGATCTATGGGCTGAGCTATATAACACGGAAGGCTCCTGGCTCGACTGGGCCCTCTGTCAGACGGAGCTTCCAGCCAGCCAACAAATATTCGGATAGTTAGTACTGCACGTGGGAGCGCCCGACTAGGCGGTTGTCACGATCCAAGCGGCGCCGGTTAGGCCTGAATGTCGTGGCCTTCGGTTATCTTGTGGCTACACGACATCGGGATGCTTCCACCGGAGGTAATGGTGGCGGACGGCGGGCGGAGCGCTGCGTGGGGGCTGCGCTATCAGTATCTGCGCACACTTGAGGCACTCATAGCCGCCCTTGAGGAACCCGAGAGCGGCGTAGTAGCGGTTCATGTCGAGGGCCTTCCTGGCGAGGACGGCAAGGGTCGCGACAGCATCGACTACGAGCTGACCGATGCTGACGGCCGGTCCATGCTGGCAGTACAGGTCAAGGCGCGCGCACCGGGGACCGCTTTAGGAGCCGCGCAGGCATTCCGTGCGCTAGTCGGCTTGGCGCTGGCCAGGGACGCGAGCCGCTATGTGCTGGCGACAACCGCAACTGCCGGACCGTCCGTCAAGACCCTTGTCAGCATCTTGCGATCCGGATTGCCGGCGGCAGAGATGCGGACCTCTCTGGATGAGCTTCTTGGTTCCGTGCAGGCGAGCGAGCAGCAGAGAGCACTGGCAAACCTTGAGGATGAGCACCTGGCCCGGCTGAGCCGAGCCGAGGTGGAGTTCGATCCCCGCGGCGACGATGAAGTCGCTGAGCAGCTCAAGTCACGGCTGCGCTGGTACCGGAATCAGGCGAGCGCCGGTCTGGGTGACCAGTCAGCGGGTCTGCTGATCGATCACCTGATCGCTGAGGTCTTGCGGAAGGCTGCCGACCCTTCAGACGCTTCTTTCCAGGTCACGCGGTTCCGGGAGCAGGCAATGGCTGACGGAGCCACGGTGGCGAGCGCGCTAGGGAAACGTGACTGGGGAGTAGCGATCGGGGACCTTCCTAGCTTGCCAACGGTGCGCCGGCCGGAACTGCTCGCCCGAATTCGCGATGCCCTGCCGCTCACAGCGCGAGACATCGCTGTGCCGACCTGTCGGCTCACGGGATTGTCCGGCATTGGCAAGTCAAGCCTGGCGTTCGGGTACGTGCTGGACCGCGCGGACATCTATGACGTCATCTTCTGGGCCAATGCGGAGAGCGAGCAGACGCTGGCCGCATCGTTCGCGCGGATCTTCCGCCGGTTGCGCGGTCGCGACATGTCGGTGCCGGATGACGTCGAGGTGCTGCGGGGGATGGTGCTGGAGGACCTTTCGGCCTCAGCCGGACGGTGGCTGCTGGTCCTCGACAACTGCGTTCACTTGCGCCATACCGATAAGTGGATACCGGGAACTGGTCGTGGTCACGTCATCGTCACGACTACCGATAGCGCGAGCCCGCCATGGGCAAGCACGCCGATCCATGTCGACGGCATGGCAGTACCTCAGGCGGTCGAGCTACTGCGAGCGGATCTCGAGCTGGGACCCGATCTTGATGGACCCCGACTGAAGCTGCTAGCGCGGCTAGCCAGGGAACTTGAGTGCTGGCCGTTGGCCCTCAAGCTGGCTTGTGCCTACCTTTACCCAGGGGCCAGCCTTGAGGATGACATCGCTGACTACCTGCGCGATCTGCGGAAGATCGGGTCGTTCGGTGACCCTGAACTTGTTCCGTTCGACTACCCGAGGCCGCTCATCCAGGCAATCTTCCTGTGCCTGCTGCGAATCCAAGAGACGATGCGCTCGGGAGATCCGATACGCGCGCGCCACGCTGAGATGGCCCTCGCAGTCCTCCGGGTGGGGAGCTACCTGGCTTCCAGGCAGATTCCCGTCTACCTCGTGACATCGGTACCTGTCGTCGAACCGGGAGAAGACCCATTCGGGGGCGAGTTTCCAGTCATCGCGGATTTTGAAGACCTACAGCCAGTTGACGTGTTCCGCGTGCTGCGGGGGCAGTCGCTTATCGAGTTCAGCGAGCGACTGCCCCCACCAGTACCTGTGAACGAGGGCGAACGGCGATACGACCAGGCCATTTCGGTCAACGCCGTCATCCAGGAAGTTATCCAGCACGCCTTCGACCGTGACCGGGAAACTCCCTTGCTCATCGACGGGCTGGCGTGGCACACCGAACGATGGCTCCGGCGCGCGATGGACACAGGCGCACACGAGCGCGCGCTGATCCTAGCCGGGCACGCGATGACCGTTGAAGGGCATGCTTCCCGGTTGAGGCTGGAAACTGACCTTGTTGCCCTGCTGCGTGGCAACATCGCTGTCTTCCAGGGCCAGCGGAACATGAACGACAAAGGTGTCCATCTGCTCAAGGCGGAGATAAGACACCTCCGGGGACGATCTGAGGAGCATGCGCGGCTGCTGTTCTTTCAAGCGAGCATCCAACTCGCCACGGTACTAGCAGAGATCCTTACCGAGGACGGCACAGGGTCGGCCGACGAGATCGCAGATCTGCTGGAGCCCGGGTACTTCTACATCCTCGATTTCGCTGCTGACAATCCAGAGGGTGCGGCCTTCTTCGCCGAGAAGATCCGGCTCGTCCTAGGCGGTTTGCGGCGGAACGGCATTTTGCTCGAACGGCTGGGCCAGTTGGGGGTCGTCATCGAGGACTTGGCGTTGCGGCTTCCCGGCACGCCGGTTTCGGACGCGATGAGGATTCTCGAAGAGATCGAGCACTGCATGAACCACCTCCGCGACGTCCAGCGGGCTATTGAACTCGCGCGCTCTCTGCTCGACGAGAAGCTTGCCGGCGCGAACACCGCAGAAGGCCTGCAGCTTCGTTGCCAAGCACGCAAAATGCTCGTCGAAGCTCATGCCACGCGAGCCGAGTTCGCCGTGGCAACACGGGAATTCCGGTACTTCATCGAGGAGGCACAACCCTCTTCGGTGCACATCCGCGAGATCGAGTACCTGATCCACAACGTCGGCCTCGCTTGCGCCACCGGGAGCCTCTTCCTCCGCGAGCCCCTCGCAGGCTCCCTGCTCTCGCTCTTGCTGGCCGACGGACGGGCTGAACTCGTCGAGCAAAACTTCCCGGGACGCCAGGCGCTGCGCGTCCGGTTCCTCCAGGGCGTGGAGGCGTTCCAACGTCGGGATCTGGCCCGAGCCGAGCAGCACATTAGCGAGTTCTTCGAAAAGGCGGCCGACTTTACCGCTGGCTCAGAGCAGTGGGCCGGCTGGTGCGGCGTCGCCAACGTCCTCAGAGACGCCACGGCGATTGAGAGAGACAAGGCGCTCGGCTTCACGCGCCCGTCCCCTTTCCCGCACGAAATGCGCGGGAAAGCACGCTACCTTCTCCTTCCTGACAACATCCGTCTTGGGCTTGTCGAGTGCCCGCTAGAGCGGTTGCCGTTGGCGGCGGTACTTGCCGTCAGCAGCGAACTCCAATCGTTTTCCAGCGCGTGCGTGCCTGCCATCCATCAAATCGCAGGCGCGCTCAACCACTTGGGCCTGCACGCCGAAGTGACCGCAGTCCGCGCACGCGTCGAGCATGACGGAACTCGCCAGGTCCAGTGGATTGGCATCGACAGCAAGCAGAGGCCCAAACTCGGGGCAGACGGACGCACCGACGGCCACGCAGTGCTGTGGGTGGACAACTGCCGCATCATGATCGACCCAACGATCATGCACCTTCAAGGCTTGCACGCAGTGACGGCGGACCCGAAGCTGCGCCTCCCCGTAACCTCGCTGGTTCCCTCGCGAGAAATGGTCCTTGGACCGACAGTCGGCGTTCTTCCGGCATGCCGTCGCTCACCGCTTGTAATTGCGTGGCTGCCCCAGCCGCATTGGACCCAGGCGATTACGCCGGCACCCGGCACCGACCTGGACGCCGCCATCCGTTACGGCGCCCTCGCCCTCGCTTACGCAGCACTCGAACTCCTCTCGGGGCTGCGTGAGCTCCGAGATGACCCGACGAGCGAGAAGCTGGCAAGCAGTTACCCGGAACTCGGTGCCCTGCTACAGGGACAAATCCACATGCCCGCGCTTCCAGACCAACCGCCAGAGAGCTTCTGGCAGCTTTGCTCGATGACGGCCACAGACGATCCGGCCGTGAGCAACTGATCACCGCGAAGGACGCTCACGTCAGGCGCTTCCTGGGAGGCAGACACTGACGATTTCACTCGCCGGTACGCTTGCCCACGGCCACTTGCGGAACCCCACATCAGAGACTTAACGTTTCCGCGATCATCAGCCTGCGAACCGAACGAGTATTTGTAGATCCGGCGTTTGCTGATATTGCAGCACGTTCCCTAGGTATAAGAGCCCAGGTGCGACCCGAGCGTGGACGGGGCGCTTCGCGTTGCCGCGTGCGAAACATCCCCTAATTCCAGCTCTAAGGCACTGAGGACCTGCTGCACGAGGCGGCGGCGCTGCACCTGGCCGGTGGCCGCCGTTCTCGGCAGCGACTGGACCGCGAGGACGCGCCGCGGGTGCTTGAACGGCGCCAGCCGCGACGCCGCGTGCCGGCGCAGGTCGTCGAGGCTCGGCACCGGAACCTGATCCTTCATGACGACGACCGCGCAGATCGTTTCCCCCCAGTCCGGATCGGGGATCCCGATCGCCGCCACCTCGCTGACGCCCGGGTAGGAGGCCAGCACCGATTCGATCTCGGCCGGTGACACGAACTCCCCGCCGGTGCGGATGGTCTCCGCGCGGCGTCCGACGACCGTGACGACGCCGTCGTCGACATCGACCAGATCTCCCGTGTCGTACCACCCGTCGCGCATCACCTGGGCGGTTTCCTCCGGCAAGCGGTAGTACCCGCTCATCAGCATGGGCCCGCTCACCTGCAGGACCCCCTCCGGGCTCAGCCTTGTGTGGTACCCCGGCTGCACGCGCCCGACGGAACCGGGATGCGCGTCCACTTCCGGGCCGGCGGCCCGGCATACCCCGCCCGCCTCCGTCGAGCCGTACTGAACGCTCAGTTCGGCGCCGGGGAACCGGTCCGCGAGCCTGCCCAGCAGGCCGGCCGAGACCGACGAGGTGCCCGACTCGACGAACCGCAGCGAGCTCGCGTCGTAGGCCGACGGGGCCAGCGACAGGATGCGCTCCCAGATCGCGGGGATGCAGTAGATCTCGATGGCCGCATAGGCCTGCACCCGGGAGAGCAGCAGGTCCGGGTCTGGCGGCGACAGGTGGACGGGCACGCGATTCAGCCACCCGGAGGTGACAGCGAGCCAGCCCGCCCAGTGAAACAGCGGGAAAGGCCACACCACCCCGCCGAGCCCGCCCGGTCCGCTCAGGCGGGGGGAACGGCCGTTCCTCGCGCGGGCGCCGGTGCCGCGCAGCCAGCTCACCCGGTGGGTCAGCGCGACGCCCTTGGGCCGCCCGGTGCTTCCGCTAGTGAGGAAGACCGCGTGGACGTCGTCCTCATGGACCGCCGAGACGGGCGGCCGGGTGCTGGCCGCCGCCGCCAGCAGGTCCAGGTCGGCTTCGCGCGGCACGCGAGCTCCGGCGCCCATGAGCGCCACCGGCGCCGCGGACAGGGTCATCGCCTGCTCCAGGTGCGCGGCGTCCGTGACGATGAGCCTCGGCTGGAGGTACTCCAGCGCGGTCGCCGCCTCGGCCGGCGTGAACGCCGGGTTGAGCGGCGCGAATATGGCGCCGGCCTTGGCCGCCGCCGCGAACACCGCGATGTGCCGCAGGCTCGTCGCGGCCCAGGTCACGATCACGTCGCCGCGCGCGATGCCCAGGCTGGCCAGCGCGTGCGCGGTGGCGTTGGCCTGCCGGTCGAGTTCGGCGAACGTGACGGCCTGATCGTTCCAGGTGACCGCCACCAGATGCGGATCGGCGCCCGCGGCGCAGGCCAGCGCGTCACCCAGCAGCAGCATCGGTCCCTCCCTCGGCGGGCTTCGGCGCCGTGGTCAGTTCCCCGAGCGGGTACGCGCCGGCCAGGGTGGTCTCGCTGTAGGTTCCGCCGCTGGACGGGGAGACGAACCACCCGGTCGGGCACATGGTGAGAATCTCGACCAGCGTGAAGCCGTCGCCGTTGAGCTGGTGCTCGAAGGCCCGGCGCAGCACGCGCTTCGCGGTGACGATGGCGGGGCCGTTGTGCACCGCGGCGCGGGCCACGTACGCCGTGCCGCGCAGGGACGCCACCAGGTCCGCGACCGGGATCGGGTAACCGTGCTCGGCCGCCTCGCGACCCGCGAGCGAGGTCTTCGTCCGCTGGCCGAGCACCGTGGCCGCGGTCAGGTGACCGCCGGTGTCACCGAACACGCCGTTGTTCAGCAGCACGCAGGTCACGCGCTCGCCGCGGGCCGCCGTGTGCAGGACCTCCTGAAGTCCCTCGTTCACCATGTCCCCGTCGCCCTGCAGGGTGAATACCACGGAGTCGGGGCGCATGCGCTTGATCCCAGTCGCGCAGGACGGCGCCCGGCCGTGCAGGCACTGCAGGACGTCGACGTCGATCTGCCTGACGAACCCGCCGTAGCAGCCGTGACCGACGACCGCGATCGTCCGCTGCGCGAGGTCAAGTTCGTCGATGACCTCGAGGATGAGGCGCATCGCGATCGGCTCGCCGCAGCCCGCGCAGAAGTGGTGCTCGGTCGTCTGCAGGAGGTTCGGCCGGGCCTGGGCGACCTGGCGTGCGCCGGAGAGTCCGGGACCCTGAGTCGTCGTCATCTGATTCTCTCCCTGCTCAGTGCGCCCACGACGCGGGCGCGTATCTCCGGGACGTCCATCAGCGTTCCGTAGCGAAGTCCTGAGTCATCGAAGCTCACGCCGCCGATGCTGGCGATGCGGGACCGGTCAGGGAGTGCGAGGCGCACGTCCTCGACCATCTGCCCCGCGTTGACCTCGAAGACGAGCACCCGCGATGCCCCGGCGGCCGCGCGCTCGAGCGCCGCCGCGGGGAACGGCCACAGCGTGATGGGGCGGAACCAGCCGACGGAGTGGCCCTCGGCTCGCAGTTCCGCCACGACGCGCTCGACGAACACGGCGGCGGTGCCGAAGCTCACGATCATGGTGTCCGCGCCCTCGTGGGCGCTCTCCCAGCGCTGCTCGGCGGCCGCGATGGCTTCGAACTTCGCACCGATCCGCCGCCAGTGCTCGTCCGGGCCGGGCCCGGGGGACAGGACCTTGCCGCTGTTCCACGTCCAGATCTGCCTGGACCTGCCCGTTCCGCCGAGGGCGCCGTCCAGCGCCCAGTCTTTGGGATGGAGAGGACCGAATTCGCGCGCCTCGAGCCGGATGCTCACCTCGGTGTGCGCTATGAAGTGGTCACCGTAGAGCAGGACGGGCGCGCGGTATTTGTCGGCGAGATGGAAGAGCAGCTGGGTGTGCTCGCCGGCCTCGAAGACGTCCTTGGGGGCGAGGGTGATCGTGCGGTAGTCGCCCCATCCTCCGCCGCGGGTGGCCTGAAAGTAGTCCTGCTGTCCGCGGGCCATGTTGAACACCACGATGGGTGTCTGGTTGAGGGCGGACTCCGCGATCGCCTCCTGCATTAGTGCGATCCCCTGCCCGCAGGAGCCCGTGGCCGCGCGGGCGCCGGTCGCGGCGGCGCCGATGACCATGTTCGCGCCTTCGATCTCGCTCTCGGCATCGACGCAGACCCGGCCGGGGCCGGTCATGAGCTTCGAGAAGCTCTCCAGCAGTTCCGTGAACGGCGACATCGGGTAACCGGCGAAGAACCGGCAGCCCGCCATGATCGCGGACCGCGCGATGACCTCGCTGCCGCTGTAGAGTTCCGGCCCGGCCGGCTCGCGCTGTCCGGCCCGGGAGCCGTCCGTCGTGATCACTGGGAGTCCTTACTCTGCGGGGAGCGGGAAGCGGTAGACGTCGAAGACGAAGTCAGGGCAGACGGCGTGGCACAGGGAGCAGCCGATGCAGCCCGGCGCGAGCAGCGGATAGCGGTACCCGGCCTCGTTGACGTCATCGGACATCGACAGCACCCGCGGCGGACAGGCCACGACGCACAGCTCACAGCCCTTGCACCGCTCGCTCGCGATCGTGACCGTGCCCCGGTAGGGCTCGGCGGTCACCGGGTACTCCCGGCCGCGCCGGAGGCCGCGGGCGCGTGCCGTGACGGCGGCGCGAGCAGGGGCACGCCGGCGGCCGTGACCTGCTCCGCCCCGGCGCGCAGCGCCGCGATGTTCGACGGCAGGTGCTGCTTGCGGTAGCCGGGCAGCAGGCGTTCCATCGCAGCGCACATGTCGTCGATCGTCGCCAGCCCGGTCAGCGTCGCGAACGCGGCGGCGAGCAGCAGGCCCGCTCCCATCGGAAAGCCGCCCTCGAGGGCCAGCTTGGTGGCCGGCACCCGCACGACGCGGAATCGCGTGGGCAAGGGCCGCTCCCACAGCGAGGAGTTCACGAGCAGCAGCCCGCCGGGGCGCAGCCGGTGCTCGATCA
>Ga0335075_10012738_pt1 | contig 12695 bp, 17 predicted proteins | sample Lox_Sample_24_FD_206723 | JGI IMG/M metagenome (GOLD analysis project Ga0335075, IMG submission 206723) | Soil microbial communities from Loxahatchee National Wildlife Refuge, Florida, United States - Lox_Sample_2.4 | ecosystem: Environmental > Terrestrial > Soil > Wetlands | place: USA... | reverse complement strand
AGTTCCGAGACGATCGCAAAAGCGATCTCCGCAACCAGCGAATCCTGGAAACCGCCCTCGTAGTGCAAGTGTGCGGGCGCGGCGTGACCAACATCCACAGCCAAGCTGTCCGCGGAGAAGCGTTGCGGTGGGAGATAGATGTGCAGAATCTGCGGCATAGGGGCGGAGTTGTCGATGAGGTGTTCTTCCGTGCGGCACAACCAAGCGGTTCCCCGCTGAGCGATCGTGCGGTCGACGACGCCGCCGCCCAACCGGGTGACAGGGGAATTGCTCGGGCAGATTGCGACACAAAGCTCTGTCTCGGGCCGGGTGCTCTTCCACTCGATCACTCCGCGGTCGTGGGTGCGCAGCTCCGCCGAAAGCCCTGACCAGCCCAAATCGACTGAAGAGGCGAGCAGTCCGCGAGCTCCATATGGCGCGAGTCCCGTTGCATCGCGTGACTCCATGGTGTCGATGGATTGCATATGTTGCGAATCGCGGCGGCAGAGAAATGGCGCCCAGAGCATCACGCACGCAGAGCACGCCGGCGCGCCAGCCGTGTCTTGAAGCGGATGTGATCGCCCCGGTAATGCAGTCGTTCGTAATCGACCGGGTGATGACCCAAAGTGTAGGAAGTCCGTTCGATCAGAAAAATCGGACTGCCAGGCGGAATCTTCAGCGCCATGGCAATTGCAGGTTCGGCGGCCGCGGCTTCCAGCTCATATTCGGCCTCGATGAGTGGCGTGTCGTACCGTTCCTCCAACAGAGCGAAGATGGGTTCCGTGGCGAGATCGTCGGTCATGACCTTGCGGCCAAGGGTCTCCGGCAAGTATGTCTCGTCGAACGAAAGTGGCACGCCGTCAGAAAGGCGGACACGCCGGATTTGCACCACGGGCCTCCCCGGCGCGATTGCGAGCCTATCCGCAACGAGATGATCGGCCGCAACAACTTCTCGACTGACCACACGGGCTGTGGGGGTGCGGCCCAGGAACCGCATGTCCTCCACGAAGCCGGTGAGCTCGGTCAACTCCTGGATTATCCTCGGTGAGGCCACGAAGGTTCCCCGCCCGCGTCGGATCTCAATAAGACCCTGGCGCACGAGGTTCTGAATCGTCGTTCGGATCGTGGTCCGGCTGACGTCGAACTCGCGGATCAGTTCCTCTTCCGAGGGAAGCTGCGCTCCGACCGGGAGCGCACCGCTAGAGATGCGCTCTGCGAGGACATCTTCGACCTGGGCGTAGAGCGGCAAGCGCGTTGAAGGATACTCGGACATGATGACATTACGCCCCTTGCATAAGATCAGCGGCGTCGCCGACGGCTAGATTGGATGAGTCGCTGCGCCAACAATTGAAAATCAATTCGAACGGAGTGGGACGACGCCCTTTGGCAGCGACGCCAAAAACAAGACAACACAAACACAAAGAAGGACGATGTCCTTGTACAAGAATTCCCCGGTGAGGTTCCATGCTATTGGGTCGGTGGATATGCTCCACTTGACGACACCGGGTGTGGAGAAGAAAAACGACCACGTAATCGCAAACGTACCAATGCCCATCAATGAGCCGAGTGCCGATAGGGTTGGGACGAATGCGCCAACAGCGAGAAAAGCGGCCGTCGTCAACTCTATGACGCCGAGCAGATAGGCCTCGCCTCTGACTCCGAAGACGGACAGCCAAGAAACGAGCGGACTGTTGGAAATGTAAAGCGCAATGCCGTGTGCGGACTGGGGCGTGAATTTCTGTATACCGAATGAAATGAAGATGAGAACCATCACCCATCGGAGAATGCCGAGCAGCCAGTACGAACCATGGCCTCGCTCAGAAACATTGAATCCTCGGATCATGATGGCTTTTTGCATCGCCTGTCCCGCCACTGGAAATAGCCTGTCGCATGGTCCAACGGGAATTCATCGGACTGGCTTCAGGCGTTGACATCATGACATCATGATGTCTCGAGGTCAAGAAGAGGGTCGCTCCTGGTTGGGGGCTGCCGCTGCCACGGAAATCAAAGGTCTACGGCAGGGCATCGGTGGAATCACCGCCGGCGTCAATCGACACCCGCGCCACTGACGGGCGGCGGCAGAAGAGAATCGCCGTCCCGAAATGTCCGCAAGCGAGGAATGGCGTGGGGCATTCACGGATAAGGCCGCCCGCCGACTCCTCGATACATTGATGCCGACACAAGAGGCAACGTGTTCCTTGAAGATCGAGAACGATCTTTCAGGCGCACGGGTTGCAGCGGTACTCATGGTTCACACGGTGCATCCAAATGCAGGCATCCAGAGGGCGGGCGAATCAAGTGGCAATTGCATTGACGGTCGCGTACTGGATCGGCACGGTTCCGCTCGGCATGAGCCTGGTCAATTATTCACCGCCATGGTTTTGGATCGGCTGGTCTGCAGCCGTCTTATTTTTCGCCATTCCGCTCACGGCGATTCTCTGGATCCTGCTGCCGCTTTGTCATGTCGCGAGATTCGGGATTTCCGAGCGATCACTTCGCGCTCAGCGCGGCATGACATCAGAGGGCTTTGCCGGCTCTGGAGCGATCGGTGCGGATCCCGAGAGAATTGCCTATTACGTGCGGTACTCAGGTTCCGTCGTGGCACGTGGGCTCGCGGAGAGCGCCGCAGTTGACGCCCTTCCGCTCGAGGCAGGCGGCGATGATGACGTGCCCGCGGTCATGGGTCTGGGCCCGCGGCCATAGGAGCGACTGGGATCTCATCGCCTCCGAAGCCGCAGACCCCGCATGATCCAGCCACATCGGGCGCTCGCCCAGCTTGCGCGCTTCGATCGGTGCGCGGGCCTGAAGGCGCTCGAGGATCGCCGCCTCTTGCCGCCCCGGGCGAGTGCGCGGAGTATCCGCCTGCATCGCTGCCGGGGCAGGGGAGCACGGATAGAGATCGGAGAAAATCATGAGACCACTTTGTCACTTGGGCCGCGGTGTTCGCGACGTCCGGCTCGTCCTGCCCGCTCTGGCCATATGGTGTTTGACCGTGAGCGGAGTCTCGGCAGCACGTGACGCGCCGGCCCCGGGGAGCGTATTCGCTTCGCGCCTGAAAGTCGCCTTGCTACTTCAAACGCTCAACGCGGAGCTACTGAGTCACGAAAGCGCGACGGCGACACTGGAAGGATGGTGCAGCGCCCATGGTCTCGCATCGCCCCCCCTCGTTGCCGAACGAGTGCCCGGTGAAGACAAGGCGGTGACGGAGGAGCAGCGCGCGCAGCTGCGCGTAAGCGACAAGGATGTCGTTCGATACCGCAGGGTAAGGCTACGCTGCGGCTCCCGGGTGCTCTCGGAAGCGGATAATTGGTATGTACCGGGGCGCCTCACGGCAGAGATGAACACGTTGCTGGATACCACGGATACGCCTTTCGGTCGGGTGGTAAAGAGCTTGGATTTTCGGCGCCACACGATTTCCGTGACAGTGCTGTCGCCCTTCTTGCCGCCGGGCTGGGAGACCATGCCGCCCGCCCGGATTGAGCGCATGGGTGACCCGTGTTTGCCGGCATATCTACTGCAGCATCGTGCAATACTTACACTGCCGGACGGAACACCGTTCAGTGAGGTGGTGGAGACGTACACGGGCAATGTCCTCGCATTCCCCGCCGCAGGACTGACCCATCGCTGTCCACAGTGACAGAATTGTGAGCGGGTACAGGTTCAAGCTTGCACGCCATCCGGATCACGCGGCCCGGGAGAGTGCATGCCTTTACCGTCAGTCAGCTTCCTTGCGGTGCGCTGCTATCGTACGTGACCTGCCGGAAGATCTGGTCAGGGCGCTCAAGCAACGGGCTGCGAAACGCAATCGCAGCGCGGAGCAGGAGCATCGTGGGGCCCATCCGGCGTCGAGGGGATGGCGCACAGGCAAAGCGTCTCGGCCGCTGGCTCAAACAGGTGACGACGATCTATGCCGAGTCGATTTTACCCTTCGACGAGGAGACGGCACACGTGTGGGGACGACTGCGGGTACCGAATCCTGAGAATCCGCTCGACAAGCAAATTGCCACGGCGCTCATTCATGATCTCACGGTGGTGACCCGCAATACCGAGCACTTTGCGCCGACCGGCGCGCGGCTGCTCAATCCATTTGTGCAGCTGAATTTTGCGGCTATCGCGACAGGTCGCAGATCCAGTTCACTTCCCACGTCTTCCCGCCGTCCGGCGAGAAGGACTGCTCCATACGCGCCGCATGCGGTGATATGTCGAGCCAGACGTAGCGAACCAGAATGGCCCGCCCCTTCCATTCTTCCTGGTCGTAGAACTCTCCGCGGCGTCCGCTGAACTCACCGACCACCGGGGGCAGGCTGAGAACGCCCTTGTCGAGGTCGAGCAGATAGAGGCTCCATTGATGCGAGGCCGGATCGTAAAGGCGCAAGGTCTGGGCCTTGATGTGCTGATCCTTCTCGCGGCCATGTACCTCGAATTCCTCAAAGTTGGCGTTGCTATCGAGGAGTTTCTGGTGACGGGAGATGCCGTCGTATTCGATCCATTTGTTGGAGCCGACGAGGCGGTCGGGCAGTCGCCGGACATGAGCCTTCCAGTCGCCGATCAGAAAATCAAAGTCGTGGGCGCCGTCGCGCGCGGAGGCAGCGGGTAATGGCGTCCCCGCGGCACCCGTCGCGCACCATAGAGTCACTGCCGACAACATGATGCGTACTGACGTGAGAGTTTTGGACATCTTCGCACTTCGGAGTAGTTGACTCATACCGCGTCACCTTATCGAGAGTGTATCGAGTCAGACCGCGCCTCATAGCCACATTGCTTGACAATCATTTGAAGCGCAGCTTCAAATGAAGCGTGGCCAAACGACTGCCTTCCCTCGAATCGCTGCGTGTTCTCGCTGCCTGCACCCGGCACGGCAATTTTTCTCGCGCCGCGGCCGAACTTGGGATTACGCCCACCGCGGTAAGCCAGCGGATTCGGGCGCTCGAGGCGGACATGGGGGTCAAGCTCTTCAGTCGTCACGGCCCCGCATTGACGACCACCGATCGTGCCAAGGCGCTCGGCCAAAGGGTCGAGCAGGCTTTGTCGCTCATCCGCGCGGCGGTGGATGACTGCCGCCGCGTCAAAAAGCCGCTGCGCGTGACCTGCGCGCCGACGTTTGCTTCGCGTTGGCTGGTGCCGCGTTTGGCGACCTATCACACAATCCCTGGCGCGGACCGGATCGTGCTGGATAACAACCAGGCTGTCTCGCCAGCCGGCAGTTTCGATGTCGCCATCAGGAGCGGCGTGGGTCCTTGGCCCAATTGCAACTGCGCGATGCTCATGGTGGAGCGGCGCACGCCGATGTTGAGTCCCAAGTTGGCATCTGGACGCTTGACGGCCAAGAAACTTCTGGCGTTGCCTTTGATACCCGATCCGGGATGGTCCGAGTGGTTCAAGCTTGCCGGCATCCCGAACGCAAACCCTCGATTTGCTGCAACCCGCTACTCCAACTACGAACTCGAGGCGCAAGCCGCGGCACAGGGAATCGGTGCGGCCCTGCTCTCGCCCGTGCTGTTCGCACAGCTGGTTGCACAGGGGAGTCTGATTGCGCCGTTCTCGTTGACGCTGGAAGGGCCCACCGGCTATTGGTTGCTCTGGCCCGAGTCCCCCGAGTGCCATTTTGTCAGGTGGATGAAAGCGCAGTTTGGCATTGGGACCGACGCGACGATCGGGTAGCGGGCCTTGTAGGGTATCCGATTCTTCGAGCCGACAGCCTCGGACACATGGTGCGCGCGGGTCGACTTCCGCGTCTTCCAATGCCTTCAGGACCAATGCCTTTGAATGCGACGCAAAGTGGTGCTGAGTAAAAGTATGTTGAGGCTCAGAGATAGAATCGTCAGCGAATTCCCGAAGGCGTATGTCATCGGCGCAACCGATACAACCTACGGGTATGTGCAAGTTCATATCCGTTCCGCACTCTTGGTCGAGTGTCTGGGGAGCGCGACCGGGCGAGCACGTCGAATTGCAGGCGCGCGATTTTAGCTAACCACGCGGCCACGCCGGCCACGCTCCGGTCGGTCAAGCGCAGATTGCACCGCCGGCTCGAGGGCTCGACCTTACTTCTCAACCTTACCGTGCATCACCAGGATTTCCGTGCGACCGTGCTCGATGACGGGCAACGTCGCCCGGATCAGGCGCATCACGTTCTGCCGGTCGAAACTTTCACGGACACGCTTTGCGAAATGCGGATCGGAGATGTGAGTCATGTCCTCATCCAGTCAATTGCGTGATTTGATGCTCTCGCCCGAAGGCCTTGGTCGCCGCGCCAAGAATCCCGTTGATATTGTCGCCAGTCGCACCATCCTGCCCCCCCCCGGATGCTCGGCGAGCTTTTGAGTCGCCCTACGCCCGGCGCGATACGATGACATGCTCAAGAAAGAACACGGACGGGTGGGGCGTAGCGTCCTAAACCAAAGCACTAGTCCGCTCGTTCAAACGGTGATTCCGACTTCACTCACTCGAAGACGCCTGCGTCCGACGCGCAATGGCCACCGGGGTGGTGCGCCACTAGCCTGGTCTTCACTCGAAGTGAGGGACGGCTGTGCCAACCGAAGGGCTGATTGCGGCGGTGGATGAGGACGGGATGTTGGGATCCTGGCTTCACGGCCCATTCGCATCCAATCCAAGAGAGGAATGAATGATGAGCCATCCAAATCATGGTCGGGCCAACGCTTTGGCCCGGGTTATTTCGGCGATGTTCGTGCTGTTCGCCGCCCTATCCGTATACGCGCAGGCGCCCGACCGGCATGCTCTTCCTCCGCGCGCAGAACTCCACAATCGCCACACCCACGGACACCATTATCCGCGTCGCGGCACCGTGGTGCGGACACTCCCGCCGGGATATCGAGCGTATTTCCACCACGGCAGATCTCTGTATTACTACGATGGCGTTTGGTACGCCCCGGCCCGCCGTGGGTTCGTCGTCGTACGTCCGCCTATCGGGATTGGCGTTCCTGTCCTCCCGCCCTTTTACCGCACCGTGTGGCTCGGCGGGGTCCCATATCATTTCGCCGACGATATCTTCTACCGCTGGGAACCCTCTACAGATACCTATCAGGTCGTGCCAATACCGCCTGGCGCGGGTCGATTGGCCGACGAGGCGCCCGCGGTCCCGGCCGAGATGGCCGGCGGCGCTTTTTTCGCCTACGCGAACGAGGGCCAGACATCCGAACAGCAGGCGGCGGATCGTTACGAGTGCCACGCTTGGTCGAAGAACCAGACCGGCTTCGACCCGACCGAGCCAGGCGGCGGTGTGGCTCCGGACCGGAACGAGTCAAAGAGGGCCGAATACGATCGCGCCATGATCGCTTGTCTCGAAGCTCGCCGCTATACGGTGCGCTGAACGACGTCCGATCACGCCGCACGCCACCTTTGTTTGATGTCAATCACCGCATTGTCAATCACCGCAGCCACATCGAAAGGAAATGATCATGAGGACATATGCACGTCATACCGCGCGCACCAGCCTTGCGGACTCGCCCTCGAGACCGGCCCGACCCCGAACCCGCTGGCGCGTCGGCGCGTTCATTGGATTGCTTTTGCTGGCCGCGTGCACAACCCTCAAAACCGGGAGCGACTTCGATCGAAGGGCGGACTTCTCGCACTACCACACGTATGCGTGGCTGCCTCGCGATCACTTCGCGAGCCGCAACCCACTGATCGTCAGGCATGCCCACGAAGCCATCGATTCGGAAATGAGGAACAAGGGGTTCGTGCCGGCCGAAGAGGGTCATGCAGCCGATTTCGTGATCGACTTTACGATCGGGTCGCGGGAACGGCTCGACATCCAGTCGTACCCGGCACCGTATCGCACGGCCTGGGGCTGGGGCCGATGGTATTACGGCGACCGGCTCGATGTTCGGCGCTATCGCGAAGGCGTATTGGCCATCGATGTTTTTGACGGCGAGTCACACCAGCCGATATGGACCGGCTGGGCAAGAAAGGAACTTACTCCAGCGGATATGGAGAACTCGGCAGGTCCTATTCGGACGGCCGCGTCCGCGGTGCTCGCCCCATTTCCACCGCAATAAGAATACCCAGCTTATCCGCGTTGGCCTCCCATGAGCGCATACTTCACCGCGTCGATCGATCAGTACGGCCTGTTGATCGTGTTCGTCATCGTGCTGATTGGCCAGTTGGGGGTGCCGATACCCGCTATCGGCATCCTCATCGGGGCGGGCGCGCTGGCCGCCGAGGACGCGATGTCGGCCGCCGGGTCTTTCGCAATCGCGATGCTTGCCTGCCTTATTGCGGATGGCTGCCTGTTCATCATCGGGCGACACTACGGGAATCGGGCGCTGAAGGCCCTGTATCGTCTTACTCCGTCGTCCGACTCGCAGGTTGGTCATCAATTCGAACGTTGGGGACCGCGCTCCCTCGTCATCGCCAAGTTCGTCCCGGGCCTCTCAACCCTGGCGCCACCGCTGGCCGGGGCGTTGGGTGTGAGCTGGCTTCGCTTCGTGCTCCTGAGCGGCGCCGGTTCGGCGGCATGGGTGGCCGCCGGGTTGGGCGCCGGGATTGTCTTCGCGGAGCAAATTCCGTACGTGCTGGAACACATGGAGCGCATCGGACGGCTGGCAGCGGTCGCCGCCATTTCACTCGGGGCGGGTTACTTGACGTACCGATATTTGACTCGCGGCACAGGGTCGACGCGTACAAAGCGTTCTCGTTTCGATGCCCAACTTGCCGAACGAAGGTGCCGAGAATGAGCGCACCCCGCCGATTCGTTACGCTGGCCTCAATCAAATAGGAAACCATCATGAAGACAGTACTCATCACGGGTTGCTCATCCGGCGATGGCCTGGAAACCGCCCACCACTTAAATTGCAAGGTTTGGAAGGTGATCGCCACCATGCGCACCCCGCGTGAAGACATCCTGGCCCAGTCGGAGCGCCTGCGCGTGGTCGCATGCGCGTCAAGCTGGTGGAACCATGGTCCCACGACGGCCTTTGCGAGCAACGGCGGATCGCGCAGGGCGGGACTAATTCCTGAGGCGTATGCGTCTTTCGCGGGACCCATCTTCGCCGCATTTGCGCAGCCGGGAGCGGTGACGACCGAGGCCGACGTGGCCAAGGTGGTTTGGCGCGCCGCGAACGATCTCACCGGACAGCTCCGATTCCCGGCGGGGGCCGACGCCGTGGTGCTCGCTCAAGCGAGATGAGCATGGGCTGAAAGATCCGTGATCGCGCCCCAAAGCGGCGGATCACGGACCTCTGGCTCATCGTTACGGCTTTGGAAACGCCACGAATCGCAGATAGGATTTCAAGGTTCGCCAGCCGGCGGGGAAGAACTGCTTCGCTTGCTCGTTCGAGATGGAGGGCAGGATGATCACATCCTCACCGACCTTCCAGTTGGCCGGCGTGGCCACTTTGTGGCTGCTGGTGAGCTGGCACGAATCGAGCGCCCGTAGAATCTCCAGAAACTCACGGCCGGTGCTCATCGGGTACGTGATCATGAGCCTGATCTTCTTGTCCGGACCAATCAGAAACACCGACCGCACCGGGGCATTGTCGCTTGCCGTGCGTGTGCTTGCATCGCCTTGAGTACTGGAGGGCAGCATCCCGTAGAGCTTCGCCACTTGCAGATCGCGGTCGGCGATCAATGGAAAATTGGGTGCCACGCCCTGGGTTTCTTCGATGTCTCTCGACCAGCGCCGATGATCTTCGACCGAATCTTCGCTCAAACCCAGAATCTTACAGCCGCGCTTATCGAACTCGGGCTTGAGCTTCGCGAGCGCCCCCAGCTCCGTCGTACACACGGGGGTAAAGTCTTTCGGGTGAGAAAAAAGCATGACCCAGTCATTCCCTATCCAATCGTGGAATCGGATCGTGCCTTGAGTGGTTTCGGCAGTGAAATCGGGGGCTACATCACCGAGTGTTCGCGTCATTCATGAATCTCCGTTGGTTGTTGAGAGGGACCCCTGTACGGCGGCGGCGCAAGACACGTGCGTCGCTGCGCCGCAGTACAGATTCGCGGGGATCGCGTCGCCCATTTTTGTGGGCGCCTTGAGCCTCAGTTCACTCATCAATCGAGCGAACTGCTGCTTGCTTCGATCTCCGCCAATTCGAGGATTGAGCCGCTTTTCATCACCGATCGTGGAGCGGCTATGCCCGTGATAGTCGTGGGCTGGGAACACCAAGGTCGCTGGAGGCAGAGTCCAGAGCCTTCGCGTAACGCTGTCATAGAGCTTCTCGGCGCAACCACCCGGTAGGTCCGTGCGGCCCGTGCCCCGGATCAGCAGGCAGTCGCCGGTGAAAACCATTCCATCGATGTAATAGCTCATGCACCCCTCGGTGTGACCGGGCGTAGCGAGGGCCGCCAACTGGTGCTCGCCGAAGCGTGTTATCGAGGAATCCTCAAGAACCACATCGGCACCCCTGATTCCGCTCGCCGCGCTCACCGCAATCAGGGCGCCCGTCGATGCCCGAAGCCGTCCGGCCCCGGTGATGTGGTCCGAATGCAGATGTGTTTCCAGGATATGCGTCAATTGCAGATGCGACTCACGCAGAACCTGCAGATCTCGATCTGCCGCCTCGAGTACCGGATCGATGATCAGCGCTGCGCGTGTCGCGACATCGCCCAAAATGTAGGTAAATGCCCCGCAGCTGGTTTCGAACAATTGATGGAAGATCGGTCGCCGACTTGTGCCGCGGGATTGGCGCGGCTCAGGTGCGGCGGGCTCGAGATTTTCGCAACCCGCAGGGTTCCAGCGGCAAGGCGATGTCTGAGCAGTACGCATATTGAGACTCCGCATTTCAGCGCACCGAACGGCGGTGGAAGGCAATTCCGCATGGCCACGGCAGGGCAGGTCGGGTGCTGGCGGTCAGGATCGCCGGACGAAAGTAGCTGATCTCAATGACGCGCCGCAGCTTCTGGTCCCGTGCTCCCGCAGTTAGCGGGTTGGGGCGCCGTAAGGGACTCCGACCGAGTACGTCGGGTCGATTGAAATTGCGCAGTGCGGTCTTGAGGACGCGGGCAAACGCGTTGTTCATCCTCGCGGACACAGTGTCAGTTGACCGACCAGGCGCGCCGTTCGGGACGGTCGCCGCCGAGGGGAACAAATTGCGAATTGGAGCCGCCATATCACCGCCGTCAATTGGGTCAGGAGGCGGGCTGTATACGCGGCTCGGGGTGGCGACGACAAACGACTTTATGTCGGGTACATCATGAACTACGCTCATGCATCCGTACATTGTATGCGGATTGCCAAATGGCTCGGCTCCCCTCTCTCGACTCGCTTCAGGTCTTTGCGGTTGCGGCGCGACACTTGAGCTTCACCAAAGCCGCCGCCGAGTTGCATCGCACCCAAAGCGCCGTGAGCCACCGCGTCAAAGCCCTCGAGGCGGAAATCGGGCTGCTGCTTTTCAATCGCATTACCCGGCGGCTCGAGCTCACGGACGCGGGTCGCGCACTCGCGCACCAGGTCGACCAGGCGCTCTTGGATATTGAGCGTACGATCGCGAAGCTCGATCGACGTGAGGCTCGGCGACTGACCGTCACGCTGTTGCCTTCCGTCGCGTCGCGCTGGCTCTTGCCGCGACTGCCGCGTTTTCGCGAACAAAACCCGGACATCGATGTACGTGTGATCGCCGATGCCCATGTGCTTGATTTGCGGGCCGAGGGTATCGACGCCGCGGTTCGTTTTGGGCTCGGCCGGTACGCCGGTTACGCAGTGACGCCGCTCATGCCGGACAAAGTATTACCCGTGTGCAGTTCTTCATTCGCCGAGCGTCGGGGCCCGATCACCACGATCGATACGCTGCTCGAATGGCCGCTGCTTCATGACTCGACGACCGAAGGCGACGGCAGCCATTCGGACTGGCGAAGCTGGCTCGGTGAGCTTGGGCGATCCGACGCGACTTGCGACGCCGGACAGCGGTTCAGCGACGCCGGTCTGCTGATCGAGGCGACGATACACGGACTAGGCGTGGCTCTCGTGCGACACAGCCTGGTCGCGGACTACCTCGCCAATGGCACCCTCGTCTGCCCACTTCCGCTCGTCACGCCGACCGCATTCAATTACTACTTGGTCGTCCGTCCTGAAGCAGCCGCGCTGCCGAAAATCGCCCGCTTCCGCGACTGGCTTCAGGTCGAAGCAGCGCAAACGGTGGCCATCGCGATGCCGAGCATGGCATGACCAGGCAAGTGCGCACATAAAATGGGAAGCCGTCATATGCCATTCACGGCCTTAGCGAGGAGTTCGTTGTAGCCTGTCGGGAGGATTTGCGCGTAAACCCGGCACGCGTGTTGGGCACACACAGCGGCGAGGACATTGCGCGCGATCCGCAATAAGGGTCAAGCAGAGGCTTGCGCGTGGGCAACGGCGCGATACCAATTGCCGAAGCGGATGACGAAGTCCTCGGCCTGGGAGTATGGGCCAGGGACATAGCCCAAGCTGTTGACACCCCGCTGATTGGTTTCGGCGAGCTCACGGTCCTGCAGGTTGGTCTTCGTCCATGTCTCGATGAGCCGCTCGATCGTAAAGTCGACGCCTTCGACCGCGTCCTTGTGCACCAACCATTTGCAATCCACGCGCGTCTCCTGCGGAGCCAGGGGGATGACCGAGAACATGAATGCATAGTCGGACAGCGCATGGCAGAAACTGTTCGGCTGCGTGGCCCACCAAAGGCCGCCGATCTCTTTTTCCGTGATTCCGATGAGCCGTCGACTGACGACGGGCTTGCCGTCCGGAGAGATGCTCTCCATGCCCTCGTTGAGGGCGTAGCGTTCGG
>Ga0335075_10012737_pt1 | contig 12696 bp, 13 predicted proteins | sample Lox_Sample_24_FD_206723 | JGI IMG/M metagenome (GOLD analysis project Ga0335075, IMG submission 206723) | Soil microbial communities from Loxahatchee National Wildlife Refuge, Florida, United States - Lox_Sample_2.4 | ecosystem: Environmental > Terrestrial > Soil > Wetlands | place: USA... | reverse complement strand
ATGAGGTACGCCGCGCTGCCGGGCTGATCGAGCACGAATCCCGAGGTGCGCGAATGGTAGCTGTCCTCGGCGACGAACCGCTTGCCGTCCCGGTTGACGATGATGCCGGTCACCAGGTGGCCCGGCGGGTAGAAGGGCGCGGTAATAAAGGCCTGGTCCATGTGCAGCGCCTGGCCGCCAGCCGACATGCCCAGCCTGATGCCCAGGCCGTCGTCATACGGCGTGCCGAGGACGAACGGCTTCTCTGCCAGCGCCGGCACGTGCTCAGCGACCATCTCCGGGTTCATGACGAAGCCCCCGGCCGCCAGGATCGTGCTGCGCGCGCGGACCAGGCCCCGCTGGCCGTAGGACCGCCAGCGCGCCCCGCAGACCCGATCGCCCTCGATAACCAGCGCCGTCGCCCCGGTCTCGTACCAGACGTCGACCCCGAGCTGGCGGGCGCGCTCCATCAGCAGGTCGATGACCAGCTTCGCTCCGCCAGTGTCACCAGGGACCGGGACCTTGTGGCCGCGCGGCGCGGGCCGGGCCAGCTCGCGGAACGGCCACACCTTCTCGTTGCCGGTATACATCAGGCCCTGAGTCTGCGGCTGGATGACCGCCTTCTCCGGGTAGTAGCTCCGCTCGAACCGGAACCCAAGGCTCTCCAGCCAGTCGCAATGCTCCGCGCTGCCATCGGCGTACGCACGGATCTTGTCGGCCTCGGGCTCCGGCGTCACCGCCATCAGGTAGGCGAACATGTCGTCCGGGCTGTCGTCGAACCCGGTCGCGCGCTGCACGACCGTCCCGCCGCCAAGGTAGAAGTGCCCGCCGGCCATCGCGCTAGTGCCCCCTGCGGCTGCCGCCCGCTCAAGAACCAGTACCGACGCCCCGGCTGCCGCCGCTTCGACGGCCGCGCACCCGCCCGCGATCCCGAAGCCGACCACCAGCACGTCGACCGCGCGCCGCTCCGCGTTCCCCGTCATCGGCATCTGCCTTAGTGTCCGGCCGTTCGAGTGGCCATTGCTGCAGCCATTGCGCGCTAGCCTACGACCGCGGCGATCGGCTGCAGTTCGTACGACTGCGAGGTCCGCGCCGCTACTGACCGTCGAGCCGCCCGGATAGCAAGAAGCCGGATAACAAGGAGTGCGAATGCGCTACGGCGTCGTGCTGTTCACTAGCGACCGCGGGATCACTCCCGCCCGTGCGGCGCAGGCCGCGGAGTCGGCCGGCTTTGACTGCTTCTACGTGCCCGAGCACACCCACATCCCGGTTCGCCGTGACGCGCTCCACCCGCGAACCGGCAGTCAGGAACTGCCGGATGACCGTTACCTGCGCACGCTCGATCCATGGGTGTCGCTAGCGATGGCCGCGGCCTGCACCACCACGATCCGGCTCGGCACCGCTGTCGCACTGCCGACCGAGCACGACCCGATCTCACTAGCCAAGACCATCGCCACGCTCGACCACCTGTCCGGCGGCCGGGTCCGGCTCGGTGTCGGCTTTGGCTGGAACACCGACGAGCTGGCCGACCATGGCGTTCCCGCCGGGAAGCGGCGGACCGTGCTGCGGGAGTACCTGGAAGCAATGCGAGCACTGTGGTCTGATCCGGAAGCGAGCTACCGCGGTCAGTTTGTCAGCTTCGACAGCTCGTGGGCCTGGCCAAAGCCGCTTCAGCAACCGCGAGTTCCGGTCACGCTGGGTGCGGCCGGGACCGAGACGACGTTCGAGTGGATCGCGCGGTCCGCCGACGGCTGGCTCACAACTCCTGGTGAGACCGACCTGGACGCAAAACTCGCGCTGCTGCACGCTCGATGGCGGGGCGCCGGTCGCGACGGCCTGCCGACTGTCACGGTACTGGCCGGGAAGCCGGACCAGGGCACGCTGGCGCACTGGGCCGAGATCGGGGTGACGGACGTGGCCTTCGGCATGCCGGACCGGCCGGAGCCGGAAGTCGTCGGCTACCTGGACCGGCTCGCGGGCCGGCTGGGGTTCGCACAGCCTGACGCCGACGTTGACCACACTCGGAGAGCCCTATAACATTTGGCAAAATCTAAAGCACAATGGTGCAGCATAAGGATTTGGGAATCATGTACGTGCCGCCATTTCGACCAGTTCACCGGCCCCTCCCGCCTCCTGTTCACCATCACCACCATCTGCCGCAGCAGTTACCCCTCCCGGCTAACTACCAGCTGTCCCCTGAACAGATAATGCACGGCCTGGAAGTGGAAGGACACAGGCTGGCGGAACAACTCAGAATGGCGAAGGAGATGGAACGCGGCGAATCTCCCGCGGACGACTTCCTGCCCGGCCTGGCTAGCTCACTACACTCTCTGGCCTGGAACCACCATCGCGTAAAGCAAGACGAAGAAGCACTGGCGGTAATCGATCAAGCCATCCCTGTCCGCCGCGACCTGGCGCTGGCAGGTTCCCAGGAACAAGCGGAGAAACTTTATCTAGCGCTCTATAACTCGTTAGTTCTCCGGGCAATTATCCTGACAGCGCTTGGCCGTAACGCTGAGGCAAAGGCGGCACGCGCCGAGGCGAAAAAGGCATGGCATGTATCCCTGGACGCGCGGACAGACGGCCCCATCCCGCACTTCACTCGCAAGCTAAGCCGCAAGATACTGCGCACCTGAGCCGTCACGGCCTGGCGACAGGCGGTCGAAGTTGCGCATCACCCTTCAGCGATCGTGCGGCCGGCGAGAACCTTCCTGCCCGCACCCGCCGCCTTACCTGACTTGTGACACGACTGGCTGGCCAGAGCTTCGGCGGCTTACTGACCTGCGGGTTCGCGGCTTCGACCGCGCGGAACTGCGCACTAAGCGTGGCCGTTTTAGCTGTGCACTTCCAGAGTTGTCTTGAGCCAGGTGTTACGCCGCCGGAGCAGTTTCGGCAAATACCAATCAAGGACCAGGCGGTCGGCCAGGAGCCCCATCAGGCCTAGCGGAGACTCGAACTCCACGATGTCGGTCATCAGCGTCCGATGGTCCGCAGCGACAGCGAACGTGTGCTGGTGACGCCACTGCTGGAACGGGCCGCGCACCTGCTCGTCTACGAACCGGCTGGGGTACTGCAGCTCGGCGATCGCAGAGGTCATCCGAAACGCGATACCGAAGTGACGGGCGCGCCAGGTGACGGTGTCGCCGAGCTTCATGACCCCGCTAGTGACTCCTCCGATCGCGCGCTCGCCCGAGCGGCGCATCGAAGCGGCGTGGGCATCGACCGACAGCGACAGCTCGAAGCAGTCGCTGCTCGAGGCGGCGATCACGGTTTCGAGCCGGATGGTACGCACCGGGCCAGTAAAGCAGGTGCACGGGCGCCGAACAGTGCTGGTGCACATAGCTGCCCTCAACCCGGCGGGGGTCGGCACGGGCTCCTGGTGTGCACTAACGCGTCACAAGACAGGTAAGCCGCAAGATACTGCGCACCTGAGTCGTCACGGCCTAGCGACAGGCGGTCGAAGTTGCGCATCACCCTTCAGCGATCGTGCGGCCGGCGAGAACCTTCCTGCCCGCACCCGCCGTTTTACGTGCCCGCCGGCGCGTCGGCAAGCGCAGCTTCCACAGTCGAATAGACCGGAATCAGCTGGTCAATCCCGACCAGCGTGATGATGCGGCGGACCGCAGAGACTACGAGCCGAAGCTGGGTAGGAGTCGCGGCGCTCCGGTTGCGGGCGGCCACCAGGTTGTAGGCATCAATGATTGCTTGCACACCAGCCGAATCGCAGAACGTCGTGGCACTCATATCTATGATCAGCAGAGCTGGGGCGCGGCTAACAGCAACGCGCAGCACCTCGCGGATCTCATCGGCGTTGGTGACGTCGATCTCGGCGGGCATCGCAAGCACTCCCCGCCCGTTATCCCAGCAAAGCTGGTCATCTCCGTCGATCATGGCTTCGGTTCGGCAGGCGGGCACTGGAGCATGAGAACGGCGATGTCGTCCGCGGCAGCTTCGCTGCCCACCAGGGCCGCCATCACCGCGGCGCAAGCGGCTTCGGCAGGCCCGGGCGTTACCACCTGGCAGAGGCGGGTTAGACCTTGGTCAATGACCTGGCCACGGCGCTCGATCAACCCGTCAGTGTAGAAGCAGAAAAGCGAGCCAGGCGCGATGTCCAGAGTGGCTGTCTGGCGCCGCGCATCGCGGGTAACGCCGATCAGAAGGCCTGACGGAATCTCAGCAACTTCCGCAGCGCACCCTGGCGAGGCAATGACCGGCGGGAAGTGGCCAGCCGAACACATGCGCACGCGATTCAGATCAGGCTCGAACACCGCACACAGCACGGTAGCCAGGGCGCCGGGTTCGAAGTGCTGCATCTTGCGATCCAGCCGGGCCAGTACGTCAGCAGGATCAGCGGTTTCCAGGGCGTAAGCGCGTAGCGCGCTGCGCATCCGTCCCATGATCACTGCTGCCGGGAGTCCAGAGCCCGTGACGTCACCGATCACTACCCACAGCTGGCCGGAAGGCATGCAGAACACGTCGTACCAGTCGCCGCCTACCTTTCCCGCGCCAGGGACGTAACGCACGGCCACGTCGGCGGAAACCTCCGCGGGAAGCGCCGACGGGAGCAAGCTGCGCTGCAACGCCTCTGCTGCGACGCGGTCCTCGCGCGCCAGGAGCGAGGCCAGCGCGGATGCGGCCCGGTCCGCAGCCAGCTCCAGCAGCTCAAGCTCCTCGCCGGTGAACTGACGCTGCGTCAGCGAACCCACATGCAGCACGCCAATCACCTTGCCGCCCGCGATCAGCGGAACCCCCATCAGCGCGCGGATACCCTTCGACAGCAATATCGGGTTCAGCACCGTCGAGTGGTCGACCCGGTCCAGAATCACCGGCTTGTGCTCCGCTGCAATCCGGCCAGCGAAGCCCCGGCCTACCGGTATGCGCACCCCCTGGTGCACTTCTTCTTCCAGACCGGCCGCCGCTGTGGCGATCAGATGACCGGACGCGTAGTCGAGGAGCAACACCGCGGCAGTATCGGCCTGCAAGACGGCCCTGGTGCGCTCGAGCAGCTCGGTCAGCAACTCCTGATCACCGAGGCGGGAGAGCGCGGCATCGGTGATGGCCTGGATGTCCCGCAGCCTGTCCGCCATTGCGGCGCGACTCGCCGGCGCTGCCGCCCTGGCGTCTCCCACCCGCACGGAATCACTCCCTCGGCCTGTCCGCTGCCACCTGTGCACAGCCCCATCAGACGAGAGCTACCGACACCCGGCCGGCTACGAATGGCACGATCCGTAGTGGACAGTAGCCTATCGATCGCTGCAGGTTGCTCGCGATGTGCATACGTGCGGAGCGGAGGAGTCGGTGCGCTGGAGACCGCCTGAACCTTGGGCAGGTCCGCCGCTCAGCGTGCCACCCGGGGCCGAGGTGCTCCGTTACGAGAGCAGCCTGACCAGCGTCCGCGCCTTTACCGCTACCCGGGCAGTTCGGGCTGGCCTGCCGCAGCACCGGGTCGAGGACCTGGTGATTGCTATCGCTGAGCTGGCCGCGAACACGCTGGCCCATACCAGCGGGCCTGGCGAAGTAGCGTTCTGGGTCACCGCTGATGAGGTCGTTTGCCAGGTCCAGGACCAGGGTCAGATCAGCGATCCGCTCGCAGGCAAGGTACGGCCGGCCCCGGACGCGTCCGGCGGCGGCCGTGGACTGTGGCTGGTGCACGAAGTCTGCGATCAGGTAGAGATTCGCACTGGTCCGGCTGGCACGACTGTACGCGTGCATATGCGACGTGGTTCCGAACCAGCCTGAACCGGTCAATATCAGCCCTTAGCGAGACGCCCTGGAGCCGGTTACCATCCGGAAGGCGATCCCGCACTATGGGCATTTCCTGTCAGCAGCGGGTAGAGGCCCTATCGGAGGGTATCGGTGCGGTCTTCCACTACCTGGTCAGCCAGCCGCGAGAACCAGAAACGGGCCGTTGGGACAAGTCGGACACTGCAGCCGCCGGGCCGTACCAGGCGATGTGAGGAGGGACAGCGATGCTCAAGTACCTGGTGGTATTCGTCTACTCCAACGCGTCATGGGCACGCATGATCAAGGTGCCGGAAGATCGCGCTTCAGCGGAAGCGGTCATGCTGGAGCATCTCGGTGGATCCCTAGAGTCCATTTACTGGGAGGTTGAGACCGCCTCAGCATACGTAATCGCCGATCTTCCCGACTCGGTGAGCGCCGCAGCAGTGATCACCGCGGCCACCAAGACCGGCGCTTTCAAGGAGGTCCACGTACACGAGGTGCTTAACCAGGATCAACTCCGCGACATGATTGCCCTGGCACAGAGTACGGACCGCGTCTATCGCGCACCCGGGCAGGCGGCCATCGAAAGGGACGCTTAGCGAGGATTGCGGGCATGATCGGCGTCCGGCAGGGCATAGCTACTGCGGTCTCCATATCCGCGCCTGCCAGTTGCTGGTGTACACGGCAGGGCGCGAGCATCTCACCGCGATAGCGACGAAAGCATCATCATGGGCACGACAACGGGCCGTCTGATGGCGCGCGGGCTACTGGCAGTAACCGGGCTCGCGGCCGTCGTATGCGCGATCGGGGGATGCTCCAGCTCGTCGGCTGGTGCTGGCGGGCAGGCAGCGGCCGCCCGGCAGACCGTCACGATCCGGGTGCGCAGCCTGCCTGGCGTGGGCACCGTGCTGGTGAATAGCAGCGGATACACGCTGTACATGTTCGTGCCGGACGCTCAGCGCCGGGTCACCTGCACCAAACTATGTGCCGCGGTGTGGCCGCCGGTGAAGATATCGCCCGGCGCGCGGATCGTCGCCGGACCGGGCGTCCGCGCGGGCTTGCTCGGTTCTGATCGCGATCCGGCCGGCGGGCGGGTCGTCACCTATCACCGCTGGCCGCTGTACACCTACCGGAGCGACACTCAGCCTGGCTGGGACAACGGCCAGGACATCGACCTGAACGGCGGCTACTGGTATGTCATGCGACCGTCTGGCGAGCCCTTGACCGGACGCGCCGCCGGATGACGCGCCCAGACCCTCCGGCCAGCGCGCCGCCGCGACGGCGGGCGGTCCTGCTGACCGCCGGCGGGCTGGCAGCGGCCGGCGCCGGGTTCGCTGTCGGATCGGGGGTGGCGCACGCCGTTAACTCTGACGCCGCTGCGGACTCACTCGACGTCCTCCGCGTTCCCACGCCGGGCGAGGACCTCATGACAGAACACGGTCTGCTGATCCGCATCCTGCTTATCTACCGCCACCTGCTGGCCGGTCAGGCGTCAGGGCAGCCTGTCGCGGCCAGTCACGCGCACGACTCGGCGCTGATTATTCACGACTACATCGAGGCCTTTCATGAGGAACTCGAGGAGGCCTATGTGTTCCAGCGGCTAGTGCAGGCTGGTCAGTTGAAGCCGACAGTCAGCACGCTGCTGCTCCAGCACGCGCGCGGCCGCGAGCTCACTCAGCTCATTCTCGCCGACAGCGGCGGCAGCGGATCGCTCCCGACAGCGGCCGCCGCCAGGGTCACCAGCGCGATGGCCGCCTTTGTGCGGACGTACGAGCCGCACGAGGCCCGCGAAGACACGGTCGTGTACCCGGCCTTCCGCGCGCTGTTGAAGCCGGCCGAGATCGCGGACCTCGGAGAGCGATTCGCGGACCTGCAGACCGAGCAGTTCGGCAGCGACGGCTTCGCGGCCATGGTCGGGCGGGTAGCAGCGATCGAGCACGGACTCGGTATCTACGACCTCGCGCAGTTCACGCCACCGAACATCACACCGTAATCGCCGCTTCGGGGCAGGACAGGAACGGAGCAAATGCCGCGCTGGTTCGTCACCTCCGCTTGGCTCAGCGCAGCGGCCGACCGGGCCATGCGGGGCGGGCGGGGCACTCGGCTCCGCCCGCCCAGCTGGCGATGGCTGCGTCCTGCCTACTTCCGGTCGGCGGCGCCGACCGTGACGCACTGATTCAGGGTTGTCCCGCAGGCGACCTGGCCGAACCCGTTGGTGTCAGGAAGACTGCGGATGGCACCGAGGGTGCCGTCGAGGTCGTCCAGTACCACGCCGTGGCTGTAGCCAGTAACGCCAACCTGGCTAGCCCCGGCGAGCAGGCAGTCGCTGCCTGATGAGCAGCCGACTCCGTAGAGGTACTCGGTGCCGGATACGAGCTTGACCGGATCCGCAGCACCGTTCGTCAGGCCGGTCACCATGCCCTCGCCGGTATTTCCCGCTTCTCCGTCAAGGATGCAGTTGCCAACCGACGGGCAGGCGAGGCCGCCGACATACCAGGCGTCAGGGTAAGTGACCGGAGTCCCTGGCACCCCTGCGGTGATCGGCACGATGGACGCGGTGTAGTTGACCAGCCCGGCGGCATAGCACTGGGAGGCTGTCGGACAAGAGATGTCGTTCAGCCACTCACCGCCACCTGTCACCTCAGCGGGGGCACTCGGGACACCATTGGTGATCGTCGTAACCGCGTCTGCGATGTCCGATGTGTCATACCCGACAGCCTCGCAGGTGCTCGCGGACGGACACGATATCCCGTAGAGGCCGTAAAACGCCGGGACCCGGCGTACTTGCGCCGGCTTGCCGTTCACGATCTTCGCAAGGACGCCTTCATCGGAGCCCGTGGTGGCCAGACCAGCCGCCCAGCAGGTGGTGGAGGTCGGGCACGATACCGACTCCAGGTCGCTGCTCCCGTGCACGACAACCGCGCCGGCGCGCTTTGTGGCCACTACACCCTGGCCGTGAGCGTTCTCGCCTACCTCCACGGTGCTGCCGTCCTTATAGCGGTAGACGCCATTGAACGCGAGCGTGTTGCCGACGGTGCGGACCGCCACCTTGCTGCCGGTCCCGGTGCTTGCAACGGCTCCGGCGAATAGCTGCTTGGCCTGCGGCCCGGTCGGCCGCCCTGCGACCAGCGCGGTGCCGAGACTTCCGTTCGCCGGGCTGGCCGCGTCGCCAAGGTACGCCACGCCGTAAGAGTGCTCGAGGGAGCGCAGCACCCCTGCCGTGTTCAGCGGCGCCGCCTTAAGCCCCATGCCGCGCGTGTGAGCGGAGACGACCACCAAGGGCGGGAGCTGGCCGCCGGTCGAGCCGTTGAAGCCACCCGAGTCGCCGTATCCGGTGTCGTAAAGGATGACGATCTGGCCGCCTTGCTTGTACCAGCTCGTCTTCATGATCTTCGGGATCTCGGTGCTGAACCAGGTGTCACCCGAAGACATAGTGCCGTTGTCGCCACCGTCGTTGTCGAGGTCCGGGACGACGTAGTTGTAGTCCGGTGCGTTGCGCTTGGACAGGTTCGACAGCAGCGGCCCGAAATTCGACAGATGCTTGCACTGCGTCGAAAAGTCCGCCATGTAGGCCCAGGCGTTGTGCTCGACGTCGTAGTTGCCGTGGAAGAAGTCCGACGGGTTGGTGTCGCAGCCCGACACGTCGTCCTGGAAGTAGGCGTGCCAGGAGACACCAGCCGACTCCAGCTCGTCGGTGAACGTGCTGGCCTTCAGGTCAGTGCAGCCGCTGTCGCCGGGATCACAGTCGCTGGTGATTCCCAGATCCGACCCTGCCAGGAGCTCTACGTAGTTCGGCAGGCTCGGGTAGCTCCAGCCGTATGCCTGCGTGAACCCCGCATACTCATGCGCTAGCTCGTTCAGGTACGGCATCGCCGCCGACCCGATGGCCTGGCTGTAGTCGGTGTTCTCCATCATGATGACCATTACGTGCGGGGCCGGCGACTTCGCGTGGGCCGGGGACGCGGCGGCCGAAGTCGCGCCAGCTACTCCGGTGACGCCGGCGAGGCCGACGCCCGCGAGCAGGCTGGCCGCCGCCAGCACCGACCGGCCACGGCGGCCGATCCGCTTGATTCTCATCGGTCTCCCTTCAGTGAGTCCGCCGTGCAGGCAAGTCTCAACGGGAAAATTGTTGACATGTTCGAAAGTTCGCATACGCAACTGAATGACGGATGAACCTGATCTTTCTGGCCGGCCGCCGCTTCCTGTCGTTATCCGTCGGTATGCAACCGGAACCGGTCAGGTCCTGGCTATCGGTCCACATCGGCTTCGCCTGGGCCAGCCCCTGCCCAACGTTTTGCACGGGCACTGCTCGGGTAGCCACGCCAGCCTGGAGGTGGGTCGCATGGCTACGGAGGCGAAAGCGGCGGAGCCGTCGGGACGCAACGTCCTCGACGAACTGGACTCGCGTATCCCGACGAGCTTCTACTGGTACCTGGCTGTGCTCGCCTGCATCGGCGGGTTCCTGTTCGGCTACGACACGTCGAACATCGGATCGGCCCTTGGCTTCATTCCTTACCATTTGTCCAGCTTCGCGACCGGCTATCTCGTGGCCGGCGCATCCCTGGGCGCCGCTGTCGGCGCGCTAGTGGCTGGGCCGTTGACCGACAAGTTCGGCCGCAAGGTCCTGCTGATCGCCGACGCCGCCATCTATGCGATTGGCGCGATCTTGTCAGCGGTCACGGTGGACGCCGGCATGCTGCTCGCGTCCCGCACGCTGATCGGGCTGGCTATCGGCGCGGACTCCGCGATCGCAACTGCCTACATCGCCGAGTTCGCGCCGCGCAGCAAGCGCGGCCAGCTGAGCATCATCCAGCAGTGGATGATCACCGTGGGGATCCTGGTGTCCTACCTGGTGGCCGTGATCATCCTGAAGGCGGCGCCCGGCAGCGCAGGCGGTGCCGACTGGCGGCTCATCCTCGGCCTCGGCGGCATCCCCGCGCTGGTCGCCGTGGCGCTGCGATCCCATATGCCAGAATCGCCGCGCTGGCTCATGCTGCATGGCCGGTACGACGACACCAGGAAAGCGTTTGGCCGCCTGGGCATGGACGTCACCGACGACGAGATCAAGGGTGCGTCCGCACAGCTCATCGGAGCTGAGCGTCAACGGCGGCGAACTACCCAGTGGACCGCCGGGGTGCGGCGGGCCCTGATCGTGGTCTGCGTGTTCTTCATCTTCCAGCAGATCACTGGGGTCAACGTCCCGTTTTATTACGGCCCGACCATCCTGTCCGGCTTCTTCATGAGCGGACACACCGCCGTCGAAGCCGCAGTCGCGGGCGTCGAGGTGACCGCCATCCTGGGCGCGGTCAACGTGGTCGCGACCTACTTCGCCTTCCGGTGGATCGATAAGGTCGGCCGGCGGCCGCTGGCCATGTGCGGATACGCGGGCATGACCGTGTTTATCCTGCTCGCCGCGGCCGGGGTGGCATTCCTGACGGACATGCCGAAGATCGTGGTCGTCATGGTCGGCTTCTCGTTCTTCATCACCTCGTTCGCGATCGGTGTCGGCGGAACCGGCTGGCTCATTCAGGGAGAGGTCTTCCCGACGGCCGTCCGCGGCCGGGCCGCAGCCATCGGGGCGTGTGCCGACTGGCTCGCCAACTACGCGCTCATCGAGGCGTTCCCTGCCTGGCACCGGGCGATCGGCCTTGCCTGGGTCATGGTGGGCTTTGCCGTGTTGTGCGTGGTTGCGGTTGGCTTCGTTTACCAGTACCTGCCCGAGACCAAGGGCCTGTCGGTGGAGGAGGCCGTGCGCGTCTTCGAACGTGAGGCCGCCGGAACGGGCACGACGCCCCGCGGGTGGCTCAGGCGCTCACCGGCGTCCGGACCCTGACCGACCGCGACAGCCGACGATCAACGGAGACGCCTCATGCCCAGCCACACCACCCGATTGCGACAGCTACTCGACGACCCCGAGATCCTCGTCACTCCCGGCGCTTACGACGGGAGCGGAGCTCGTCTCGTCGCCGCGACCGGCTTCGACGCCGTGTACGTCGGCGGCTTCGAGGGATCGGCAACCCTGCTGGCGCAGCCCGACGTCGGCTATCTCACCGGACCTCAGACAGCCACACGCATCGCCGCGATCGCTGAGGCGCTGCCCGGCATGCCGATCGTCGCCGACGGCGACACCGGATACGGCAATCCGCTGAACGTACGCGCGACAGTCCGTGCCTACGAGCGCGCCGGCGCCGCCGCCATCCATATCGAGGACCAGACCTCGCCCAAGCGCTGCGGTCACATGCTCGGCCGCGAAGTGATCCCCACCGAGGACATGGTCCAGAAGATAGTGGCCGCTATCGAGGCGCGCGACGATCCCGATTTCGTGGTGATCGCCCGCACCGACGCGCGCACCGAGCACGGAATCGGCGAGGCGATCGCCCGCGGGAAGGCGTACGCGGAGGCGGGCGCCGACATGCTGTTCATCGAATCACCGGAGTCCCTGGAGGAGATGCGCACGATCTGCGACACGTTCCGTGGCAGCGTGCACCTCCTCAGCAACCAGGTCGAAGGCGGGCGCACCCCGATGCCCGGCACGGCCGCTCTGCAGCAGATGGGCTACTCCATGGCACTGTTCCCCGTGGGGACGGCCTTCGCCGCCGCCAAGGGCGCGCGGGACTACCTTGAGGTGCTCAAGCGCAGCGGCAACACCGACCAGGCACGAGACGGCATGCTCAGCTTCGAGGAGTTCAACGCGCTGATCGGCCTCGGTGAGCACACCCTTCTCGAACAGCGCTATCAGACCCGGCCGCTCACGCAGGGCCAGGGCGGGTAACACGCCGGGGCTTGCCGCTACCGGTCCCGGTCGCCGGGGTGAGAGGTGTCTGGGCCATGGAGGCGAGGCAGTTCGGCTCAGCCCTGGCGGTTCACCGGGAGCGCGGTAACGAGCACATCCGATGCGGGCAAGCCGACCGGGTTGCGAGCGCGGGCTATCTTCTGCCAGCCCCAGTTGTGGAATGCTGCCTGGGCCGCGGTAGCCGTCGGCGGCACGACAGC
>Ga0335075_10012736_pt1 | contig 12697 bp, 10 predicted proteins | sample Lox_Sample_24_FD_206723 | JGI IMG/M metagenome (GOLD analysis project Ga0335075, IMG submission 206723) | Soil microbial communities from Loxahatchee National Wildlife Refuge, Florida, United States - Lox_Sample_2.4 | ecosystem: Environmental > Terrestrial > Soil > Wetlands | place: USA... | reverse complement strand
CAATCGATCTGTCCTCCAGCTTTAATTTTCTCCAGAACATGGCTGTTCGATGCTCTCCCGATAATCCCAACAACGTTGAAGCGATCCCCAAAGAGTTCATCCTGCAGCGGCGCGATCGCTCCCGGCCTGACATAGAACTGTTGCCCATCGGCGATCACAAACACGGTTGGTTTTGCCGGATCGAATTTTCGTCCAAGCTCATACTGAAGCGCGAACGTACCCATCCCTGGATTCTTGCGATCAAAGGCTACGTCGACAGTCTTGTCCACACCGGCTTGCGCTGCGAAATTGTGAGAGCTCTGCGCCCTCACGCCGTCGATACCCGGCATGAGCGAGAATCCAAGGCTTGCAAGCAAGCCGAGATGAAGCAGTCTATTCATCGGCTCATCCTTACATGTAGTCATCGATGACCAATACCTTTGTCACAACTAAGCAGCGAAACCCCTCGCAGCCGCGAGCAAGGCCGTGGCCGCGCCGACTCCTATAGCTCCATCTGTGATTGACATTCCTTCATTGAGATTCTTCCTCCTCTGGCTCGAGCGATTCACCCAGTTAACCGGCCGCTGCAGCAGATGCCGATGATCTGGCGATAGCTTTCGACGCTCTTTGCATACAGCAATGCCCCCGCATTCGTTCCTGCCGCTCTGTTTCCGCCCCCCCAGGCGAACTATGCTACTTGCAACGTCTGTGACGTTCTATCATAATGACCACAACGGTCACAATAGTGATTGCGCCGTAAAAAGGCTGCATTAGTGCCGCAATTCCGACCGCCCTGCTTACCTGTCGAGGACAGCGCGTCGGATGAAGAGGATGCGGTTAATCTTGAGTGTCTCGGCTAGCCACGTTAGTTTTAGGGTCACCTCATGTTTTGCACTAGGTTCAATCTGTAGAAGAACAGGTGTGCCTTTGTTTGCGGTTCTTGGTTGCCGGAGAGTATTTGCTTGTTGCGTTTAGGCAATTCGTCAATGTGGGGGGCGCTTGGCATTGGCTTGGGGACCATCGTCCTCTGCTCCGGGGCCGGGGTATGGGCTCAATCTTCGGACCGTGCTCAGGAGCCGCTGATCGGAACATGGGGCAGCCAAATTCAAATAGGCAGACAGGTTCAAGGTGAGCTCACTCTGGAATCGAGCGGTGGTCGTTGGTCAGCTTCCATTGGCGGCTACCAGTTGATCGCAACCGAAGTTCGAGGCGAGGTCCGCTTCTCTCTGCCTGGCGATCGCGGCTCGTTTCGCGGCCAAGTGGACCCGAACACCAGAATCATTCGAGGTTACTGGATTCAGCCGGCCGGGGAGATATTGAGCCCCTATTCGTCGCCAATTGAATTGACGCCGCTGGATAGCTCCGCATGGCGAGGGATGGTCGTACCGCTCGAACAAATCTTTTCGGTCTATGCAATTATCACGCGCGGGCCAGGCGGAAGACTGACTGCTGTTCTAAGCAACCCCGAAATGAACTTCTTCCGTGGGCGCAGCTTCGTGGTCACGCGAGAAGGTTCAACTGTCCACTTCGACGCAAACGGTTGGAAGATCGATGGGGCATATGATGCAAACACTGACCGTCTTTCTCTGACGCTCCCAGGGGTCTCAACAACCATTCAGCTCTCCCGTCAAACGCCGGATGACGCCGTCGGCCTCTATCCGCGTGTGCCGCGTGGCGACGCTCCATATGTATATCGAGAGCCTTTACCCGAAAGGGACGGTTGGCCCGTTGCTTCACTTGCGGAAGAACACCTTGACGTTTCGCGCGTCTCCGAATTAGTTCAGCGCATCCTGTCATCCAATCCCCAATCCAATCCCCTCAATATTCAAAGCCTCTTGATTGCTCGGCACGGCCGGCTGGTACTCGAGGAGTACTTCTATGGATTTGATGACTCAAGACCTCACGATATGCGTTCCGCGAGCAAGACTTTTGCCCCTGTCCTCGTCGGGATTGCACGGCAACGGGGTGCGAAACTATCGCTCGATACTCCCATCTATCCGCTCTTCACGCAGTACCCGTCATTTTCCAATTGGGATCCACGGAAACAATCGATCACGCTACAGGACATCATGACTATGTCTGCTGGAAACGCCTGTGATGACAATGACGATGCTTCGCCCGGCAATGAGGATCGCATGCAGAGTGATCCGGCCAACAAAGACTGGTACAAGTACACTCTGGACCTCCCGATTCGAACGAATCCAGGGGGACACGAGGCTATCTATTGTTCCGGTGATCTAAATCTTGTGGGCGGAGTCGTCGCGGCTACAACAGGAACCTGGCTTCCTGAATTCTTTGACCGATACCTCGCCGGTCCCCTTCAGTTCGGCAGGTATTACCTCAACCTCATGCCGGATGGCCAGGCATACATGGGAGGCGGAGCCTACATCCTCCCCCGCGACCAGCTAAAGCTCGGTCAGTTGTATCTCAACGGAGGCAGTTGGCACGGACATCGAGTCGTAACCACTTCGTGGGTTCAGGATTCGATCGCATCTCATACAGAGTTCGATCCACGCTATAGCCTTGGCCAGCGGCATGAGTATGGATTTGGTTGGCACATCAATTTTCTGAAGAGTGGTGACAACCTCTATCGGGTATATTCCGCAGGAGGGAACGGCGGACAGTTTATCATTGTCGTGCCCGACCTCGATTTAGTGATTGGCATGAACGGGGGAAGCTACGGCCAGTTCGATCGCTGGTACCGTTGGGAATTGGAGCTCGTGCCTCAATACATCATTGGCGCTGTCCGCCACTCCGAAACGCCACCGCGCAAGTAGTCTGTTTCCTAACGGACACGGCATGCGTGATCCGAACGCTCATGCCGACGACGGTAGTTCTGCAAAAGTCTTTTGCTCCCTCCTGCACTCCCCCGTCGCTCCAGCGTTCGAACATTTAGCCCACGGCGCGCCTAGATCGAAGGACAGCCGAAAAGAGTACAAACTGGCTGTCAGCCTTAACGTGACGCTTTTCCTGCTCTCTAACACGACTGGGCGCCTTTCAGACGCGCCTCCGAAACGGAGAACGACCCGAAACAAATTTAAGTGCAAACAATATCGTGACCGAACGAGTCATTATGATAAACTCCCGCAGAATCGCTTCAAGCAACACAATTCGTCGGGGGGCGGATTTTGAATCCGGACGCCCTTCGCCAGGGTCGGTGTCACTGCAACAGCTGAAAATAGTTCTCTTCGCAGAGGTCTCGGAGGAACTTCGTGAAAACGCCGCCCGTATAAGTGAGGGCAGGCCGACGTTCGGACGGTGCTCATGCCTGGCGCTAACTCTTCTCGTGTACCAAGTCTCGCTCAGGTTGCTATCTGGGTAATCGACATCTTGCTGGGGTTCGCTGCCTTCGCGGTGACCATCCTTGCGGTAATTCTGACGGAGGAGCATCAGGATCCGCGAGTGGTTGTGCTGGCTGCAACGGTTGCCTATTTTATTGTTGGGCTGCTACGTAGGCCGCGCGGCAGATGGATTTCATCTACGTTACGAGTCGCCGCTGCCGGGCTATTGCCAATGTTAGCGATGCAAGCGCACGACTCGCACTCGCAGGACCGGCTGCTCTTCTGGTGTGTATTGGCAGCCGCTGCAGGAGCACTCTTTGCAGGCAGGATTGTGAGAGTTCTTACTGTGCGGGGTCGCCTGGGTTTCGCGCTCGCGGTGGGTGTCATTGTATGCCTTGCGGACTCCTATCTAGCGATGGTGGTTTCGCCTGCGTGGCTGGCGCAAGGGGTTTACCGTGCCGTGGATCTGCCGGTAAGGCCGTTCAATGTTCAAACCTTTGCCGGTCAGCGGGTAAACTCACAACAGTGGACGGGGCGTGTCGTCGTGCTTGCCTTTTGGGCAACCTGGTGCGGGCCGTGCAAGGCAGAGTTGCCTGAGGTCGCAATAGTCCGAGACCGCTACCGCGACAATCCGGGCGTGCTCTTTCTGGCAATCGACCCGGGTTGGCGCGACGACACCGAGCAAAAGGCGAACGCCTACTTGAGCAACCACCGTGTCGAACTGAACGGGGCTGAGGATGTGCCGATTCCGGGAGCCGAGGGCGCGGGCGAGGCGTCTCGCAGCCTGGCGGTGCAGGGATTGCCTATTCTGTTCATCATTGATCGAGCCGGCAACGTGCGGTTCATTCATGAAGGCTATCTTGCGACGGAGCACCTGAGCGAAACCTTGCCGCACAGAATCGATGCACTGCTCTGATCGGGACGGAACAATCACTGTCCGGCTCATCTAGCTCTTATGAGGCTCTGTCGCGTCGGTCCACGAGCCCATCGAGGCCGTGGTTACCAAACGAGCGGTCAAGAGAAGGAAGGTAGCATAATGGGACAGCTTTAGACCTGACCGGGCCTACTTGGGGAGTTGGCGACGGCTTTCCAGATCAGTCGAACGTTCCATTGGTACGGTCACCTGGCGATTTCGCAACAGTCTCCCTTCCCTCGTGCACGCACACGCTTGACGCTGAGGCCAGCGAAAGGGCCACCAATAACGCCCAAATTTGCGGTGTAATGCCATGACTCCCGTCATTGCTACGCCTCTCCTACTGTCTACCGCCGCTGCGAGCCTTCAGGCGCTTCCCGGAATCGGGGGAATAGATCGCGCAACTTCTTTTTCCCTTCACTATTGTGACCGTTATGTTCATTATGATAGTATCCGCAGACGCTTCGAAGCAACAGGATTCGCCGAGGGACGGATGTTTCCGTCGGACGCTTTTCACATTGGTTGATGTAACTGCAACGTCTTCAGAAAAGGAAGATTCATGCGATCGCTAAAATTCTTTGCCTCAATTGTGTTTTCTGCTGGCATGCTCGTCGCGCACCCTCGAGCGGCCTCCGCTGAAACCATCCAATTCGATCTGACCGTCGATACAAGCTCCCTCCAGTCTCAATATGGGTATGTAGATTTCCAATTCAACCCTTCATCCTTCACAACGCAATCCGGAACCGCTCAGATCGTGAGCTTCACTACAGATGGGGTTCTGAACTCTTCGGATCCGAACAACGGAACGTCAGACGCTGCATTGGGCACATTGCCAGGCACTGTTACGCTCCAGAACAGTCAGCCGAGCCCTAATGAATATTGGGAGGGGATCACATTTGGAGAGATCATCACACTTGATCTGCAACTTTCAGGGCCGGCTATAGGCACACCAGACGGAAATGGGGGTGGAACATTTGTATTAGATTTCTACGATGACAACGGCTACCTGTTCACCGCCGATTCACAGAACGACGTTCCCGTTTTTACTCTCGACGTCAATGGCGATGGTTCTACCAGCGCGACAACGTATGCTAGCAACATGACTGGCGGGGCACCCGTGGTTACCTTCTCCGGTCCCACTTTGGCTGCCGCGACTCCCGAGCCTGCAAGCTTTGCTTTGGTCGGTACTGGCCTGCTCGGAGCAATCGGAATTCTAAGGCGCAGAATCAAGGAGTGAAGAAAACCAAACAGTGGCGTCCAGGTTTTGGGCTCGCCGTATGACAGGTGAAAAGGATCCTGTTCGGCGCTGGCAAGCGAATGCGGCACGCCAGGCATCCACGACACGGAATCATTTACGGCTTTGCCTTGGACTGATTTCCGTGGGCTCCACAACAATCATCTGAAATCGGACGGTTTTCACCCCGACACAATAATAGGCATGCGGAACATCCGTTTCCAGGAAGAGACCCTGACCCTTCTTCGCTTCCAATGAGCTGCCATTGACCTCTGCACCTAGGCGCCCCTCGAGCGGCCATAGGATCTCTCTCGTACCTAAAGAATGGGCCTTCGCCTCATACCGTTCTGACGGGAACATCTGCCATTCCCAAAGTTCAACCATGAGTGGGCCGCGAGTTCCGAAGACAAGGCGAGCGGTGCCGCCGTGCGGCCCTTTCCAGAGCGACTTGCCTCCGTCTAGCTCGAATTGCTCGACAGTATGCGACGGGGATTCATCTAAGAGATCTGCGACCGACACCCTAAGTGCGGCGGCCGTCTGACAGAGCAGCGCGATACTCGGGTTTCCGTTTCCCTTTTCCAAACCAGATAAAGCACCTTTGCTAACGCCTGCGCGCTCGGCAAGTTGATCTAGTGAAAAATGTCGACGCTTACGGAATTCAGCCACGCGCCTTGCAATTATTGAAACCGTGTCTTCTGATGTCATTTTTTTGGGTGTTCACTATTGTGACCTAAAGGGTCATTATGATGTATATTGCTTCTCTACCGGTGTCACCACCAAGGGGCCCTCTGAGCGGGAATCCCTCTTTTTGGAGTAGTCCAGCAAACGTTTCAACAATACCTGACGAACGCCTCGTGTTTGTTGAACGTAAAGGACAAACTTCGGACAATCCGATGATCGAGAACGCGAATCAGCCATTGATTGCGGTCCACGTTTGCAAAGGATGCGGCGCGGCAATTGAACGCTGCGCCGTCAATCCAGATAATACAATCACTGGCCTCGTCAAATGTCCGCATTGTGGGCACGAGGGCGATCTTAACATTGAGATTCAGAGCAAATCCACCAAGCGTCCGCCGGCCAAGGCCGCGACAAGCAATTAGACCGCCAATGGAAGGTCTCTTTGTGCCGGTTCCGAAATCTGCTTGATCTTGCGCACCACGGCCCGAAGAAATTCGCCCACAAGGCGGCCGGCATCTTTTCGCGCTACTAGTACGGTGTTGACCTCTAATCCAGCTTCACTGAGCGGACGAATCGTGAGCTCAGCCACGGCGACCCGCCAAGCTCCGCGTTTGGTAAGGAATGCCACTCCACCGGTGCTCTTGACGAGCTGCGCTGCATGCTCGGCGCTGGTGACGTGATGCCGTTCAGAGGGTTCAATACCCAATTCGACAGCACGTTTAGCGATCGCGTCGTACAAGATTGGGTGTACCTGTTGCGCGAAGAGGATCCAAGGCACATCGGTCAAATCCGCCAGCGTTAGTTCTCTTCTGTAGGACAGTTCTGAGCCCTGCTCCACGAGGATATAGAGCGGCGATCGGGCAAGTTCGATTGAAACGAGTTGCGGAGATTCATCACCGACCGCCAGGACCGCAACATCGATTTCTCCGGCCACGACACGGCGGCTCAGTTCAGGAGAATAATCGCTCGACACATGGAGTCGCAGATTGGGATATAGCGGGAGATGTACGGACGAAATGATTGAAGTCAGCAAAGGGTCTGTATACGGGGAGTGTCCAATGTTCAGGATCGCCTCCGCGCCCTTTGCTGCCGACTTTGCCCCCTGAATGGCTCTGTGGTGATGCAAGAGGCAAAGTTGGGCCTCTGCCACGAATGCGCGTCCCGCATCCGTGAGAGTCACCTTCTGGTGACCCCGCTCAAACAGCTTCGTCTTGAGGAATCCCTCAAGATCTTGAATCTGTTTGGTCAGTGCCGGTTGGGAGATATGGAGCCATATTGCAGCACGCGAAAAGCTTAATTCCTCCGCAACAGCAACCGCAGCCCTCATCAATCTCAGGTCAATCTCGTTCATAGCCGTGCCCTCAATGGGGTCACGACGGCCCACGGACACTTATAAAAAGCTAGGGTACGGATGTCCGTTATAACCGCCAGGAATGACGCCCCTACCAACTTTGATTGGACGTTTACTAGTTTGGTTACCCATCCTTGAGATAGCGAAGCAACCTATCGGCGACGTGAACGTTTACGGTTCCGATTTAGGAATGCTCAATCAAGCAGGGCTGTCTACAGCACAGTTCTGCTCGCAAAAGGGTAGCCGTCATGGACAAGAAACCGCCGCAATCCGAACAAAACGTCGGACAAGACGAGCAGAGACTGGAGCGGCTGTTCGACGCCCACGAGGTTGCAGAACAGTGCAAAGTCTCAGAGAAAAGCCTGCACAAGTGGGCACGCGAGGGCCGCATTCCCGCCGTCAAGTTCGGCCGCTTGTGGCGTTTTCGCAAGTCTGCCATCGACGCTTTTCTTGACCATCAGGCCGCAAGCTGAGCTCGTATGACGCTGCATATTTCACATTCAGATCAGCTACGCTTATGTCAGGCCAGCCGTTCCGCCGACAGGAGAAGTCCATGAAGCGGATGCGGTATCAAGAAGGATCATTACGGCTCTATGAGCGAAAAAAGGGCGATCAAGCTTGGGAGTACCGATGGTACGAAACCCAGCTTGACGGCTCCCGCAGACGGCGAAGCTGCTACATCGGCACTCACAGCGAGTATCCGACCGAAGCAGCAGCAAAGAAGGCCGTTGCCGCGCTTAGGGCAAACATCAACTCTGAAACCCCTCGCGGGCAGCTCGAAGCGATCAGTTTCGAGACTCTGACTCAGCACTATCGGGAAAGAGAGCTCTCAGAGGGCTCCGGCAAGACGTTCAAGACGATCAACGTAAACGAGGGATACCTGGAGCGGTGGATCATACCGCGCTGGTCGTCCTACCGGCTTAAGGACATCAAGTCGGTCGTTGTGGAGGAGTGGCTTCGGTCACTTCCGCTCGCGAACGGCAGCAAGGCGAAGATCCGAAACCTTATGCACGCCATCTACAATCACGCGATCCGCTGGGAATGGCACGATCGGAACCCCATCTCTATGGTGCGGCAAAGCGCCAAGAGACAACGGGTGCCGACCGTGCTCAACATCGAGCAGATCAAGAGCCTTCTGGAACATCTCAAGGACCCTGGCAAGACTGCGGTGCTCTTGGATATTCTGACGGGCCTCCGCGTGAGCGAATTGCTGGCGCTCAAGTGGTCCGACGTGGACTTTGAGAACCTGCAGATTCACGTCACCCGCTCGATTGCGGATCAGCACGTAGGGCCATGCAAGACAGAAGCATCGCAAAAGCCCGTTCCGCTCGATCCGGAACTCGGCGAAGCGTTGCTGATGTGGCGCCGAAAGTCTCCTTACCCGACCGATGAAGACTGGGTATTCGCCAGTCCCGCCAGTTCGGGCAAGCTGCCGTATTGGTCGTTTTCGATCTTCCGGACCTACGTTAAGCCGGCACTCAAGGAGGCGAAGATCACCTCCAAAGTGGGTTGGCACACCTTCCGCCATTCCTTCGCGACCATCCTCAAGTCGCATGGGGAGGACGTGAAGACAGTGCAGGAACTCATGCGCCACGCTAACAGCAGCGTGACGCTCAATCTGTACGCGCAGGCTGTAACGGACATCAAGCGTTCGGCGCAAAGCAAAGTCGCCAGACTCGTATTTCAGTCTGGCGAAGCCCCGTCCAAAGAGGAGTAATCCTTATTGGACGGTATCGGACGGTGGAGCATTTTCGGGATTTGCGCTAAGTACTTGAAAAGATTTGGCGTCCCCGACGGGATTCGAACCCGTGTTACCGCCGTGAAAGGGCGATGTCCTAGGCCACTGGACGACGGGGACGCAAGCGAGACTTTCATCATTCTACGCTATACAGCCGAATAACCGTGCGCCTGGACCGCTTCATCTCACTCTCTCGCTGGCTCCGCATGATCCGAACACTCGCGCGCATCCTCGTACTGCTGAAGGATGAAGTTATCGGTCATTCCTGCGATGTAGTCCGCCGCCACCCGCGGCGCTCCTTCAGCCTCAATCTCCTCCGTGTACGCTCCGGGCAACTGCTCCGGCTCGCGCACCCACAGATCGAATAGCTCGGTCACGACCGCCTCAGCCTTCGCATGTTCCCGTTCGAGCAGCGGACAGGTGTATAGCGTCTCAAAGAGATAACGCTTCCCCTCCCCGCGCTCTTCCTCAGCCTGCGGCGAAAGCCGCGCCACGCGCATCGGCAACGCGCGAATCTCTGCCAGCGTTGTCGCTGCGCTCGCCCTCACGTTCTCTGCGGTCTGCCGCACCAGATCGAGCACCAGCGTCTTCTGCATCGTCTGCAGCGCGTCGTGGAACACGTATTTGTCTTCAGCCGCCGGATGCGCCCGTCGCACAGCCTCGAAGCTGCGCCGCAGAATCCGCACATGCCCGACCGCGTGGTCGATCTCCAGCAGCCCGGACTCGACGCCGTCGTCGAGGTCCGCAGTCAGGTACGCAATCTCGTCGGCGAGATCTATGATCTGCGCCTCCAGTGGAGGCCGCTGATCCAGAAAATACTCCGCCAGCTCAGGATGTTGAGCCACGTCATAATCGCGCGAGTGCTTGATGATTCCTTCGCGCGTCGCCAGTGTCAGATTCAACCCGCGGTGGCCGGCATATCGCTGCTCAAAGTGTTCCACAATACGGAGTGCATGCAGATTGTGATCGAAGCTCAAGCCATGTCGTCGCAGGCACCGATCCAGCGCGCGTTCGCCCGCATGACCAAATGGAGGGTGTCCGATGTCATGCACCAGGGCCAGTGTCTCGGCAAGATCTGCGTTCAGTCCCAACGCCGCCGCGATCTGCCGCGCCACCTGCGCCACCTCGATCGTGTGCGTCAGCCGGCTGCGAAAGTGATCCGACGCGCGGCTGGTGAAGACCTGCGTCTTACCCGCCAACCTGCGGAACGCTCGCGACTGCACCACTCTGTCCCGGTCGCGTTCAAACGGCGAGCGGCCATCTCCGGCCGGCGCGGGAAACACCCGCCTCGCAAGACGCTGCTCTTCGGCGCCGAAGACGCCGCAGCCGTGTAGATTCAAGCTCACTGCATTCAGTCTATCGTCTTCATCCGCGCGCGACGCTTACTTCGGCGAGCCGACATGCGCCAGCTTGACTCTCGCGTTCTCCAGCTTATGTTGCACCTTGGCCACGTCTCCCGGATCAGCCTCCGGAGGCAGCGAGCTCGCGTACTCCGCCAAAGACTTTTGCCACTCGTCGATCGCCTGCGGAAGCTTTCCGTTCTTCGCGTCAATCTCGCCGAGGTGGTCAAGGATCGTGGGATCGTTCGACATCCGCAGGATTGCCTTGTGCTCCAAATCCTCCGCCAACGCATACTGGCCCTGCTTGTAGTACGCCCAGGCCAGCGAATCCAGGTACGCAGGATTCTGCGGATCGTACGTCACTGCCTTCTTCAGCAGTGCCACGGCCTCATCCAGCTTCTGCCCGCGCTCGGCCAGCATATAGCCCAGATAGTTTTCAATCGGCGCGAAGTTTGGCGAGAGCTGCAGACCTTCGCGAAATTCCATCTCCGCCTGGTCGTACAGCTTCTGCCGCTCCGCCACCGTACCGCGGTAGTAGGCCACGAACGCCTTCTCATCCGGAGTCGTCGCCAGCGCCTCTGCCTTATCCAGCACCTGGCTTGCATCCTTCCAGCGCTTGTCGCGTACATCGATATCAGCCACCGTGAAATACACGTCGCGATCGTCCGGCGTCCCCGCCAGCTGCGCATTCGCCAGCTTCAGGCCTTCATCAACCTTGCCCGAATCCGCCAGCTGCCGCGCGTAGGTCAACTGAACATCGTGATTCGCCGGCATCGCCTTCGCAGCCGCGGCCGCAGCATCCAGCGCCGCCTTCCAGTTGTGCGCGTCGCGATAGGCGTCCACGATCCCGTCCGTTCCGCGCGCCTGGTAGTCTCCGCCCAGCGTCTCCATCTCTTGATAAGCCGCAACTGCATCATCCGTGTGGGCCGCCTCGCGGTCCACAATCGCCAGCCGGTCCAGGAACAGCGCGCGATTGCTCTTCGTCGCATCGGTATATTTGCCATCCGCGGGCAAGGTCGATGTCAACAGCTGCTTCAGCGTCTTGATCGAATCATCGAACCGTCCCAGCGCGTCATAAACCAGCGCGAGGTTATAGCTAAGCTCCTCGTTGTCTGAGACCAACGCCTGTGCCTTCTTCAGCGTTGTCAGCGCCTGGTCGTAGTGTCCCTCCTGCCGCTCGATATCGGCTTCCCGGATCAGCGACTGTGCATCCTCCGGATCGTTGCCCAGAATCTGCGCATAAACCTTCGCCGCGGCATCCATCTGGCCGGAAGCCGTGAGCGCCGCTGCCAGTCCACGCTTCGCATCGATGTTGTCAGGATCGTCGTCTACCGCGGCCTGATACGCCTTGGCCGCATTCTTCGGCTCCTTCAACTGGTCGTAGAGCCCGGCCAGCGCAAAGTCCATCCGTCCGCTGCGGTCGTCCTCCGGCACACTCTCAATCACCTTCGCCGCGCGCGCCAGGTCGCCCTGCTCGGAGTACAACCGCGCAATGCTCAGCACCACCTCTTCCGAGTTTGGATCGATCTTCTGCGCAGCCTTGAATTCCGCTTCCGCCTTTGTCGAGTCATGCGCCAGGCCATAGAGCTGGCCCAGCAAAAGGTGCGTCTCCACATCATTCGGCTTCAGCTTGGCGATCGTCTCGTATTCCTTGATCGCCGTCTGCAGCATCTCGCCCGACTGCGGATTCTGCCCGTCGCCCAGCGAGCGCAGATACACGTGTCCCAGCAGAAGGTGCGCGTCTACATCATCCGGATGCTTCTCAATCTGTTCCTGCGCCGCCGCAACCGCTTCACGGATCCGCCCCAACCGGAAGTACAGGTTTGCCAGCCCATCCGCCAGCGCCTCGGAATCCGGGTCGGCTTCCAGAGCCAGCTTGTACTGCTCAATCGCCTGCGTCGCCAGGTCCTGGCGTCCGCTCTGGACCGCTTGGTCCTCGTAAATCTTCGCCAGCCCGAAGTGGTAATACGACGACGCGTGGTCGGGTTGGGTCGGCGGGGCCGGGGTTGCACTCGCAGGGCTCTGCGCGTTCGTGCTGGCGACTGGCAGCATTAGGGCACAACCCAGAAACAGGGTTGCGGAAAAAGTCGTTTTGGTCATGGATAGGTCCTGGGCCGCCTCAGCCGGGTACACCCGCTGCATTGTTAGACTGTAGTCTACAAAATTTGGATGCGGTATCCCCA
>Ga0335075_10012734_pt1 | contig 12697 bp, 11 predicted proteins | sample Lox_Sample_24_FD_206723 | JGI IMG/M metagenome (GOLD analysis project Ga0335075, IMG submission 206723) | Soil microbial communities from Loxahatchee National Wildlife Refuge, Florida, United States - Lox_Sample_2.4 | ecosystem: Environmental > Terrestrial > Soil > Wetlands | place: USA... | reverse complement strand
TCAGCGGGCCGTGCGGCGGTCAGCGGGCCGCGCGGGGGTCAGGCCGTCCGGCGGTCAGCGGGCCGTGCGGCGGTCAGCGGGCCGTGCGGCGGTCAGCGGGCCGTGCGGCGGTCAGCGGGCCGCGCGGTGGCCGGGCTCCTCGTGCCGCCGGTGTTCAAGCTGCTCAACGACCAGCCGGTAGAACTGCCGCGGCCGGCCCGGCTGCGGCGTCCGGTTGGGCGGCAGCGGCCAGGCCAGTCCTTCCTCGACCAGGATGTGCAGCAGCCTCCGCGCGGTGCGCGGTGTGACGTCCAGCAGCTGCCCCGCGGTTTCGGCGTCCACAACCAGGTTCGCCTCGGCGGCCGACAGCTTCTCGGCAAGCCGGGAGAGGGTTCCCAGACTGCGGGACCGGCGCGTGGCGGCCTCGGGCAAGCGCGGCGGCGGGACCGGTGCGTAGCCTTCCCTGCCCGGCGCGGCCGGGCGCGCCCGGCCGGCCTGCGCCCGGCCCAAAGACGCGCGGGCGTGGGCCTCGGCCTCCATTTCGGTCCTGCCCATGCCGATGCCCACCTCGATGGCGACCCCAAGGTCGGCGCGGGCTCGCTCGGCGAACAGCGGTACCCGGAACCCCTCCGTCGCCCGGGCGAGTGACCCGCGGGTGGCGACGATCAGGAACCCGTGATCATCCATCGGGGTGACCGTGGCATGGATGCGCTGTGCCTCCTGGACAAGGAACCGGTGCACGGTCAGCCGCAGCTCGTCGCGCGACTGCCGGGGCGAACCGCGCCGCCCGCTGTCCCGCAACGCCGGCACCTCGATCAGCGCCAGGGCGAGCTGCGCGTCCTCAAGCCTCCGGTACCCGCCGATCAGCGCGGCGGTGCGGAGCGCCGTCCTGATGTCGCTGCCGGTCGGCCGCAGGGTCACCGCAGGAACCCCCGCCGCTGACAGCCGCGCCGTGACGGACTGCAGGCAGGTGAAGGCCACGGACGTCTCGCCCCGCCGCCACAGCCGCTCGTGGAACGAGGTGATCACCGCGGGGCTCCCGGGATCCTCGCGCACGTGCACGGCCGCCGTGGAGAGGCCGAGCTCGGCGAACGCCTCCTCGACCTCGCCACGGCTGAGCACGTCCACGCTGGACCGCGCCGGATCGACCGGCGCAGCGCCGTCCCCGGTGCGTTTGGCAGCCCTGGCCAGCGCGGCGTACAGCGCCGTGCCGCCGAGCGGCACGAACGTCGCCGGGCAGGTGAGGACGCCCGCAGCACGGGCATACTCGTACGGGACCCGGCTGGCGAACAGGCAGACGTCAATGCCGGCGCCGAGCCTGACAACCTGGTCGGCGGCCTCCTGCTCGTCCCGGTAAGCGGCAGCGACCAGCCGCCTGGGCGGCTCGCCCGGGGCGGCTGCCGCGGCTGGCGGCCCGGCCTTCAGAGTCGCCGACGTGCCGGAAAGCATGATGCGCTCCACCAGGTCGTGCGGCCCGACGATGCCGATCGTGAGCTCGTTTTGAGCCCGGCTTGGTCCGCTCACGGCGCGCCGAATCTTCTGGCCGCCACGGCGGCGCCTGCTGCAGTCCAGGTTTGGCGGGAGCCCCCATTTCGCCCTACTCGTAAGGCCACGTCTCGTCCCATCTCCGTCGGCCATCACGCCATGTGAGAAAGCCTCTCCTATTTGGTAACCCACGGAGAGGATCGCTGGAAAGAGCTATTTTGTCAGCGCCTTGGCGGCGATGACCGTTACCCCACGCCGTAGCGGGCGAAAATAACGCCCTTACAAGGGCCTGACCAGGACATTACGGGGCGCTGGTGAGCGTCTCCACGTCGATATCCGCGCCCAGCGTCGTCAGCCGCGCCGCAACGGAAGCGTGCCCGCGGTCGATCACATAGCCGGGCGAGACCACGGTCTCGCCTTCCGCCGCGAGGCCGGCCAGGATCAGCGCGATTCCCGTGCGCAGCTCGTGCGCGACGACCTCGGCACCCTTGAGCACGCTGGGCCCGTGGACGATCGCCGCGTTGTTGGCCACCTCCACCTTGGCGCCGAGCTTGTTGAGCTCGCCGACCAGCCTGTAGCGCCCGTCGAAGATGGTCTCCCTGATGTAGCTGGTCCCGTCGGCCAGGGTGCTGAGCGCCATGATCGGCGACTGCAGGTCGGTCGCGAACCCGGGGAACGGGCTAGTGATCACGTTGATCGAGCGCAGCGCCCGCTCCCTGCGCACCTGCAGGATCGCCCCCTGGGCGGAAAACTCCACGCCCATCTGCTCCAGCTTCCAGCGCACCACGCCGAAGTGGTCGAGCGAGGCGCCGACCAGGCTCAGCTCGCCGCCAGTGATGGCTGCCGCTATCGCGAACACCGCCGCGTCGATGCGGTCGGGCATCACGGTGTGCTCGACGGCCTTGAGCTTGTCGACCCCGTTGACGGTCACGAAGCCGGTCCCGCCGCCGCTGATGTCCGCGCCCATCTTGGTGAGGAACGAGATGACGTCGAGCACCTCGGGCTCCATCGCCGTGTTGTCGATCACCGTGGTGCCGGGGGCGAGCGCTGCCGCCATGATCAGGTTCTCGGTGCCGGTGTGGGACGGGGTGTCGAGGTACAGGTGCGCGCCCTTGAGCTGGTCGGCCTTGATGTGAATGGTGTCTTCGCCCTCGTCGACGGTGGCGCCCAGCCTGACAAATCCCCGGTAATGGAAGTCGAGGTTGCGGCTGCCGAGGTTGCACCCGCCGATGCCCTCGATCGTCGCCTCGCCGAGCCGGTGCAGCAGCGCCGGCACGAACAGCACCGAGGCGCGGAAGCTGCGGGCGATCTCGGCAGGCAGGACCGGGCTGGTCAGCTCGGACGCGTCGACAACCAGGGTCCGCTCCGCCTCGTGGAACTTGACGTTCGCACCGACCGCCTGCGCCAGCTCGACCGCCCTGCGCACGTCCTCGATCACCGGGACGTTCCTGAGCACCGTGCGGCCCTTATCGGCCAGCAGCGACGCCGCGATCATCTTCAGCGCCGCGTTTTTCGCACCCTGCACGAAGACTGTGCCCTGCAGCGGTTGGCCGCCGCGTACGCGATAGCGGATCTCAGGGCGTTTGGTCATAGTGCTGGTGCTCCCGTCTGTCGAGCGCGCGGCATCGCCACCTCGGCTACCGAGGCCCGCCGACTGCAACGCACCGGCCTCTGGCCAAACAGACGGCAGGCCACCCGATAGCAGGCAGCCTGATTCATGTGTCGTCCAGTATTCCACCGCTCTCCTGCCCCTCAGACCAAGACGGTAACGTTACGCAGCGTATCCGAGCCGCATCTCCCAGTAACGTCAGGGGGGCCTGCTGGGGCTTTTCCAGGAGGGTGTTCCGGTACGTTATGGCCCGAGTTCCGGCGCGTTACCGATGGCATTGCCCGGCGCGCCATTCGGTGTTTCTGGAGCGCGCGCGTCGGGCAAGCCGCCGCGCGGCCGCTCTCAGCGCCAGCGGCTCCCCGTGATGCTCTCATAGGCGCGTATGTACGTTTCCCTGGTGCGCTCGACAACCCGCTCCGGCAGCGGCGGGGGCGCCTGGCCGCTGCGGCGGTCCCAGCCCGACTCCGGTGAGGTGAGCCAGTCCCGCACGTACTGCTTGTCCAGCGACGGCTGGCTGCGGCCCGGGCGCCACTGGCCGGCCGGCCAGAACCGCGACGAGTCCGGCGTCAGCACCTCGTCCGCCAGCAGCAGCCTGCCCCCGGCGTCGAAGCCGAGCTCGATTTTGGTGTCCGCCACGATGATGCCCCGGCCGGCCGCGAGCTCGGCACCCTTCTGGTACACGGCGAGCGTGATCCGCTCAAGCTCGGCGGCCACGTCGGCGCCGACGAGCCCGGCCACGGCGGACGCCGGGATGTTCTCGTCGTGCTGGCCGCGGGGCGCCTTGGTGGCCGGCGTGAAGACCGGCCGGGGCAGGCGCTCGCCCTCGGCCAGCCCGGGCGGGAGCGCCACGCCGCAGATCGCGGAAGTGCGCCGGTAGTCGGCGAGCCCGGATCCCGCGAGGTAGCCGCGGGCGACGCACTCAACCGGCACCATGGACAGCCGCTTGCAGGCCATCGCCCGGCCGGCGAACTCGGGCGGGATGGCGGCGTCCACGAGGTGGTTGGGCGCGATGCCGGTCAGCTGGTCAAACCACCACAGCGACAGCTGGGTAAGGATCTTTCCCTTGTCCGGGATCTCCGTTTCCAGCACGAAGTCGAACGCGGAGATCCGGTCGGTGGCCACGAGCAGCAGCACGCCGTCGCCGGCCTCGTAGAGCTCGCGCACCTTGCCCGAGTAGATGTGCCGCACGGGCCTCAGCCGAGCCGCTCGAGCCGGTCGAAGACCACGCCCAGGTGCCGGACGTAACGTTCCGGACGGCAGGCTTCGTCGAGCCTCGGCTCATCGAGCGGCTGGCCTGCCTCGGCAGCGTGCTTGCGCAGCGTTTCCCGCAGCGGCGCCCCGGTGCGCCAGGTGTCCATGGCCGCCGCCTGGACCAGCGCGTACGCGTCCTCGCGCGACATGCCCGCCGCGACGAGCTCGAGCAGCACCGCCGAGGTGTAGATCAGGCCCCGCGTGGCGTCCAGGTTCGCCCGCATCCGCGCCTTGTCCACGACAAGGCCGGCCATCAGGCTCGCGGTCTCGCTGAGCAGGTAGTCGGTCGCGGCGGCCGCGTCCGGCAGCGCCACCCGCTCGGTGGACGAATGCGAGATGTCCCGCTCATGCCACAGCGGGATGCCCTCCAGCACGGGCGCGACCTGGGCGCGGACCACCCGCGCCAGGCCGCTGACCCGCTCCGAGCGGACCGGGTTCCTCTTGTGCGGCATCGCCGACGAGCCCTTCTGGCCCTGCCCGAACGGCTCGGCGAGCTCGGAGATCTCTGTCTGCTGCCCCAGCCTGATCTCGAGGGCCACCGCCTCGCACACACTTGCGATTCCGGCGAGAACGGCTGTCCACTCGCTGATCCCGTCCCGCATCACGACCTGGGTCGCCACGTCGGCGGGGCGCAGGCCGAGCTCGTCCATGACCTGCGACTCGATCGCCGGGTCGATGTTCGAGTACGTCCCGACCGGCCCGGACAGCTTGCCGACGGCCACTGCCTCGCGGGCCCGCCGCAGCCGCTCGGTGCAGCGCGCCATCGCGAACGCGAAGTCGGCGACCCGGTGCCCCCACACGTCGGGCTCGGCGTGGATGCCGTGGGTCCGGCCGACCCGCAGCGTGTCGCGGTGAGCCAGGGCGTGCTCGCGCAGCGTGGCGGTCAGCCTGGCGGCCTTGGCCAGCAGCAGGTCGGTGGCCTCGGTGAGCTGCAGCGCCAGCGCGGTGTCCAGCAGGTCGGACGATGTCATGCCGAAGTGCACGTACGCGGCGGCCTCCCTGGGGACCGTGTTGTCCGCCCATGCCGACAAGAACGCGATGACGTCGTGCCCGGTGACGGCCTCGATCCTGGCCACCGCCTCCGGCGTAGGCGGCGGGGCGGCCCGCACCGGGGCCACGCTGTCGGCCGGCACCGTGCCCGCGCGCGCCTGCGCCTCCAGCACCAGGGTCTCTACCTTGCACCAGAGCTCGTACTTGTGCGCCTCGCTCCAGACGCGGCCCATCTCGGGGAGGGTGTACCGCTCGATCACGCCCTCTATCCTGCCGTAGCCCGCGGGATGCCCCGCCCGCCGGCCGGGGCGCCACCGTGGCCACCCCAGCCTCTGACAGCAGCATCGTCGGCGCTTTGCTGCTGCTATCACGACAGCTAAGCGCCAACGATGCGCCTCGGGCGGCGGCCGGCGGGCGCCGGCAGCGGCTGCCGCGGCGCCCGGGGTGGTTCAGGGGCTGGCTGGGAATGCGGCTGGCGCGGGGCGGGCGGCGATGTCGTGGCGGTACCAGCCGCCGCGCATGCGGATCGTTCCCGCGGCCGCGTAGGCGGCCGACCGCGCGCCGGCCAGGTCGTTGCCGGTTCCCACGATGCTGAGCACCCGCCCGCCGACTGAGACCAGCGAGCCGTCCGCGGCGACCGCGGTTCCGGCGTGCAGGACGTACGCACCTGCCAGGCGTTCTGGTTCCTGGATGCCGTCGATGCGATCGCCGGTGACCGGCGTGCCCGGGTATCCCTCGGCCGCGAGCACGACGGTCACCGCGGCGCCGGGCCGCCACCGCAGCACCGGGACGCCGCCCAGCCCGCCCGCGGCCGCCGCGTGCAGCAGGCCGCCCAGCGGCGTTTCGAGCCGGTCCAGGATCACCTGGGTCTCCGGATCGCCGAAGCGCGCGTTGAACTCGACCACCCGGATCCCCGCCGCGGTCAGGCACAGGCCGGCGTACAGCAGCCCGGTGTACGGCGTCCCGCGGCGGCGCAGTTCGGCCACGGCGGGCAGGATCACGCTGGCCAGCGTCTCGTCGCCGAGGCCCGGCGGAGCCCAGGGCAGGGGGCTGTAGGCGCCCATGCCCCCGGTGTTCGGCCCGGTGTCGCCGTCGCGGGCGCGCTTGTAGTCCTGCGCCGGGAGCAGCGTGACCGCGCGCTCGCCGTCGGACAGCGCGAATACCGACACCTCGGGCCCGTCCAGGAACTCCTCGATCACCACCGTGCCGCAGGCGCGGGCGTGCGCGGCGGCCGCGGCACGGTCGCTGGTCACCACGACGCCCTTGCCCGCGGCGAGACCGTCCGCCTTGACCACGTACGGGGGCCCGAAGGCGTCCAGGGCGGCGCCGGCCTCGGCGGCGGTGGCGCACGTCCGCGACGCCGCGGTGGGGATGCCCGCGGCGGCCATCACCTGCTTGGCAAACGATTTCGAGCCCTCGATCATGGCGGCCTGCCGGCCCGGGCCGAAGCAGGCGATCCCGGCGTCGGCGAGGGCGTCGGCCACGCCCGCCACCAGCGGGGCCTCGGGGCCGATCACGACCAGGTCGGCCCCGGTCCTGGCGGCCAGCGCGGTCACGCCCGCCGGGTCGGCCGGGGTGACCGGGTGAACCTCGGCGATCTGGGCGATCCCAGGGTTGCCCGGCGCCGCGTGCAGGCTGCTGACGTCGCCGTCGGCGGCCAGGGCGCGGACCAGGGCGTGCTCACGGCCGCCGGATCCGATGACGAGGACGCGCACGGCGGCGAGCCTACCGGCAGCGGCGCGCGGACGGCCCTCACGAGGTCCGCGCCGGCGGGACCCGGAGCTTCTCGGCGATCCCCTGGTAGGTGGCCGTGACGGCGGCGAAGCGGCCGTCGGCCAGGGCGACCCAGAACCACTCGGCGACGCCGATCACCTCGGCGGCGTGCTCCGCCCGGCCGGGCCGGCCGCGGGAAAAGCGCACCGCGATCCCTGACCGGCTGCCGACGACCCTGCCCCACGCGATCGCCCGGTGCTGCCCGGCCCAGACCGTCCGGCGCGCACCAGACAGCAGCCCCGGGGACAGCGGGGTAGCCACGACCACGCCCAGCAGGGTGCCCGCGGCGTAGACCTCCATCGCGGGCCGCGCGGCGTTCGCGCGGGAGACCCGCACTGACCATGGCGCGGCGGGCAGCTCACGGCGGCCCTGCTCGCCGCACGCCGGGCCGCCGAACGCTGACGTGGCCATGAACGGGGAGCGCTCCGGGCGCCGCGGGCGTTACCGGGCCCCTCCCCGGCGGCGTGACCCCGCGGCGCGGCGGGCCGGTCACATCAGCGGGCGCAGCTCCAGCGTCTGGTCCCGCCGCGGGCCCACGCCGATCCCGCACACCGGGGCGCCGATCATGTCCTCCAGCGCCCGGACGTAGGCCTGCGCGTTGCGCGGCAGATCCTCGAACTTCCTGGCCGACGAGATGTCCTCCCACCAGCCGTCCAGGTACTCGTACACCGGCACCGCGTGGTGGAAGTCGGTCTGGGTCATCGGTACCTCGCCGTGCCTGGTCCCGTTCACCTCGTAGGCAACGCAGACCGGCACCTGCTCCAGGCCCGACAGCACGTCGAGCTTGGAGAGGAAGTAGTCGGTGATCCCGTTCACCCGCGTGGCGTACCTGGCGATGACCGCGTCGAACCAGCCGGTCCGGCGGGGGCGCCCGGTGGTCACGCCGTACTCCATCCCGGTCTTGCGCAGCCACTCGCCTTTCTCGCCGGTGAGCTCGGTGGGGAACGGGCCCGCGCCCACCCGGGTCGTGTACGCCTTGACGATGCCGATCACCTTGGTGATCCTGGTCGGGCCGACGCCCGAGCCGGCGCACGCGCCGCCTGCCGTCGGCGAGGACGACGTCACGAACGGGTACGTGCCGTGGTCGACGTCGAGCTGGGTAGCCTGCGCGCCTTCGAGCAGCACGACCTTGCCCTCGTCCAGCGCCCTGTTGACGACCAGGCCGGTGTCGGCCACGTACCGCTGCAGGCGCTCGAAGTGGCGCAGGTACTCCTTGGCCGTAGCCTCGGCGTCGATGCCGCGGCGGTTGTACACCTTTGTGAGCACCTGGTTCTTCTCGCGCAGGACGAGCTCCAGCTTCTGGCACAAGATCCCCGGGTCCATCAGGTCCTGCATCCTGATCCCCATCCTGGCCGCCTTGTCGCCGTAGGTGGGCCCGATGCCGCGGCCTGTGGTGCCGATCCGGGAGTTGCCGAGGTAGCGCTCGGTCACCTTGTCCAGCGCTATGTGGTGCGGCATGATCAGGTGCGCGTTGGCCGAGATCAGCAGCCGGTCACAGGACACCCCGCGGCTTTCCAGCCCGTCGATCTCCCCGAGTAGCACGGCCGGGTCGATCACTACGCCGTTGCCGATGACGGGCGTGGCCTTCTTCGACAGCACGCCCGTCGGCAGCAGGTGCAGGGCATAGCTCTCCTCGCCGATGACCACGGTGTGGCCGGCGTTGTTACCGCCCTGATACCGGACCACGTAGTCAACGTCGTCACCGATCAGGTCGGTCACCTTGCCCTTGCCCTCGTCGCCCCACTGTGCGCCCACGATCACGATGGCGGGCATTGCATCAGGCCCCTTCGCATAACGCCGAAGCCCCTGTCCGCGGCCATGCACGTCCATGCAAGCGCGACAGGGGCTCTTGCGCCCCGATGCTACCGGATAACGTGGTCAGCCCGGGTCGAGCGCGTCGGCGGCTGCGGCGCTGCTTTCCCGCAGGAACTCCTGGCAGCGGGCCGCCTCGTCGTCCTCGCCGATGGCAGCGGCCGCCACCGCGAGCATGTGCAGCGAGCGGAGGAAGCCGCGGTTCGGCTCGTGCTCCCACGGCACCGGCCCGTAGCCCTTCCAGCCGGAGCGGCGCAGCTGGTCCAGGCCGCGGTGGTAGCCGGTCCGGGCGTAGGCGTACGCCGTGACCGCGTCCCCCTGGGCCATCGCGCGCTCGGCCAGAGCCGCCCAGGCGGCGGAGTAGGCCGGAAACCTGCCGGCCACGGTGGCCGGGTCGGTCCCGTCCCGCAGCGCGGCGCTGGCCTCCGGGATGTCCAGCAGGTAGGTGGGCGGCGGGCCGCCCAGCAGGTTCTCGTGCGTCATGGCAGCATCCTGCCCGATAGGTTTGCAGCATGGCAGATGGCGAGCTGACTGCCGCGGCGAGCGGCGTGTTCTCTCTCGGTGGTGACCTGGCGGTGACCCGCCTCGGGTACGGCGCGATGCGGATCACCGGGAGGGGGATCTGGGGGGAGCCGCCGGACCGGGACGAGGCGGTCCGGGTGCTGCGCCGCGCGGTCGAGCTCGGCGTCGACTTCTTCGACACGGCCGACTCGTACGGGCCCTTCGTGAGCGAGGAGCTGATCCGGGAGGCGCTGCACCCCTACGACGGGGTCACCGTCGCCACCAAGGGCGGGCTCACCCGCAGCGGGCCCGACCGGTGGGGCACGGTGGGCCGCCCGGAGTACCTCAGGCAGTGCGTGGAGATGAGCCTGCGGCGCCTCGGCCTGGACACGATCGACCTGTACCAGCTGCACCGCATCGACCCGCAGGTGCCAGCCGCAGACCAGGTGGGCGAGCTGGCCGACCTGCGCAAGGAGGGCAAGATCCGGCACATCGGCTTGTCCGAGGTGAGTGTCGCGGAGATCGGCGAGGCCAGGCTGACCGCGCCCGTCGTCTCGGTGCAGAACCACTACAACGTGCTCGACCGCTCCCACGAGGGCGTGCTCGACTACTGCGAGCGGGAAGGGCTCGGGTTCATCCCCTACTACCCGATCGCCACCGGCCAGTTCGCGGCGCCGTACGGGCCGCTGGCCCAGCTGGGCCTGCAGGCCGGAGCGACCGGGGTCCAGCTCGCCCTGGCCTGGCTGCTCCGCAGGTCCCCGGTCACGCTGCCGATCCCCGGCACGCGGTCGCTCGAGCACCTGGCGGAGAACGTCGGCGCCGCCCAGGTCGAGCTGACCGATGAGCAGTTCGACGCCCTCTCCGGCCTCGCGCCCGCGGGCTGAGCCCCCAGCCGGGCCGGCCGGGCGGTCAGCCGAGCTGCTTGCCCGCGGACATCAGGTCCTGGCAGGCCTGAACGACCCGGGCGGACATTGCCTCCTCGGCGAGCTTGCCCCAGGTCCGCGGGTCGTACGACTTCTTGTCGCCGACCTCGCCGTCGACCTTCAGCACGCCGTCGTAGTTGGTGAACATGTGGCCGGCCACCGGGCGCGTGAACGCGTACTGGGTGTCGGTGTCCACGTTCATCTTGACCACGCCGTAGGAGATCGCCTCGCGGATCTCGTCCAGCGCCGAGCCTGACCCGCCGTGGAACACCAGGTCAAAGGGCTTGTCCACGCCGTATTTGGCGCCGACCGCGTCCTGGATCTCCTTCAGCACCGACGGCCGCAGCCGGACGTGGCCCGGCTTGTACACGCCGTGGACGTTGCCGAACGTGGCCGCCAGGATGTAACGGCCGCGCTCGCCGAGCCCCAGGGCCTCGGCCACGGCGAGGGCGTCCTCCGGCGTGCTGTACAGCTTCTCGTTCATCTCGCCGGTGACGCCGTCCTCTTCGCCGCCGACGACCCCGATCTCCATCTCCATGATCACCCTGGCCGCCGCGCACTTCTCGAGCAGATCGCTGGCGATCCGCAGGTTCTCGTCCAGGGGCACGGCGGAGCCGTCCCACATGTGCGACTGGAACAACGGATCCTCGCCGCGTGCCACGCGCTCGGTGGAGATCTGGATCAGCGGCCGCATGTAACCGTCCAGCTTGTCCTTTGGGCAGTGGTCGGTGTGCAGCGCGACGTGCACGGGGTACCGCGCCGCCACCGTCCGGGCAAAGTGGGCAAGCGCCACCGCCCCGGTGACCATGTCCTTGACCGACTGTCCGGACAGGTACTCCGCGCCGCCGGTGGAAACCTGGATGATCCCGTCGCTGTCGGCCTCGGCGAAGCCGCGCAGGGCCGCGTTGAGCGTCTGGCTGGATGTCACATTGATGGCGGGATAAGCAAAACCGTGCTCCTTCGCACGGTCCAGCATCTGCGCGTAAATTTCCGGCGTCGCAATCGGCATGACGCGCTCCCTCTCATTCGGTGCCGCTTCCAGTATCGCGGCCCGCCGCGGCAGGCCAGCGCTGCCCCCGGGAAAGCGCGCGCCATTTCCGCGCCACCCGCATGGCGAAAGCCGCATTGCGGACCCGGTGGCACAGGCGGCCGGGGAAAGTCGGCCGGTGACCGGCGCGCGGCGGGGCGGCCCGGCCGCGCCAGCGGCTCAGCCGAGCCCGAGGTCGGACAGTTCGAAGGCCGCCCGGTACGGCAGGCCGCGCTCGGTGACCCGCTGCCTCGCCCCGCGGTCCACGATGACGGCCACGCCCACCACGTCCGCTCCGGCGTCCAGGAGCGCGTCCACGGCGGTCAGCACGGAGTTGCCGGTGGTCGAGGTGTCCTCCACCGCCAGGACGCGCCGGCCGGCCACGTCCGGGCCCTCGATCCGGCGCTGCATGCCGTGCTCCTTCTCGGCCTTGCGCACCACGAAGGCGTCCAGCTTCCTGCCCGCTGCCGCGGCGGCGTGCAGCATGGCAGCAGCCACCGGGTCGGCGCCGAGCGTCAGGCCGCCGACGGCGTCGTAGGCCAGGTCCGCGGTGATCTCGAGCATCACCCGCCCGACGAGCGGCGCGGCGCTGCCGTCCAGGGCCACCCGGCGGAGGTCGATGTACCAGTCCGCCCGCTGCCCGGACGAGAGCACAACCTCGCCGTGCACTACGGCCTTCGCCTCGACGGCACTGAGCAGTTCGCTGCGGTCGCTCACGGCTGCCAAGCTTATCCGGCCGGCCGCTGCGTCGCTGAATCCCGGAATGGCAGCGGTGGCGGAGCGCGGCCTGAGAGATAACCCGTGATCTGCGCGTTATGTCACGACGATGGCCACGCGCTGGTAACGTCTCGCGTCGAGGGGAAGGGCGGTATCGCGTGGATCGTTGCGCGCTGTTCGTGGACGCGGGCTACGTGCTCGCCGATGGCGCCATGGCCGTCCACGGCACCAGGCAGCGCGGCAGCGTCTCGTGGGACTACCCGGGCCTGGTAAAGCTGCTCACCGGGCTGGCCAGGGACCGCACCGGGCTCCCGGTGCTGCGCTGTTACTGGTACGAGGCGACGGTCGAGGGACGGCGCAGCGACGAGCACGACACCCTCGCCGACCTTCCCGGCGTCAAGCTCCGGCTCGGCAGGGTGCGTCCGGGCCGCCGCGAGGGCATCGAGGCCGAAATGCACCGTGACCTCACCACGCTGGCCAGGAACCGCGCGGTGAGCGACGCCGTCATCGTCAGCGCGGAGGAAGACCTCGCCGAAGTCGCGGCGGAGGTGCAGGATCTCGGGCTGCGGGTCGTCGTGGTGCACATTGCCGCCGACGGGAACTGGACGGCGTCCGGGCCGCTGCGCCAGG
>Ga0335075_10012732_pt1 | contig 12699 bp, 14 predicted proteins | sample Lox_Sample_24_FD_206723 | JGI IMG/M metagenome (GOLD analysis project Ga0335075, IMG submission 206723) | Soil microbial communities from Loxahatchee National Wildlife Refuge, Florida, United States - Lox_Sample_2.4 | ecosystem: Environmental > Terrestrial > Soil > Wetlands | place: USA... | reverse complement strand
CGGCTCACTTGCGCGCGACGATCCGCACGACCGCGTTGGGCGGGAGTGGGTGGTCGGCGGCCAGGGCGCGGTGGGTGCGGCCGTCGATCGCCCGGACGAAGTTCTCGCCGAGCTCCGTGTGGACCCGGTACGCGATCGCCCGGACCGGGGTGTCCCGGGGGACCAGGAACGCGTCCGGCAGCACCCGCCCGCGGCCGTCCGTCCAGTGGGTCTCGTCCTCGACGGGGTAGACCACGATGAGGCCGAGCCGGCCGAACACCATCGACTCGAGCGACTGCTGGACCCCGGTCGAGCCCCACGCGGAGAGGACCTGGCGGATCTCGGCGAGCGCCCGCTGCTGCCCGGCGTTGAGGCGCGTCGGATCCGGGACCGCGAAGTCCGGGTCGCCCGGCCGATACGTGAGGAGACCGGCCCGGGCGGCCCGGCGCAGCGTGAGCTCGGCATCGGCCGCCGTCGGCACCGTCGGCGTCGGGGAGACCGCCGCGGCGAGCGACTCGGCGGCGGCCCGCGTCGACCGGTCGCACTTGTTCGCGGCCACGATCCGCGGCTTCGCGACGGCGAGCAGCACCTTCGCGAACGCCGACCGCTCCGCATCCGTCCAGCGGGCCGGATGGGCCCGGTCGAGGGGCAGCTGCCGCAGCGCGGCGGCGATCGCCACCGGTCCGATCGAGAGCCCGGTCAACCGCTCGGCGAGGAACTCTTCGATCTTCTTGCCCTCGAGGTCGACCGTGCGGGCGAGTCGCTGGAAGTCCCGGTTGAGGATCTCGGCGAGCCAGGCGACGAGCTCCGTCTCGAGCCACTCGACCTCCCGCGCGGGGTCCTGGGTCCCCGGGGCGACGACCCGCCCCTCCTCGTCCGTGCCTCCGGAGAGATCGACGACCTGGACGAACCCGTCCGCGGCGCGCAGGTCGTCGAGGAACTTGTGGCCGAGCCCCTTGCCCTCGTGCGCGCCCGGCACGAGCCCGGGCACGTCGACCAGCCCGACCGGGATCCAGCGCGTCCCCTCGACGCACTTCGCGTTCCCCGGAGTGCAGGCGACCCCCTTCTCCACGTGCGGGCAGGGGGCGCGCACGGCCGCGACACCCCGGTTCGGGGCGAGCGTGGTGAACGGGTACGGCGCCATCGGCGCGTCCAGGAGCGTGAGCGCGTTGAAGTACGTCGACTTCCCGACGTTCGGCTTGCCGACGACCCCGACCTCCACGGCAGCGCCCCCCGCTCAGACCGAGTAGTCGGGCGCGATCTCGGGAACGCCGAGCGCGTGGTTCGCGGCGAGCGCGGCGGCGAAGAACAGGTCGCTGAGCCGGTTCGCCCATTGGAGCAGCGCCTCCCGCTGCGGCTCCTCGCGGTGGAGCGCCCAGAGTTCCCGCTCGGCGCGGCGGGAGACCGTGCGGAGCACGTGGATCTGCGCCGCCGCCGCCGATCCGCCCGGCAGCACGAACGAAGTGAGCGTCGGGTGCTGCCCGTCGAACCGGTCGATGTCGCGCTCGAGCCGCTCGACGTGGCGGGCCTCGATCACGGGCCCGGTCGCACGGCGGCCGGGGGCGGCGGCGAGCTCGCTCTGGGCGACGAACAGTTCGTGCTGGAGCCGGCGCAATAGGGTCGCGAGCTCCTCCAGCGACCCCGGCAGGGTCGCGAGCGCGACCCCGAGCTGGGCCCCGAGCTCGTCGTACGCCCCGTAGGTGCGGATGCGCGCGGAGTCTTTCGCTACGCGCGCCCCACCGGCGAGAGCGGTCGACCCATGGTCACCGGTACGGGTGTAGAGACGCGGGATACTCTCGCCTCCGGCCTCCACGGGAGCTGGTCCAGAGGAGAACTCAGGCCGTGGACCGGGCAGTATGAGATGTGCAGCACCTCATTATGCTTGGCGTCCTGACGGCACAGTCGGCAGATGAACCCGCTCCGCTCGCTCCAGGCGATCCCCATCGTCTCCATGTTGCAACCCAGCCCCGCGAGGACCTAGCGCCGGAGGAGTCCCCGTCCCTCCCGGTCCGCGCGCTGCCGACCCGCACGGCGCTCGGCCGTCGAGCGCGCGCGTTCGCGCAGGCCCGGCAGCTTCTCCGTGTGGGTCCGCACCAGCTCCGCGAGCCCGAGGTGGACGAGCAGCGCGAGCGCGCCGTCCAGGTCCCGGGCGTAGCCGTCCTCGACGAGCTCCTCGAGCTCGTTCCTCAGCGTCGGCGGGAGCTCGATCGTCGAGCGGGCCGCATCCGAGCCCGATCGGACGAGCGCCCGGACCGCTTCGGAACGGTTCGGGAGTTCGTGGTCCTTCTGGAACCGGTCGAGGAGCGACTCCTCCTCGAGCGTGAGGCGCACGCCGAGAAAGTGAGTCGCCGGAGCCGTAGCTCGAGCGGTCCGCACGTGTTTAACAAGATTTAACGTATATTTAGCTCTTGTGTCCTTATAATTTTACATCCGAGGGCACGACCGCGTCGGGCCCGTCTTCGGAGTTCGGACGGCCGGGTCCGGTCGAGGACCGTTCGCTCGGTCCGCGAAGTGCGGAACCGTTCACCGATCCTCCCGGGGACCCCCGGATCCCGGTCCGAACGTCACGGTCGGCGACGCGATCCAGCGATCGGCCGGCGCGGCGGCGCGGAAACGGCGGGTCGCGACCGCGCGAGATCCCCCCACCTCGCGGCGTATTGGACGAGGGGCCGTGGGGCCGCCTCGGGTCGCGGTCCGATCGTCGCGGCTCGACGGGGCGATCGGGAGGAAAGAGGCGCCCCGCGTCTCGCCCGTGGGCCGGTGCGGAATATCTGCGCCGAGCCTTTATCGCGTGGCCGACGGTTGGGACGCCGATGGCGCGCGCGACGGCCTCTTACGGCGCGCCGGGTGCGGCGGCTGCGCATCCCCGCGACACGGCCCGCGGAGGCGGTCGCGCACGACCGCGCCGCGGGTCCGTGGGGCGACTCGGCGGGCTCGCCGCCGGGATCGGAGCGCTGTTGATCGTCGCCTTCCTCGTTCCCGCTCTCGGCGGGTCCGAGCTCCCGGGAGCGTTCGACCACCGCTCGGGGGCGTCCCACGATCTGGTCTGCAACGGGGCCGACTGGCGGACGACGCACCTCGCGGTGTTCCTCAGCGGGTGCCAGGCGATCTTCGCGGTGCAGTACGCCGAGAACTTCAGCCAGCCGGGGAACCTCACGGATCAGTACAACTTCAGCTTCGCGATCCCGTGGATCGCCGAGATCACGCCCGCCGGCGATCTCGTCCGGATGGCGAGCGCGCTCGAGCCGGTGGCGGCGACGACGAATTTGACTCGGCTGCCCGAAGAGGTCGTCCTCTCCTCGCTCGAGACGCTCAACGTGACGAACGCCTCGGGGAGCTGGAACCCGAACGACACGCTGTGGGGGAGCGGAACCCCGTGGACGGTCTCCAACCAGACCGTGGGGAACGCGACGGTCGGGCTCAGCTTCTATCTGCTCAATACGACGGTCGACTCCGGCGCCAACGTGACCGAGAACACGTCGCTCGCCGTGCAGTTCGACTTCACCGTGGGTGAGTGGCCGTGGGCCTCCTCGGCCGACCTGCTCGCCTTCGGCCTCGATTCGCTGGGCGCCGGCGGCTCCCATTTCGTGTTCAACCGCACCTCCCGAGCGCTCGAGGAGCAGTGGAATTCGACGAACGCCACCTTCGTGAGCCTCGTGTTCGGTACCTCGGCGAACGTCTCCTATCCCGACGGCGAGCTCGGCCGATCGACGGTCACCGAGCAGGCGGGCGAGTACGAGGCCGGAACGCCGGGTCGGGAGTCGGTGGTCCTCGCCACCTTCGGGGCGGTGACGGGAGGGTACTCTTTCCTGGTGTACGATCCGTGGGTCGTGTTCTCCCCGGGGTCGACGGGGACGTCGCCCCCTCCTCCGGTCGCGAGCGCGCCCTCGGGATGGCCGGGCTGGGTGGCCGTCGCGCTCGCCTTGCTGGCCGCGGCGGGAGGGATGGGGGGCATCGGGACGGTCGTGCTACGGGACGCCCGCCTGCGGAGCGAAGGGCGCGCGCTCGTCCGGGACATGCGAACCGAGATCTCGCCGCCGAGCGAACCGCGCCCTCCGCCTCGATGACGGTGCGGACCGCATTGCCCCGGGCGGGGTTGCCCGCGAGCGCGGACGGCGCCGCAGCGGTCCCGAGCACCTCGGGGATGCCCGCGTGGGAGCCCCCCGCCTCCGTCGCCTCGGGTCTGCCGGCGGAACGCGGAGCGCGGGTCCGACTCTCCCTTCGTTTGGTCGTTCACTTGAGTGGGCTCGGTCCCCCGGCGGACGACGGAGCCGCTCGCCAGGAGTCGACGCAGGAGGGGTTGTCGCGGGCGCTCGGCGTGACGCAGGGGGCCGTCTCGAAGGTCCTCGCCCGACTGGTCGCGGTCGACATCGTCTGCCGCGAACGCCGGCGGGTACGGGGCGTGAACCGCCGGGTCCGAGCGTACTTTCTCACGCGCCAAGGGGACGCGTTGGCCCGGGAGATCCGGGATCGCTTCGGCCTCCCCCGGCGCGAGCCCAAGAATCCGTGAGCTGCTCCGGACCGCCACCGGCCCTGCAGCGCCGAGGCCGGGGCGCTCCGTCCGGCGGGCGGACCTCGAGCCGGCGGCTCGGCGCTTCGCACGCGGCGACCGGACCTTAGGGAAGAGTTCTTCTGGGGGAGACGATTCCCCGGTCGCCGCGGAGGAGGGACGCCTCGGATGTCGGGTACCGCAGAAAGCCGCCCCGGCCCGCCCCGGATCCTCGCCGCCGGGCATGTGGCGCCCGACTTCTCCCTGAACAGCACGCCGGATCAGCGCGTCGCCCTGCGGGACTTTCTGGGCCGCCCCGTCGTCCTCGCCTTCTACCCGGCCGACTGGAGTCCGGTCTGTTCCGACCAGATGGGGCTGTACGCCCAGGTGATGCCGGAGTTCAAGAAGTACCACGCCGAGGTGCTCGGCATCTCCGTCGACGGGATCTGGTCGCATCTCGCCTTCGCAAAGGACCGACGGCTGAACTTCCCGCTGCTGTCGGACTTCCAGCCGAGGGGAGCGGTCTCCCGGGCGTACGGGGCATACGACGGGGAGCGGGGGGAGTCGACGCGGGCGCTGTTCGTGATCGACGCGAAGGGCAAGATCCGATGGAGCGAGCTGTCGCCCGACGGCGTCAATCCGGGGGCGGACGGGATCCTCTCCGCGCTCGAGGGGCTGGTCTGAGTCGCCGTGCCGGAAACGTACACCGCGCCTCGGCTCACCCTCCCCGTCGGCGAACGGGACCACGCCGAGGGCGCGGCGGACGCCCCGATGGTCCTCGTCGAGTACGGGGACTATCAGTGTCCGTACTGCGGGGCCGCCTACCCGGTCGTGAAGCGGGTCCAGAAGGAGCTCGGCGCTTCGCTCCGGTTCGTCTTCCGGAACTTCCCGCTCACCAACTCGCATCCGCAGGCCGAGTGGGCCGCCGAGACCGCGGAGGCGTCGGCCGCCCAGGGAAAGTTCTGGGAGATGCACGACTTCCTCTACGAGAACCAGCGGTCGATGGGGGACGAGGCGTTCTTCGCGAGCCACGAGCGGAAGATCGCGCTGGACGCCGCCCGGATCGCGCGGGAGGTGGCCGGGCACGCGTACGCCCCCCGGATCCAGGAGGATTTTTCGAGCGGGGTGCGCAGCGGGGTCAACGGCACCCCCACGTTCTTCATCGACGGAGTTCGGTACGACGGGCCGGCCGAGTTCGAAGCGCTCGTCGCGGCGCTTCGGGCCGCGCCGCCGCGCTCCCATCGGTCGAAGTGAGCCCGGCCGTCCGGTGGGCGGCGGACTCAGCCTTCGGTCGCGGCGCGCAGCCGACGCAGCTCCTCGAGGGTGACCGCTCGCTCGAGCGGATGCTCGAGGGCGTACCGTTCGATGATCCGGGCCGGCGCCACCCCGGCGGCGAGCCAGTCCGCGAGCTGCGCGCGCCGCCGCCGGGTCGCCCGCGAGATCGAGCCGTACGCCCGGCCGGCGGGAGAGTCCGGCGCCGGGGACCGATGCCCGGCGTCCCGGTCCCGATGCGGCAGGTCCTTGGTGCCTTCCCGCGGCCCGTTCTCGCTCATGCGCGGCGGGCCTCCCGGGCGCGCGCGGAGGGGCCGGCGGGCGCGAGGCGCGGATCGTCGAGCTCGAACTCCGCCCCGCACCGTCGGCACGAGGCGAAGCAGTGGACGTCCCGGCTGACCGGTTCCCCGAGAGCGCCCCCGCAGTCCGGGCAGACCCGCGCCGCCGTGTCCGGCACGAGGTCTCCGATCGCGGGACCCCTCTTAGGGATGCGGTCGGAACGGCTCACTGGACCGGCCCGAGCTCGAGGGTCCGGAACGACAGGACCGCGAGGCCGAACGAGACGAGGGCGAGCCCGGCGAGGATCCCCCCGGCGACCCAGTCGCCGGGTCCGAAGCTGTGCGTGAACGCGTCCCGGACCGTGTTCGCGGCGTAGGTGAGGGGATTCGCGTAGACGATCGCCCGGAGGACCTCGGGCGTACCGCTCGTCACCGGATAGTAGACGGTCGAGATGAAGATGAGGAAGTACTGGAGCAGCGATTGGATGGTGAAGTAGAGGTTCGCGGAGCGGATCCGTCCCCCGATGGCGACGAGCAGCCCGCCGAAGAACAGGCTGCCGAGCGCGATCGTGCCGAGGATCACGGCGATCTCGAGGGCGGAGAGGTGGGCGATGCCGATCAGCGGCAGCGCCACCAGCACCATGATGCCGACGCCGACGAGCGAGAACAGGAGCGCGGTGAGCAGGAGGGCCGCGAGGTACTCGGCCCGCAGGAACGGGCCCGAGAAGATCTGCTCGACCATCGCCCAGCGCCGGTCGAGCCAGAAGATCCGGCCGCAGAGGACCGCCCCGGTGATCATCTGCGACGCGATCATCCCCGGCACGAGGAACGCGATGTACGACCCCGACGACCCGACGGACGGGATCAACTGGTTGAACATCGTGCCGAGGATCACGATCAGGAACGCGGGCTGCCCGAACATCACGAGCAGGGTGATCGGGTCGAGCGTGGCCGCGAAGTTCCGCGCGACGAGGCGAACGACCGCGGGCGGCTTCACTCGAGCGTCTCCTTCGCCGCCGGCTCGGCGGCGGCGTCCTCGGAGACGAGGGTGACGAACGCTTCCTCGAGCGACGTCTCGTGGACCGACAGCCGCGCGAGGCCCGCCCCGCTCTCGTGGGTCCACCGCACGACCTCCGCGACCAGATCCTCGGCGTTCCCGGCCCGGAACGTGAGCGCGGCCGGCGACGAGCTCGTCACCTCGAGCCCGACCCCCCGGATCCGCAGTCGGCCGAGCAGCCCGTCCCACTCCCCCGCCGCGATCTCGCGCTCGAACTCCACGTCCACCGACCGCGGGCCCCGGTACTGCCGCTTGATCTCCGCCGGCGGGCCGATCGCGAGCGTCCGCCCGCCCTGCATGACGCCGATCCGATCGCAGAGCTGGTCGGCCTCCTGCAGGATGTGGGTCGTGAAGACGATCGCGAGTCCGCCGCGCGCGCGCCGCGCGAGGTACTCGAGGATCCGGCGACGGGTGAGCGCGTCGAGCCCCACCGTCGGCTCGTCGAGGAACAGGAGCTCCATCTCGTGCATCAGCTCCCGCGCGACCTGGAACCGGCGTCGCTCGCCGCCCGAGAGGCTCCACGGCTTGCGGTGGCGCACCGGCTCGAGCTCGAACAGCGCGAGCATCTCCTCCGCCCGGCTCTTGGCCAGCTCGCGCGGGACGCCCCACAAGAACGCGTAGAGGGTGAGGTTCCGCTCGACCGAGACGAAGTCGAGCGACTCCGACTGCAGGACGACCCCGAGGCGGGCCCGCTCGGCCCGGCCGCACCGGTGGAGCTCCCGGCCGAACAGATGCCCGGTGCCCTCCGTCGGCGGCAGCAGCGTGGTGAGCACCCGGACCGTCGTCGTCTTGCCCGCGCCGTTGCGACCGAGCAGCCCGAACACCTCGCCGCGGTGGATCGCGAACGAGAGGTTCCGGATCGCGAACCGATCCGGCGTGTAGGCGAAGCCGAGCCGCTCCGCGCGCACGATCTCCTCTCCGCCGGCCGTCACCTGCCCTCCGAGATGGGCGGGGGCAGCGCCCCCGGGACTAATCGTTATCCGGCGGCGCGTTCGCCCGACCGGGCCGGTCGACGGGACGGGCGGGCCCCGCGCTCCGACCTCCGTCCGAGGGGGCCGGGCACCTCGTGGGATAGTTTCATCCACTTTGACGCGCTGCGGGACCCGTGGCGGGTCCGTCGTCCCCCAGCCCCCCGCGCGCGAGCGGCCCGGCCGACTCCCGTCGGCTGTGGATGGTGCTCGGCGTCGTCGCGGTGGCGGCCGTGCTCATCGTGTCGTTCGCCGTGCTCTTGGGACCGGGCAGCTCCGGTGGCGGCGGTGGCACGACGGCCGTCTCCTCCTCCACGGCGCTGGGGTCCGCTCAACAGTCGCTCCCCACGGGCGGGCCGTGGAACCTCATCGAGGCCGACGGCTACAACTTCTGGAACGCGACGTCGATCCCGTACGACATCAACGGCACGCTCACGATCCCCAACTGCACGCTCGCGCTGCCCTCTGCTCCGCCCCGTTCGATCGAGTTCCCCGCGTATCGCGGGAACCTCTCGGACGGGAACGCCTCGGTGTGGCTCATGCTGTTCGGCAATCCGGAGACCGGCTCGGTAGCCGAGTCGCTCGTGGTCGGCGGGGCCGCGACGTGGCTCGTGACGATCTCGGGGGGACCGAACTGTCTCTTCCACCAGCTGGCGGTCAACGCGACGCAGGCGGCGCCGACCGTGGACAGCCCCGCGGCCGCGCACGCGATCTACGAGTCGGGCGCCGCCGGGTATCTGGCCCAGTATCCGTCCGGGATCTCGCTCACGATGCTCTACTACGCCTCGGCCGGCGCGTCGAGCTGGCTGTTCGAGTACACTCCCTGCGGCGGCGGACCCGGGCAGGAGACCACGGGCCCCGAGTTCGGCACCGGGTTCAGCGCGGTCGTCGATGGCTCGACGGGGGTGGTGACCGTCGCGAGCGAAGTGGGGGTCGACTGCGAGGGGAATGTGACGACCGTGCCGATCGGCACCGTGCTCTCGCTCGGCCCGGTCTCGGTGAGCCAGGGGGCCGGCACGACCGGGACGATCGCGAGCCAGGGGTGCGCCTCGGGCGACTACTGCTACGTCGTGGCGATCGCGGGGGTCTCCGGCCAAGTCACCCCGCAGGACCTCCAGTTGTCCGTCGACGACTCCGCGGGGGCCACGAGCGCCGCTCCGCAGGGATACGCGATCCTCGGCCCCGGCGGCGCGGTGCTGGTCTACTCGACCGGTCCCCAGGAGACGTTGTGGAGCGACGGCACGGGGAGCCCGACCTCCTCGCTGGCCGCGGGGGACACCGTGATGGTCGACATGGGCACGAGCGACCCCGTGGGGCTCGGCTACTTCCTCCTCGTCCACGGCGCGGGCCCGTACGGCGACTCGACCGAGTCGATCTCGCTTCCGTAAGGGGCCGCCCCGGGGGCGGGGTCCCGCCCGGCCGGGACCGGCCGCGCCCGAGCCCAAACCGATAAGCGGCGGTCGGCGTAGCCCGCGACGTGGCGCTCCCCCTGCCCGGGAAGGTCGCGGTCGTCTCGAAGACGCCGTTCCGGCTCACCTTCGCCGGCGGCGGCACCGACCTCCCCGACTACTACCGGACCCACGGCCCCGGCGCGTGCGTCGCGGGGGCGATGGACAAGGGGATCTTCGTCTTCGTCGTGGAGAACTTCAACGCGGACGAGATCCGCGTGAGCTACCGCGTCACCGAGGACGCGAAGCGGAGCATCGACGAGATCGCGCACAGCTCGATCCGCGAGGCGATGCGCTTCCTTCGGATCCCGAGCGGCGTCCAGGTCATCACGGCGACCCAGATGCCGTCGAAGGGCACGGGCATCGGGTCGTCGAGCAGCTGCGCGGTCGGCGTCCTCCACGCGCTCCACGTCTGGAAGGGCGAGCGGGTCGGGCCGCGGCAGCTCGCCCGCGAGGCGGTCCGGATCGAGCGCGAGGTGCTGGGGGAGCCGGGCGGGATCCAGGACCAGTACGCCGCCGCCTACGGCGGCCTCAACCTGATCCGGGTGGAGCGCGACGGCGCCGTCTCGGTCCAGAGCCTCACGATCGACCACGACGCGCTCGAGACGCTCAACGAGCACCTCCTCCTGTTCTTCACCGGCATCGAGCGCAGCTCGGCCGAGATCCACGCCCAGCAGTCGAGCGAGATCGACGCGCACCTCCCGGACTACGACCGCATGCGCGCGCTCGCCCTCGCGACCGCGAAGGCGCTCGAGGCGCTCGACTTTCCCGAGATCGGGCGGCTGATGGACGAGAACTGGCAGCTCAAGAAGCGGCTCGCCGCGGGGATCAGCAACCCGCGGATCGACCGGGCGTACGCGCTCGCGGCGGAGCACGGGGCGATGGGGGGCAAGCTGATGGGCGCCGGGGGCGGCGGGTTCCTGTTCTTCCTCGCGCCGCGGGAGCGTCAGCGCGACATCCGCCACGCGCTCGAGGGGCTCGGCTTCGTGCCGAAGTCCGTCCGGCTCGACATCACGGGCAGTACGATCGTCCACGAGGAGTAGGACGGGCGCCCGGGCTCACGCGTCGCGCGGGGGGCGCGCCAGGTAGCGCTTGCCGAGCGCCCACCCGACGACCGCCCCCACGATCCCGACGACGACGGCCCCGATCGCGAGGTCGACGACGGCGGACGTGAGGCCCGTGAGATCGAGGTAGCCGAACTGCTGGGCGAGCAGCACGCCGACGAGGCCGAGAACGACCCCGGCGGCGGCGCCGCTCGACGTCGCGCTCATCCCGCGCCTCCGGGCGCTTCGGGCGGCGGCTCGTCCGCGGGGGGAGGCTCGGTCGGCGCGCCCGCGGCGCCCGGCGGGGAACGGGTCGCCGATCCCGCCTCGGGCGGGGGCGTCCGGACCACCGGCTTCGCGGGGACGGCATGGCGGCCGCTCCGGGCGAGGGCGTACAGCTCGTAGGCGCCGAGCACGAGGAGGATCAGCGGGAGCGCGGCGAGGATCGAGAACGGGGCCACGAGACGCACGTAGAAGCTCTGGCTCCAGACCGTGGAGCCGTTCGCGAGGAGGCTCGCGGTCACCCCGAAGACCCCCTCGACGAGGTACTGGATCGCCCCGACCGACCAGTTCATCGTGGCCGAGCTGGGGGCGCCCGGTCCCGGCGTCGGCGAGACGTCGCGGGTGGAGAGCGCGAATCCGAGGTAGACCATCGCGAGCCGCGCATCGTTGACCCCCTGCATCGCCGGATCGGCCGGGTCCCAGGCGAAGCGGACGTTGATCGCCTGGTTGAACGCGACCGACACCGCGGACGACGCGGTGGAGTAGTCGGAGATGTTGACCCCGTTCCAGGTCACGGTCGGCACCGTGACCGCCGCGTCGGCCGTCGACACCCCCAATCCGCTCCCCGCCGGCGCGGCGGAGGCGAGCGGGCCGAAGACGACCCCGAGCACGAGCGCGGCGGTGGCGACGGCGAGCAGCGTCCGCCAGCCGCGGTCGCGGAGGGTCATCGACGACGGCGGCACCGGATCGGCGGATATCTACCTGCCTCTGCCATTCAGGCGCATGCGGGGCCGCCTCGGGCCCGCCCTATCCGGCCGGGAATCGGGCCGAGAAGCGCTCGAGGTCCCCGGTCGACAGGAGGTCCGGGTTCAGCGGCACCCAGACGCGGGCGTCGGCGGCCCGGGCGGCCGTGTCGAACTCCCCCAGGCGGTCGAGCAGCTTGTCGACGCCGTGGAGGCGGACCAGGTACTCGAGCCCCTCGAGGAAGAAGGCGGTGGTGTGCTCCTCGGAGAGCGCGCGGGCGAGGGTCCGCGCGAGACCGTCGAGGTCGTTCGGCTTGACCGAGCTCTTGCCGCCGAGGTTCGAGAGCCAGAGGATCGTCACGGGGCGGGCGCCGACGTGGGCCCGGATCCGTTCGGGCGAGTCGCGGACTACGCAAAGGCCGCGGTGGCCCGCCGCGGTCGCGTCGAGGAACCGCTCGAGCGCGGGTTGATACGACCGGCCCGGCACCAGCTCGATCCCCGCGGGTGGCGCCGGCGGGGCCGGGACGGGGGCCACCGGCGGGGCCAGGAGCGGCGTGGGAGCTGCGGCGTCCGGTGCCGGAGGGGCTGGCGCGGTTTCGAGGGCGCCGGTCGCCGCCGCGACCGGCTCGACCGAGATCGGGGGCTCCGGGGCGACGGGGGCCGACGGCCCGACCGGACCCGGTTCGCCGGCCGGCTCGTCGGCCTGGTCCGGCGGGGGGACCGCGTCGGCGGGGCCCGCGTCGGTCCCCCCCGGGGCGTCCTCGGGGAGGTCCTCCACCTCCTCCGCGAGCGACGGCGGCTCCTCGGGCGGTGCCTCCGGCCCGACCCCGCCGACCGAGGACGGTTCCGCCGCGCCGCGCTCGGCGGGCGCGGGCTTGGGCTCGGGCAGGGCATCCCGCTCGAGGATCGGCGGGGGCACAGGAAGAGTCGACCCGTCCTCGACGCGTCCGGCCTCGGGCGACGGCTCTTCGCCGGCCTCCGAGCTCGAGGCCGCCGGGGCAACGGCCGGTGCGGACGACCGGGGTTCGGGTGCCGCGTCCTCGGGGGGAGAGTCGGGCGGGACCATCGGCTCCGCCGGCAACTCGGTCGTCCGGCCGTCCGTCGGAACCTCGCCGGCGGAATCGGAACGCCCCGCGACCCCCTCCGGCGGCTCGGTCGCCGGGGGCACCGGCGGCTCCTCCGGGGCGGTCGATGTCGCCG
>Ga0335075_10012731_pt1 | contig 12701 bp, 12 predicted proteins | sample Lox_Sample_24_FD_206723 | JGI IMG/M metagenome (GOLD analysis project Ga0335075, IMG submission 206723) | Soil microbial communities from Loxahatchee National Wildlife Refuge, Florida, United States - Lox_Sample_2.4 | ecosystem: Environmental > Terrestrial > Soil > Wetlands | place: USA... | reverse complement strand
GCGTGCCGCACTGAACGCCACCGCCTCCGCAGCCCACGGCCGAACCTCGGCCATCCTGTCCGGCGGGCGCCTGCTCGGGGCGGCGGCTGGAGCGGGACTCGCCGGACTCGCCCTGGCGGGTGGTGCGGGCGCGGCTCCCGTTCACCAGGCACTGCTCGTCGCCTGTGCGCTGTGTCTCGTCATCGGTCTGCCAGCCGCCTGCTTGCTCCCTTCCGTGGCCAACCTGGGTTAGCTCTTCGATGAGAGCAAGCGCTTCGGCGTGTATCTCGGGGGGATGCCGACTGATCGCTCGGACCGCCTGCGTCCCCGCGGCGTAGACGCCGCGGGCCTCGAGAGCGAGCACCGAGCCGAGGACGATCCGCCTGATTCCCGACGCCAGCAGGGCCCCGAAGCGGCGGCGGTGGTGTAGCTCGATGCCGCCAGGCGGGCCGCGCGAGCGCGCTCTACCTCCGCATCGAACCGAGTTCCGACCACGATCGACGCGTAGGCGTACAGACGAAATAGGGGTGGTCGCTGAACGGCTCGCCGGCGAGTATCGATACCAACTCCATCACGCACGTAGCCTCTTGCGGCGAGGAGTGCTTACCTCGGCCGAGCTTGATGGTCTGATGGCTAACCGAGGTCATGGGGTCTCCTGTTCTCGCGGATTCGTGAAGGCTGCGCTCAATCACTTGCTCACTCATGCATAGGTTGAAACTAGGCGTGAAACGCATGTAAGCGCCGGAAGGCATGCTCTCGGCCTCTTGCATCGGCAGTGGGAAACAGGTGTGTGACTCCCCGGCGGAGAGCAGTCAGCCGCCATGGCGTGGGTAGGAGGGAATGGTCGAACTCAAGTGGAGCCCGACACGGCGCTCAGTGTTCGCTTTCGTCGTGCGCGCGGACGTGCCGGGCGTAGCAAGACGATCAGGTCCCCGGAAATGTTCGGAGGATGACATTATGTGGTCGCCACGCCTGAATTCGGGCTGCGGGCGCGCGAACCAGGCAGGCAATCGGAGTAGTTTTGCGGTTGCAGTGAAAGGCAGTTGCCAGAATCACGCGCCGCGTCTTCCCGGCCCGGATCTCGAGTGTTGGTAGAGCTAGTGAAGGCGGGGAGCGGCGTTGCCTGAGGTCGCCAACGAGGGACGCGCCGGTCCGGATCGAGTTGGGCCCGCGTCCGAGCACGTGCGCGAGGAGACTATGCAGCGCCAGCTGCACGTCGCCCGCGCACAGGGGGATGCGTACGGAAACGCATTCCAGCAGCTCCGAGCGGCGGAGGCGGGCGACAGCGGCGAGGAATATTGCGGTGATTACTGGATCGGATACGCGCTCGGACCCGCAGCGGGCGTATACGAGTGGACCTCGGCCGAGCTCGTGTGGCGGGAGCCGGGGGACGAGAATCTGCACATCGCGATCACGGTTCGCGACGCCGCCGACGGTCGCTTCGTTCCGGGCCTGCGCGTGCTTGTCACGCTGCTCGATCCAAGTGGAAGCGCGGTCGGAAGCCGTGAGCAGTCTTTGCTCTGGCACCCGATGATCTACCACTATGGCGCCAACTGGAAGATCAAAGCCAGCGGCATGCACTCACTACACGTGGAGGTAGACCCGCCGAAGTTCATGCGGGCGGATCTGCTGCATGGCGACCGGCTGCTCGCGCCTGCGCAGATCGACTTCGACCACGTGAAGGTGGACGTTGGGACGGGTTGATATAAGCCAGATGGATAGCCGTCCACGCGCACTTGAAGCCGCTGGCGGCCCGTCGCAGGCAGCCGACGCTGCGGCGAGAGCTAACGGTCGGCGCCGAGGCGACCGCGCGCTCCCAGCGCCGCCCCTTCCACTCGGGCCACTGCGAGCCGGGGGCCCTTCCGGCGGGCCCGGAATCTCGTTCATCCTCGCGGAGGACCCCGATCTGGGGCAGGGCCTTCCTCCCGACCAGCACCGCGCTGCCACGGCGCTCTTCCGCGCCGAGGTCGTCTCCGTCAACCGACCGCGGTGGCAGCCCCCGAAATACGACCCCACCATCACCTACGGGCTCCTGGTCCTCGATGGCCTGATGGGGCGGCGCGTGCGGATCGGCAAGGCCGTGGCGACCGAGCTGCTCGGCCCGGGAGACATCCTTCGCCCGTGGGATGAGCCGACCCTGTTGGAGATGATCCCGCCCGAGCTGGACTGGCGAGTCTTCCGGCCCACCCGGCTCGCGGTGCTGGACGAGCGCATCACCACACTGATAGGGCGTCGGCACGAGCTCGTGATCAACTTCTCGGGACGCCTCCTCCGACGAGCGCGATCGATCGCATACCTCACCGCGATCAGCCATCTCAACCGCGTCGAAGACAGACTGATCGCGACCCTCTGGCACATCGCCAGCAGCTGGGGGCGGGTCGGTCCGGAGGGCGTCAACGTTCCTTTCCGCCTCACGCACGAGGTGCTGGGAGAGATTCTCGGGGCTCAGCGGCCGTCCGTGACAATTGCCGTGCAGCGACTCCAGCACCGCCAGCAGGTGAAACGAACACCCAGCGGCGGTTACCTTCTGATCGGCGACCCCGGCGACTGGAACGGGTGGCCGGGCTCGGATTCGGCAGCTTCCTGACCGCCGCCGGCTGGGACGTGGCCCGTCGAGCGACGCCCTCGGACCGGGACATTTTGTTGCTGCCCTGACAACGGCAGCCGCCGAGACGCGCAGGCCCGTTGGAAAGATGACACAGCAAGAGCCACGCCGCTGGCGCGGGATTACCATCAGTGGCAGTAGTAACAGTTCAATCAGTTAGGAGGTGAACAATGGGCAAGTTTCTTGCAGCCATGTGTGGCCTGATCACCGCGGCGGTCTGGTTCTTGCTGTTCGTCATCCTCGGCAGTGCGCTCGGGACTGCGTTCATCGCGGCCGGATGCGTATTCGCTGCCGGCGCGATAGCGGCGTTTATGGTCTCCGTGGGACCTGCCCGTTCCGTCCTCGACGCCCCGCTGACGAGTGGCGGAGTGCTTCTCGGGATCGCCGCGTTTGCGGTCCTTGAGGTGGTGCTATCGGTCCCGACGTGGATCGGCGTGGTGAGCGGCTTCGGTGTGATGGGCCTTTACGGAATGGCGAACGCGGTCTTCGGCCCGCATACGAAGCCGGATCCAAAGCTAAGCGCAGGAGCGCAAAAGTCACCGGCGTCCGCTGGGTTCCCCTGGGTTCACAACGGTCACAGCCAGGTCACGCGCGAGCCGGTCGGAGCCCGCTGAGGCACCCCTGCCGGCGGCCCCACAGCCTTCTGGGGCCGCCGGCTCGCACGGGGACTCCAGGCGCGACCGCGAATCGGCAGCGTGTCACTGGGTTGCGGGATACTCCTCCTGGCTGGTCTCGGTCACGGTGGCCCGTGTCTGGGCGGTCAAGAGCCAGCCGACGCCGTCTCTCACCACCTCTCCGCGCTCGTGAAGTCGGATCATGGCAAGGGTCACGGACGGCCGCTTGGCACCAACAATCTCTCCGAGTACCTCGTGAGTGAGACGAAATGAGATCTTGACTCCCTGTGGCGTGACCTGCCCGTAGGTGCTGGCCAAGTGCCACAGCAGGGTACGCACCTTGTCTTCCACCGAGTAGAGATGACTGATTGCGTTGACGTACGCGAGCGACCGCGCGCGGCGCAGCAGGCGCCCCGAGAAGGCGACTAGCAGCTGGGGACGCGCGCCGATGAGCCTGGTGGCGTGCTCATCGATCACGGCCGCGCGACCTGGGCGGAACACTCTCCAATTGAGTTCGGGTGGGATGAAGGAAAAGCCGAGCGGCTCCTCCCACGGGCGCAGGGCATCGCCGGGACCCAAGAGTTCCGTTGCCACCGCGCGACCGACGAGCACGCGACGCCCTACCAGGGCATCGAGCAAGATCAAGCCAAACGTCGTGCGGGGGTCTAACTCCGGCGGGTTCCAGCGCGCAGTCTCGATACGAATGAGCGGCGCCTGAAACGCCCGCTCGGCGAGACGACGGTCCTCGGTGCTCAACCCGTGCGCGAGGTCAGGGTCCTCGACCAGAAGCGAGACCGGCGGATCCGAGCGGGTAACGATCGGTCGAGTCCGGCGGCGAGAAGAGGGCGTCTGTGCTTGCGCGTCCGCCGGCGCCGGCGTATCAGCAACGGGTGCCGCGTGGCTGTTGCGAGGGTGGACCGGCTCCCCGGCTTGATCTGCCTCCATGATGCTCCAGACAGTTGTTGAGGGACGCCGCCGGGGTCTGGAGCGACGCTGAGTCGATGGGAGGTTACCGGGCCTCGATCCGGCTGCAGACGGGTGGTTAGTTTTCAACTGCGGAACGCAGGGGGAACGCGACGGGGGAGAGCCGGCCATGGATGAGATCCTCGGCCACTTGACTCAGGCGAAGGTTGTGGCCTCGGGCGTAGCCGCGGAGCAGCCGGAAGGCGCCGTCGGGGGACACATCCAGGCGCTCCGCGAGCATGCCCTTCGCCTGTTCGATGACCACACGGCTGGCCAGCGCAATCTCCAAATGGTCGACTCGGTCCTGGGTTTCCCGCATCGTCTGTTCGTGAACGAGTCGGGCCGCCCCCAGGTCGGCCATTCCCTGGGCCAGCTCGAGGTCGGCAACCGACAGACGACCCGGCCGGTCTCGGAACAGGTTCACCGCGCCCACCACCCGCCCGCGGAAACGCATTGGCACCGCGTGGACAGATCCGAATCCTGCATCGGCGGCGCGGCGCGAGAAGGACGGCCAGAGGCTGCGTTCGGAGCTCAGATCCTCGCTCGAAACGAGTTGGCCCAGTCGGCAGCAATCGAAGCACGGCCCTTCCCGAGCCTGGCACTGGAGCAGTTCGAGCGTGGCGGAGTCCTCGTTTGAGGACGCGCCAGGCCGTAGCTTTCCATCGGAGAGTCTGAGAAGCACGCCAACCTCGGCCGAGTCCAGGAGTTCGACGCTGCCCGTGACGAGCGCGTCGAGAAGCTCGACCGGATCGAATCCAGAGCCGTTCGTCCTCGTTCCGAGCCCGACGAGGACTTCGACTATGCGCTCTTCTCTGGATCGATTATGCATCTGAGGCCTCCGATTGACCTCGTCTCCCCTCTCGCCCTTACCCATTCAACCGGGACTCACACTCGTCGACCTCTCTCGGGCGTGGGGACGGGTCGGCCGGCAGCTGCCAGCCCACGCCGGACTGGCCAGTCAGAGACTCCGCGGCAGCTGCGCGAATGTCTGGGCGCTGACTCGTTCGCCAGCTGATATGCGGCGTGCGGGTAGCTGTTGGATGGTGACCATTGCCCGTACCTCGTGCGCCCCGTTTGTCGCATCTCACCGGGCACGCGCGGTGGTAGCGGTGTGAGTCCCGCGCGACGCCTGCCACGGTTGCATCCGCGGACCCGTTCGGAGGTGAGGTCACGTGGGGTTGCCAGGTCGGTCTCGGTTGGGCCGATCGCTTGCCGGATGGCGACTCGCTCTGCCACTTGCTCCCGGCGGCGGCGTTAGCCGATGTCGCGAGGCACGAATGCGGCTCGCTCAGCGGCGACTCGGTACGCCCGCGCGGTCGTGAGACTGCGCTACGCGATCGTCCTGGCATGGGTGGCGGCCGCCGTGTTCGTCACGGCGGCACTGCCGACGATCGAGCAGGCGCAGGTTGGGGCGCTGGGGGACCTGGTGCCCCGCAACGCTCCGGCGATCAAGGCCGAGGTGGCATCTGACAGCCTGTTTGGCTTTCCACTCATCAGCCGTACGATTCTCGTACAGCACCTTCCGAAGGGTCTCTCTGCCTCGGTCCAGGCTCGAGTTGTGACTCGTGCGACGGCGCTGGACCGGCATCGGTACCCCGACCTGCGCGGCGTCGCGGGTGCGATCCCGTTCACTAATACTCTGGGCAAGCCGCCGTTCTCGCGCCAGAACTCGACGACGGCCCTCACCTACCTGTTCTTCGACACGTCAGTCAGTGCGTCGCACAAGCTGACGCTCGCGCACCGGCTGGCTCGTGAGCACATCTCGAGCCCGGGCGACGGCTATGTGGGGGTGACGGGGACGATCCCCGCTCGCCGCGCCCAAAGTGGAATCGTCAGCAGCAAGCTTCCGCTCATCGAGCTGGCCACCGTGATCCTCGTGATCGTTGCGGTCGGTCTTCACTTCCGCGCCCCGGGCGCGGCCGCGGTGACCGTGCTGGCGATCGCGGTCGCCTACCTGCTAGCCGTCCGCCTGCTCGCGTTCGTCGGCCAGCGCGTTGGAGTGTCAGTGCCCTCTGAGGTCGAACCGGTGATCGTGGTGCTGCTGTTCGGCGTCATCACCGACTACTCCATCTTCTTCCTTTCCCGGATGCGCCGCCTTCTCGCGGAAGGACTATCCCGGCTGGAGGCGGCCCGTCGTACCACACAGGAGGTGGCTCCCATCGTCGCGACCGCAGCCACGACGATCGTGCTGGCGACCCTCTCGCTCATCGTCGCCAAGCTCGGCTTCCTCCAGGCTTTCGGTCCGGGACTCGCGATGGCCGTCGTGATCGCGATGGTCGTATCGCTGACGCTCATTCCCGCTCTGCTGGCTGCTTTTGGCGCGCTGCTCTTCTGGCCGGCTCGGCCCAGTCCGCCAGCGTCGAAGCCAGACGCTGAGAAGGCAGTCGACCAGCCGCCAGACCCGCCGGTCCGTTCGCTGCCGGTGCGGGTCGCCGCGCGCCACCCACTAGCGGTCACGATCGGCACCGCTGCCGTCCTCCTGGCAGCGGCCAGTGGGATCATGCATACGAGCATTGGAGACCCGCTGATCCGCGGCCTGCCAAGCGATACCGGAGCCAAGCGGGCCTACGAAGCGGCAAGCGCCGGATTCGCGCCAGGCATCCTGGCCCCGACGGTCATCGTCGTCCAGAGAAGTGGAATCAGGACGGCTGTCGGACGAAGCGAGGCGCTGCGCCTGCAGAACCTGCTGCGTCGCGAGCCCGGGGTGGCCGCCGTTGGTGGTCCGGGAAGCAACCCTGCCAGGCTGGAGCTCGGAGCCGCCGTGTCGGGGAAGGCCGATGCGGTTCGCTACGTCGTCATCCTGAACGCCGACCCGCTCGGCAGTCGCGCCATCGCCATCCTCAACCGTGTCGAACGAGCGACACCCCGTCTGCTCGCGCGGGCCGGACTGAAAGGGGCGCACGTCATGTACGCGGGAGATACGGCGCTTGTCCAGGAGACCGTCAACGCCACGATGGCGGACCTGGCTCGGGTCGCGCCCGTGGTGATGGCCGCCGTGCTGGTGATGCTGGCACTTTTCCTACGCGCGCTACTGGCGCCGTTATACCTGCTTGGCGCGAGCTTGCTGGCGCTGGCGGCCGCGTTCGGGATCGCAACCTACCTGTTTCAGGACATCCTGCACTACCAGGACATCACGTACTACGTGCCGTTCGCCGCGGCCGTCCTGCTCGTTGCGCTTGGCTCGGACTACAACGTGTTCGTGGTTGGACGCATCTGGCAGGAGGCCCGAGACCGTCCGCTACGCGCCGCCATCGTGGTCGGCGGCGCCGGAGCAGCCCGCGCGGTCACGGTCGCAGGGGTCATCCTCGGAGTCTCGTTCGCGCTCCTGGCCATCATCGACGTCCAGTCTTTCCGGGAGCTCGCTGTCGTGATGGCGATCGGGCTCCTGATCGACACCATGGTCGTCCGCACGCTCCTGGTGCCTGCGCTCATCTCCCTGGGTGGCCGCGCCGGAGCGTGGCCGGCGATGCGCCTAAACCAGCCGTCGGATGCGGATCAAGACACGTGAGCGAAGCGGCGGCGACTTAGGCGCAAGCCGGGCCGCCGCGCCCGGTGCGCCTAGCGCCGACGAGCCTACCTCGCGGTCCCGGGGCCTGCTCTCGCGAGTGATCGCTGGTGCTCCTCGGCTTGATCTTCGGCGTGCTCTCGGATCTCCTCGACGCGGTCCCCCGCCTGGAGTTCTCGGCACATTCGCCGCACCCCGAAGAACAGGATCGGGGGTACGACCCATATGGCGATGCGGAAGATGTAGAGCTGGAGGTTGTAGCTCAGGCCCCAGAGGACGAGGATCCGATCGGCAGCGCCAAAGGCGAAGATGAGGAAGATCCAGCTGAGGAACGCCACTCCGAACGCGGTCCGGGTCGGGGCGTCGCGCGGTCGGTCAGCGAGGTTGTGGACCCTGCGGTCGCCGGTCAGGCGGGCCTCAACCCAGGGGAAGGTGGCGAGCACCATGAGAACGACCCCCGGGAACAGCACCCCGCCCCAAAACGGGTTCGGGATCAGAGTGAAATGCCCTACGGTCACGTCGAAGCTTGGCATCAGCCGCAGCGCGCCGATCAGCCAGCCGAGGTACCAGTCGGGCTGCGCTCCATTGGTGGCAAGCCACGGCTCGAACGGACCCCACTGCCAGATCGGGTTGATCTGAACGAGGCCGCCGAGCAGGAACAGGATGGCGGCGACGTAGAACATCAGCGCCAGGGAGCGCGGCGTCTGACCAGGGAACAGCGGCACGCCAATGATCCGCCGCTGCGTGTGACGGCGGCTCTCGCGGAACTGTGTGTGGTGTCGCGCCATGATCAGCATCAGGTGAACGCCGATCAGCGTCGCCAGTAAAAGCGGGAACAGCAGCACATGGGCGATGTACATCCGGCCCCAGAAGTGCGGTCCCCCGGGTGGGAAGCGGGAGCCGAAGAGCAGCAGCATCAGCGGCCCTCCGATGATCGGGATCGACAGGCCGACCCCGTTGCCGATCTGCAGGCCCATGCCCGAAAGGAGGTCGTCGACAAGCGAATAGCCGAGGTAACCCTCGAGCAACGCGGTGAACAGCAACAGGAGCCCGATGATCCAGGTCAGCTCGCGCGGCTTGCGAAACGCGCCCGTAAAGAACACCCGCATCAGGTGAATCACCATCGCGGCCACGAACACGTCTGCAGCCCAGTGGTGCGTCTGGCGGATCAGGAGACCAGCAGGAACGCTGAACGAGATGTCCACGACCGATTTGTAGGCCGCGCTCATTGTCTGACCATCGAGCGGTACGTAGGGCCCGTGGTAGACCGTTTTGGCTGTGCTGTCGTCGAAGAACAGCGCCAGATAAATCCCGGTGGCGATCAGGACGATGAACGAGTACAGCGCCACCTCCCCGAGCAGGAACGACCAGTGGTCGGGGAACAGGTAACGCATCGTCTTGCGCAGCAGTGGCGCCGCAGCGGTGCGCTCGTCGATGAAACGAACGGGGTCCTCGACGGGATCCATCAGGTTAGTCGCCGCACCGCGTCCGGCGTGTCGTTGGCGTTATTCATTTGTGCCGTAGGTCGGCTTTTCCCTTACGTTCCACCAGGCCGGACCGACGCGGGCGCTGAAGTTGCCGTTGGCGCGCAGGTAGCCCGCACCGTCAATCATCAGCGGCAGTTGGGGCAGCGGCCGCCCTGCGGGTCCATAGATCACGCTGGCGCCCGTGTAGGGGTCGAAGGTGGAGTAATGGCAGGGACAGACCAGGGCGGGCTTCGGCTCGAGGTCGGGAAACAGTGGGTTCCGGTACAGGCCGATCGCGCAGCCGGCGTGGGTGCAGATCTTCGAGTAGGCGAGGATTCCGTCGGGCGCCCAGTCGGCGCGTCCGTTCGGAAGCTTCAGCTTGTCCGGGTCGAGACGGATGACGACCAGCTCGGAGGCGATGTCCTCGGGATCCACGCCCTCGGCAAACGCGCTGTAGAAGGTACCGCCGACGACGTCCGAGGCCGGCATCTTGTTCCCGTTTTCATCGACGAGAGCGACCCCCGGGCGCCATGGCGTCATGTCCAGAGGTGCTGTGTCCCACAGCGGGCCGAGGGAGAGCGCGGGGGTGAGCGCGGCGAGGCCGAGGGTACCGCCGGCGGCGGCGCCGGCGCCGATCAGCAGCTTCTTTCGGGTGATCCGGCTGCCACTCTCGTGCACGATCTCGGCAATCTCGCGCTGCGCCTGGGGATGGACGTCGGGGTAGTCGTCCTCAAGCTCCTCGGTAACCACGAGCCGCTTTGCCACGACGGTCAGCGCCCCGCCGATGAGGGCGAGGCACAGCCCCAGGCACAGGCCCAACAGCTCGTTCGGCTGATCGGCATGGGGATAGATGGCGTAGACGACGATGAATGCGATCCCAGCCAGGACCGCGAGCATGAGCAGGACCAGCACCAGGTTCTCGGCACGCCGCTCGGGTGTCCCGGCGGGGACGATGCGCTCCTCAGCATCCTCTACGGAGCCACCCCGACGCATCAGCCGTCCGAACAGGAGCGTTAGCAGCGTCACAATCCACTTCCAGATCTTCATTGCCGCCTGAACCTCCTTCCCACCGCTAGGCACGCGATGATCAGCAGCGGCACGGCGATCCACCAAGTGACGAGTCCTTCGGGAATCGGCCCGATGTTCCCGATCCGCCAGCCACCGCGGTTGTCGTCATGGTTCTTCAAGCTCTGCACGAACTTGATGATCGAATTCAGCTGCGCGTTCGAGATCTGGGAGGCCGGGAACTTCGGCATCAGGTAAGGGCCGATGCGCACCGCCTCCGCGATCTCGGTGGCGGTGAGTCCCTGCAGTGGCGGGACGCGCGCGCCGGTAACAAAGCCGCCCTCACCGTCCTCCTGATGGCAGCCGGCGCAGTGCAGGGTGAACAGCTGCATTCCCTCGGAAAGGCTCCCGGCCTTTGGGTCAGGCTGGGGGATCCCGGGACCCGGACCCAGGGAGGCGACGAAAGCAACCAGCGACTTGATCTCCTTATCGGAGAACAGGACGCGATCGTTGCCGGGCTCGTCGTGGATGCTCGAGAGCGGCATGAACCCGGTGCGCAGGTAGAAGTCAGGCGCCAACGCGCCGACCCCGCGCAGCGGTGGCCCCATTCCCATGATGTCGCCGGCCCCTGCGCGCGGAGCGCTGATCCCCTTGCCGTCGATTCCGTGGCAGCTCGAGCAGTTTGCCGCGAACAACTGCGATCCCAGCTGCACGCTGGGTGTCGCGGGCTCGGTGGTCGGTCGCACGATCCCGGAGCTCGGCTGGGCCTGGGCGATCGCCACGATCGACAACCCGCCAAAGAGCACGCAAAGCACTCCTATCAATCGGCTGCGGGTCATGACTGCCGACACAAGCTGAGCAGGGGGGCGCCGACTCCGGTCATCACCATAATGGCGAGGGCCAGCAGGTTAACGGTCAGGCCGACCACCGCCAAGAAGTTGAGGCGCCCGGTGGGTGGTGGGCTGCCCTCGCCGCGCCGCTCCGCCTCCGGGACGTGCTTGAACTGATAGGTGTACAGGTACAACCACGCGGCAACTCCCATCGAAAGCAGTCCTATCCCGATCGCGACGGCCGAGAGACCGATCTCCAGGGCGCGAACGGGCAGCTGCCAGCGTCCCACGGGCGCATTGCACTGCGCGAAGCTGAAGGCGAGATTGACGGCGAACTGACAGATCCACGCGAGCCCACCACCCAGCACGCCAAACCAGACCACGGTGTTAGAAGGCGGGAGCTTCACAACGATGGCGACAGGGTGACGATGAGCACGATCACGGCGATCACGTTGACCACGTGCCAGTAGAGCGCGAGACAGCGGACGCCAATCAGCCAGTAATTGGTGAGACCACGGATGGCGACGAAAGTCAAAATGGTGAAGTCGAGCAGGATCCCGAACAGTACGTGTCCGTGGTGGGTCACCAGGAGCGTGTAGTAAATCGAGGCATAGGCGCTGCCCTGTGGCTTGAACTTGTGCAGATCCTGGGCGAGCAGCACCACCTGAAGTGCCAGGTAGGCGCCCTGGACGATCATCGCGAACGAGATCAGACCCAGTACGGGGCCGCGGCGACCGGCTCGAGCCGAGCGCGCCGCCAGCCACATCGGGATGCTCATCGCCACGAGCACGGCGGTGCCGATCGAGGGCCACACGACCGACGGGTCGGCGATTCCCGCTGGTGGCCAGCGGTGGGCGTCGAAGTCGAGGTAGAAGTAACTGGAGATGATGGTCCCGAAGAGCGCCACCTCGGCGCACAGGAACAGCGCCATCCCCCACCAGCCATTCGGCTGCGCCAGACGCTGGCGCGCCACTCGCCCAGCGGCCGACGCTGTGAAGGCGGCCGAGCTCCGCGTGACCTGAGGGGGGTGGAGCCCCCGGTGGGTGCCATGCGTGGGCTCGGTCATACCCGCACCCCCCTGTAATGCCAGCCGATCAGCGATAGGCCGCACGCGGCAAGGAATCCGGCGGCGATCCAGTAGTGAGCCATGACCAGCATCAAGAACACACCCAACAGAGTCAAGGCCGTAAGCGGGGGCCACGGCGAGTGTGAGGGCATCTTCAGAATCTCGTCCCAGATGGCGTCCTGGGCCGTGGTGGCAGGCGTCTCGTGCCCGAGCTCGAGCAACCCCTCGCCGCGCTCCAAGCGGCGGTTGTCCAGCTCGCGGTCGTCCTTGTCCCACATCGGGTACGGGCTCGAGACAGTGGGAATCACCGGGTAGTTGTATGGCGGCGGTGGAGAGGTAGTCGACCATTCGAGCGTGTCGCCCTCGAAAGGGTCGTTGCCGGCGACCGGGCCCTTGAACAGACTGACCGCCAGATTCGCAACGATCGTCACCAGGCCGGCAGCCAGGATGTAGGCGCCGATCGACTCGATGAAGTTGAGCAGCGTCCACCCCAGGTGCGCGGGGTAGGTGTAGTTGCGCCGGGGCATTCCAAGGATGCCGACGATGTGCATGGGAAAGAACGTGATGAACGTGCCGACGAACGTCAGCCAGAAGCTGATCTTTCCCACCCCCTCGTGATACATCCTGCCCGTGACTTTGGGAAACCAGAAATACATTCCGCCGAGGAT
>Ga0335075_10012730_pt1 | contig 12701 bp, 7 predicted proteins | sample Lox_Sample_24_FD_206723 | JGI IMG/M metagenome (GOLD analysis project Ga0335075, IMG submission 206723) | Soil microbial communities from Loxahatchee National Wildlife Refuge, Florida, United States - Lox_Sample_2.4 | ecosystem: Environmental > Terrestrial > Soil > Wetlands | place: USA: Florida... | reverse complement strand
GGGGAAGAAGAAATGGTAGACATTCTTCTAATAAGAATCCTGTTGATATAAGTACTACTCAAGGATTATATAGTTATCCTAGATATAGTTCTGATATTAATAGATCATATGGTAGTTATAGACAAGAGTTATATGGTTATCCTAGAGCTCAAAATTCTAACGTATATGAATTACCTAATAATGATGTAGGCGTTAGACATGAATTACCTAATAATCAAGTAGGTGGTTTGTGTGAAGTCGGACGTATTCAATTAAGTAATGTAAGAAGACACGAGTTGGATGGATATCCTGTTGATCAAAATTATGGTAGACATGAATTACATAGTAATGATGTTGATAGAGGTGTGTCAACTAATAGTAGGGCATCAAGAGATAGTATAGGTTCTGATAAAAGTTCTACTTTATTAGGTGAAATACGTGAAGGTCTGGTTGAATCTGAATCTAGTAGAAGAAGAGCTATTACAGGATATTGGAATGATGTTGAATATATGAATAGATCTTATAATAAGAGAAGAAAAAATTCTAGTTGATTTTTATGAAAGTAACTATAAATGTTATATATATTTTTAATTTATATTTTATGTACAATAAAAAATTTATAGATATTTTAGAGCTTTAATCTATAATGGTTTTTGATTCGGTTTATATAAAGATATACTAAATCGTAAATTTAGTATTGTGTTTTCTTAGTATGTTGAGAGATGAAAATTATTAATAATTTCAATAAGCTAAAAATATTTAGTTTTAATAAATTGTTTTTATTTGTTTGGGATGTATATGTATTTCTGTATTTTATAATTTTTATATTTATATTAACCTGTGTTATTGTAATATGTATAGAGGGTTGTTTATCCTTAATTTAGTATTAATACATTTGATGTGTAAGTAGTAAAATATAAATTCCATACATATTACTGATATTTTATATATTATTTTATTACAAAGATTGGTGATTTTATGTATTAATAGTAATATGAAATTTTAATTTGGTATGGTGTTGCTAGAACCTTTAATCTAGTATAGTATTTTAATAAAGTTAATTACGTTAATAAGATGAAAAATTTTAATAATTTAAATAGATTATTTATTAATATTATTAATATAAATTATATTTTTTGGCGTAAACTTAATATGTTTATATTAATGTTTAATTTGATTTTTATGTTTTTGTTAGTTATGATGTTTTTAATATGTTTTTTATTGTTAGTATTAATAATGGAAATATCAGACGTTACTATGATAGATTATATTACGAATAGTGGATATGTTGTTTATATATCAGATAATATTCATATAAGGGATATGTCTGATATTATAGATACAACAGATCTTTTAGATTATGCTGATTATATTTCATTAATTAATAATATTGTCACAGTTGAGGAAGAAAAGTGTTGATTATATAGATATTTTGATGAATTTATTAAATTATTTCTAAATTACAACGTTAGTAATATTAAATCTGTGTATTTTATAAATGAAAATATAAAAATTACTGATGTAGAATCTAATAGTGGTATAAGTAAAATAGTTTTATGGCATGAAGTTTTACGTTTGAGTGAATTATGTGATTATAACGTAAGTAAAACTTCAGAGTCTTTGATCGATTTGTGTAATAAAAATAAAGAAATAGAAGAATTAAATAAAAAATTATGAGATTTGGATACACAAAAATGAGGGTTAATTAAGGACTTTAATCAGAGAATTGATATTCTTGATAGTACTTGTGGAAGTTTAACCGTGGAAATAAGTATGTTACGAAGAGAAAATAATAGACTTAGAACTGAATTAGATTCGGTTAATAATATACATTTTATTCCTTTGGATCAAATTAGTAATCATTTTAATTAGTTTAATGTTTCAAATTTGTTTTCTTAAGTATAGGGAAAATAATTGATTAAAAGAGAATTTTAATCTTGAAGTTAATATAAATTTTAATATTGGATTGTAATATATTTAATTTTAAAATTGTTATATATTAACAATGGTTTTACTAGAGCCTTTAGTCTAGTATGTTGTGTTTTGCTAGAACCATTAATCTAGTATAGTGTTTTATATTTAATATTAATTATAATATGAATAAATTTGTTACATATGATTTTTACAATCCCGCTTTGCATAGATCTTTAGAAGAAGGTTCATTCTGTAAAGATTTTAATCCAGATATTTATAAAGGAGGCGTGTATTTGGTTATGTTTAGAGCATTTCCTAAGGATAATCAAATTGAGCTTGTATATAACTATTTATATTATCCATCATTATTTATTAATAGTTTGATTGGTTACTTGTATACTAGAACAGATTTTCGTAATAGTTATTTGTTCAAGGAATGGGGAGACTTTTTTTGTATTATAGATGTAAGCTTAATTAATAGTCCTTTTATGTCTGAATTGATTGATGAAGGAACTAAAGTAAATGATCATTATCAAGAATTATATTTTAGAACTCAGCGTTCTATTAATGAACAAGGTTGAGATAATTTTTATATGATGATGTTTGATATAATTAAAAGATTAACAATTATTAGAGAATTAGATATGTTAGTTAGTTTTTTAGATTATATTGTAAATAAAAAGTATTTTGATTTCATTTGTGAGCTTTGTCCTGAATATCGTAATGATAGTAAAATTTCTAGTCTAAAAGAACCTAAGAATTATTATTTATTAAAGGATTGTTTATTTATGGTTAGAGATTTAGATTCTTTACTTAAGTTAACAGGGTCTAAATATACAATTGTTAAGAGTAATAAGAAATTACCTAAATATATATTTAGTAAAGGTAATACTAAATTAAGAGCTCAACCTAATTCAATTAATGGGTTTCTTAATAGTTTTGATGAAGATTATAGAAATAATTTATATTCACATCATTTACATCAAATTCGTTTAGGTCTAATACCTTATCAATGTGAATTACCTAGATCTAAATTTACATTTAGGAATATTCATATGAATTTAGGTAATGTTAGATTTTATTCTAGTAGAAGTTTAGGTAGTAGTAATCATTGTTCTATTAAAAGCTTAGATCTTATTAGAGGTTATTCTACTAAAGCTTTATCTAAAGATATACCAAAAAATAGACAAGAATTATTTGATGAAAATTATTATCAAATATTAAGTATTCTTGAAACAAATGGTTATGTTGGTACTAAAAAAGTGCAGGAAGAAATTGAGTGATTTTTATTGAGACAGGAAAATATATTTTCAGATATGAATATGATTAAAACTAAACTTAAATACAATGATGAAACATTTGAATTATTAAAAAATAAGCGTAAGGAACTGTGTATTATATTTAATAAATGGGTTAAGACTCCTGAAGCCAAACAGATTAAAAGTAAAAAAGCTAGTGTAATATATTTACCATTATTTAAAACTGTTATAAAGGAATTAGGTTGCGAAAAAGTAGCTGATATCATATTATCTTATTTTATGTATATACTGAATAATCCAACAGTAACAGAGAAAATAGGTGGAGATAAAACAGTTGAGACACCTGGTATACCTAGTATAGCTGCTTATGAACGTTTAGGTAAGGTATTATTTAACAAATATTTATTTAGTTTATATACTAAATCAGATCTTTATAAGAAAGGTAAAGATTTATATAAAAATTTTAGAGATATACATAAAAATGATCCAAAAAATAGTTATATATATGAGAATGAAAGTTTCAATGCTTATTTTGGTGGTGACTTTGTTAAAACATTGTTAGATGTAGATTTATTAATCGAAGTTCCAGATATTGATCCAGCTGTTACTAAAAAAAAGACTACTAACTATCTTAGAGTTTGAGATGATATTCGTAAAATATTCTTAAAAAATAATTTTAAAATTCATCGTCTACCTCAAAGATTACCTATGGTATGTGAACCTAAAAATTATAGTTATAATACCGAAACTGAGGAAGTTGAATTAGGTGGTTATTTGTTAAATGGTAAGTATTATGTAAATGAACTTATCAAAGATAAAGTAGGTCATGAGATTAGTAGTAAGTTAAAAGAGGATAATTTAATTATTGATACTGTTAATGGTATAAATAAAACACCTTTTAAAATAAATATAGACACTTTGAATTACATACGTAAACATGCCTTTACTAAAGGTATAATTATAAATATTAATGATGAAAATATTATTCCAAAATCATTCATTAATAATCCTTATAGTTTAAAACGTATTAATAAGAAAGATAGAAATAAATACAGATCAATATTGAGTAAAATACAAATGGAAAGAAATATTTTAAATATTGCAATTACCTTTTCTAAAATGGAAAAGATATACTTTCCTGTTAGACTAGAATTTAGAGGAAGAATACTTTGTAATACTGAATTTTTTGATTATCAGAAAAATGATTTAGCTAAAGGTTTAATATCTTTCGCTAGACCTGGTAAAATTCTTAAAAGTGATAATGAGGCTATTAAATATTTTAAAGGGTATGGAGCTAATATGTATGGTTCTGGTTTAGATAAAAAATCGTTAAATTATAGGGTTAAATGAGTTGATGATAATTCAGAAAAGCTCTTAAATTTTGAATCAAATGATATCGTGGATGGTGCAGAAAATAAATCATGTTTTATTTCATTTTGTTTTGAATACAAACGCTTTATCCAATTTATAAATGATATAAATTCCGTCATGTTTTATACATATTTGCCTATACAACTAGATGCTACATGTAATGGTTATCAACATTTAACTCTTTTAACTAAAGAAATAAAAATATTAGGTAAATTAAATTTGGATAAATCTTCTTATGATGATGATCCTAATGATTTTTATAGATTTCTTTTAACTATGACAAGAAGTCACATAGATAGTGAGATAGAAAGAGTTTCTGCTAAACTTAATGATACTAATATTATTAGTAATATTGATATTATTAGTGATAATAAAGATAATTATTTAAATAGTAAAAATTATTTAAATAGTCTTGAATTACTTAAACAGTTAGATTTAGGTAGAAATGTTATAAAGTATGCTATTATGAAAGAATCATATAGTGCTGGTATAAAAAGTTTAGTAGAAGATATATTATCTGATCCTAACTTTGAACAAATTATAGATGAAAAGGGTAATATATTTTATATGTATAAAAAATCTTTAAAAGTTACTTATGGTGATATAAAAACCTATGTTTTTACATTAAAACATGTTATTAAATTGGTAGCACCTAAAATAAATAAGTTAATTAAATATTTAAATAGTGTTGTAAATATATGTATTAAATTAAGAATACCCATACCATGAGTGACTGTTTCAGGTCTTGAAATACCACAATCATATTTAAAAGAAAAGGATTATAAAATAGCTGCATTTACTTTTACCAAAACAAGATATACTTTTAGACAATATTTACCTAGTAAAGAAGCTGGATATGATTATAAAAAACAACTGAGAGCAATCAGACCTAATTTAATTCATTCATTAGATGCTTCAGTTATAGCTTTATTATACAAAAGTTTGCAAGGTATAGATTTATATACAGTTCATGATTGCTTTGCTGTTACTGCTGATAATGTTCCTATATTAATTAAAGACCTTCAACATGCATATATTGAAATCTACGTATCAAATAATTATTTACTACAATTTGATACTTATTTAAGAACTACAATATATAATCAATGTGGGGAAAAAGTTCTTAAAGATACTAAAGCTAATACAATTAATATACCAAATGGAAATGATGATGAAGTTAAGTATAAAACTATACCATTTCCTGATGTTATGGAAGTAGTTGAATTAACTGATGGTAATGACTGAGAAGAACGTATTAGACATGCTGTATACGTGGCAATCTAATATTAATATAATATATTAATGTTTATATTTATATATATTATATAAAAATATGGGATAGATAACAATTGTTATCTATCCCATATTTTTTTTTAGTTTTTGTTAAATTTTAACAATAAAGTTAAATTAAACTATAGTCTAGGACTACTACTTATCTTATTCTGCATCAATTCTAAGTCATGTAAAATATAGTCAATAGTTTGTTCATAATATTTTCTAACATCTATATTTTCTATTCTTTCTTTTTGCAATTGCACTTTCAATAAAGATACTTGATCTTGTAAATCGCTAACATCTTTTGCTAAAGAATCTAAATTATGTCTTAAAAGAGGTTTAGTTATATCTACTTTAGTATTTGAAATAGAGTCTGATATATATATTTCTTTGTTAATTGTATAAAAGTCATAAGGATTCTCAATATTTTTAATATAATAATAATTAATTTTATTATTAGAAAAAATATGTTTATTGTTACTAAATAACTCTATAAATTTATTAAATCAATTCTTTAACATAGAATTTACAATAGATTTATTTTCTGTATCTAAATCTATAAATCTAATATAATCAATATAGTCTATAATGTCTGTAGTATCTACAATATCTGAAAAGTCTGTTATATTCAATATATTTATTAAATTGTCCGTTATATTTTCAGATTGAGGTAATAAAAATAAATATACAACAGAACTTATTACGCATAATGTATATAAAGTAATAATACTAAATATAATAAATAATCTTTTAATTTTATTGCTTTTAATATTTATATTATTGCTTTTATTATTTATATTAGGATATAAGGTATGATAGGTATTATTTTGTATATTTATTGGTAATGTATCAATTCACAATTTATCTTTATTTAATATTTTAACTCTTTTAGTGTATGAAAACGGTGAGAACTTAATCTCATTATCATATATTATAACTCCTTTATTATAATCTTTTCTTGATTCACGTCTAGTACGTTCAATAACATTACCATTATAAACTTTTTCAAAATCTTCAAAGCTTAAAGAATCACTTGCAAAACCCTTACATTTAATAATAGTTTTATTATTAGTAGTTTTTAATGCATAACTTTTATTACTAATAAAATATGCCTCATTAATTTCATGAACCAATTTAAATTGACCTATATCATTACCAACTAATTTATTATCTAATTTAATATCTGTTACTATACTATCAGTATCAGTATAATATAAACGACCACCTTTTTCTAAAATATCTAATTTAATCCTATTCATAAATATTCTAGCGTAAGAAGTTACTGCTGATGATATCGCAACAGATACATCATTAAACTTATCATGTTCAGTTAATAAATCAGATTCATTTTCAATATTGTCTAATAAAACTTTCCTATAATCTAATTTATGTAGATCACAAACATCTTGTGATACCTCCTTATCATAAGTTACCAGAACTTTATCTTCTACATATCTAAAAGATCTAATCTCTCTAGTTTCTTTAATCCATTCAAATTCATTGTGAGATACAAACCTAGTTATATATTTATTTATATTTAGACCTCATCTTCCTAATAAATTATTTAATAAAGATTTAGTTATAGCTCTAATAACGTCATCTTTAGTTGTAGACTTAATCTCATATAAATGTTTAACATAATCATTAAACACATTTTCTGTTTTATCAAATTGATAACCACTTAAAACAGTAATCTTGTATCCATTTTCATATGCAAATTTTAGTTCTTCACTAAAATAAAAACCTTCAAACATACCTATAGGTGATATTAGACCACTTTTAGTTCTATAAGGTAATAAACCTAAATAACCCATTGGCGCATTTATTCTACAATAGAAATAACCAAAAATATTATTTTTTAATTCACTAAAATCTTTATTAATATTATCCTTATAAATACAATTCAATCCAGGCATTGAATTTAATGCTACAAAAGGATATAATGAATTTACATCATATAAATAAAGATTTTTTCCATAAGGTCTATAAACTTCCGTTATACCTCCATAATAGCTTTTCTTTAAATCATTATATACAGACTTTTGTTTAATTAAAGGTATATTATTTTTATAATAATTTCTTAAGAAAACATTCATTGTTAAACTTGAGATTGTTAAAGATTCAACAATATGTATAGAATAATTATTATATAAATGTTTATTAAACTTCTCTATTACTTGATACAAGCTAATTAAGTCATTTTGTAAATAAGTCAAAGTCTCTTCCTTAACAGATCAATTCTCATTTTTAATTAGATTATATTCATTAATATTTATAACTTCTTCCCGAAGTACTCCTGTACATTTATTTTCAACTTTAAATTTAAAAAATTGTATATCAGGCTTTTTACCTATATAAAACAAATTATTCTGATGTATAAATTTATAAGGAAAAATAGACTTTTTTATTTCAGTATTAAACGTAACACATAATTTATCCAAAGATGTAGATAAAAGAGTATATGAATCAACAATCCTTACAGAATAAGTTTTAAAATAAAATTTGTTATCCTTATTATCCTTTTTACTCTTCTTACTTTTATCATCTTTTTTATATATTTTAACCTTTTTAGATATTTTAATTCCTATTACATGATCATCTCTAAATACAAATTTATAATTATATATTTCTGGATACAAACTAACGCACTGTAACAAAACAGGTATTATGTAATAATTATCATACTTCGCTAAATTATGTACATAAAACGTATAACCATTATACTCTTCACTTAACATCTTATCCAAACATCTTTTTATAAGTACATCAGAATTTAAATTCTGATCTATATAAAAAGTTTCCACTTTACCTTTAGCATAAAAACCTATTGCATAAGCTTTACTTACATCATTATTTATTGTATATGTTTCAATATCTAAACTACCCAATTTTCATTCAGGATGTAACAATAAACTATGTCTTGCTTTATAAGGAAGTGGATAAACACGTGAAAATTTTATTATAATATCCCTGTCATAAATACCAGTATTATCAATATAAGACTTTACATTACCTATAGTTCTAGTAAAACTATTATAATTAATTCTCTTATCTACCATACGATATATATGCATACCTTCTACACTGTATATATCTATAATATTCATATCTTCTGTAGACTCTACAGATATTAATATATTTCTACCTTTTATATTATTTTGATAAAAATCTATACTACCATCTATATTAGCTAATCTTTTATTAAAAGGTAATTTATTATTAATTAATTCCAAAATATCAATTTCCTTTCCATCCTCTAAAGTAATACTATTAATAGAATTATTAAACACTTTTTTATTCAACAAATTACCAAACTTTTCCTTGTCATAAGTTAAAGGCAACAATTTATTAAAACCTTCTATAGTTCTAGAAATATTAATCAAGTCTTTATGACCTGCTAAGGAATCCTTTCTAAACTTAATTAATTTCTTAATAATTTCATCACTATACACATATACTATAAACTGAAATTCTAAAATATCATATAAAGAATACTGATATATATCTGTAGACATTTCAAGTTCTTCTACTACAGCTTTATAATAATCAACAAATCAATTATATAAACTATCATATGTAGATACATCTATTTTTTTAGATTTACCTAACATTTTGTACTCTTTCGCATTATCAGCATTAGGATTCGTATAATTTACCCTAACTATAATTGAATATTCTTTATCCAATTTTATACCTCACATCATCTTGCTATAAAAGTTATCCAAGTTTAAAAAATCTTCGTACTTAAAATGTAATACTTGATGTATATTTTTATCTCTTAATACATTAATACGATTTGTACCATCAGATCCTAAAACATTATTAACCTTATCACCAAACCATCTAATATTTGAATTTTTAATATTTTCCATATTTACTAAATTACACAATAACACAATACTAGATATAAAAATAAATTGTTTATTATAATTATTTTTTACTTTTAATATAGCTCTAGCAAACTATAAAAAAAACATCGGAATATAAAAATATCCTTATATATAAACAATATACATAAGGATAACTTCATAAATTAATTAAGAAATACCTAATAGAAGAAAACCAAACATAATAAATAATAACACTTAGATAAAAGTATTAAACAGAAGAAATAATACAATTTAGGTAAAAGTATTATAGAGCACACCTTAATTATAAGACTTAACATCTTAAATAAATACTTAAAAAAACACAATACTAATATCAAAATACCAGCAAAACTTTATAGAGATTATAAAAATATTTTCAATATACGTTTATAAAAGAAATATAAATCACTTCTTATATCATATATATATTTTAATATTTCCACAAAACCTTCCAAAATAGAAAAACCTAAAATATTTAAAAGAAATATAATTATTATCTTTACTAAAACTATAATATATATACAAACATCTCAAGAATTTATATTTATATTATATCTATAAGATATAATACAAAAACCATAAACAATTCTAATTAAAGATAACAAAATAAGCAAAGACAAAAACATCGAAGCAAATAACTCAATTAACATATCTATGTATATAATATTTATATGAAAATTACATAAACAAATAATAACACACATACTACCAAATATTCTGAATATCTTTCCCAAAAAAGAATAATAAAGAAAAATAATACATTTAGGTAAAAGTGTTAAAGAACACCCCTTAATAATAACATTTAACATTTTATTACAAATACTTAAAAAAACACAATACTAGATTTAAACAGAAGCTTATGTTCTAGCAAACATAAATATATGTTAACAAAGAAAAAGTAAGTTTAATAATATATATACATACTTTATAAATATATACTTTTACCAATATATGTCATCATCATATATATATATATCAAAATCATCCTCTTCCTCTTCCGCTAATTCTCAATCTAAATCACCAATACCATAAATAGATAAATCATCATCATTATATTCAGGTAAATCATCATTACCATAACGAGATAAATCATCATTACCATCATCATCATCATAATATGAATCATCATCAATTAAATCATACCTATCTAAACTAATAATATTATAGAAATAATATATATATAGACACATACAATATAAAGTATTATCAAAAGTATATATACTTATAATAACATATAAAAATATACCAATTAAACTAAATAAAAACACTATATTTAAACTCATATTAAAACAAATAACTAACACTATACTAGACTAAAATTCTAGTAAAAAAATATAAAACTTGTATGTATATATTATATACATACAAGTTTTATATAACCTTTATATAAACAATAATAACACCATAATATTTCTTATCATAAAAGAAATCCACAACTTCATCATACAAGAATTCATAAGTATTATTATAAATACAATAAACCTGAATAAGAATACTCTCATACATATCATCAAAAAAATTATCTACAGATTTTTTTTTATTATACGACCACATTCCTAATTTAAAAACAGAATCACTATCAATACCCAAAACATTTATAAATTTAACATTACTATAAAAATAACATGTATCATTAATATTACTATTTAATTTTTTATCTAAAATATTATGCAAATCAATAAAAACATTTTGATATATAAAAGAATCCATATTATAAACTAAACCATTAACAACAGATTCAGAATTAGTAGCATAAAATCGTACATTATTAAACCTATAATTATTTAGAATATATAAACCTCTAATAAACATATAAAAATAAAAAAAAAAACACAATAAAATAATTATATAAATACCTACATATTATTACAACAATGTTATAACATTAAGGATCTCTATACTTTTTCAAATTATATAAAAAACGTTTAAAATTAAACTTACTCAAACAATTTAATAATCATTTTAAATTAAAACCCTTTACATAAAATAGATAAACAAAAGAAATAAAAGCATTATAACCTTCAACCATCTTACTATAAACAAAATATAATTTTACATTAACATAATTAATAACATCTTTAAACAAGTCAAACATACGCAGAAGTTCAGATGAACTATCATTATCCTTATCCACATCCTCATCAATAAGATCATCTTCATCATCTTCTTCCTCTAAATCCTCCTCCATATATCAACCTTCAGTAAAATCATCAATTAAATTCTCAATATTATAATAGTCAAATAATATACGTATTATAACATCCATATCAATACAAGAGTCAACAGGGACTCTTATAAAATATAATTTAACCTTATTAAAACAATGTACCGTCTCCTTATTACAATCACACAAATCATAAACACTAAAAAATCAATCTTTTCTAAGTACATCAATACTACGAAGAAATTCATTAACAGAACTTAAATCAGAATCAGAAAGAATAAATTCTCTCATTCCTATCTTAGGATTAGTTAAATTATAAAAATAACGATTACAATCATCCGAAGTTAAAAACACATAATATCTAACATTAAGCACCAAATTTTTATCAACAAAACTATAAAAATTACCTAAAGAATCACTAAAATTACAATAATCTAATTCAAAAGAAAAATATTTTAACTTATTCATAAAATATAACAAATAAAACACTATACTAAAAAACATTCATAAAATAAATAAATATATATAATACAATAGTAAAATATTATATAAAACTATAACCAGTTTAATTAAACACTTAATTATAAAATAGAAATACACACATATTAATAAAAATAATTAAATAACTAATTAAACAACTCCCATATAAGATTCGAACCTATATAAAGATATTAGGAATATCTTGCTTTACCAATTAAGCTAATAGGAATTAAATAAAGAAAAATTAATTAAATCTATTTAAAATATACCGTCTTATACTAACATTATGATCTAAAGAATTTTTGAAATCATAAAAATTATTATACTGATGGCCAAACTGATACTTTGAATATCAAAGTATCCTACACTTTAATCTTTGTATAAGAGTTG
>Ga0335075_10012727_pt1 | contig 12703 bp, 6 predicted proteins | sample Lox_Sample_24_FD_206723 | JGI IMG/M metagenome (GOLD analysis project Ga0335075, IMG submission 206723) | Soil microbial communities from Loxahatchee National Wildlife Refuge, Florida, United States - Lox_Sample_2.4 | ecosystem: Environmental > Terrestrial > Soil > Wetlands | place: USA: Florida... | reverse complement strand
AGCTCCAAAGGAGAGCTAGTTGCCTGTAAGAATAGTAAAAACGCGTAGCTAGGTCCCTTTCTTAATGCTCTTTTAAACTTCTTGTTTGATACAACAATAATTCTTTGGGGATCTACTAGATAACGCCATTCTTTCTTCCGAAATCGAATGATTGGATTAATACTCTCAAGCTAGGGCTAACCTAGTATAATGTTAGTGTCGGGCATATTAGTAGCTTACATCTAGTAGGTGTCCTATCGTTCTTGGCTAAGGGAGTCTTTTAATTTATACGTGATAGTAGCTCCTTTATAGATGAAGAGGGAGCGGCTATTAATAGCCTTAGCTGATCCTAGTGACAGGCTGGAGAATGATAAACCTATCTCCTTTACTAACATTTGGGAGATAAAATCATCTTCTGCCTTAGTATCTATTAATGCTTTAGCCTCCCTCCAGCCGTCCTCTGTTTGAAGGCGGACTGTAATAACAAGCCTTTTAGTAGAAGGATGGCTAGGTCGCTAGGTGGCAATGGCCTTTATCGCTAGAGAAGAGCTAGAGGTAGTAACAGCTTTAACTGTAAAGCTAGAGACTTTCCCTTCGTCCCTTTTCTTCTTCTTACAGTCCTTCTCCTAATAGCCCGCCTTCTTGCAATAAAAGCACTCTTCCTTAGAGGTGTCCTTTTTTGGGGCATTACTGTTAGAGGTAGTTTGCTTGCCTTTTACTAGTAATTTGCTAGCGTCGCTCTAAGTAGGGGTCTTCTAAGAGGACTAAGATCGGCTAGGGCCTAAATGGTCTGTCCTTTGCCGTTTTATTGAGGGTCTATTAGAACGATCCTTTTTCTTACTAGAGGTATTATGCTCGAGCATAGTAATAACCCCAACAAGGTCAGCTTGGGAGGACTAGGTTTGAGTGTATCCCCCTTCAATGAGACGCTAGCGTATTGCTAGAAGTATCTTAGCGAGCAGGTGGTTCGCCTTTTGTTCTTTGGTATACGGCTCCAATTGTTCTTCTAATATCTTAAGGTACGTTACAAATTAACGCACAGTTTGATGAGGGAGTTGTTTGGCGTTTTCGTATTAAACCGCAGAGCTTCGCTGGCGATTGACTGGATCAAGTAGGGTGTCATTCAAGAAGGCCACAAAATCTGTAAACTTAATATCTGAAGACCCTCCCCTTTTCCTGCGCTTATCCTACTTAATAGCTGGGTCCCCACGCAAATACATAGCTGCCCAAGCGACTTTATCTCGTCGAGTGGGGTATGCTAGTAGGTCGTAGTCGAATGCCCGTTTGCAGACCCGTATAAAGTCATAGAGTTCCTTCTAGGATTTCCTATAATAAGGATCGGGTTCGACTACTTTAGGGCGTTAGGAGGCTCGCCTGGTTGCTAGCGGCGAGTAGCTGGATCTTGAGTGCGGATGAGACAGAGGCTCATTATTATGGTCTTCATGCTCTTTAGGGCCTTAAGGGCGTTTCGAACGAGAGCGCCCTATACCCTAGTTCTCAGCGTATTAGCGAATATCTAAAGGATACTTATTAAGGTTATCGCTATAGAGGCGCTAATGCATCTCCAGCATGTCGTCAAAGAGCTTTTCTTGCTCCTTTAAGGCCTCAAGGCGGCGTCGCATATCCTCATTCCTCTGTTCTAACAGGTGTACCGGTTTAGGACCAGTGTCACCCTGGCTGACGGTGGGCGCAATAGCAGTAGGTGTCGTAGCTGGTCCCGCATTAGGATGCTGTATAGTACTACTGCTAGACTCTCCCTAGAGGCTTCCCGAAGCCCCTCGGGTCCGTCGTTGAACTATAGTGATGTGTTAGCTAGCGAAGAAGCAGAGAGTAGAATTGTAGAGCTAGTGTTTAGAGTATTACCGGCTAGGGTTCACTGTCACTATGAGAGAACGAGTATGAGGTTTATAGGTTTACTGGAGCTTAGCTAGGAAGTAACAAGAGACTACTCTCTGGCCCTCTAAGTATGGGATGCGTCAGACTATAAATACACGTCATAGTCGCCGGGGATAACCTGGCGATTGTAAGGCCATATTGCGTCATTTCCTGTGACTTAGTTAGAAGGCTGTTCTCCGGCTAATCACGTGACATGTCCTTACAATAGCTAAGACAAAAATGAAGGCGACAAGTTTGACTTAGACAAAGAAGCTGAGGACTATGTAATAGTCTAGTAAGACTATTACATGTTATAATAAGGTATAAGGGGTAGTAGGAGGGTAGTAGGAGAAGTAGGGGAAGCAGCAAGTATAAGGACAGTAAAGGACGTGTTTCTTAAGTCATAATAATATATATTAGTCTATATAACTTTCTACTCTATATATATAAAGGTAATTTGTACTAATTTTAGTAGCACTTTGTTGCTCTAGTAGAAATCCTTAAAATTTGACCTCCTTAGCCCTCCTAGTCCTCTATATGCGCCTAGCACTTGCACTAGGACTTCTAAGTCGAGTGCCTTAATAAGGCGGTAGCTGGTGAATTAGCAGTACTAGTTGTAGAGGCAGAGTGTGGGTGTGGGTGTAAGTGTGGGTGTGGGTGTAGGCGTGGGCGTTTGGCACAGATTAAAGCTATAGCTACATATAGATCGTTGGATCTAAGCTAAGTCGCACAAATCTGCAATAAAAAAGAAGTTAGCATCTGTTTGCCTATTTGGGCTAGGCTAGATGGGACGTAGGGGAGGGTGAGCAAGTAAAACCACAGCTAGCTAGTAAATCAAACTTTTATACAGTATTAAGATCACGTGAATTAATATACTATTTATAGCTATAAGATTGCAATCTTATATACCAAGTTTTAAAAACCTGTTCAAACGATACAATTAAACCGGTTCTTATAAACCGAGGGCTCTTGAAACCTAAAGGTATCTTATACAGCAATTAATGCGGTATATCATCGAAGATCAAAATAATCGCAGGCTATCTAGAAAAGAAGAAAGCCCTAGAGGCAGTACAGGCTGTGCTGGGTGACATCCGCGACGCATACGAAAAGCGCGTCAAACCAGGAGATACAGAGCTGGCGATTCACTAGCTGACAAAGTAGATAGCAAGTTGTACAATCCATTCCTCGTCCGTCATCCCCGCCATCACCCCACCTCTTGTTTTTTCGACAATTCCCTTGCATAAATCACGTTGCACATGTTTAAGAGGTAATCCAATTGCCCTCTATGGGTGGGACTACTAAAAGGACCGCAACTTGCAGCATTAATGGGTGGTGGTGACGAACATTGTGAGGGGCAATCCATGGTATCGCTTGAAAATACCGTAAACATAGACTGCACGAGACCAGCGCTGAGAGAGGAGCTATTATGGGCTTCGCAGTGTTGGTGCGAGGCGAATCTTGGCGCTAGAAAGGGGATGTGAATGGTGTTTTCCTCAGGCCGGGGTCAGTTAGCATTGCGTCAACTCGAAAAGTATTAGATCGGTACAGTACGTGCATCTAGTTAGTAAATGCAATTTTAAGGTTCGGGCTTCGCCGATCCAAGGGCCACCGTTCATATACTACTACTGTAGGTCAAAATACGTGTGTACGACGAGCTGTGTTCAAGTAGCTGGATAACCCAAATGTGGCGCGCTGTAAGAGTGTCGGCTAGTTACCGCTTCTTCACTGTCTGCGCCATCTCGTATCGCGGCTGCGGAAAGCACACCTAAATTTATGCAGATCAGGCACAATACGAGGGCTTCCTTGCGATTTGCACGCCACAAGCGCTACTTAAGCTTTTCCAGGGGTTTATACTTCGCAATACAGCCTAAAATGGGCAAGCGAAGGCTGTCAAATTGCTTCTTAGTCGAGGAGCTGATATTGAAACAAATTCTGTTGAGAATATAACTGCACTTCACTGTGCAGCTTAAAATGGACATGTAGAGGTGGTCAAATTGCTTCTTTATTAAGGAGCCAAAATCGAGGCAATAGATGCTGATAATTCGACAGCGCTGCACTATGCAGCCTACAATGGGCATGCGGAGATGTCCAAATTGCTTCTTAATCGAGAGCCAAAATCAGGGCAAAGGATGCTGATAATTGGATAACGCTTTACTATGCAGCCTCTAATAGGCATGGGGAGTTAGTCAAATTGCTCCTTAATCGACAGGCCAATATCAACGCAACTTCTATTGAGAGCCCAACTGCACTCTACTTTGCAGCATAAGAGGGGTATATAGAGGTAGTCAAACTACTTCTTGACCGAGGTGCTACTTTTCAATACTTTTAAAGCTTCTATCTTTTCCTTTGGTCTTTACCCAACTTTGAATCCCACTGTGGCTAACTTACTTCTTATAATAGCTCGAGAGTGTTGCCTATATTGCAACAACATAGATCCTTGAGGTTATAAGAAATAGGAGGCCAGTTGACGATTGATTACTAGTCTAAGATCTCCCTTTCATCCCTTCTGAGTACATCGCTCCGACGTGGTCGTGGACATCTATCAGATCACTAGTTAAATACAAACGTAGCTGTCTAATCACGCGTTTCAACCCTCGTGCAGCCGTCGTGGACGTCCACTGCGAAGTTCCTGGATTAAACTCATATGGAAAGCTCACTAAGGGTCTGCTTGTATTAAAAAGGGTTGGTTTACTGAAACCCAAGTTTATTGCACCGATCCTTGCGAAGTAAATACTTATAAAATTGATGGAATCGAGACTGGTGGCCTTCAGGTGCCCGTTGAATTCCACGCCAGGCTGTGTTCTTGTGGAGAGGGAACTGGCCAGTGACGTCTAGAAATAAGTAGGCCAGGCGTTACAAAGGATAGCAGAACCGGGCCTGTGGCAAAGTTGTTGGTAATAGTCAAAAAGCGACAAGACAACATATACTGACGATAAATCGAATTACAAAAAGAAACAAAATTACGACAGAAGCAGCGAGCTTACCTTGCTACTTTTCTCGTTCTGTGCATCCTCTTGGCAACCATACCACCTTTCCACGGTTCGACCGTCCTGGCCCTAGGACCTGTAACCATTTGAGCTCTTCCATTTCTTTGGAGATCTCTGTGGAGATAAACCAGAAGGGGAAGCTGGGTACAATCAGATAGTGGACTGATATATCCTGGGCCCTCAGCTATGCTCAAGGTGCACCACTTTTACCTTTGTATGTTCGCCTTTACCCAAGTTTCCTTCCTCGAAAGGCTTGTCTGGCTCAATTTTAACATTCCGTAGCATATCTGACTGTACTTCAGTATCTTGGAGGACAGGAATCAAAATTTTGTCTAACCTATCTATCCTAGGACATGCGCACTCCGCTGTTGTGCTATATTTTCTACACATGAATACACACAACTCGGTCCCTCACTCAACTAGTCTCCCTGACGACCTTGTCTACAGCCTGCGCAAAGTACTCCACATTTCTCGTATTCAACCCGGCCATACTAATCCTCCCATTCTTCGTCATATACACATGTGCTACCTCCCTCAGCTTCTGGACCTGGTGCTCATTCAGCCCTGTGAAAGAGAACATTCCAATTTGGTCCGTGATATGATTCCAGGAACCTGGTGTTCCAAGCTCTTCCAATTTGCTTCTCAAAGCCCTTCGCATATCCTTGATGCGTCCAGACATTGTAAGTAGGTTGTCTTCCCACTCCGCAAATAGTGTCTTATCATTAAGAACAAGAGAAGCAATGCGTGCACCATACGCAGGAGGATTTGAGATTTCTGAACGTTGGAGGATAGCAAGCTGCGAAGCTATGCGTTTGATGGCCGTGCTGGCATCCGCTCCTGGACAAGTGATGAAGTGGAAACAGCCTGCACGCTCTCCGTAGAGACCGAAATTTTTGGCAAAGGATTGTGCTACAAGGAGCTCAAATCCTTGTTGTATGAAGTAACGAACAGCCCAGGCGTCTTTAGCAAGATCGCCGGATGCGAAGCCTTGGTAGGCGCAGTCGAAGAAGGGGAAGTGGTTCTTTTCTTTCATGATGGCTGCGATTTCCTTCCATTGGTCTTGCGTTGGGTCAACGCCGGTAGGATTATGAGCACAGGCGTGGAGAAGAACAATCGACCGTGCGGGAGCATTCTTCAGAGCAGATGTCATGCCATGAAAATCGAGGCCTTTAGTCTGTTTTGAGAAATATGGATAACTCTCGATTGGGAGGTGGACATTGGAGAAGATTTGGTTATGATTTGCCCAAGTAGGATTGGATATGTAGATAGTTTTTGGTCCAGTATAGAACTTTGAGAGGAAGAGCGCTCCCAGGTGAACAGCACCGGTTCCAGAAATTGTTTGTATAGACGTTACTCTCTCGTCCGCCAATGCTGGGCTATCCGCACCAAGTATGAGCTTGCAAGCAGCGCTCGTGAGTTCTGGAAGGCCAGCAATAGGTAGGTATTCGTGATTTAGCGCAGGGTCACTTCGAAGAATTTCCTCGGCCTACCAAAAGCCTGGTTAGCTGGAGATGGGAGAAAAAAAGAAGGCAATGCGTACCTTTTTCACCACTGGAAGAACATATGGTTTTGCATTATTATCTCTATATGCTCCGACACCAAGATCTATCTTCTTGTCGAATGTATCAGCCTTGTAGGCTCTTGTTAATCCGAATAACGGATCTTCCGGAGCCTGCGGTACAGCATCCGCTGGGAAGCTTGTGACAGTTGATTGAGACATATGTGCAGCTATATTCTGAAGTCTTGCTCGGGGCGATGTCGAGGAAGACTTCGTTGAGGAAGACGGTGAAGGAGACATGCTTCCGGGCAAAAGGGTGACTCGCTAATTACGTGGGGAAAGGCACGTCGGCAGCATACGGGATCTTTTGAAATAAAAAAGACTGCCCCAGATTTCCTTGGGAATGTTGAGCTACTATATACATAAATCGTGGAGAAGCCGAGGCAGGATCCTTCGGTGTCAAATCAATCGATCCTGCCATGGACCGAGCTAGGTACCCATAAGGTTCGAGATCCTTCAGTTCACGTGTTGTTCCAAATGCCCATGCCCTGCGTCACAAGCATGTGCGGCTTATGTCATTATCTTTTACATGTGAACGAGGTTAACTTGAGAGCATCTTGTGCTTCTTTATATTCTTCTATATCAATAAATCGTACACAATTAAAAACAAGCTTAGACCACAAGAAGCATAAAATACATATTTCGCAGTGCTTTTGCGCTCAGACGCTTTCTTCAACTGCTTGTTGCCCCCTCCTACGTTCTCTGCCGTCAGAGCTGAATCTGCCACAAGCTGGTCAATATGCGCCGATTGTGTGGCCAGATTATTAACTAGTTGCGTTTGTAACTCTGATATTTCCACCAAAGACTTCTCAGCAGTCCTGCCGTACGATTAGCATCCCACAGTTCAGAAATGATCCGATCTCCGTACCTGACCTGATCTAATGTCGCTTCATAATGCTTCATCATATCTTGATTCTCTTTCTCGAACATCTGTAATTGCTCCGGACTCAATTCGTCTTCAGGATTTTGGATTTTCTGGTCCTCTAAATGCATCGTTTTGTTGTTGCCGTGTTTTGGAGGTGGCACTGGGGCGTCATCGAATCCTCCTAATTCGGGCATTGGCTTTCCACGTGCCTTGTAGAGCACACTTTTATTCTTCTCCATTTCCCTCATGATTCTCGTCTCCATCATGGACGCCTGGAAGCTTCCGCACTCCTGTAACTTCTGTCGTAGATACCAGAGGACGCTCTCCCTATGCATCCTAATCGTACCAGCTTTTGCTTCATCCTGTTCTTGATCGTAAGACTTTCCTTGGCTAGCACCTCCTGCCGCCCAAGTGCTAAGTGCACCCAAGCCTGTTCTTGCATACTTCTTCCGAATGAGTGTTGTCTCGGTATTCTGACGGAGCTGCTCTGCGTCTGCTAGATTCCGTATGCTCGCATTGAGTTCTCGTAATAGTTGTTTCATTTCGGCGTCTATCTCATCTCTTTGCCGGTCAGTCAGGTAACGCGACTTCCCAGAGTCGGCCTTTACATGTGTGCGCCGTGGAGGTTGAGCTGTAGAAAGATACGCCTGGCGTATTCCTCGTAGGTACGTGTAGAGGGAAGCTATATGAGCGTTCTGGTCCAGGCGTCAGTTTTGCCAGCAAATCTTCGGAAAGTAAGGTCGGCGCACTATTCGGTAAGCCTCCTTGAGATACTCATCAATATTCTGGAGTGCTAGGGAGGGCTTCGCTGTAGGGCGAGCATTGTGGTGACGGAGCATCTCATTGAGGAGTGGAGTAAGGTCTGTCATCGTGAAGATTCATCTGTACAGCTTACGCAAAACACTTGAATAGTATGCGCAATCCTCAAACCATTATGGTCAAGTTAAATTTCCTTTACATTTCGTAGCCTTGCGGAAAAGCCTGGAAATCAATCGTGGCTTGACCGGGAGCTTCCGCCGCGCTAGACAGGTTTCTCCGTCATCATCGCCTTTTTCTGCTTCTGTGGCGTAGAAGATCTCAATTAATGAGAACCTTAACTGCTGACCATGCGTGCTTGAAGATAACGGGCCCAATTCACAACACCATCAAAAATCACTTGCCTTCCTTTTTCATCACCTCGGCAGCCTTCTTATTGGGCAGTGGATCAACAAGGGCCGGGTAGGAGGACTCTCCGCTGTCGGCTATGACGGCAGGCTTCGATCTATACAAAGCTCCGTAGAGGAGAAACCTACTCTACGGGAATAGCGCTGCCACTTCCCTGCATGACGGGAAAGACTTTTAAATATTTACTATTGGATCTCCCTAGATATGTGTAAGTGCATCTCTATTCTACGTAATCTCTGTTATGCCGCTTCTCCTTTGTCCATATTGTTGCCAATGGACATCGTATACTCATGATATGGACTCGGCAAACAACTTCCATGATGCAGAAGAAGTCGGACCTCTTCGTGATAATGGTGGATATACAGCCGCAGAGCAAACGATCAGAGTGGACCCTGCTACTGAGTTAGGTGGCCATCAATCCTCCCTAGCCGCATCAACAAGCAGTGACTTGACCGTGACCGAGGAACAAAATACAGAAAATGATGCAAGAGACCTCGAAGAGTTGGCCACTGTGCCAAGTGGGCCGGTATATTCTGCATTCAGTATGAGACAGAAAAGATATATTCTACTCATGGTGACTTGGGCCGCCTTCATCAGTCCTACATCAGCAAACATATACTTTCCTGCGCTGAATCCTCTGGCGGCCGAGCTCAACGTTTCCAATGCTCTCATAAATCTTACCCTTACGTCTTATATGATATTCCAGGGTCTTTCACCAACGATATTCGGTGATTTCGCAGATATGGCAGGTAGGAGGCCTGCTTATACTCTTGCGTTTATTATCTACCTTGGTGCCAATGTTGGTCTCGCTCTCCAAGATAGCTATGTCGCTTTGTTTCTCTTACGATGTATGCAAAGCGCAGGAAGCAGTGGGGCTATTGCGCTGAGTTACGGAGTGGTGGCCGACATATCTTCGACTGCCGAACGAGGGTCATACATCGGCATTGTCGGTGTAGGGACAATGATGGGACCCGCTCTAGGTCCTGTAATCGGTGGTATTTTGGCGCAGTTCCTTGGATGGCGTTCCATATTCTGGTTCCTTGTTATCATCTCAGGATTATTCCTTGTCCCTTATGTCCTCACGGTTCCTGAGACAGGTCGTAATGTTGTAGGAAATGGCTCGATCCCGCCTCAAGGGTGGAACATGTCCGTCCTCGACTATCTACGCTTCCGGAAACGGGCCCAAGCAAAAGGTGGGTTGTCACGCACCGCAACTGCAGAGAAGCGCCGTCTCACTCAAGCTGAACTTGCCCAGCACCACAAGCTACGATTCCCCAATCCCCTCAACACCGTTTACATAATCACGGAAAAGGATGTGGCCATTGTTCTTCTCTATAATGCACTCATCTATACTGCATTCTACGATATCATTGCGTCGATTCCGCAAATTTTCCAGGAGATATACGGTTTCAACGACCTTCAAATTGGCCTCTGTTACATCCCATTTGGTGTTGGCTGTGCTGTCGCTTCCTGGGTGAATGGAAAACTATTGGACCGGAACTACCGCCGTGTCGCGCACAAGATTGGCTTTACTATAGATCGCAGGCATGGTGATAACTTACGCCATTTCCCAATCGAGCGCGCTCGCATTGAGATCATCTGGCCCATGCTTTTCGTAGGGTTGGCTTGTATGTTAGCTTACGGCTGGGTCCTAGAAAAAAACGCACATCTTGCCGCACCATTGGTATTACATTTCTTCATTGGTCTGTGTGTTAATGGTGCATTCAATATCCTGAGCACTTTGCTTGTGGATCTCTACCCTCAAAGGCCAGCGACGGCTACAGCTGCAAATAATCTTGTAAGGTGCTTCATGGGTGCCGGTGGAACGGGTATTATTAATATTATGGTCGATAACATGGGTAGAGGCTGGTGCTTTACATTCATCGCGCTGGTGTGCACTGCAACTATGCCGCTATTATGGGTGGAGATGAAATGGGGACCTCAATGGAGGGAAGATAGAATGGTTCGACTGGAGGAGGCGGCTACGGAGAAGACGAAAAAAAAAGAGGCTGCACTAATGGGGAATGTGAGCACTGAAAACACAGAGCTTAATGCTATCTCACAGCATAGGGATGAGAAGAATGACGGTTGAGGATGAAATAAAACCCTGAACACTGCAAGTTTCAGCGTTGCCTCTTTGAGAAGCATATCAGGCGTTATAGTATACCAGGCATTACATTCCAACTATTAAAAACTGCACCTAGAGATACTATCTTATAATCTTTATTCTCTACCCCTATGTAAGAACAAGCATATGTGATTTGAAGCCTGTTTGGAGACGGATGCATCGGATTTGATGGATGACTACCACTCGCTTCCTCAAGTCGTACTTAGCCGATAGCCAGCCAATCAACATCCGTGCTGAGCAACCATGTTTACCTGGATAGACGCCATGATCTGGACGACCTGCCGTCCTTGAAGGGGACAGACTCGTAGCCACGCGACAACATCCGACCTTCAATACATGCAAAGAGTCTTCCTCCGATTAACTTTCGGCAACTTTTCGATTGGCATATTTTCAACATCGCTACGACGGTTAGCAAGTTGAACCGCAGCTAGATCCTCTTTCCCACAGAACAAAGTTCACAGTCAATCGACGAACATATGCTATAAGCCAATTGATTCACCCTTGGTGGGCGCCATATTGATGTACACAATATCATATAATTTAGAGAATATCGCGACTCCTTGACCAAGAAAGACGCGACAAGAGCTACGGTCGATGATATATACGCGAAGTACCTGCAGGAAAGACTGGTAGGATTTGCTTGAATTTGGAACGGCGGTACAATCAACTTGCGCATTCAAATCTGGAGGTTTCCGAAGCCCGGCTGGAAAGAAAGTAGCCTCTGTAATGGCCTGAAAGACTTTGCTGTGTAAGGAGCTCTGTGGTAAGTGATCGACCTTCTAAGAGCTTTCCTTAACGGTGAAAAGAGTTAATGTTATGGCAGACAGATCCCCTGTTATTGGAAAGGTAGAGATTAGCATCTCGAAAGCACTGCATTTTGAGATTTAAGACGGAGATTCACCGAGGGCAGAGGTCGTGGGGGAACTGGCACCATGCCGACCACGAACGTTCGGCCTGACTGTGGCCAGCAGCTACAAGATATCGCAGACACACTGGCAAAGTCAAGGAAAGTGGTCGTCATAACAGGAGCTGGAATCTCGACCAGCTGTGGGATACCAGTAAGCTCCAAATTCCGAATCAGAAACATTTATGCTTTTGGCACCTAATGACTTGCATACAGGACTTTCGCTCAGAAAATGGATTATATGCGCTCCTTCAGGCCCAATACGATGCCGCCGCAAGTGAAAAACAAGCAGCAGAAGATATTGACAATCGGCCCACGAAGCGGCGAAAGCTTGACCGGTCTCGTTCGACAGGTTCATTGCCGATGGACAGAATTGAAGCTGATAAACCCAGCATACGTCGCATACTTCGGTCCTCAAACTCATTCAGTGTTACGACAACACCTTCTACAGAAAATAAAATTGATGCACTGCGAGCTACGCGCCGTAAGCCTATACCTGATGGTACAAGATCATCGCCACGCGGAAAGCGGAATTTGAGACGACAATCGTCTGTACCCACATTGAACGCTCTTGTGGAAACCGATGAGCCGCCTTCTTCCCAATCGTCCACTTCTTCGACGCGCCAAAGCCTTCCAAATCTTAAAGGGAAGGATCTATTTGATTCCATTATCTGGTCGGACGCGCTCTCGACATCGATATTCTACACGTTCATATCAAGCTTGAGGCAAAAGATCTTAAATGATGTTAAAAGTACTACAGAAACTCATAAATTCATCAGAGCGTTACGCGATGCAGGGCGTCTTGTCAGAAATTATACACAAAATATCGATATGCTTGAGTCGCGAGAGGGGCTGTGTACCGAATTAGAACGCGGAACAGGTAATCGAACACGATTCAGTCAAAAATTTCAGAGGGAGCCTCGGCCGACTGATGAAACCGGTACCTCAACTCCTGATTCTGGAGTTGAGGTTGTGCACCTACATGGAAGCCTAGATAAACTTCGGTGCGGACTTTGTGCTAAACCGTCAAGTTGGGATGAGGATGATCGCCATCAAGCCACCCTCGCAGGAGAGGCGCCTGATTGTCCGTGGTGTGTTGCAAATAGTGCTAATCGTGAAGGAAAGGGAAGAAGAAGCCTTGCCGTCGGAAGGCTTAGACCCGACATAGTCTTATATGGAGAAGAGCATCCATCAGCCCACCTAGTTGCGCCTCTGATTACACATGATCTCTCGCTGGGACCAG
>Ga0335075_10012726_pt1 | contig 12703 bp, 10 predicted proteins | sample Lox_Sample_24_FD_206723 | JGI IMG/M metagenome (GOLD analysis project Ga0335075, IMG submission 206723) | Soil microbial communities from Loxahatchee National Wildlife Refuge, Florida, United States - Lox_Sample_2.4 | ecosystem: Environmental > Terrestrial > Soil > Wetlands | place: USA... | reverse complement strand
CCAGGCCTGGGGTTGAGGATGCTGGTGCTGTCTCTCAGCATAATCGACGCTCTGCGATGCAGGAGGTGGCTGGCATGATTCCTGCTCAGTCAACGCAAATAGACGCCGATGCGCGCCCTGCAACCGGGTACAGCGAACATGCGCGCGCTTTATGAGGATCGCGATGACTTCCGCGCACGGAGCAGCTCCGTCTCGGATCCGATAAATCCCCACGCGTTCCAGGCCTCGCCCTGCACGACCCTGCGGAACAACTCCGCGGCGCCGGACTGGTTGCCGTGATAGAGCCGCCAATTCCCTACACCGTAGGTGACCGTATCGAACGAGAGCTCGCCTTCGAGGTCGTTCGGTCCGGTGGGCGGTCGCGGCATGACCTCCTGCTCGGTCAGCTTTCCCTGGTAGAAATGCAAAAGACGGAGATAGAAGAACAGGTGCGGCTCGGTGTTTTTTACATCGGGAGTGATCCTCGCCAGTGCCTGGGCTGCCTCCTGTTGCTGGCCGGCGCGGCGCAGCGAGACATAGAGCCAGTTCGTGCAGTCGATGAGGCTGTCGTTGGACTTTGCCAGGTCTCGCGCCCGGGCGAAGGAATCTGCCGCCTGGCCGAAATCTCCCAGGAAGTAATGCGACAAGCCGAGGTGATACCAGGCTTCGAGCTTTTGCGGATCGAGCTGCGTGGCCCGGCTGAGATCGCTCATGGCTTTGCGGAATTCCCGCAGACCCAGCTCGCGATGGCCGCGCTCCAGATAAAGGGCGGCATTGTGCGGCGCGAAGGCCAGCCCCTGGGTCGCTGTCGCCACGGCCTCTCGATACTGGCGCCGGTTCGCCTCGGCCTGGGAGAGCGCGAGCACCCGTTCCACACTGTGCGGGTCGGCCGCGAGATTTTTGCGGGCGTCGATCACACTCTGGTCGTCAGGCAGGGCGTAGAGCCTTCGCCCCAGGCTTGAGGTGAGTTCGAGCGCTCCCTGCGTGGCGCGGGCGGCGCTCTGCGCCTGTAACGGACCGGCGAGGCCGGAAACAGCCGCGAGGCAAAGCACTCCAGCCCAGGCCCGGCACTTCCGCATCGATGCACAGCCGCGCTTTGCATGGCTCATCAGGGATCTCTCCCGTCCTGAAGGATCGAATCGGGGTACGAATCTCATTCGCACGCGATTGTATCGTCCTGGGCCAGCAGGCATGCAACCGCTGATGCTGGACGGTGGATGCGGGCCGGCACACTCATCGGGCTTGCCGGATCAAGGGCGGCCTGGGGCAAACGGGACATTCAGGCCTGGGGTTGAGGATGCTGGTGCTGTCTCTCAGCATAATCGACGCTCTCGGATGCAGGAGGTGGCTGGGATGAATCCCACCGAAAGCAAAGGCCCGGGGGAGCGGTCGGGGAAAGGGTTCTCGCGAACGCAGGCATGAGTCGAAACTGGACAGCCGGCATTCCGCCTTACAGCCGTCGCTCGTGCGGGAACAAAGTCATCCGGCTGTCGTGTTCCTGTATCCGAGGCTGTCAAGCTGCCCCTGAGCGAGATTGCGATACTTGCCCATGCGATCGGTCTTACAGACAACCAGGAGTTCCTGTGTTGCTTTGGCCTCGTCGCCGACGGCCAGCAGGGACAAGCCAACCCGCCAATAGGTACTCGAGATCGCCAGCTGCTTCATACGACGAAGGCGGTTTCCTGCGATCAAAATTCCTGCAAAGGGTGATTGGGGCCGCGCTGTCTGCAGTTCAGGCTCTGAACTGTCCAGGATTTTCAGAGCACGGTTCACAGCCTGGAGAGCCTCTTCTTTTCGCCCCAGTAAAAGCAGGGCCTGACACTTGCGAGCCCACGTTTTGGCCTCGTACAGGGTGTTGGATACTTCGGCCCAGCGGGCGCCGAAGGGCTGGGCGCTGCGCGCCTGTGCCTGGAGCCGCATAGCCTCATCCGCCATTTCTATTGCCCGTTCCGGGGACTCTTTCAGCGCCAGCAGGGCGTCGCACATGCTGCCTTGACCGCTTCCCGTGGGGTCGCCCAGGTCAAGCGCCTGTCCGAGATATTGCTTTGCGTCTGCATACCTTCCCTCGTCGATCAGTGCGTCCCCAAGGCAAACCAACAGGCGGACGCGATCCGCTTCAGGAACCCTGTCGCCGATGTCCAGAGCCGCGCGATAACATCTCTCCGCCTCAACAGGCTTCCCCTCCAGCAGGAGGTCCAGCCCCCTGCTGCGTAACCTGAAATGGCGGGGTTGGAAAACTCCCGCCCGCTGCGCCAGGATTCCGGCACCCATGGTCATCAGCGCGAGAAATCTGGGCGAACGCAGAAAAACAGACAGTGTGGGATATTGGCTCTGGAGCTGGAACACGAGGCTTCTCCCTGAGACGCAAGGCTGCGTGCAGACTAGCGGCCGTGCTTCCGGTGCGGCCATCCCCCCAAACGGGCAAGTCGGCACACTTTAGTGGTCTGTAGTCGCCGTTGCCTCTCGAACCCGCGGCGCGCTTTGGGGCCCTGTCACCATTGCGGAAGATTCGGGGCGGGTCATCCAGTGTCCGGATTACTGATGATGCGGCTACAATTTGGCAACAATTCGCGATCCCATGAGATTTCAGTTCGCAAAACGCCTGAAAGAAGCCGGATTTCCGCAGGACGCGGTATACGGAACCTTCTTTTTCAATGGCATGGGCAATCTGATTTTCATTGACGAGAAGCTGGAAGGCTCGACGTGGGTCACGTATGCCCGCTGTCCCACCCTCAATGAACTCATCCAGGCGTGTGGGAGTCGAGAGTTAGAGTTTCGGGTGCGGAATGACTACTCCTGCGTGAGAACCAGTGCCATCAGCAACGAGGATGGGGTGGCGCTATGGTTTGAAGGCGCCACTCCCGATGAAGCCCTGGGCGAGCTCTGGATTGCACTCAACGCTTCGACTTTGCGCGGAAACGGTCCCTGACCCGGGCCCGGATTGCGGCAGTAACACCGGCATTCCGAAAGATTCGCCCGGCCCTGCATCCCCTGTAGCTATACGCTATCCGCTTTACGCTTTACCCTATCCGCTCTACGCTGTTTTCCAGCCTTCTGTGGAAATTCTGTCAAGCCCCGTCGCCTCGGTACGAAGGTAACAGTGCTTGATACAAAAGCACTTCCCCGCCAAAATACCCGCCCAAATTTGGCAGTAAATCCCGCTGAACTTGATATTCTGAAAACCTTACTAACACATGAAGAATCAGCAACCTACTGATTCTGCAAAGTGACAGACAAGCGAGATGTGCCAGATTTGCAGCAGGCGTGTACAGGGCGTGTACGCCATCAGGCTCTCAGAATGTGATTTTTCTCGGACCCTAGCGCCCCTTCATCTTCCCAGCCAAACCGGGGCGCTCCGCGGCACCTGCGCAACTTGCCCATCTCAGAATATGCCCGGCCAGTCGGTTCACTCTTGAGGCGGGGCCGGACGCCTGCGCTTCAGCAGCCAGCCCCATAACGGCACCCGACAGCGCAGGCGATGCGCCAAGGGTGTCGATGATTGGCTCGCAGACTCACTTTGTCTGCTCCTTTCCCGTTGCAGCAAGGTAAACTCGTGCGCCCGGTTCTCCGTCGAACTGCAAGAGCATCAGCGCCAGCCTTGCCATCAATGTGCTCTTGCCGTTAGGCAACTTCGATGTAGGCTCGCCGGAATCGTCGGTCTTTGCCCGACAGCGAACTCGGCTGGACGCACTTCCAACCAGAAAGCATGGCAACGATGAAGGACTGCCACGGCATCAGCCTCAGCGGCTGTCCACCGAACGCGCCCTCGGAATGTCGAATGAATGTCGGGAAGAGTGTGCAGGCACGGATCGCAGCGTACCTGTCGAAGTAGAACCCCCGTTCACGCGCCGTGTTGAGGTCGGTTTTATCGGAAAAGATAACCCCGCCATGCCCCGTAGCCGTCAAAGTAGCCCCCTCGCTTCTGCTGGCTGTTTTGGGCAGCTCTACCGCGCGATCGTAATCTCGCCATGCAGCGGCAGATCCCGCGACGAGGTTCCCAGCAGGATCTGGTACGTTCCGGCCGGCGTCTTCCACTCACGCGCATCCACGTCATAAATCGAGAACGAGCGCTGATCCAGGCTCAGAGCGATCGCTTTCGTTTCGCCGGGCTTGAGGTCGACTTTGTCAAAGGCTTGCAGCTGGTGCGGCGGCTCGCCATTGGGGGCTGGTTGCCCCACGTACACCTGCACCACCTCCGCTCCTGCTCGCTTCCCCGTGTTTGTAACCGAAACGCGCACGATCACGTTTTGGAACGATCTGCCGGGTTCCACCTGCGCCGGAGAAACCATCAGATCGCTCAGATGGAATGTTGTGTAGGACAGTCCAAATCCAAAGGGAAACAGCGGCTGAGTCCTCGTCGCGTCGTACCAGCGATAGCCCACGTCCAGCTTTTCGCTGTAAACCGAACGGCCGTCGATGCCCGGCCACTGCTGCTGGCTGGCCGTCGGAATCGCGGTTGAGCTCCGTGGAAACGTGAGCGGCAGCTTCGCCGAGGGATCCACATCTCCGTACAGGATCGCCGCGATTGCATTGCCGTCCTCCTGGCCTGGGTACCACGCCTCGATGATCCCAGAGACCTGGTCCACCCACGGCATCAGGACGGGGCCGCCAGTGTTGAGGACGACGATGGTTTTCCGGTTCGCCTTTGCGACGGCTTCGATCATCTGGTCCTGATCGCCCGGCAGCATCAGATTCGGACGGTCGCTCCCTTCCGTTTCGTCGGTGTGAACAAATACGATCGCGACCGTCGCGTTACGCGCCGCATCTGCGGCTGCGACGAGATCGCCGCCCTCCACATACGTGATCGAGGTGCCGGCGTCCGCTGCCTTACGCAGTCCATCCACGGGGCTGACGATATATGGAGCCTTCACCCCGGAGCTGCCTGAGCCTTCTGCTTTGGGCTTCACGCCGCCTGCCTCACCGATCACCGCAATCGACACATTTTTTGCCAGAGGTAGCAAGCCGCCCTCGTTTTTCAGCAGGACGGATCCCTCCTCCGATGCCCATCGCGAAAACGAGGCATGCTCCGGCGTCGTCACGTCCGCGGACCAGTTGCCGGTATTCGCCTTGTCAAAGAGGCCCTGCCTGAACATCGGCGTTAGAATCTGTTCCACCCGTTCGTCGATCACGCTCTGGCTCACGCGTCCGGACTGGACCGCCGCCTTCAGATCCGCGCCAAAATACTTATCCCCGGGCATCTCCTGATCCAGGCCAGCCTCCGCTGCATCCACCGTGGAGTGCGTCGCCCCCCAGTCGCTCATCACAAAGCCGTCGAAGTGCAGCTCCTTCCGCAGCATCTGGGTGAGCAGGTCCGCGTTTGCGCAGGAGTAGACTTCGTTCGTCTTCACGTATGCGCACATCACCGTGCCCACGTGCGCTTCTTTTACGGCCGCGGCAAAAGGCGTCAGGTAGATTTCGTGCAGCGTACGCTCGTCCACAATGGAGTCTTCCTTGAACCGGTTGCTCTCCTGATTCATGGTCACGTACATGTTGGCGTTGGCGATTGGCCCCTGGCTTTGAATGCCCCTGATCTCGAACTGCGCCATCTGCCCGTTGAAATACGGATCTTCGCCATAGCTCTCAAAGGTCCGACCCCACTCGGGCACACGCACCACATCGATCGAAGGCGAGAGCGCGACATCGGTTCCCTTCTTCCATTCCTCCTCCCCCAGCACACGGCCATACGCGTTCAGCAGGCCAGGATCCCAGCTGGAGGCGGCGGCAATCGGTGCCGGCAGCAGCGTCACCTGCGTCGCCCCGTTGCCAACGCCCGCACGTCCATCGGCCTCCGTCAGAGCCGGAATGCCCAGCCGAGTGTTCGGAGGAACGTAGCCAACGTAGCCCTGGATCGGAATCGGCTGCACTCCATGCATCATCGTGATCTTCTCGTCGAGCGTCATCGCTTGCACCAACAGATGCGCGCGCTGTTCTGCTGTCGCGGACTTGTTCATCCAGGGCCGCGCGCCCGACTGGGCCGCAGCCATTTCCGTGAGAATCACGCCAGCAGCCATCAGCCAGTAAGCGGCGGTGCGTCGACAATGCAGCATTCCACCCTCCACAATCGTTCTTCGCCGGCGTTCGGAATTTCCTGGGCCGGCACAGGACCGCGGTAACACCGATCCGGCGTATTCGATTTGGTGATTTCAGCTCCCGGTCAGAGCGAACTATTGAGCCGCAGAGATTCTATTTTGACTTTCATTATTCTTCAATTCGTAAGTTAATGTGTGCGAAAACATGTACAATAGAACATCATATTGGCCGATTGAGAAAACCCTGGGGAAGCGTTGCTATGTTGGTTCTTGCCGTCGATCTTGGCGGTAGTCACGCCGGTTGCGCCATCGTGCAGGATCGGAACCTCATTCGCTCGCGCACGATTGTCACCAGCGGCAATGACGGCACAGCAACGGCACTCGCCTCCGTTTCCGCCGCGCTGCGCCACCTCGCCGAACAGGAAGCCCTTCCGCTCACGTCCTTTGCCGGCATCGCATTCGGGTTCTGCGGCCTCGTTGATCGCCAGCAGGGCCGTGTCACCTCCACGAGCGGCAAGTATCAGGATGCCCCCCAGCTGGACCTGCCGGCTTGGGCGCGAAAGGAATTCGGCCTGCCCCTCGTTCTCGAAAATGATGCCCGCATGGCTCTCCTGGGTGAACGCTACGCCGGCGCCGCTGAAGGATTCGACGACATCGTCATGGTGACCCTGGGCACCGGTATCGGTGGCGCGGCGATGATGGGCGGCCGCCTGCTGACGGGCAAACATTTTCAGGCCGGATGCCTTGGGGGACATCTGCCCCTCAGCCTCGACGGCACGCCCTGCTCGTGCGGCGGAATCGGCTGCGCGGAATCGGAGGCGGCGGCCTGGGCGATGCCGCGCGTCTGCCGGTCGTGGCCCGGATTTGCTACCAGCCTGCTGGCTCGTGAGGAGATCACCTTCGCAGCGCTCTTCTGCTGCGCGGATGCGGGGGACGCCGTAGCTCAGCAGGTACTCGATCGATGCCTCCGGGTTTGGGGTGCGAATGCGGTGGCGATGATTCATGCCTACGACCCCGAATTGCTCGTCTATGGAGGCGGCGTCATGCGTAGCGGCGGCGACCGAATTGTGTACTCAGTCCGGGATCATGTGAATCGCTATGCGTGGACGCCGTGGGGCAAGGTTCAGGTGCGCGCCGCCGCATTGGGCAACACTGCGGCTTTGCTGGGGGCCATTCCCCTGATCGCAGAATCGAGACAGGGTGTGGCCGGTGTATGATAAGCATCCGTTCGTCCCGGTTTCGTCCTCGCGCCAGGAATGCAGCGAAGGTTGGGCAGCGATCGCCGAGCGGTTGCGCGCGGCCGCAGTCCAGCGCAACGCCGAAGTCATCTGCGTTGAGTGCTACCCAGGGGTCCTCGTCCGCGACGTAGCTGATGCCCTGCGGGCAGTGTTTCAGCCCTGTCGCATCATCGCTACTGAGGAACTGCTCCACCCGCCGGTCGAGATTGACCGGCGGGTGGCTCCCTTGCTAACCGATGACCCCGTCTTCGGCTTGCTGAGTGATTTCGCCATCAGAGATTTCTTCGATGAGGAACAACTCCGCGCCGCCCAGCAGAGCGTCAAGGAACATCCTGAAGGGCTGACCCTGGTGATCGGCACCGGCGCAACGCTGGTGGCTCGGCAGCCTGACCTCCTCGTGTACGCGGATCTTGCTCGCTGGGAGATTCAGCTGCGGCAGAGACGCGGCGAGATCGGCAACCTCGGAGCGGATAACCGCGGCGATCGCGCGTCTGAGAAATACAAACGAGCGTACTTTGTGGATTGGCGTGCCGCGGATCGGCTCAAAGCCCGTCTGCTGCCCAGAATCGATTTCCTGCTCGATACAAACGACCCACTGCTCCCTAAGATGATCGCCGGCTGGTCCATGCGCAATGGTTTCCGCATCGCCACCCAGCGTCCCTTTCGCGTGGTACCGTTTTTCGATCCTGGCCCCTGGGGCGGCCACTGGATGGAACGGGTCTGCGGTCTGCCCGAGGACCAGCCCAACCACGCCTGGTGCTTCGACTGCGTTCCTGAAGAGAACAGCCTGCTGCTCGGTTTCGGCACCGCACGCGTTGAGATTCCCTCGCTGAATCTGGTCCTCGCGCACCCCGGCGAACTGCTCGGCGAGGATATCCACCGCCGCTTTGGCGCGGAGTTTCCCATTCGCTTCGATTTTCTCGACACCATGGATGGCGGCAACCTCTCGCTGCAGGTGCATCCCTTCACCCAGTATGTCTGCGACCATTTTGGTCTCGCCTACACCCAGGATGAGAGCTACTACCTGCTCGATGCAGGGGACGATGCATGCGTGTATCTCGGTCTCAAAGAGAAGATCGATCCGCAGGCGATGCTCTGCGATCTCGCTGCTGCACAGAACGGAGGTCCTGCTTTCAATGCCGAGCGCTACGTCAATCGCTGGCCCGCGCGCAAGCATGATCACTTTCTGATCCCCGCCGGCACCGTGCACTGCTCGGGCCGGAACAGTATGGTGCTCGAAATCAGCGCCACACCCTACATCTTCACCTTCAAGCTGTGGGACTGGGGGCGCCTCGGCCTCGATGGACGCCCCCGCCCCATCCACCTCCAGCGGGGAGCGGAAAACATCCAGTGGGACCGCACCACAGCGTGGGTCGAGCGGTCCCTTATCAATCGCCTTGAACCGCTCGCGTCAGGCCGGGGCTGGACCGAGGAGCGCACCGGCCTGCACGAACTCGAGTTCATTGAAACCCGGCGCCACTGGTTTACAGGCCCCGTGGCCCACGATACCTGCGGGACCGTCAACGTTCTGAATCTCGTCGAAGGCGCAGAGGCGATCGTCGAAAGCCCAGCCGGTGCCTTCGATCCCTTCATCGTGCACTATGTTGAAACCTTCATCGTTCCTGCCCAGGTCGGCGCTTTTACCATTCGCCCCCACGGACCGGCTGATGGACAGAAGTGCGCGACGATGAAAGCGTTTGTTCGCCCCCAGTCCCAGCGTCTCATCTGAGACCGCAGCCCACCCTCGTCTTACGGCTCAAACCCCCGCCACAGCGCTGCAAACCGCCCCGGATCGGACACCCACTGTACGGACTCGGGGTTGCGCTCGAACTGCTCATAAATCGGCACCGAAGCCGAGAGGTCCAGTTCCGGGTAAGGCCGCGCCGCCCGCTGGCGGAGAGACGAGGATAGATACCGCAGATTCGCCTCCCAGTGAACACCCTTCTCCGCCGTCAGCACCGGAAACCAGGCGAGCCCACCATGGGCGCGCACGCCGTCATAGACGAATCCATATTGCCGATCGCACCAGGCCCCGAAAACCATGGGTGCACCGGGATCCCCATTCATCACCCAGTGCGCCCAGCCCGGAGGAACCACCACTTGCTCGCCCGGCCCAGCCGCGACGGCGACGCATCGGCCCGGATCGTCGGTTACTCTCTCCTGCGCATAGATCACCGCACGGCCTTCCCATATCTCGAAAATCTCAGGAGTGGACCAGCCGCAGTGCGATGCAACGGCGTGCACATGACCCTGGCTCCGTACGGGTTCGTTGCCCAGCCGTCCCGCTGCATAGGCCACCACGCCAAATAAGAGCATGCGCCGCTCCAACTCGGGCCGATCCTCCTGCCAGCCGACATCCATCGCAATGCTGTAGACAGGATCGGGCCCATCGCAGCCGGGATCCCGCAAACTGGCGCGGATCGAATCCAGCCGCCGGTATTCCGGAACCGGGCCAAAGACATCGTCGCCATAGCGGAAGCTCAGATCGCCGACACGTAGATCGATTGGCAGGCCGGGGTCGAAGGTCATCGGACCTTACCGTTCCACCGAATCGCCCAGATCGGCTACCGTCACAAGCGCCGGAGCGCCGTTCCGCAGCAGCACACGGGCGCCGAATCCTTCTGCCGCAATCGTGTCGTAGTCGTGCCCCGCATCGCTGGGCCAGCACGCCCAGAAGCAGAGCGGCGTCATGCCTGTGTTGACCGCGCGATGCCCCGTCGCACCGGGAATATAGTGGAGCGATCCCGGCGTCATCACCTCTGCGCGTGTCCTGCCCTGCTCGTCCATCAGAATGAGCATGCCTTCGCCCTGCACGGTGGTGTAATATTCGGCGCGATTCCGAATCGCATGGAAATGTCCCTTGGTCATGAAGTATTCGTCGCCGACGCGCCCTGGCTCGACGGTGGTCGATCCCCAGAACAATCCGCCTTCGACGCCCGCCGCAATCGGCTCCAGCCATTGCACACGATAGACCACCGTTTCGGGATCCATCGAGGCAAACGCGGCCCGGCTTCTGAAATACGCCTGCAGCTGCCCGAGCTTGGTGACAGAGTTGCGAACGCTGGTACCCTCGAGCCGCGCCGCTGGCCAATCGACACGGGAAGCCCGCTCGGAAACAAGCCGCCCAAATGTGGACATAACAAAGCCAGAATATCCTAATCGAAACCAAGAATCCAGAAAAACAATCTAAATAACTATCGAATGGCGTAAACTCACACTTATTTATTTACGAATCAATCACTCTTTAGCAATGTCGCCTGCTCATGAGATTCGCCTTGTCTGATCCCGCGTCCTCCCTGATCCCTGCCGGGTGCCCATGCCACCATCGGTGAGGACAAGCGCGGCCTCGCTTTCGCGGCCGATCGCTGCCGTGCCCTTCTACGCTGGTATCGTCGCCGCCGTTGCCGCCATCTCCGGCTTTCTTTTCGGATTCGACACCGCGGTCATCAACGGCGCCCTGATCTTTCTCCGCAGCCAGTTTGCACTCACCAATCTTCTGACCGAAATAGCCGCGAGCTCCCTGCTCTTCGGCTGCCTGGCCGGGGCCGCTGTCGCAGGTATCGCCAGTGATCGGCTGGGTCGCCGCAAGAGCCTCATGGGCTCGGCGCTCCTTTTCGCCGCCTCGGCAGTGACCAGTGCTTTGGCGGGAAACATCACCCAGTTTTGTCTCTCCCGGGTCGCCGGCGGCGTGGCCATTGGGCTTGCCTCCGTGCTCACCCCCATGTACATCGCGGAGATCGCCCCCCGCCGCCGCCGCGGAATCCTGGTTTCGCTCAACCAGCTGGCCATTGTTGTTGGCATCCTGGCCGCTTACTGGACCAACTGGCAGCTCGCCCGCATCGGCCCGGAGAGCTGGCGCTGGATGTTTGCCGTAGCCGCCCTCCCCTCGGCGGCTTTTTTCATCGGCTTGTTCTTCATCCCCGAAAGCCCGCGATGGCTGGTCGCGCGGGGCCGCCGCGACGAGGGCCTCCGGGTGTTGGCACGGATCGGCGGCGCAGCCGAGGCCCACACCGAGCTGGTCGAGATCGAGTCAGCTCTGGTGGAGACATCCAGCGATCCCGGCGAGCTGCTCGCCCCCGGCATTCGGATGCGCCTCTTCGTCGCCGTCGGCCTGGCCGTCCTGCAACAGATCTCCGGCATCAATACGGTCCTCTATTACGGCTCCGTGCTGTTCACCGAGCATTTCCGCGGCCAGACCGCCCGCGCGGCCATCGGCGCCAATCTCGCTGTAGGGATCGTCAATCTTGTCTGCACGTGCATCGCTATGGTCTTTATCGACCGCTGGGGACGTCGCGGTCTTCTCCTCGCAGCTTCCGGGGGCATGACCGCTTCGCTGCTCGTGCTTTCGCTTGGGTTACATATGACCGCGATGGCGCCCGCGGTCATCTTTGGAAGCGTGCTGCTCTACGTCGCCTTTTTCGCTGTCGGCCTCGGGCCCGGAGTCTGGGTCTATATCACGGAGATTTTTCCCACCCGCGTGCGGGGCCGTGCAACTTCTCTGGCCACAACGGCCCTCTGGACCGCTTGCCTCGTCGTGACCCTCACCTTTCTCTCCATCGCCCAGACACTCGGCCTCTCCGGAGCATTCCTGCTCTATGGGGTCCTGTCTCTGATAACGTTTGTCTTTGTATGGAAGTGGGTACCCGAAAGCCGCGGCCGGTCCCTGGAGGAGATCCAGCACATGTGGAGACCCGCACGGTGAAGCCGAGAACGCAGTCCAGCGGGATTCTGTTCGCCGCGGACAAAAGCTCGTCCCTGTCCACCAAACAGCGCTCCCGTCTCGAAGCCATTCTGGGCAAGCTACAGCAGTCCGGCGGAGTCAATGTGGACACTCTCAGCGCCGAGCTGGGCGTCTCGCCCGTGACCATTCGCCGCGATCTCGACCAGCTCGAGCGCGATGGATTGCTGCAGCGCACCCACGGTGGTGCTGTTTCTCTCGAGCCCCTCTTCTATGAACCCTTTCGCAATGACCGCTCCTTTCAGACCCAGCTGGAAAAGATGGCCGACGAGAAGCACCGCATCGGGCGCGCCGCAGCCGCCCTCATCGAGCACAGTGAAACCATCGCGCTCACACCCGGCACCACGACCATGAGCGTCGTCCGCGGCCTGCCCCTCAACCAGAACGTCACCGTAGTGACGAACACCGTCAACATCGCCATGGAGCTTTCCCGGCGCAAGGACCTCGACATCTTCGTCACCGGTGGTCATCTTCGCGGCGACTGGTTTTCCCTGGTCGGTCCGACCGCTGTGCAGAGTCTTCAGCCCATGCTCATCCACACCCTGTTCATCGGCGCGGACGGCATCGACGCGGCATGGGGAGCGACCTGCTTAAACGCGGATGAAGCCGATCTCAACTCGGCCATGGTTCGCTCCGCCCGCCGCCGCATCGCCGTCGTGGATCACAGCAAGTTCGGCATAGTTGCCGGCTGGCGCATCTGTCAGACCTCCGACCTGCAC
>Ga0335075_10012725_pt1 | contig 12705 bp, 15 predicted proteins | sample Lox_Sample_24_FD_206723 | JGI IMG/M metagenome (GOLD analysis project Ga0335075, IMG submission 206723) | Soil microbial communities from Loxahatchee National Wildlife Refuge, Florida, United States - Lox_Sample_2.4 | ecosystem: Environmental > Terrestrial > Soil > Wetlands | place: USA... | reverse complement strand
TCAGACTCTGAGATCGGCGATCGGATTTTGCAGCTTCTCAGCGAGTGCAGGGGCCTCGTCGGGCGCCACCGGCGGGTCCGTCAGGTCTACGCGCACCTGCGGTGCCGGCTGCGCGACTGCCGCGTGGGTGGTCGCTACGCTGAGCAGCGCGACCAGCCCCATTACTGCTGCCAGTCCCCGCGACATTTGCCTCTCGTCTATCGGTCCTGGGTCGGAGTTACAAACTCAGGTTCGGTGTGCGTCTTCCGCCGGTTAGGATTCCCAGCAACCCGAACGGGTCGCCAAGAACCCACAACGCTTTGTTGGCAACACTCGCTAATCGTTTGTGAAATGCCAACAACTCGACGAACGTCCGCTCGTCGCCGTTGAACGCCCCAAGTGACCGTTCCGGATTCGGCCGATCCCGGCTTCGAACCGAATGTCCGGCGCCAGTTTGTCCCGACGCGAAGGCGGACCGGCAGAAAGCCACTGAAGCCCGCGCCTTTAGCACGCCGCGCTAGGTCGAGGACGCCGCTGGCCGGCGCGCAAGCAGCAAACCCTCCCCAACGGCCGATCCGGCCAAGCGGAGGACAAAATGGGACATTCGGCGTTCGACCCAGCAACCCGAGAGCGGCGGCCTTGGTGTCATGTTGCCGAAAACTACCGGAAAAGTCCTCGTTCACAGAGTTGCTGCCATTTAGTGCCGGAACTTTTCGGCCAAAGATTCCGGAGATTGCGGCAATGTCCGGAATCTGGGATTCGAACAGTCGACAGTTCGGCGTGATCCGAGAACGCGAGGGCTTCGAGGCAGTGCAGCAGGCTCGCCTAGCTGGCGGTGCAGTGGCACGACCAACTTGCCGATCCAATTTTTCGGCCGGCTCGACCTGCTCGCGATGGCAGGCCTCCACCCAGGCCGGGTCGCTCTCGGCGGGGTCGTCCAACATCGGCGCGAACCTTGCAGCAACGTGCGCAGCCAAAATCCCATTTTTATGGCAACACAGGCAAGCAGATTCCGGCTTTAACGAGACGGTCTGCAATTATCGGCACATGTAACCCATTGTTCCGTTTGAATCTCGGTCGGATCATTAACGGCAACACGACACACTGCTTGCAGCTTATTGTCGGCCACGATCAGCGGCGCATAGGCGTCGCGCACGCACAAAACTTGTCACTACCAGGAATGCGCCATACGCTGCTTCTCGTCACCAGCGGAGATAGCCACAACAGTGATGCGACAGTGGGGCCGTTATCGGCGGCGACAGTGATCTGCCGCAGCCGGACCAGTCGCATCGACACGGTGTTGGTCGCGCCCGTTGATCACCACCGCTACGCCAGCTTGCGCGAGCCCTCGGACGATCGCCAGGCCAATGCCGCCGGTCGAACCGGTGACGATCGCCGTCTTTCCGTTGAGCTCGATCTTCATGTCACCTCCGCGGACGGCATAGGCGCACCCGAGCCACCGTGATTGGCAACTGCTTGCCCGTCGAGCCACGCGGCGATGTTGGCGGCGGCGTCGCGGTAGAAGGTGCGATAGAGGTCTTCCGTGACATAGCCGATGTGCGGCGTGGCCAGCACGTTGTCTAGCGTCCGAAACGGATTGTCCGCGGGCAAGGGCTCAACATCGAACACATCGAGCGCGGCGCCGGCGATCCTGCGCGCCTGCAGCGCCTCTATCAGCGCCGCCTGATCGACAATCGGGCCGCGCGACGTATAATCAGCTGTGCGGTCGGCTTCATCAGAGCGAGCTCGGCGGCCCCGATAAGGCCGGTGGTCCGCTGGCTTAGAATGAGATGGATGGTCACGATGTCGGCCAGGCGAAACAGCGCATACTTGTCGACGAGCGTCGCGCCAGCGGCACTGGCGATCTCTGCTGTCAGGTTCTGCCTCCAGCCGATCACCGTCATGCCGAATACGAGGCCGATCCGGGCAACCTCCTTGCCGATATTGCCCAACCCCACCGGTCGTCGGCGTGGATTCATAGCCGGTCGGCGTCACGACGATCGAGGCATTTCGCGGCCCGGTGGACGCGATCAGCTCGAGCCGCGGTAGCCGCTGCAGGATCTCTCGCGACAGCGGAGTTCGTTCACGCATCACGCAGACGACATCGAAAGGACGCAGGCGCTCGACGACCGCTGCGGGATTAGCCATGCGATCGTTGAATACCGTTATCTCCGCGCGCCGCTCGACGGCCGACCAATCGGCCAGCCGCAAGGCGACGTCCTAAAAGTCGTCCAGGAGGGCAACTTTCATCGGGCTTCCTCCAATCAGCTCGGTCTTACACATCGGGCGATCGCGGTGGTTGTCATCCAAAGCATCGGTGCGGCGCTCGCCTTCATCGGCCTGGACGGCCTGACCTCGCCCTCGGCGCGCTGACCTTGAGAAAGTCTCACAGTCTACCGTACTAACTCTTCGATTGCTTTGATTTCACCAGGTCGGCCGATGACGCTCCTTCGAGAGATAGTCCGTAACCGACCTCCCGCACGATGCGATCCTTCAACGGTTGAATGAAGTGAATACGCGTATTCCGGCGCGTCACTTCCGGAGCCTGCAGGTATAAATCAGCCAGTTCCCGAGCGCGTGCCACTGCCTTGCCGTTCGGTACTACCTCTGCCACGACTCCCCATTCATATGCGGTACGCGCCGGCAGCGGCTGTGGATTGAGCAGGAATGCCTCGGCTCGACCTGCTCCAGCCCGATAACTCCATGTTGTAAAGATCCCGTCACCCGGCGTAACTCCCACGGCAAAGTGGCCGACGTCCTGGAATGTCGCACCTTCGGCCGCCACGATGACATTAGCGAGGAGCGCGTAGTCCGAGTGGATATGCGCGCGTCCCTCGACGGCCGCGATCACCGGAACGCGGATGTTCGCAAGGTTCTCCAAAGTCTGGGTGCCTTCGTCGTGAATTCTGCTCCAGACGCCCGGATCGGCGACATCTCCGAACGATGGCCATTCGACGTCCCCAATGAAATTCCCGCCCATGCCCGTAACGATGACAATCTTGTTCGCTCGGTCCTGTCCGATTCTGTGAAAGGCATCGACAAATTCCGTGTGTGCTTGCGCGTTCATGATGAACGGTCCGCCATCGCTGTGGAACTCGGCAACCAGCACACCTTTATCATCACGTGACAGCTTCAAATTACGATACGCGGCAAAGTAGTCAGCTTGAAGCGTTTGCATGGAGTTCTCCTTCATCCTTCAGTTAGAGACCGGTAAAGAACTGGGCCAGAGCCCCTGCCACTGCGCGTCGGTCGTTTTCCATCGGGATATGGCCGGCGGATCGGATACGCACAAGCCTTGTCGCCGGGATCTCGGCCGCGAAGCGCTCGGCATAATCGACCGTCTGAAAGGGATCGTCCTCGCCCCAGACCAGCAGCTTGGGCGTCGTCGACTCCCGCATCTTGGGCAGCAACTCGAGTGTGTAACGATAATCGGCCGCGCCGGCGAGCGCCAACCAGGATCGCGAGACCCGGGGATCGGTCCAGGGTTCGAGATATTCTGCGATCTCGGCTTCACTCGCCGGGCGTGCGAGCGCTTTCATCACGGATTGTCGGCGCGCGGCCAGAACATCCTCAGTTGACGTCGCGGCCGCCACGGCCGGATCGCGGAAGCGGGCGACCCCAGGTACTGGCCAGGAATCGTAGGTGACTGCATTCACCAGGGCCAGGCGCGGAACGTCCACTGCTCGGCTGATCAGGAGATGCTGGGCGACGCCACCGCCAATATCATGCCCCGCGACCATCACAGGCCCCTTGTTGCCCATCGCGTCGAGGAATCGCACCACCCAGGCCGCCAACTGGGGCACCGACGCCTGAGCGACCGCCAGCTCGCCTCCCGACCGCCCAAACCCGGGAAAATCAACGGCGACCGGATGCAGGCCAGAGGCGGCGATATCATCGAGCACGGGCTGCCAGACGCGGCTCCAATAGGTGCCGTGAAGCAGGAGTACCAACGGACCGCCCTCGCCCGCCGTCAGGTAGCTAATCGGGATGCCGCCCACATCGATTGTTGCGCGTGCTGTCATCGTACCAACCTCTGGACATAGTCTTTTCCAAAACCGACCGACTCGTAATGGCGGCTCACCAGCTCGAGTTTGGTGAAGACGTCCTCATAGCCCAGCGCGACCCCATAAGGATCGATGTAGGTATAGCCACCGGTGACGTGGAACAGGGTGGCCATCTCCTTAACATCGTCCGGAACGACGAGCGTATGCGTCTCACCAGCCGGCTCGAATGCGTAGTCACCCGTTGATGCCACCCAGTCGTGCTCCAGATAGCGCCAGGTCCCACGCAGGGTGAACGCGTGGACCGGTCCGTGATGGCGATGGCGCGACAATACGCCTGAGGCGCGCACGCGCAGGATATTGATGTAGTAGCCCTGGCTGACATTCAGCAGCAGCGGCTTGAACGACACTGTCGGCGCTTGCGGCACCCATTCCCGCTCGTCGCCGTCGAGCATCAGGCCACCTGCGAGCAATGCATCGGGAACCATGCCGATAGGCTGCGGAAGCTGGTAGGCAATCTTACTCAAGTCGGTCGGATGGGTCAGCGATGCCTTCGGCGCATCTTCACTAGAACGCTCTAAACTCATCGTGTGTTCTCCTCGTATTGCTCCATCTAACGGATCCCAGTTGTCAGGAGCAGTTGCGGTTTTCCGTTCACTTTTACTGTCCCCTCTCTACAAGCTCGACGATGCCGTCCGTGCGCCCTCTGGCCGACGGGTTCAACGAAACGCAGGGATGACCTTCGAGGCGAACAGCTCCAGGTGGGTTTGCGCCCACCGCGGCGGCAATCCGGGCGGCAGCGTCCACGAGTAGAAGTGGGTGATCGGGACGGCGGCGACGAAGTCGCGGATCATGCTAATCGCGGTCTCAGGATCGACGACCTGCAGCAGTCCGCTTTGCTTCAACGCGTCGCGATCATTCAGGTGCGGGGCAAGGGGCTGAAGGCCGCCTGCTTGCAACCATACAGAGTAATCGTTGATCTGGTAGATGAGGTGATCGGCGGCCTCTGCGAAAGTTCTCTCGGGATCATTGGATACTATCAGACACCAAAAGCCGCTCGCGAAGCGAATGTCGTCTACGGGCCGGTTCTCCTTCTTCAGCTCGGCGACATACCGATCGTAGACCTCTCGGTTCGCCCCCGGCACGGTGAAGCCGTCGCCAAAACGCACGGCACGGCGCAGCGCCGGCGCGGTGAAGCCTCCCAGCCAAATTGGCGGGTGGGGTTTCTGGATAGGCTCCGGCGTTACCCTCACGTCTTGAAAATCAAAAAAACCGCTCTTGAAGGTGACGGTCTCTCCCGCTAGAGCGCGGCGAAGGATCTCGAGCGACTGGTCGGTGCGCGCGCCGCGCTCCTTGGAAGACACACCGAAACCCCCAAACTCTTCCCGTTTGAAGCCGATGCCAACCCCGAGCTCGAACCGGCCGCCGGAGATTACGTCAACGGTCGCGATATCCTCCGCGAGCCGTATCGGATTGTGAAAAGGCATGAGGAGCACGCCGGATGCGATGCGAATCCGATTGGTGCGCGCGGCGATCGCGGCGGCTGCCGGTAATATCGAAGGGAGATAGCCGTCTTCGATGAAATGGTGCTCCGACAACCAAACGTCGTCGAACCCGTTGTTCTCGCCCCAGGCGATTTGATCGAGGATTTCGCGGTAGAGCCGGTCGGCGGGCTGACGCCACTGTACCGGATTGCGAAAGTCATACCAAAGACCAAAGCGTATCTTTCGGTTGCTCATGTTCTGCTTTCCTGACTGAGGGGTGACGTCTCAACGGGCGCCGCCCAGAATGATTGCCGCTAAGCCACTGCCGAGCATGACGTCGGGCTGTTCAGGTTCGGCCATCAGCTTGCTCCGAGGGCTGTTGCGTAACCGGGCCGTCAGGCGCTAGGGCAAGGCCCTCTGGCGCTTAAGGCTATCGATCGCGGCGATGAGCGATCTCGCTGAGTCCATTCGCTCGGTGAAGCCAAACCGATAAATCTTGTTGACGTCGGAGATCACATCTGTCTCGGTATGAAAGATAAAGTCCCCGAACGACCAGCCGACGAGTTTCCCGAGATCGGGTTGCACGAGGCCATGTCTTTGAGCGAGCTGCTTCCATATCGGGCCTTTGTCCGCCATGTGTCGTGCAAGGTTCAAAGGTACGGGCGGTCCAACCTCAAGGCCGAGATGCCCGGCAACGTCCTCCCACATGCGTTCCCAGCGGAAGACATCGCCATTGGTCACATTGAAGGCTTCCCCCGGGGCTTTCGTGTCCGTCGCAGCCCATGCGCTCGCCCGGGCCAGCAGACCGGCGTCAGTAAACTGGACAAGCTGCCAGTAGGCTTTGTCGGTCCCGGGAAACCGCATCGGAACGCCCAGCTCCCGTGACAGCTCGGCGAAGACGCCGACAACTAGCGCGATGTTCATCGGATTGCCGAAGATGTCGCCCACGACGACGTCGGGACGCAAGGCGACATAATCCCAGGCGCTGTCGGCGGCGCGGCGCCTGAGCTGCGCTTGCTGGGAGAGGTAAATATTCGGCGGCATATGCGGCGGGTCGCTCTCACGCGCGGGCGTCCGCACCTTGGCCCCGAGATGAATGCCGTAGATCTTGAAGCCTTCGTAGCTCACGACGCGCTGCAGTGGTGATCCCGCAGCTCCGAGCGCGTCCAACAGGTTGCCCAGCATTCGGCCATTGCGTTCGGCCTCGACGGCCAAATCGGCATCTTGGCTGAGGGCGGCATAGAAGAGATGCGTGGTGTCGGCGGCACCCTGGAGCGCCGATACCGTCGCCTCTCGGTCGGTGAGGTCGGTCGTGATGGTTGCGACGCCCGCGATCGGCCGCCGCGCCAGGGCACGCACGGTCCAGCCCTGTCTCGTCAGTTCCGCGGCGACGGCGTTGCCGACAATGCCGCTGCCGCCGGCGACCAGTGCCACCTGGCTTCTGTTGTCGGTGCTCATTCCAAGTAACCTCCGTTCACGATTGGGCACGGCCCGGCGCTATCAGAAGGTTTCAACACGGCGTGAACTCCAGAATGTAGAGCCCGCCGTTGTAGTCATTCGTGTGTACTAGACCGTTCGCGTCCACGAAGACGTCGCAGGATTGGATGACCTGCGGGCGGCCCGGGCGACGGTCCATCATTCGGTTCGGTTGGGGTGCCACGAAGGCGGCGACTTCAGAGGGTCGATAGGCGTCTCCGATGTCGAACACACGCAACCCGGCGTTTTGGTTGGTGGCAAAGATCAGTTCGGAGCTGACGAAGCTGCCGGGCCGGTTCTCATGAAGATTGTGCGGCCCGAAATGCTCGCCCTTCTTTGCGTAGTCGCTCTCGCTTGGCGTCGGGAAAGTCGAGACACTGACCGGGTTCGTTGGCGCACGCACGTCCACGACCCAGACCAGTTTCAGACCGTCCTCCTGATTGTCCAGGACGGCCTCGTCCAACACGACAAGAAGGTCGCGATCCGGCAGAGGAAGGCAATTGTGGGTGCCACCGCCGAAGGGAGGCGACCAGTTGCGATGCGCGACCAGCTTGGGATCATGACGATCGGCGACATCGATAATGACCAGGCCCGCATCACGCCGGGCTGCGTACGCGGTGCCGTCATGAACAATCGCATGGGGGAGGCCGTTGCGACGCGACGAATCCCAGTTCGGGCTCTCGGCGGCGGCGAGGTTCATGCCGGAAAGCCAGAATCGTCCAGCTTCGCGAGGCTGAGCCGGATCTGCCATGTCGACGATCAGCAAGATGTAATCGGTGAAGCCGTCGAGGAGCGCCGAAACATAAGCCCAGCGGCCGCCGACGTACCAAATCCGGTGGACCCCACCACCCTCGACAGCGAAGAAGCCGATTTGGCGTGGCGCGCCCGGCTTCGAGATGTCATAGACTGTCATGCCGGCCGTCCAGTCCCGCCCGCGCGCTGTGGCCTTGTCGGCTGTGCCAGCCTTCTTGCCAAGCGCACCCTTCACGTTCGTCTTGAAACTCGCTCGCCGCAAACATGTCCTTGGCGTTGATCACGAGTAGAAGATCGCCATGCGTCTGGAGATGGATGTTCCACGTGTTCGCCGGAGCCTCGAAGTAGCCGACCGGCGTGGGCGATAGCGGATTGCGGACGTCGATAACGCTGAAGCCTTCGGAGAATATGTGGCCGACATAGGCGAAGCCATCACTGACCATGAGCTGCACGCCGTCGGGCCGGCCACCCTGGTCGGAATAGCCAATGAGCCGCATGTTGCGAATGAGGTCCGGTTTGGGCAGGTCCTGGCTGGTCATGGTCTAATCCTCGGGCAAATGCGTCGGAGCGGACGTGCAGGCAGCGCCACTTCACATCTGGAGAAACTCACCGCTCGCGACATGGCGCAGGATGCCGGCGATGCTGTGCAGTTCCGCCGCTTCCTCGCGTTCGCGCGCAGTCCGTGGCGGCGCGCCGGAGATCCAGGCGCCAAGTTGGCGGCCGCGGTAGAAGGATCGTTCGCCGATGCCGTACCGTTCAGACTGATAGCGCCGGAGGGCTGGCGGCAGATCGCCGTCACCTGCACCGAGTGCTCGTGCAAGCGAGAGCGCATCGCCCGCGGCCTTGGTGGTGCCGTAGCCGACATGAGGTCGCGCAACCACGGCTGCGTCGCCGATCAGTGCCACCCGCCCGAAGGCGAATTGCGGCGAGAGCAGATCGTAGATTGGTGTGAAGAACGGACGCTCGATCTTCTCCAACACATGAAGCAATTGCGGCGCGATAATGGTCCTGGCCGCCGCACGCATGCTGGCGATCACTTCCTCGCGGATAAGTGCCGGAGGGATGCCCATTGAGTGGTGGCGACCCGTGGCATCCGTCAACATCGCGTCGAGATCGGCCTCATTCGTCCGTCGGTACCAGACCCAGTTGTAGCGCCGGTTGCCTCTGCGCAGATCATTGTTCAAGCCGGCAATCGGGTAGCCGAGGATCTCCGTTCTCTCCGGAAAATGAAAGGTAAAGCGCTCGAACACCACGTCTCGGATGTCTGGCCGCAAGGCCGATTCGTCGGCGAGACCCCTCCAGATCAGATAGCCGCTGTACTGCGGCGTTATCGTGGGCAGGAACTGTTGGCGTACGGTCGAACGGAACCCATCCGCGCCGATCAACAACTCTCCTTCGACTTTGCGCCCATTCTCAAAGATCGCCCGAACGCCGATAGCATCCTGCTCAACGGCCGCGAGCGAGTGATCGAGGTGGTAATCGCCATCGGGCAAAATCCCGCGCACGAGCTGGTAGAGCCGGCCCCAGGACGTCACCGTCTGTGGAAAGGCCTGCCGACCTATGACGTTTCCTGCTTCGTCGAACGCGAGGCGCTCGGCGACCTCGACACCGATCGCATTTGTCCCGGCTCCGCTCTCTTCAAGTGCCTCGAAGAGTTCCGAATGACAGACGATTCCGGCACCTCGCCCCACCAGTTCCACCGGCGAGCGCTCGAAGACATTGACCTGCCAACCTCGGCGGCGCAGCAGGGCGGCGGCGAGAAGTCCCGAGGTCGAGCCCCCGACGATGATTGCCCGTTTGGCTGTGTCTCTAAGCGAGTCGACGACCATGAAGCTCTCCGTCCAAGGTGGGCAGCATGAGCTGGACCCGGTATGGTGCGGTTGGATTGAAGTCACTGGCGGCACCCGGCGACGGTCGCCGTTGCGGCACAGTCAGGCCAACCGGTGAGATGCTCCCTGGTCATATCAGGACCATTCCCCCGTCGACCATGACTGTTTGACCCGTGATGTAGTCAGAGTCGGATGACGCCAGGAATGTCGTCAGACCTGCTACGTCTTTGGGGAGCGAGTACCGTCCCAGTAGAATGCCGGCGCTGAAATCGTTGATCGCCTGGCCCGGTTCCTTTGTGATACCCTTGTCGACGAACTCGCGATTGAGCTGATCCCACAGTGCCGTGTGGACGACACCTGGCCCGAAGCAGTTCACCGTGATCTTGTGTTCGGCGAAGGCTCGGGCCGCGGCTTGCGTGAGACCAACGACGGCAAACTTGCTGGCACAGTAGTGAGCGAACGCCGGGTATCCCTGCTTGCCGCCAATCGAGGCGGTGTTGATGATCTTGCCCCCACCGCCCTGGGCGATCATCTGTTTCGCCGCCTCCTGCGTCCCCATCAGGACGCCGAGCGCGTTGACGTCCATCAATCGCTTCCAGCCATCTTCGGTGATTTCGAGGTAGGAGGCAGTCTCGATGATTCCGGCATTGTTGAACATGACGTCGAGGCGGCCGAAGGCGCTGACAGTGTCCGCAATCAGGGACCGTATACTTTGTCGGTCCGTCACGTCGACCTTGTGCGCGACCGCGGTGCCGCTGGTCTTGGCACGGACATCGGCAGCGACGCGATCGGCCGCTTCCGCGTTGATGTCTGCAATGACAACCCTGGCGCCGTGCCGTGCCAGGTCGAGCGCAATGCCGGCACCGATGCCGCTCCCAGCTCCCGTGACGATGATATTGCGGTCCTTCAGGCGGTCGGTCATGGGGTCCTCCCAGCGGCTTGTGTTTGGTCCAGTCCAACTCTCGAGGCGGTAGAACCCGAGCTAACTTTTTGGCGATATGCCGCCGAGCTGTCGCATGAGCGCGCAGCAGAATTTGGCGCTTTCTCGAATGGACACACCGCGTTATCTATCGGACGATCACTGACAGCGGGCGGCATTGAATCGATCCCGATCGGCCGGGGGTTGCTGGTGTCCTGCGAAGGCCGCTTCCGGTCGCGGCAGGGCGCCCCGAAATGGAGGCGGTGCGGCGATGTCAAAAGGTGCGCGGGCGTCCGCAGAGGCTGACGAAAAGCCGAAGCGTCAACGGTTGCCGCCGGGCGCGCGTCGGGATCGTATCCTGAGCGAAGCGATACAGTATTTCTCGGAAGTAGGCTTCGATGGCGGCACACGCGAACTCGCGGTGCGGCTCGGCGTAAAACAGCCGCTGCTCTATCGCTATTTCCCATCAAAGGAAGACCTCATCAAGGAGGTCTACGAGACCGTTTACGTTAGCCGATGGCGGCGCGACTGGCAGACACTCATTTCGGACCGTGCCCTGCCGCTCAGGACCCGTCTGATCGAGTTCTACAAGGCTTACGCCAAGGTTATGTTCGAGCCTGAGTGGATACGGATTTACTTCTTCTCCGGCCTCAAGGGGCTGGATATCAACAAGCGATACATCTCGTTCATGGAAGAGCATGTCCTGAAGCGGATCTGCGAGGAGGTCCGCTTCGCGTACGACATGCCGTCGGTCCATGAGGTACCGGTGAAGCCGCAAGAGCTTGCCGCCTTCTGGATTTTCCATGGCGGCGTGTTCTATTATGGCGTCCGACGTGAAGTGTACGGCGTACCTGTCCATGTCGATGTTGATGAGCTCGCTGAACTGAGCGTCGACAGCCTTCTGGCCGGATTTCCCCGGGTCGCGCGCAATATTATCATCGGCCCCGGATCCGCCGCGGTCGAGAAGACCGCGGAACCGGTTCGCAAAAAGAGACGAAATCCCGCAGCGCCGTTGCGAGAGCATCGTCCTGTTCGAACGACACGGTCCAAGACGCCTCGGTAGACGCCGGCAAGCGCTTTTCGGATCTCGACATGCGCTTGCCCTTGTCGATCCGACCGCAGTTTCGGAACGCGCTACTGTCTGGCCCGTCGAAGGCCAATGCGATGGGTTGCCCGCGATCCCGGGGCCGCTGTTGCGGTGTTTGCTCATCCCGCTCGCGTCTCCTGGAGATTGGGTTTCGCCTGTGCGGGGTGGAAGTGCGCACCTAGCATCTGCCAGATCTTGTCTGGGCGGAGAGGAAGCTGGTTGATCTCGATCCCAAACGGCTCCAGCGCATCGCAGACGGCGTTCACGAGTGCCCCCGGCACGGGCCCCGGGATGCCCTCGCCGATCCCTCGCGACCCGAGTGGCGTGTGCGGACACGGTGTGAACGAGTGCGTGACCTCGATATGCGGCACATCGGGTGCAGTCGCCAGCTTGTACGCCTCGAAAGTCGTTGTCAGTTGCTGACCGTTCTCGTCGTAGACGAACTCTTCGAACATGGTATTCGAGAGACCCTGCACAACGCCGCCCTGGACCTGGCCCTCGACCACCAGAGGGTTGATGACTGTCCCGGCATCCTCGCAGGTGACATAGCGGTTGATCTTGAATTCGCCGGTCTTGGGAAAGACCTCAACAAAGCATGCATGGGCCCCGAAGTAGAACATCGGCTTGGCCGCCTCGAAGTAGTCCGTCGCCTCAAGACCGGCCTGTTCGCCCGGCGGCAGTGCGATCGGCTTCATGATGATCCGGTCGGCAAGCTCGGCGAAGCCGACCTTGTTCTCGCGGTCGAGGGTGGGAAAGATGAATCCGCCTTCGAATTCGATTCCGGCCGGCAAAACGTTGAGCTTCCGGTCGTGAATGAAGATTCGTGCCATCTTCTCCCGCAGGCTGCGGCAAGCGTTGACGACAGCGCTAACGGTGTAGGATCCTCCTCTGGCCCCTAGCGAACCGGATCCAAATGGCGTGTTCGCCGTATCGCCGGTCTGCAGCACCACATCCTTCGTCGAGATGCCGAAGATCTCAGCGACGACTTGCGCAAACGTCGTTTCGTGGCTGGTGCCCTGCGGCGCATCTCCTTCGAGAACCTGGACCCGTCCGCGGGCGTCGATCCGTATGGTGGCTGACCCATATCCAGGCTGATTTTCGAGCTGTACGAAGACGTCGGACGCGATGCCGGAAATCTCAACGCCGGTGCCGAAGCCAAGCCCGACGTAGCGACCCT
>Ga0335075_10012724_pt1 | contig 12705 bp, 8 predicted proteins | sample Lox_Sample_24_FD_206723 | JGI IMG/M metagenome (GOLD analysis project Ga0335075, IMG submission 206723) | Soil microbial communities from Loxahatchee National Wildlife Refuge, Florida, United States - Lox_Sample_2.4 | ecosystem: Environmental > Terrestrial > Soil > Wetlands | place: USA: Florida... | reverse complement strand
CGTTGCCCTCAAGAGGGATGCGCCGACGGGCCTGACCCTGATCGTGGCCGATGTGGCGCCCGGCCCCGGGCCGACGCTCTATGTGCGGATCGGCGATGTGTTCCCATGGCTATGCGTGATCGGCACTTTGCTATTCGGCGTCATCGCCCTGCGTCCTTGGGCCAGGCCGGATTGGTTTTCTCGATGGCGCTGATAGAGAAAATCGAATTCGCTCCGCTTGCGCTCGGTACTAGGATCCAGGAACCGGGAAATCAGAGGCGCGATCATGGCAAGCGAGAAAGAGAGCGTGGCGGAGCAGGGCGGGTGTCCGTTTGCGGGCCGGAGCAAGGCCCGCACCAACCATGACTGGTGGCCGAGCCAGCTCGACGTCAAGATCCTGAATCAACACGCGCCGCGGTCCAATCCTCTGGGCGCGTCGTTCGACTACGCAAAGGAATTCAAGAGTCTCGATCTCCAGGCGGTGATCAAGGATCTGCACGCACTGATGACCGATTCGCAGGACTGGTGGCCGGCGGACTTCGGCCACTACGGCGGTCTCTTCATCCGCATGGCCTGGCACAGCGCGGGGACATACCGGGTGGCCGATGGGCGCGGCGGCGCCGGCGGCGGCCAGCAGCGCTTCGCGCCGCTCAACAGCTGGCCGGACAATGCCAACCTCGACAAGGCCCGGCGCCTGCTCTGGCCCATCAAGCAGAAGTACGGCCGCGGGATCTCCTGGGCCGATCTCATGGTGCTCGCCGGCAACGTGGCACTGGAGTCGATGGGATTCAAGACCTTCGGCTTCGGCGGCGGCCGCGCGGACACCTGGGAGCCGGAGGAGCTTTATTGGGGCCCTGAGGGTACCTGGCTGGGGGATGAGCGCTACAGCGGCGAGCGGGAGCTGCAGAATCCGCTCGGCGCCGTGCAGATGGGTCTCATCTATGTGAACCCGGAGGGACCGAACGGCAAGCCGGATCCGGTGGCGGCGGCGCGCGATATCCGTGAGACGTTTGGACGCATGGCGATGAACGACGAAGAGACCGTCGCGCTGATTGCCGGCGGCCACAGTTTCGGCAAGACACACGGCGCGGGCGATCCGTCCTTCGTGGGTGCGGAACCGGAGCGTGCCGTCATTGAGGATCAGGGCCTCGGGTGGAGAAGCAAGCACGGCAGCGGCGTCGGAGCGGACGCGATTACCGGCGGACCCGAAGTCACCTGGTCAGAGACGCCGACGAAGTGGAGCAACTACTTCTTCGAGAGCCTCTTCAAGCACGAGTGGGAGCTGACCAAGAGTCCGGCGGGTGCCTACCAATGGAAGGCGAAGAACGCGCCGGCCACCATTCCCGATGCGCACGACAGATCGAAGAAGCACGTACCGACCATGCTGACCACGGATCTGTCGCTGCGCCTGGATCCCGCGTACGAGAAGATCTCGCGGCGCTTCTACGAGCATCCGGATGAGTTCGCGGATGCCTTCGCCCGCGCCTGGTTCAAGCTGACCCATCGTGACATGGGTCCGATCGTGAGGTACCTCGGGCCGCTCGTGCCGAAGGAACATCTGATCTGGCAGGATCCGATCCCGACTGTGGATCATCCGCTGGTCGCTGACGCCGACGTCGCGGCGCTCAAGACCAAAATTCTCGCATCAGGCCTCTCCGTCTCCGCGTTGGTATCGGCGGCTTGGGCGTCGGCCGCCACGTTCCGTAGCTCCGACAAGCGGGGCGGCGCCAACGGCGCGCGCGTTCGGCTGGCGCCGCAGAAGGATTGGGCGGTCAATCAGCCGGCACAGCTGCAGACGGTTCTGCGCAAGCTCGAAGCCATTCAGAAGGAGTTCAACGCCTCGGCTGCCGGGGGCAAGAAGGTTTCCATGGCGGACCTCATCGTGATCGGCGGCTGCGCGGCTATCGAAAAGGCCGCGAAGGACGGTGGGGTCGAAGTCAAAGTTCCCTTTACGCCGGGTCGCATGGACGCCTCGCAAGAGCAGACCGACGTTCACTCCTTTGCGCCCCTGGAGCCCGCGGCCGACGGGTTTCGCAATTACCAGCAGGGACCCCAGCTCATGTCACCCGAGGAAGCCCTGGTCGATCGGGCGCAGCTGCTGAGTCTCAGCGCACCGGAAATGACCGTACTCATAGGGGGCTTGCGGGTCCTCGGCGCCAACGCGGGAGACTCGAGGCATGGCGTGTTCACACAGCGGCCGGGGACGCTGACGAACGACTTCTTCGTCAACCTGCTCGACATGCGCACGGAGTGGCAGCCCGCGGACGCTGACGGCGTCCACCAGGGACGCGACCGCAAGACCCAGCAGCCGCGTTGGACCGCCACCCGGGCCGATCTCATCTTCGGCTCGCACTCGCAGTTGCGCGCCATCGCGGAGGTCTACGCGTCATCGGATTCGAAGCAGAAATTCGCCCAGGATTTTGCCGCCGCGTGGAACAAGGTCATGAACCTCGACCGCTTCGAGCTGGCCCACGCCTGACACGGCGCGGCGTACGAATGTCACGCCGAACTCAGGGCTCGCCGTCGCCGATTTCGGCGCGGCGGCGGGTCACGTAGTCATCGAGCGCTTCGGCGACCGTGGGATCGAGCGCGGGCTCCTCGTATTCGGTGAGAGCCCGTTTCCAGATCTCGGTCGCCCGGGCGGTGGCGTCGTGGCCGCCGGCGATCTGCCAGCTCTCGTAATTCTGCCAGTTGGAGACCAGCGGCTCGTAGAAGGCATGCTCATAGCGCTCGAGCGTATGCGGCTCGCCGAAGAAGTGGCCGCCGGTCTTGACGCCGCGGATCGCCTCGAAGCCGAGCTCCGCCTCATTGACCTGCACCGGCTCGAGGAAGTGCATCATGAGCTGCAGCATCTCGACATCGAGAATCAGCTTCTCGAATGAGGCGGTCAGCCCACCCTCCTGCCAGCCGGCCGCGTGATAGATGAGGTTGGCATGGCCGAGAACGGCTCCCCATAGGGACATCTCGGTCTCATACGCGCCCTGAGCGTCGGCTGCATTGGATGCGCTGGCGTTCGAGGTCCGATAAGGCAGTCCATAGCGTCGCGCCAGCTGTCCGCTGGCGACGTTCGCCTTCGCGTTCTCCGGCGTACCGAAGGCCGGCGCGCCGGAACGCAGGTCGACGTTCGACGTGAAGGCACCGTACATGACAGGTGTCCCGGGACGTACTGCTTGTGCCAGAACGACGCCGAAGAGCGCCTCGGCGTTCTGCTGCGCCAGCGCCGCGGCCAGCGACACCGGCGCCATGGCACCCATCAGCGTGAAGGGTGTGATGACGACCGGCTGCCCGTGGGCCGCCATTGCAACCAGACCTTCGCTCATTCCCTCATCGAAGCGGCGCGGGCTGTTGACCGAGATGATCGTGATCACGCCCGGGCTGGCAGCGATCTCCTCGAGCGTGATGCCGCGCGCGATCGCCATCATCCTGATCCCATCCAGCGCGCGTCCGGCGCCGATCGCGCTGACGTGCCAGGCCAGATCGCAATAGCGGATGTTGGCACGGTAGGTATCGAGATGGCGGGAGTTCGCCGGCAGCTCGACCGGCGCGCACACCTGGTTGCCGAGCAGATGGATGGCGTTGAAGTAGTGCGCCAGCCGGATGAAGTCGCAGTAGTCCTGCAGATTCCCGGAACGGCGGCCGCGCTCGCGGTCATGGACGTTCGGCGGCCCCGCGACCAGGCCGAAATTGATGTGATTGCCGCCGAAGGTGATCTGCCGGGCCGGGTTGCGCGGGGTCAGCGTAAAGGACCGCGGCGCCGTCGCGAGCGCCCGCTCCACGAGGCTGCGATCGATGCGCACCATCCCGTTTGCATCGATCTGTGCTCCGGCCGCCCGCATGATCTCGCAGGCCGGAGGCGACCTGAGCTCGATGCCGAGCTCCTCCAGGATGCGCAGGGAGGTGAGGTGAATGGCTTCGAGCTGGTCCGCCGTGAGCACCTCCATGGGTGCATAGGGATTCCTGACGGTACGCCAGGGGAGCTGCCGAAGATGGGCGGGGGCCGTGCGCCGGCCCCTGCCGCCTTCGCGTCGTCGCCGTGATTCCATATTTCGATGATCGATGAGGCCGGCCGGCGGGGTTTGCGCAAAGCCGACGCGACCAGTGTGCCGCAGCGACGTTTGACGCGAGGCGCCAAGGTCGGGATTTTACAACCGGTCGTCGCGAATACGATATTCGGTCAACAATGCGCCTGCCATGCTGCCTCGAGACCCATGAAATCCAGAGTGCCATCGTCCATCCGACGGGACTACGCGTCGGTCGCGGGGAAGCAGCCGCCCATCGGCGAATCGACCGATCTGCTCATCGTCGGCGCAGGGCCGGCCGGGATCTCCGCTGCACTCACTGCAGCAGGCGGCGGCGTGCGCGTCACCCTGGTCGATGAGAATCCCATCCCGCTCCAGACCATGGGCGAGGACGTGCCGCTGCACTTCGGTGGCCGGATGGCTCCGACCGTCGCAAATCGCAATGCAGTGCTCGAATCGGTCCTTGGAGCCCGGCCGGAGCTCGCGGAGGCAATTGACGCCGGAGTCGACGTCCGCCTCGGCACGGCCGCCTGGGGTCTTTTCCCGCAAAGGCGCACCGCTGCCTGGATCGACGGCCACGTGGCAGGGCTTGCGGATGAAGACCGTGCATATCTGCTGCGCTTCGAGCAAGTCATCGTCGCCACCGGCTGCCGCGATATGGGTGTCGCGTTCGACGGCTGGCAGCGTCCGGGGGTGATGGGCGCGAGCGCGGCGTACCGGCTGGCAACCACTTATGAGGCGTTGGAATCGAGGACGGCGGTGCTCGTCGGCACGGGCGCGGAAGCGCTGCAGATCGGCAACGCTCTGATGGGCGCGGGCGTGCGCATCGCGGCGATCGTCGAGCAGGCGGAGGCGGTCACGGGGCCGACGGAGCTGTTGGCACCCTTGCTCGGGAGTGGCGCGCGCCTCTTCACGCGTCACGTGATCCAGCAGACGGTGGGTGACCTCCAGGGCGTCGCGGCCGTGCGGCTCGCCGGTGTCGAAGCTGACGGATCCCGCCTTGCAGGGGCGCTGGAGCGGATCGAGTGCGACACCGTCGTGCTGGCGGTGGCCGCGATTCCCACCATCGAGCTGATGGAGGCGGCAGGCTGCTCCGTGACCTTCCAGCCTGCGCGCGGGGGCCACGCTCCGGTCATCGATGGCTCACAACGGACCTCGCTGCCGTTTCTATATGCCGCCGGAGATTGCGCCGGTGTCTGGCCGTCGAAGACGCTATCCGAGGAGACGGCTCGCCGCGAAGGCCGCATCGCGGCGGCCACGGCTCTCAGATCCCTGGGCGTGCAGCCCGATGGCCCCTGCGAGCCGGCGGTATCACCCGATCCGAGTGTGAGGGATGTTGCACGCGAGCGCCTCGAGTGGGTGCGGGCGATGACGCTGGAATCCGCTGCGGCTCCGTTCGTGTGCCAGTGCGAGGAAGTCACTGCGGCCGATGTCATCGAGTTGAATCCGCCCCGCTATCTGCATTGGCAGCGGGATCCGTCCGAGTCCTGGCGGATCGGCTCGGTGGACCCGCAGGGGGTGCCGAATCCCGATGTCGTGAAGCGGTTGACCCGCGCCGGCATGGGACCGTGTCAGGGACGGCGCTGTCGGGAGCAGATCGCGGCGCTGATGGCCATCGGCACGGGCAGCGCGCTCGCCGACATCCCGGCAGCGACCTACCGTCCGCCGGTGCGGCCCCTGCGGCTCGGGCAATTGGCGGCGCTGACCGAGGCGCCGGCGATGCGCAAGGGCTGGGAGAGTTGGTTCGGGATACCCTCGCAGTGGATTCCCTTCTGGCGCCTCACGCCTCCATACTCCGTGACCGCATCCTGCGTCGAAGAGCCGGTGGCGGGAGAATGAGCTCGAGCCAACGGGCGGGCGCCGCGGTCGTCATCATCGGCGGCGGTGTCACGGGGCTGAGCGCCGGGTGGTGGCTCGCCCGCGATGGGATCGACACGCTGGTCATCGAGGCCGGCGCGGCGGGGTGGGGCGCCTCCGGGCGCAACGGCGGCGGCTGCTCCCATCATCACAGCCCGCTCTTCCAGGAAGAGCAGCGCCTCTGGCCTCAAATGGATGAGCTGCTCGGCTATCCGACCGAGTTCCGGCCGAATCGGATCCGCATCGCGCTCGATGAGCATCAGTTCGGCCTCTACCGGCACGCACTCGAGAACGCTGAGCGGCAGGGCTTCCGTTCCGAGGTGTTGGATCCCAGGCAGGCGCGGGAGCTCGTGCCGCTCGTGGGAGACAACGTCTTCGGCGGCTACTTTCATCACTTCGGCGGACATGCAAACCCGCATCGCACGCTTCAGGCTTACGCCTGGGCGATGCGCGACCGCGGCGGCCGGCTGCTGCAGCACACGCGTGCGCTGGGTTTCGAGCGAAGCGGCAACCGTGTGGTAGGCGTGAAGACCAGCCGAGGCACGTTCGCTTGCGATCACGTTGTGATCGCCGCGGGGCCTGCGACCGGAGAGCTTGCCAGCCTTCTCGGCATCACCGTGCCTCTGGCCAGTGCTCGCGCCGAGATGATCGTGACGGAACCGCTGCCGCTCATGAGCCTGGGAGGCGTGGACGGCAATGGCCTCTATGGGCGGCAGACGCTGCGCGGCAATCTCGCGTACGGCGGCGGCCCGCATGAATGGATCGATGCCGCGGACGTTGCGCACACACGACCCTATTCCACACCGCTGCAGGCCAGCATCGCCCGGCGGCTCTGCGACCTGCTGCCGAAGGCCGCTCACGCCCGCGTGATACGCAGCTGGGCGGGATTCATCGAGAACACCCCCGACGGACGGCCGGTCATCGACCGTCCGCCTGCGATGGAAAACCTGACGATCGCGACGCTTTCGAGCGTGGGATTCGGGCTCTCGCCGGCCGCCGGCCGGGCGGTCCGTGATCTGGTGGTCGCCGGCCGCTGCGGTTTCGCCGACCTGTCGTCGCTGACCCTGGGGCGCTTCGCGAGCCTGGAGGCGGACTGGCCGGCGCTACAGGGATGGCTGCCCGGCGCCGCGCCGTAATGCAGCACGGGTAAGATGAGGTCCCATGCGCTATTCGATCGTCAGCCTGCTGCGACAGTCTCTGGGAGGGCACCGGGGATGGGAGCCCGCCTGGCGCGATGCCAGCCCCAAGCCGGCCTACGACGTCATCATCATTGGAGGGGGCGGCCATGGACTCTCGACGGCGCACTACCTTGCAAAGACACACGGCATCACCGACGTGGCGGTGCTGGAGAAGGGATGCATCGGGCTCGGCAACGCGGGACGCAATACGACCATCATCCGCTCGAATTATCTGCTGGCCGGAAACAACCCGTTCTACGAGCTCTCGATGAAGCTCTGGGAAGGGCTCGAGCAGGATCTGAACTACAACACGATGGTGAGCCAGCGGGGCGTCCTCAACCTGTATCACTCCGACTCGCAACGCGACGCCTATGTGCGCAGGGGTAACGCGATGCGCATGCATGGCGTCGATGCGGAGTTGCTGAACGCCCGCGACGTCAGGCGCATGCTGCCTTTCCTCGACTTCGAGAACGCGCGCTTCCCCATCCAGGGGGGGCTGCTGCAGCCGCGCGGCGGCACCGCCAGGCACGATGCCGTGGTGTGGGGCTATGCCCGCGCGGCGAGCGGCCGCGGCGTCGACATCGTGCAGAACTGCGAAGTCACCGGGTTCATCCGTGAAGGGGAAAGGATCGTCGGCGTACGGACCTCGCGCGGCGACATCAGGGGACGCAAGATCGGCATGGCGGTCGCCGGCAATACCTCGAGCGTAGGGCGCATGGCGGGATTGCGCCTGCCGATCGAGAGCCACGTGCTGCAGGCGTTCGTGTCGGAGGCGATCAAGCCGATGATCCCTTGCGTGGTGACGTACGGCGCGGGTCATTTCTACGTCAGCCAGTCGGACAAGGGCGGACTCGTCTTTGGCGGCAACATCGACGGCTATAACTCCTACGCGCAGCGCGGCAATCTACCGACGGTGGAGGACGTGTGCGAGAGCGGCATGGCGCTCATGCCTGCGATCGGAAGAGTGCGTGTGCTTCGGTCCTGGGGCGGAATCATGGACATGTCGATGGACGGCTCGCCGATCATCGACCGCACGCCGCTCGAGGGCCTGTATCTCAACGGCGGATGGTGTTACGGCGGGTTCAAGGCCACGCCGGCCTCCGGTTACTGTTTTGCTCATCTGCTCGCGCGCGGCGAGTCCCACGAGGTGGCGCGCGCCTACCGTCTCGACCGCTTCCTGACCGGCAACCTGCTCGATGAGAAAGGGCAGGGACCGCAACCGAACCTGCACTGAGCGGCCGCCATGCGCATCGAATGCCCTTTCTGCGGCGAGCGGGATGTCAGCGAGTTCACCTATCTCGGTGATGCGGGCTTGCAGCGGCCGCCCGCCAGCGCGGACGGCGTCGCGTTCTACGAGGCCGTCTATCTGCGCGACAACCCGGCAGGGCCGCATCAGGAGCTCTGGTACCACGGCAGCGGCTGCCTCTCGTGGCTGCGGGTCACCCGTAACACCCGAACTCATGAGATTCTGGCGGTGCGGCTCGCCGGCGAGGCGCCGAGCGCATGAGCAGCAACCGCCTGAGCGGGGACGGAGCCCTCGATCGCGGGCGCACGCTTTCCTTTGCATTCGATGGCAGGCGATTCGCAGGCCATCCCGGCGACACGCTGGCTTCCGCGTTGCTGGCTTCCGGCGTCAGGGTGGTCGCTCGCTCGTTCAAGTATCACCGGCCGCGAGGCATCCTGACGGCCGGCTCGGATGAGCCCAACGCTCTGGTGGAGCTGCGGACCGGAGCGCGACGGGAGCCGAATACGCGGGCGACGGTCGTCGAGCTCTTCGACGGCCTCGAAGCCAGCAGCCAGAACCGCTGGCCATCGCTCGGCCTCGACTTCGGGGCGATCAACTCCCTGCTGTCCCCGGTCTTCATCGCCGGCTTCTACTACAAGACTTTCATGTGGCCGGCAGCCTTCTGGGAGAAGGTCTACGAGCCGGCCATCCGGCGGGCCGCGGGCTTGGGCCGTGCGAGCCTCGAGGCGGACCCGGACAGATACGACAAAGCGCACGCCTTCTGTGACCTGTTGGTCGTGGGCGGCGGCCCGGCGGGCCTCGCTGCCGCGCTGTCTGCCGGCAGGGCTGGCGCGCGCGTGATCCTCTGTGACGAGGACTTTCTGCCCGGCGGCCGTCTGAACGGCGACCGCCATCAGATCGACGGCAGGAGCGGTGCGCTCTGGGCGAGGGAGGTCGCCGCCGAGCTCGCATCGCTCCCCGAGGTGCGGGTGATGACCCGAACGACGGTCTTCGGAGCGTACGACGGCAACACATACGGGGCGCTGGAGCGTGTAGCGGACCATCTGCCTGTACCCGCTGCCCACCAGGTCCGGCAACGACTTTGGAAGATCGTCGCCCGCCGGACGGTGCTCGCCGCAGGTGCGTTGGAGCGGCCCATCGTCTTCGGCGGTAACGACCGCCCCGGCGTCATGCTTGCCTCCGCCGTGCGCACCTACGTGAACCGCTTCAGAGTGACGCCGGGGCGGCGGACCGCAGTCTTCACGACCTGCGACGATGGCTGGAAGACGGCTTTCGATCTCAGTGACGCAAATGTCACGGTTCCCATCATCGTCGAAGCGCGCCGGGACATTCCCGCCGCGCTGAAGGAGGAGGCGGCTCGCCGGGGCTTGCGCGTCATGCTGGGCGCGCAGGTTCTCGATGCCCATGGCGCGAAAGGGGTCCGTGGCATCGACGTGCGCGACGAGCAGGGACGCACCAGCCGCATCGCGACGGACGCGCTGGCTGTCGCGGGAGGTTGGAATCCGAACGTTGCGTTGTCCACCCACCTGGGGGGGCGGCCGAGCTGGTCGGATGCCGTCTCCGGGTACGTGCCGGCCGATCTGCCGCGCGGGATGGTCGCCGTGGGCGCGGCGGCCGGCGATTTCTCACTGGCGGGCGCGTTGCGCGCGGGGGTTCAGGCGGGCCGCGAGGCGGCGCGGGCTGCGGGGTTCGAAGCGCCGCCCCAGAGCCTGCCGCGAGTCGATGACGAAGCGGGCGGCGGCGCACCGCTCTGGTTCGTACCGGGCTCCCGCGGCAAGGCGTTCGTCGATCCCCAGCATGACGTGACGGCCGGCGATATCGAGATTGCGGCGCGCGAAGGCTTCCGCTCCGCGGAGCTGCTGAAGCGGTATACGACGTTGGGCATGGGTACGGATCAGGGCAAGACGTCGGCTCTCAATGGACATGCGCTCGTTGCCGCTCTGACCGGGCGTACGCCCGCCGATCTCGGGACGATCGCGTCGCGACCACCCTACACACCGGTCGCGATCGGTGCGCTGGCGGGCATGCACCGCGGCGCCGAATTCAGGCCTTGCCGGCTGACGCCGAGCCATCGCTGGGCGGAGAGCCTGGGTGCGACGTTCGTGGACCTCGGCGAGTGGCGCCGGGCGAAAGCATTCCCGCTCGATGGTGAGGCGGATTGGAAGCAAACGCTGATCCGGGAAGTCAACGGCGTACGAGGCGGCGTAGGCGTCTGCGACGTCTCCACGTTGGGGAAGATCGACGTGCAGGGCGAGGGAGCCCCGGCCTTCCTCGACCGGGTGTATGCCAACATGGTCTCGACCCTGCCCCTGGGGAAGACCCGCTACGGCATCATGCTGCGTGAGGACGGCATCGTATTCGATGACGGCACCGCGGCTCGCTTCGGCGCGAGCCATTTCGTGCTCTCGACGACGAGTGCCCATGCGACCAAAGTGCTGCAGCACCTGGAGCACGCGCGGCAGGTGCTCTGGCCCGAGCTCGATGTGCAGCTGGCACCGGTGACCGAGCAATGGGCGCAGCTCGCCGTGGCCGGCCCGCGCTCCCGGGCGCTCCTCGAGCGGCTGCTCGGCGGTGCCCTCGATGTCTCGAACGAGGCTTTTCCCTATCTCGCCTGCGCGCAGTTCCAGTGGCAGGGCCGGCCCGCACGGCTGTTTCGCGTCTCGTTCTCCGGCGAGCTCGCATACGAGCTCGCGGTGCCCGCGCGCCAGGGAGAGGCCACGGTGCGCGCGATCATGGCGGCGGGCGAAGATCTGGGAGTGCTGCCTTACGGCATGGAGACTCTCGGGACGATGCGCATCGAGAAAGGGCACGTCACCGGCGGCGAGCTCAACGGCACGACGACCGCGGGCGATCTGGGGTTGGGCAGGATGATGTCGGCCCAGAAGGACTACATCGGCCGGGTGCTCGCGGCCAGACCGGGCCTGAGCGCCCCGCAGCGGCCGGCGCTGGTCGGCGTCAAGCCCGTGGCGCCGGATGTCAGGCTCACCACCGGGGCGCATTTCCTGCGCATCGGCGCGCAGCCGAGCCTGGCGAACGATGAGGGCTACATCAGCTCCGCGACTTTCTCGCCGACCGTGGGTCACTGGATCGGGCTCGGCTTCCTGCGCGACGGCCCGAAGCGGATCGGCGAGCGCGTCCGGGCCCATGATCCGCTGTCGGGCGGCGACCTGGAGGTGGAGATCACGAAGCCGGTGTTCTACGATCCCGACGGCAAGCGGCTGAGGGCATGAGCATGCGGGCGAATCCAGCTGCCGGCGGCGGGGGTGTGATCGTGACCGAGCGAGACGGCGTCGGAATCGCACGCATTGCGGCACGCAGCGGACAGGCCGCCAGGATATCGGAGATCCTTCGCGCGCAATGGGGCGTCGAGCCGCCGGATGGACCGCGGCGTGCGAGCCTCGGCGGGATCGGGGTAGCGGGGATCGGCCCGGGAGTCTGGCTGGCGACGAGCGATGACGGGGGCAACGGTTTCGCGGAATCGCTGCGGCCGCTGCTCGCTGACTGTGCTGCCGTTTCCGATCAGAGCGATGCCTATGTCATTCTCAGCCTCTCCGGCCCCAAGGTACGGGAGACTCTGGCCAAGCTGATGCCGATCGACATCCACGCCAGGGCCTTCGAGGCGGGGCATCTCGCGCAGACCGTCTGCGGCTATGTGAATGTCATCCTGTGGCGCCTGGCGGATGCCGCGCAGGGTCCGGTCTTCGAGATCTGGGTGGGGCGCAGCCTCGCGGTGAGCGTGCACCAGGCGATCTGCGAGAGCGCGGCGGAGTTCGGTTTCGTGAGGCAGAAGGCGTGAGCGAAGTACCAGCAGGCATGAACCCGGAAGCGGCGGGGCGCGAGCCCATGCCGATCACCCAGACCGCTTCGCTGGCGGAGCGCTGGTACGCCGCCATCATGATGTGCCTGGTCTACACGCTCAGCATCTCCGATCGCTACTCGATATCGACGGTGCTCGAGCCCATCCGGCGGGAGCTGCATCTCTCCGATGCCAACATCGCGTTTCTCACCGGCGTGTCACTCGCCATCTTCTATGTCACATTCGGCTTTCCCCTCTCGTGGCTGATCGACCGCCGCAGCCGCCGCAACATCATCGGGATCTGCCTCATCGCCTGGTCCGTGTTGACGGCGGCCACCGGGGTCGCGCGCAGCTACTGGCAGCTGCTCTGGGCGCGGATCGGCGTAGGCGTCGGGGAAGCCGGCGGTACGCCCGGTGCCAACTCCATCCTGTCCGATTTCTTCCCGGCGTCGCGCCGCGCGATGGCGTTGTCCGTCTTTGCGCTGGGGGCGCCGATCGGTGCCTGGCTCGGCTCGCAGGTGGCCGGGGCCCTCGCCAACCGGCTCGGATGGCGCGCGATGTTCCTCGCCCTCGGAATACCGGGAGTTCTGGCCGGGCTCCTCGTCCTTCTCAGCATCCGCGAGCCGCGGC
>Ga0335075_10012723_pt1 | contig 12705 bp, 14 predicted proteins | sample Lox_Sample_24_FD_206723 | JGI IMG/M metagenome (GOLD analysis project Ga0335075, IMG submission 206723) | Soil microbial communities from Loxahatchee National Wildlife Refuge, Florida, United States - Lox_Sample_2.4 | ecosystem: Environmental > Terrestrial > Soil > Wetlands | place: USA... | reverse complement strand
CCAAGATCGATCATCTTGTTGTAGTCGCGGTCCAGGACGGCCTGCTTCTGCTCCTCGGTCATGTTCGTCTCGTCGAGGTAGGCGCGCTGATCGGCCTTGAACCGCTCGCGGTTGGCTTCCTTCATGAGGCTCATGCAGAACTGGTTCAGCTCGTAGCCGGCTTTCGCGCGCTGCGCGGTGAACACCCGGGTGCCAGGAATGTCGTCGAATTCCTCGGTGTATGACGTCATGAGTTCTCCCAGTACAGGCGCATCGGGTTGGCGACGAGCAGCGTGCGCTGCAGCTCTCCGGTGGGCGCGATCCGCGGGATGAGGTCGACGAGGTCGCCCTCATCGGGCATGTGGCTCTTCATGTTCGGGTGCGGCCAGTCGGTGCCCCAGATCACCCGGTCGGGGAACGTCTCGGCGATGTGCCGGGCGAACGGGACGAAGTCGTCGTACCGCGGCGGGCCGGAGACCGACAGCCGCTCGGCGCCGCTCAGCTTCGCCCACACGTTCCCGTGCTCTCGCATCAGCTTCTGGAACAACTCGAAGCCTGAACCGTCCAGCGGCTGGGTCACGTCGGGCCTGCCGACGTGGTCGACCACGATCTCCGTCGGCAGTGACGTGAACAGGTCCCAGCGCTCGGCCAGGTCCGGGGCCTCGAAGTAGATGACGATGTGCCAGCCGAACTCCTTGATGAGGTCGACCAGGCCCCGGTAGTACTCGTCAGGCTTGGGATCGGCGAGCCGCCTGACGAAGTTGAACCGCACCCCGCGCACGCCCGCCTCGTGCATCTCCGCCAGTTCGGACCTGGTGACACCCGGCTTGATGGTCGCGACGCCGCGGGCCTTGTCCCCGGCCGCCCGGCACGCGTCGACCAGCGCCCGGTTGTCCGCGCCGTGACAGGTCGCCTGGACGATGACGTTGCGGTCGAAGCCGAGGAAGTCGCGCAGCGCGAACAGCTTCTCCTTCGGCGCGTCCGCCGGCGTGTACTTGCGCTCCGGCGCGTACGGGAAGACGTTCCCCGGCCCGAAGACGTGACAGTGCGCGTCAACCGCACCAGGCGGCAGCACGTAATCCGGCTTGCGCGGGTTCGCCAGGTAGACGAGCCAGTCAGCGTCGGGCTCGAAGGTGACCGTCATCCACAGCCTCTCTCATCGCTTACCTGCTTACGCCGGGCCGGGCGGTGCTGCAAAGGGCTGACGCCATAAGCCTTACGGTTCAATACCGCACCTGAACCACAAATCCCGCCAGACGATGGCCCAGCTTACCGTCGCTGCCCTGCCCCGCCGCTGGCCTGGCCCTGGATGCGCGCCGCCGCCGCGGCGTGCCGCCGCAGCCTGTCCTCGACGTCCGCGGCGGGAACGGTGAGCTCTCCGTCGCGGACGAGCGCCTGCCCCGCGACCACCGTGTGGCGGGCGCTGACCGGGCCGCAGCGCAGCCACGCCTCGACCGGGTCGACCTGCGCGCCGGCGTACCGCACGCCTTCCTGCGGCCAGCACACCAGGTCCCCAGCGGCGCCCACGGACAGCTCGCCGATCTCCCCGGTCCGGCCCAGGCAGGCGGCGCTGCCGCGGGTGCCGATGTCGAGCACCTCGCGAGCCGTCATCCCGCCAGGCCCGAGACGCTGCCGGCCGAGCAGCAGCGCGGCCCGCGACTCGATCCACAGCGACGCGCAGTCGGCCGACGAGGACCCGTCGCAGCCGAGGCCGACCGGCACACCCGCCGCCCGGAACTCCCGGATCGGGGCGAAACCGCCCCCGCCGATGAGCATGTTGGAGCTGGGGCAGTGCGCGACCCCGACCCCGGCCGCGCCGAGCCTGGTCACCTCCGCGGGCGACGGGTAGATGCAGTGCGCCACCCAGGCGCGGGACGTCAGCCAGCCGACCTCCTCGAACTGCTCGACGGGCCGCCGCCCGAACTTCTCCAGGCAGTACGTGTCCTCGTCCGGGTCCTCGGCGAGGTGGGTGTGCAGCCGGACGTCGAGCTTTTCGGCGAGCTCCGCGGTGCGCCGCATCAGGGCGGGGGAGACGGAGAAGGGCGAGCACGGCGCCAGCGCCACCCGGACCATGGAGCCGAACGACGGGTCGTGATGCAGCTTGACCAGGCGCTCGCAGTCCGCGAGGACCTCCTCGTCGTTCTGGACCACCGAGTCCGGCGGGTGCCCGCCGTCCTTGACCGACACCGTCATCGAGCCGCGCGTGGGGTGGAACCGCATGCCGAGCTCGCGGGCGGCCGCGATCTCGGCGGACCACAGGTCGCCGCCGCCGCGCGGCGCGACGTACAGGTGATCGGTGGTCGTGGTGCAGCCGCCGAGCGCGAGCTCGGCGAGCCCCACCCAGGCCGACAGGTACGCGGCCTCCTCGTCGATCCGCGCCCACAGCGGGTACAGCACGGCCAGCCAGGAGAACAGCGACCCGTTGATCGCCGGCCCGTAGGACCTGGTGAGGTTCTGGTACATGTGGTGGTGGGTGTTGATCAGCCCGGGCGTCACCAGGCACCCGGACGCGTCGAGCGTCATCAACGCCGCCGGCGGCGGGTCGGCCGCCGCGCCCACGCCGGTGATCAGCCCGCCGGTGATGGCCACCCATCCGCCGGGCAGCTCCCGCCCGGCCGCGTCGCAGGTGGCGACCAGCTTCGCGTCACGGACGAGCAGGTCGGCGCTGCCGTCGCTCACCCCGTCCCCCCAGCCACTTTCGCGTATCGCCGCATGACTCATTCCTCCCCAGCACGGCGATCCGCCATTCCGCGCGGTCGGCCCCGATACGATGAGCGATGTGCGCGCGCTGGTGATCGACGGGCCGAAGTCGGCCGCCGTTCAGCACGTGGACGCGCCGGTCCCCGGCCCTGGCGAGCTGCTCGTGGACGTGCACCGGGTCGGGATCTGCGGCACGGACCTCGAGCTGTTCACCGCGGAACTGGCCTACTTCGCCCAGGGCAAGTCGCGCTTCCCGCTGGTTCCCGGCCACGAATGGTGCGGTGTCGTCTCGGCGACCGGGCCGGGCGTCGATGAGGCGTGGCGAGGACAGCGGGTCACCGGCGACACCATGCTCGGCTGCGGCCAGTGCCGGCGCTGCACGTCGGGCCGCCATCACGTCTGCGCGAACCGGCACGAGATCGGGATCATGGGCTGGCCGGGCGCGCTGGCCGAGCAGGTGGTGGTCCCGGCCTGGGCCGTGTACCGGCTGCCCGCCACCGTGGACGACCGCGCCGGTGCCCTGGTCGAGCCAGGCGGGAACTCGTGGCGCGCGGCGATGGCGGCGGGCGCCGCACCCGGCGCCACGGTGCTGGTCTGGGGACCTGGCACTATCGGCCTGCTGGCCGCCGCGTTCGCCAGCGCCGCCGGGGCCGAGGTGCACGTGATCGGCGCGGACGCCAGCCGCGAACAGCTGGCGGCAGCGATGGGCGCCAGCCGCTACCACACGCTGAGCAGCCCGCCGAGCCAGGCCTACGACGCGGTCATCGACTGCACCGGCGACGCGACGGTTCCCGCCCTGGCCCTGCGGCACGTCGAGCCGGCCGGGCGGATGGTCTACATCGGCGTGTCGGGGAAACCGAGCGTCATCGACAGCCGCGACCTGGTGCTCAACGACATCACGGCGGTTGGCATCCTCGGCGCCTCGGCCGGCCTCGCGCCCGCGATCGAGCACTACGCCGACGGCCGGGTGGACCCGGGCCCGCTGGTGCACGTCGTCGTCGGCCTCGATCATGCCGTCGAGGCGTTCGACGGACGGCTCGATCCCAGCCCGGGAACCAAGATCCACGTGGATCCGCGGCTGTGACCTAAGCAGGCTAGGAACTTAAGCAGAAGAACAGATTCCGGCCCGGTCCCCGACCTCTGCCGTTCATCTCCGTGTCGCCTGATACCGCGCCCCGCGTCACGAGCGCAGCGTACATGTTCAAATTGTGAAAACTTCCAGCAGCAGGCGTAGAGCGGGGCTAGCCGCTGCCGCGGTCGTGTCGGCGGGTGCGCTGGTCTCGACCGCAGCGTTCGCGCTGCCCGCCAGCGCCCAGCCGAATGGCCCGGATGGCGCCGCAAGCCACCATTCGCTGTACGTCCGGCAGATCGCTTTCGGCAAGGATCTGCACCACAAGTACCAGGCGAACGGCAAGGGTGCCTGGCACACGGAATCGCTGACCCAACCAGACGACATCTCGACGCTGGACGGCCGTCTCTACGTCGGCTTCCAGAACGGGGGCGGCCCGCAGGGCGAGCCGAGCTCCGACGGCAACCTGGACAGCACGATCGTCGAGTTCACCATGTCCGGCCGCGAAGTACGGCAGTGGGACGTGCCCGGGCACGCCGACGGGGTCACCGCGGACCCGCTGACCGGCAAGGTCATCGTGACGGTCAACGAGGACGCGAACTCGAGCCTGTTCACGATCTCGCCCCGCACCGGGCACCTCACGCACTACGCCTACAACGTGCCGCTGCCGCATAAGGGCGGCACCGACGCGATCTCGATCTACCGCGGCCAGATCCTCATCAGCGCCTCCGCGCCCGGCACGACGGGGACACCGCCGAAAACAGCCCCCGCCGTGTACGTGGTGACGCTGAACCCGTGGACCAAGGTCGCCGCTGTGCACGGCCTGTTCAGTGACTACTCGACGGCCACGGCCGTCAACGGCCCGCACGCCGGAACGAACGTCAGGCTGGCGCTCACCGACCCGGACTCGAACGAGGTGGTGCCGTACGCCTCGCCGAAGTTCGGCGGCGACTTCATGCTTGACTCCCAGGGCGACAGGGAGCTGATCTTCTACCGGCCGGCCGGCTGGGGAGCGGGCGCGAGCCTGAGCGTCCTCGCGATCACCAGGTCGGTCGACGACACGTCCTGGGCGACCTCGCACCACGGTGCGCTGTACATCACCGACGCCACCGCGGACACGGTCGACATGGTGACCGGGTGGTTCCCGATCGAGACCGCGTACAGCTCGGTGACCCCGTGCGACGAGAACAGCGCCCCGGCCACCTGCCCGGGGCCCGGTTACCCGCCGAACTACCTGGCCACCGACAACCTCAAGACCGGCGCGCAGACCAAGGTCGCGCTGTCCGGCGCGCCGCTCCAGCCCAAGGGCCAGATCTTCGTCAAGTTCTGACTAGAGCGGCGTCAGCGATACCGGCGATACCAGCGGTACCAGTGGCCCCGGTGACACGAAAAATCCAACGTGTCACCGGGGCCCACGCCGGGTATTTCCGCGCCGGGACCGGCGGCGCGACCGCGGGGTGCGTCTCACTGCCGGTCGCCGAACTCCTCAAGATCCTCCGCTGGCTCAAGCCGGCCGACGCCCCAGGATCACGATTACCGCGGTGAGGCAGCCGATGGAACTGGACGAGGCGATGCGCACGCAGCACGCGTGCCGGTACTACCGGGACGCCCCGGTGCCCGACGACGTGCTGCTGAGCGCGGTGGAGCTGGCGCGGTTCGCGCCCAACGGCGGCAACCGGTGCGCCGTCCGCTTCGTGTTCGTCAGCGACCCGGCGCTGCGCAGGCAGCTGGGGGAGTGGTACCTGCCGCTGTGGGAGGAGGTCGCCGCCGCGGCCCGCAAGGGCGAGCAGCCGATCCCGGGCGCGGCCGGCGAGCCCAAGAGCGTGCAGACCGGCTTCACCGACACCGCGCGGACCATGGCCGACACCGACCAGTTCGCCCGCCGGTTCGGGGAGCACCCGGTGATCATCGTGGTCTGCGCCGACCTGGCGCAGACCCACCCGACCGACACCGGGCTCGGCCGGCTGAGCATCGTCGGCGGCGGCTCGGTCTACCCCATGGCGCAGAACCTGTGCCTCGCGCTGCGCGCCCAGGGCGTCGCCACCACGTTCACCACGCTGCTGGTCGCCCGCGAGCCCGACGTCAGGGAGCTGCTCGGCATTCCCGCGCACATGGCCACGGCCTGCCACATCGTCGCCGGATACCCGGCCCGCCCGTTCCCGCGGCGGCTGCACCGGCCCGATGCCTCCGAGCTCGCCTTCGCCGACCGCTACGGCACCCGGCTCAGTGCAGCCGAGGGCGCGCGGTGAACCAGGCCTGGTCCTCGGTCAGCCACTGGCCGAACGTCAGCCCGGCGGCGTCGAGGTCCGTCGTCAGCTCCGCGTCGCTGACCTCGTAGCAGGTCCACGCCTGCGTCCAGGTCCGGTCGCCGGCGCGGTACTCCACCTCGCAGGACATGGTGGGCGGCGTCCTGCGCGACTCGCGGATCACGAACGTGATCCCGCCTCGTTCGCTTTCCCGCGGCGCGTCAGGAAACCGCGCGAACCAGCCCGGCGGGTTGTACTGGAACACGGCGACGCCGCCATCGGCGAGGTGATACCGGCTCGTCTCCAGGAACGCCCGTCGATGCTCCGGCCCGCTATTCAGCATCCCGGCGGCCAGCACCACGACATCGAACTTCTGCGGAAGCCGCAGCGACTCGATCGGCGCCTGGGTCACCGGCAGGCCGCTGACGTGCGCGAGCATGCCCGGCGAGTTGTCGACCCCGTGCACCGGATGGCCGAGCGCGGCCAGCGGCTTCAGGATCCGCCCGGTGCCGCAGCCGAGCTCCAGGATCGAGGCGCCCTCGGGCACCGCGGCGTGCACGATCTCCGCCTCGCCGAACGGGGGAATCAGCGTGTACAGCTCGACGGCACAGCCGTCATCGGTGATCTCACCGGGACCAGTACCAGTAGCGTGTCTCACGAAGAGTCAACGGCACCCGTCCGCGCGGGCATTCCAAACAATTATCCAGAACGTACGCGGCTGACTCCGGGACCTAACCGAGGTCCCACAACAGGCGGTAGTAGCTGGTCCGCTCGGGATCTGGCTCGACGCCGTAGGCGTCGAGCAGCAACGGTTCCCAGCCAGGCCCGTAATTCCACCCGGCGCTCCAGGTCGCGATCGCCAGGTCCGCCCACCGGTCCGCGAGGCCGAGCCTGCCGAGGTCCACGTGCCCGGACCACCGGCGATCGTCGCCGACCAGGGTGTTCGGCGCGCAGGCGTCACCGTGGCAGACCACCAGCTTGTCGACCGGCGGGATCGCCGCGGCGCGCTCCAGCGCCGCGGCGACCGTCAGCCCCTGATGGCCCGGGTGCCACGCCGCGGGATCCTGCCGGCCGGCCTGCGCCGCGCGGCGGCCGGCCGCGAGGCGCTCCGCGGCGTTCCACGAGAACGGGCAGCCGTCCGCCGGCAGGCTGTCGTGCATCGCCCGCAGGCCTTCGCCGATGGCCGTGACCGCGACGGCGGGCTGGGCCTTCCACCGCACCGTCACGGCGCTGTCGCCGGGAAGCGGGGAGGTGGCCAGCCAGGACCCGTCCGCGTCCTGGCCGCGGGCCAGCGGCCGCGGCACCGGGTGGAACCGGCAGGCCCACTCCATCCGGTCCGCCTCGGCCGCGAGGTCGAGCTCGTCGCTGCCGGCCGGCGCCCACTTGATGAAGCAGCGCTCTGCGCCGTCCCCGACCTCGAACGTGAGGCCACCCGCCTCGTTCACCCACACGGGCACCGCCGGCCGGCCGCCGGCGGCCGCGACGACCGCCGGGGGCACGGTCACGCTACCCGGCGACGGCCGGCCGCTCCAGAAGACCGGGAGGTCCCTCGGTTCAGTCATACGTGTGGTGGAGTATCTCCAGGTTCGGCATACCCCAACATTCATAGCCCATGTCGCTGGCCAGCACGCCCAGACCCTCGGTTTCGATCTCGCCCTGGCTGACCGGGAAGCAGTTGTCATCCCGGATCAGCGGGCTCCTGCGTCCGTAGCAGAACGGCGGGAACACCAGCCCGTCACGGTGCGCGTCGGCCCTGACCAGGAGCATCGTGCCGCCCACGGCGTCGAGACGCACCAGGTCACCCTCGGCGCGCAGGTCGTCCATCCGCAGCGTGCCGCGATCGCGCCAGGAGTTGAGGTCGAATGTCCGCCGCGGCTCGTAGCGGGACTCCACCACGCAGTGCGGGTGGACGATGTCCTTTCCCGTCGCCAGCAGCCGCTCGATGATGTCGGCCGGGTACTGTGCGACGGAACCCTGACGGCGGCGCAGATCGCCGACCTGGTCGCGCAGACCTTCGACCTCGCCGCGCCGCCAGAGGCGAGGAAGTAAACGAGGCGCTGGCCCGGCTGGAAGCCGAGGGGCTCACGCGCTAGGACGCCTCAGGAACCTGAAGTAGCCCGCGATGAACACCAGCACGATGCCGATGTTCACGATCAGCCGCGCCGTGAAGTGGTGCTGGAGGAACAGGACGTCCACGGCGACCACGATGCCGACCATCGCGAGTAGGTACAGCGCGACGGCTAGCTGCCTTTTCACGGTTTCGTTCTACTCTGCGCGCCGGGGCGGGGCAAGGGTGCGGGCGCGCTGGTCCACTCCGAGCTCACCGTAGGGGTAGTCGGCGGGACGCGGGTCGCTGGCGGCGTCGAGCGCGGCGGTCTCGGCGGCCGACAGCCGCAGCCCGGCGGCGCGCAGGTTGGTCTCGAGCTGGGTCGTGGTGCGGGCGCCGAGGATGGTCGAGCTGACGCCGGGCCGCGCCGTCAGCCACGCGATCGCCACCTCGGCCATGGACACGCCGCGGTCCTCGGCGACCTTCGCCGTGGCGTCGATGACGCGCCAGGTCCGGTCGGTGCCGCGCCGGCCGTACGCCTCCATGCCGCGGTTCGGGTCCTCGCCGAGCCGGGTAGCCCCAGCCGGGCGCTGATCCCGCCGGTACTTGCCGGACAGCCAGCCGCCGCCAAGCGGGCTCCAGGGCAGCAGGCCCAGGCCGGCATCGAGGGCGGCGGGCACGATCTCCCACTCGGTCTCCCTGGCCAGCAGGCTGTACTGGGGCTGGATCGTCACCGGGCCGGCCGCGTTCAGGGCGCGGGCCACGTGCGCGGCCTTGGTCAGCTGCCAGCCGGTGAAGTTGGACAGCCCCCAGTACCGGATCTTGCCGGCCCGCACGAATCCGTCGAGCGTCCGCACCGTCTCCTCCAGCGGCGTCAGCGGGTCGTAGGCATGCACCTGGTACAGGTCCACCGCGTCGCGTCCCAGCCGGCGCAGCGACGCGTCAAGCGCCCGGGTCAGGTGCCGCGCCGACAGCCCGGCGCCGTTCGGCGAGTCCGACCGCGAGGACAGGAAGCGGCCCTTGGTGGCCAGCACCACGGGCTCCGTGAGGCCGTCCGGCCGGCTGGCGAACCAGCGGCCGATGATCTCCTCCGATCTCCCGTCGCCGTACACGTCGGCGGTGTCGACCATCGTGCCGCCCGCCTCGAGGAATCGGTCAAGCTGTGCGTGCGCGCCGGCCTCGTCCGTCTCGGCGCCGAAGGTCATCGTCCCCAGGCACAGGCTCGATACCGCGCAGCCACTGCCTCCTAGCATCCGGTAGTCCATACTGTCAGGCTATCGAGGGGACGCAGGGAGACGTGGTGAGCCAGGGCGGAGACCAAGCGCATCTCGAGTCCGGTCAGCTCGGCACCGCCGACGTGACGGCCTCGACGGTCGCGAACATCGGGCCGGGGATTGACTTCTACTTCGGGTTCGGCGTTGTCGCGGCAACCGCCGGCGTCGCGGCGCCGCTGACGATCCTCGCCGCCACGCTGGCCGTCGCGCTGCTGGCTTTCACGGTGGCGCAGTTCACCAGGGCGGAGCCGTCGGCGGGGAGCTTCATCACCTACGTGGAAACCGCGCTGGGGGCTAGAGCGGGCGTCGCGACGGCCCTGCTCGTCGCCGTCGGCTACACCGTCGCCATCGCGTCGGTGTTCACCATGTCGGGCGGGCTGGTGGCGCTGACGCTCGCCCAGTTCACCTCGTGGCACCCGTGGTGGGGGCCGTTCACCGTCGTGCTGACCGCGGGCGCGATCTGGCTCACGGCACGCGGGGTCAAGCTGTCGACCAACGCGGTCGGTGGCGCCGTGGTCGTCCAGGTGGCGATCATGCTCGCGGTCTGCTTCCGCGTTCTGGTCGATCAGCGCGCCGATCTGTCGGGCATCCCGTTTTACTGGTCGCACCTCACCGGCGGCCTGGCCGGCCTGTCGGCGGGCTTCCCGCTGGCCCTGTTCATGTTCATCGGCTGGGAGAACGGCCCCTCGCTCGCCGAGGAGGCCCGCGATCCGCGCCGCACCATCCCGCGGGGGATGTACCTCGCGGTGGCGATCGCGGCCGTCCTGCTCGTCTTCTTCGCCTACGCGACCATCACCGGTTTCCACTACGACGTCTCCTCCATCGGCCGCGCATCGGTCCCGTTCCTGACGATGGCCGATCACTATCTCGGCAGAGCGGCCTTCCTGGCCTGGATCGCCGGAATCGCCTCCGTGCTGGCCACTCTGATCGCCGGGGCTGATTCCCAGTCGCGGATGCTCTTCGACGCCGGCCGGACGGGGCTGTTGCCGCGAAAGCTGGGCGAAGTCCGCCCCAGGTCCGGCACGCCGGTCAACGCGCTGTTCGCCATGACGGCCGCCGGACTGGGCATCATCGGGGTCTGGTGGGTGATCCACCTCGTCACCGGGGACACCGGATCGATGGACCCGGTTGGCCTGTACGCCGAGACCTCGACGCTCGCGACGATCGTGATCCTCTTCGTCTACTTCCTGACGATGGTTTCCCTCCCCGTGTTCATGTGGCGCCGCCACCGGGCCTCGTTCTCGGTCATCCGGCACGTGGTCGTCCCGGTCCTCGGGTCCGTCACCCTCATCGTCCCGTTCGTCGAGCTGTGCCAGCCCGGGCAGCCCGCCCCCTACAACGCGTTCCCGTTCATCGCCCTCGCGCTCGGGGCGGTGATCGTCGTGATCGCCTTCCTCGTCGTGCGCCGTGACCCGCACGCCGGAGCGGGCGAAGGATCGGAAGTCCCCAGCACCTGAGCGACGCGGCAGGACGGGTGGGGACAGGGGTACCGTCGGGTCATGGCTGACTTCACCAGGGAGGACCTGACCGGTTCGCGATTCACTCACGTCGACCTTAGCGGCTCGCAGTTCCGGGCGGTGAACCTGTGCGGCACCCGCTTCCGCGGCGTCGAGCTCGGCAACGTCGACATCAGCGGTGAGATCGAGAACGTGACGATCAACGGCGTCGATATCGGGCCGCTGATCGACGCCGAACTGAACAAGCGCTACCCTGACCGGGCCAAGATGCGCCCGGCGGACGCGGCGGGCTTCCGCGAGGCGTGGGACACCCTGGAACGGCTCTGGGACCAGACGGTGGCCAGAGCCCGCCGACTGCCGCCGGAGCTGCTGCACGAGTCAGTCGACGGCGAGTGGTCGTTCACCGAGACGCTACGCCACCTGGCGTTCGCCACCGACGCGTGGATCAGGCGCGCGGTGCTCGGCGACCCGGCGCCGTGGGATCCGCTGGACCTCCCGTGGGACGGGATGCGAGACACGCCCGGCGTGCCGAGAGACCGCGCCGCCCGTCCCTCGCTCGACACGGTCCTCGCGCTGCGCCGCGGCCGGATGTCCACCGTCCGCGACCTCGTCGACGGCCTGACCGACGCATCGCTGGACGCGCGTACCGAACCGGTCGAAGGACCGGGGTACCCGCCGCCCCGCAGCTTCCAGGTCCGCCAGTGCCTGCTCGTCATCCTCAACGAGGAATGGGAACACCGCCTCTACGCCGAACGAGACCTGACCGTCCTGGAAGCCCGTACTTCTGCCCGATGACCAAGATCTCCCGTCCCGGGGACACCACGCCGGGAACCGTTCCGGAAGACGCGGGATAGAAAAAGCCCCCAGGAGGGCCGTAGATATCCCGTATCTTCGCCGGCTGCGCCTCCCGCGCCCCCGGCGTGGGCGCAAGAATGGTCGGTGCAGATCGGACCGGACCCTGCCGGGGCCGAGCCCTGGTCCGATGACGACGATGACGACGATGACGACGATGACGAATAGGCAGCGGGACGCCGATGGACGATCCTTACGGGCTCGAGCGGTTCACGCAGGCGCAGGATGCCGGCGGCACCTACCAGCGGGCGGTGGCGGAGCTGCGCGCGGGCCGGAAGGTGAGTCACTGGATGTGGTTCGTCTTCCCGCAGGTCGCGGGACTCGGATTCAGCTCCATGTCGCAGCGGTACGCGATCTCGGGGCTTCCCGAGGCGCGGGCGTACCTGGAGCACAAGCTCCTCGGGCCCCGGCTGGCCGAATGCGCCCGCGCCGTCGCGGACACCGAGGGCAAGACCGCCGACGACATCTTCGGCCCCGTCGACGCGATGAAGCTGCGCTCGTCGATGACGCTGTTCGCGGCCGCGGCGCCAGCGGAACCCGTGTTCGGCGAGGTGCTCGCGAAGTACTTCGGCGGCGCCCGGGACGACGCCACGCTCGCGCGCCTCTAGCCGGCGCGGTCCTACGGGATCGTCCAGGCGCGGTCCGGGGCGATGTGGATGGCCGTGCGGTAGTTCTCGTCGAACCACGACACCGGGCGGCCCATCGCCTCGACGGCCGGCATGTACTTGTCGAGCAGCCCGGGGAACCGCGACGGCGGCGGCGCGTCGCGGAGGACCGTGGCGTGGCCGGAGATCACCACCACGTCACCGCCGCTCGGCGTCGAGTTGAAGTGCACCGACACGCTGTCGTTAGTCGCGATGTGCCGTATCTTGGCGCCGCCGTTCACGCTGTAGACGGTGATCGCGGAACCGTCCCACACGAACCACACCGGCCGCGGCGTGGGCCGCCCGGTCGGCGTCACGGTCGTCAGCCAGGCGACCTGGTCGCTGATCAGATGGCGTTCGATCTGCTCGGTTAGCTCGAGTCCCATGCGGCCAGGTTAGCTTCCGCGGTACGTCGAGTAGGCGAACGGGGAGAGCAG
>Ga0335075_10012722_pt1 | contig 12705 bp, 11 predicted proteins | sample Lox_Sample_24_FD_206723 | JGI IMG/M metagenome (GOLD analysis project Ga0335075, IMG submission 206723) | Soil microbial communities from Loxahatchee National Wildlife Refuge, Florida, United States - Lox_Sample_2.4 | ecosystem: Environmental > Terrestrial > Soil > Wetlands | place: USA... | reverse complement strand
GGAGCGTCGGCGCTGGAGTGCGCCGCAGAAATCGCGGACAGCGGCAGCGCACTGCTGTTCTGGTATGCGGGCGACCCAGCGGCCGCGCCGGACGGCTCCCCGGCGCGGCTCAGGGCGCTCACGGACGCGCCGTTGTGGTGCGGTGAGGTGACCGTCGTCACCCGGGATGCCTCCGCCCGCGATGTGCGCCGGTCAGTAACGCCGGGCGTCGTTGGCGTGGTTCTCGCGCACGTGCAGCCCGCCACTGCCGACGCCTGCGCGGCCCTCGGCCAGGCGCTGGCGGAGGCTTATACCGGCGCCACGCTTCCCGCCGGCCAGCCGGCCAGCCTGACCTTCACCGGCCGATGGCTGCCCGCGTCTGGCCGGACCTGAGCTTGCCCCGCTGTGACCTACAGGGCTGATGACTGGTCAGGCTACTTTCTTGGTCTTGTTGCGGACTGTCGCAGATCCGTTGGCGGACGAGTGGCGCGCATCACCCGACGGAGCACAGCACGGACAGGACAGCACGGACAGTCGCCCTGTCTAGTCCCACCTGATGCTTGACGGATCTGTCCCAGCACATGATTGACAGATGCTCTAGGAAACATGGTCAGTCCTGGCCTTGCGGGGCCGGTGTGCCTTGATGCTGCGCACCGCCTGGGTTGTGGTGCGCCGGAAGGTGCGCACGTCCTCGGCTCCGAGCTCGACGGTAACGGTGTGCTCGGCGACGTGCACGGTGACGACCTGCCCGGCGTGGATCCTGCCGAGGGCGATCTTCTGCCCGACAACCATGATGATGCCGGTGTTGCTGGCCCGCCGCTGGACGGTGACCGGCTCGGTGGACGGGCGTGGCGGCGGTCCCGCTGGCCGCGCGCCGCGGAGCCGCCGGGCTTGTTCCCAGGTCAGCGGGTTGGGCCGGGTGCGCAGCAGCTCGCGGGTATCGGGGTCGAAGAACATCAGCGTGGCGTCCTCGATGCGGATCGCGACGCGCCTGCCACCCAGGATTTCCGCGGCCATGACATACCGGCTGGCCAGGTGGACCTGGCCGTCCTTGGACACGATCCGGTCGACCTCGATCGCAGCGCCGGGCTGGGCAGCAGGCAGCGGCTCTGTCCCGGCTGGCCGGCCGCCATTGACAGCCAGGGCGGTCAGGTCCGCGGTGGACAGGTGCGAGCGCAGGGTCTTGATCCGCGCGCCGTCAATGAGCAGGTGGATGATGTCGGTGCTGGCCCATTCGAGGCTATTCATCAGCTCAGCGGTGACGCCATCCCGCGCGCGGCGGACGACAACCTCGGCGCGCGCGTCATCGTAGCCGGGGATCCGCTCCAGGTTCGGCTGCATTTACTCATCATGGCGAGCGTTCAGCCCTCGACTACAGCGATAGCCGCGTCCACCTAGGATTCAGCGGCTGCGAGGAAGACGGGCGAGATTCGTCGGGCCTCCCCAACGTTCGGGCTGGCGTGATCGTATTTACGGGCGGGAGGCAGATTGGAGCCCGGCATGGAGGGCTGGAAGAGGACGCTGGCCGAACTGGCCGGGGAGCGCCTGGCCTCGCTCAAACGGCAGGCGTTCCTGCTCTGCGGTGATGACGACCAGGCCGAGGATCTGGTGCAGGATGCCTTGGTGCGGGCGTTCGCCCGGCCGTTTCGCGCGCCGCGACCGGAGACCGCCGAAGCGTACGTGCGCACGGTGATGGTGAACCTGTTCATCGATGGCGCGCGCCGTCAGTCCCGGTGGAACCGGACCGCGGCAGTGATCGCCGATGCCGGCACCGTCCCGGATCCGGCCGAGCAGATTGCCACCCAGGATGTTGTGCGCGCCGCGCTGGCCGGATTGTCGGAGCGCCAGCGCGCGTGCGTCGTGCTGCGCTATTACCAAGACCTGCCGGTCGCGCAGGTGTGGCGCCCCGGCACGACCAGGCACCATGATCAGAACATGACAGGGCAGGGTGCTTGAGCGATGAAGGTGGACCGGCGGACGCTCAGTGGGCTGATCCTAGAAGCAGCCGACCGCGCAGCGACCGAGGGCGTGCCTCCCGCTAACGCGCGCCAGCTTGACGATGCGCATCCGGTTGTTCCCCTGGCGGTCGACATCGACGGCGACGCGGCCTTGGTCACGCTGTTGACCTGGACCGAACAGGACTCAGGCTGGGAGCCCAGTCTGTGGAACCAGGACCTGGTCAAGCAAGAAGATAGCTGGCTTCCGCCCACCGGCGGCGGTGGAGCGCGACCGCGCGACTACCCGCTGACGGACCGGCGGCCTGCTGATCCGCCGGGGCTGCACATCCGGGTTTACGAGGCTGGCCCGCGACGCCGTGAAGGCAAGGCCTGGCGGGCGGCCGCGCTTCAGGTTTCAGCCGAGGTCGAGACGCTGCGCATCCAGGGCCGTGACCGGGCGGTACCCTTCCACGGCTATGTTCCGGTCGTGGCGCGCAAACTGGCAGACTGTATCGTCGCGGCGATCGGCAGCGACGGGTCGGTCCTCGAAACGATCGACTTGCGCCGTGACCCCTCCGATCTATACCGCGAGCTGAGGCACCGCGATCCAGACGCCTGGCCGTTCAAAAACAGGTAGAAGCAGCCGCATGACAGATCATCGCGTCGTGGCCGTGATCTTGCGGCAGGCAGACCGGTTGCTGTTGTGTCACCGGGCGCCGTCGCGACAGTGGTATCCAGACGTGTGGGACTTCCCTGGCGGGCATGTCGAACCGGAGGAACGGCCGGAGGATGCGCTCCGGCGGGAGATAGCCGAGGAACTAGGGGTGGAGTTGGAGGGCGTTGACGGCGCGCCCGTGTTGCACCGTGTCGTTCCCGATACTGGCCTGGACCTCACTGTCTGGGTGTCGCGCCGTTGGCGCGGCAGAATCGCGAACAGGCAACCAGAAGAGCACGACGCCATCGAGTGGTTCCGCCGCGGCCAGCTCGCTGGGCTGCGTTTCGCTGATCCGTCCTACCTCGGCTTGCTGCAAGGCCTGCTGAGCGAATAGGCCACCTGCGACCATCCAGCGCGGGAGATTGTCGATCTACTCAGCACGCTCTGAGGGTACGAGTCGCGGCGGGCCGACGCGGGCCACATACGGGCCACAAGCCACGGTGGCCGGCGTGGTTTAGTTGGCTGTCGTCTCGACCAAGTCTGCGCGGCCTGGGCTATCGCGCGGTCAGCAGGTCGAACTCACGGCCGTCGGGATCGGCCATGACCATGACACTCGGATCAGCGTGGCGGTAACCGAGGCGGGTGGCTCCGAGGGCGACCAGACGGCCGGCCTCCGCTTGCTGATCACCGCCGCTGGGCGGAGCGAGCACGAAGCGGAGCCGGTTCTGCCATGCCGGGGGCATCCGCTCCCCGTCCCAGGAGACTTTCGGACCACCCTGCGGCGATTGGATCGCCGTCTGGAGACCCCGGTCCCAGACCAGCGGCCACTTCAGCGCTTCGGCCCAGAAGAACCCGGCCTCACGCGAACCGGCGCACGTGATCTCGGCCATGTACCCGCAGCCCGCCAGGTACTTGTTGCCCGGCTCGATCACGCAGAATTCGTTGTCGTCGGGGTCGGCGAGCACGATATGGCCCTCGTCCGGGCGCTGGCCAACGTCAACATGCCGGGCGCCGAGCCCGAGCGCCTTCGCTACCGTGTGCTGCTGATCCTCGGCGGACGTGCTAGTCAGATGGAAATGCCTCTCGTTCTGGCCGGACTTCTGCTCCTGCGCGGGAAGAAAGTGGAACCCGAACCCGGCGCCATCCCCCGGTACCAGCGCGGCGCCATCGTGCGGATCGGCGGTCCGCTTCCAGCCGAGCAGGTCACCCCAGAAGCGCGCCAGCCGAAGCGGGTCGGCCGAGTCGAAACTCACTGCCAGGAGCCGACACGTCATCACGCCAAACCTCCGATCGCGCCACCAGCAACGGTGCCCCTGCGTGGCCGCCGCCCGTCTGAGCGAACGTTAGGGCACGCCTCCTGCCCCGCCAAGCGAATAAATAGCCTGGCCCTTGAGCCTCGCTAAGCCAGCTACCGGCATATCGCTGGCGGAGATTGAGGGCTCCATTCCCTCCGCCCCCTCCAATGAGAATCTCCAGGTCAACGGCTCCGGCGGCCAAGCCGCGACCCAAGATCGGGAAGCCACAGAGCATCCGCGTGCCGCTAGTGGGACTCGCGCACCAAAGGTACCGGTGACCGGGGAGAACGCCGACGCCATCAGGCTATCGAGCTACCAGGCGATGTCGAAGGCCCCGTTCTCGTCCATCGGCAACTCGGTGAAGTGCCCGGTGCTGAGCTCGATACTGCCGAGGTTCCCGCTGTAGGAGATCAGCGCATGCTGGTCACTCGAATCAATGGCCAGCGGGCCCCAGCCGAAAATGGTGTTGCCGAGATCGGCGCCCCGACGCTCGTAGACGATCCGGCGCACCTGGCCGTCGGCCACCGATACCTCGGCCAGCCGGGTGACCGGCTGGCCGCCGGGCCCGTACCGTGCGGCGGTGACATACAGCCTGGCGCCATCAGGGCTGATGACCGCCTGCCCCAGGTTGCCCAGGCTGTTCTGCTCTGCTATCACCAGGCGGCTCGGCGTGGTGACAACCCCGCCCGCTGCCGTATCAGGCAGGTCGGTGACTCGGATGCCGTTGCCCTCTCCGAGACCGTGCCAGCTGTAGGCCAGTCGCCGCCCGTCAGCCGAGAGCGACACATCCTCGATGTGGCCGTCCGATTCGGCCTGCCACACCGTCCGCTCGCCAGTGGCGACCGCCACGATGCTGATCTGGGACGGCGGAGCATCAGTGGCTGGCGCGCCAACGCGGTCACGGCGGACCGGGTAGGCCAGCCGACCGCCGTCCGCAGATGCGGCCAGGTATATCGGGCCGAAGTGCGCCGGTTCGGGGACACCGGGGACGGCCGACAGACCAGCGATCTTCCCCCAGTCATCGAGCTGGACACGGACGGCCCCGCCGGGCGGGATCTGCCCGGCGGCCTCCGGGTCGCTGTCGGCAGTTCGTTCCGGGCTGTACCGCATCGCCAGGAAGAACACGCGGCCGCCGCCCGAACCCGCCACGGCAGAGTACACATCCATCCGGCCCGGCAGCCGGTCGACAACCTTGCCAGACGCCGCATCGCGTACAGCCGCCCCGGCCACCCCGGCACCTGCGCCCTCGCCTGGGCTGACGAGGGTGATCAGATAGTTCCGGTGCGGGACGGGCGGGCCTTGGCCTTCGGCCGCCTGATGCTCCCCGATCACCGCACGCCGGGCGGCTGCGTAGGGCTCACCGGTTTTCGCCATCCGCGTCCGGGTCGCCGCCTGGGTCTTGTCGTGTGACATCGCGTCCTCAATCCGGTAGCGCTGTCCCGGCGCCTGGCCACCGCACAAGGGATCACGATGGAAAAGGAAAACCACTCACGCGAGGGCTGTGCCGCTCTTGTCCTCAACCGCTGCATCAGCGCCGGGCTGGCGTAGCTCGGATCAGGCAGGCGTGGCTGCCAGCAGCAGTATACGCGGGCCACGCTGACGAGCAGTCATGCAGAATCCCGCTCAGGCATGAAGCAATCGGCACGAGCGACCGCGCCGAGTCTCACTGAGACCATGCGCGGCCGCGGTCGGCGCGTAACGCGATCTGCCACGAAGTTGACGTCGTGGACTTCATTGCCTCTATCGGCTCACGCCCGGACCGAGGCGATGGGCGCATCAGTGCCTGGGCCTGGCAGTCCGTGCCGCCGCCCCGAAGCCGCGCCGCACGCGACATCGCGGGGCACAGAGCCTACGAATCCGCGCTCGCAGGCCAGAACATCGTCTAGACGTTCGGACTGGCGACAGGCTTCCTGCAGCTCGCACAAAGAATCGCGCGCGATCCTAACTGGCTGAGCTAGCGGAACGCCCTCGGCCACAACGGGCCACACACAGGGGCTCCTCGCGGCCGTCATCGGTCACTCACGAGCAGGTGCGTCCGGGGCCCTCGCTCCCCCGGCGCGGCGAACCGGAGCGTGCCCGACGAGGAAATCACCCGCTTCGCCACTGACGAGACACGGCAGGTGGGCGTCATGCTGCTGGGACGAAAGCTGTACGAGACGATGCTGTACTGGGAGACCGCCGACCAGGATCCATCGCTCGACGACTCGGGCCTCGAGTTCATCGCGATCTGGAAGCCGCTCCCGAAGGTGGTGTTCTCCACCACGCTATCGTCGGTGCAGGGCAACGCCCGCCTGGCCTCCGGCGGCCTGGCGGAGGAGATCGAGCGGCTGCGAGCCGAGCCGAGGCAGGGCGACATCGCTATCGGCGGCGCAACTCTCGCCGCAGAGGCTGCCGCGCTGGGCCGCCTGGGCGATCGCATCGGCCACCGTCAGGTACTCCTGGCCTTGTACGTGCTACGCGCGGCCGCGTTCATCGGCCTGGCCCTCGTCCACGACCTGGGCGTGACGCTAGTCGTACTCAGCGTCATCGCGCTGGGCGACCAGGCCGCATCGAGCATGTACCAGGCCCTGGCCAATGTAATGGCCAGCAAGCAAGAGCGCGTCGGGCTGATGGCGTGGATGCGGGTCGTCACCAACATCGGCATCACCCTCGGAACTGTGCCGGCCGGGATAGCGCTCGCCACCCGCGGCTCCTTCGCCCCGCTCCTCCTGGCCAACGCCGCCAGCTACCTGCTCGCCGGCCTCATCGTGGCCACCCTGCCCGCCAGCACCTCGCCGGCAGGCCCGGCGGCACACCGCCGCCTGCTCATCCCCTCCCCCGCCACCGCCACGATGATCAGCATCAACGGGCTCATGTCCCTGTGGGTCGTGATCCTCAACGTCGGCCTGCCGCTCTGGGTCGTTGACTCCACAGCCGCGCCCCGCGCGCTCGTCGCGATCCTGTACGGGACCAACACCGTCGTGGCGATCTTCGTCCAGGCCTGGGTAGCCCGCTGGGTCAGCAGTTACCTGAGAGCGGCCCGGGCTCAGCGGCTTGCCGGGGTCATGCTCGCGCTCTGCTGCGGCTGCCTCGCTGGCTCTGCCTTCGCGAGCAGCACCGCCGCCACCATCCTGCTCGTTGCCGCAGTCCTGTGCCTCAGCAGCGGCGAACTGCTCACCGTCTCCTCCGCCTGGGAAGTCAGCTTCAGGCTCGCTCCCGACGGACGCTCAGCCGAATTCTTCGCAACCTACGGCCTCGGACGGGCCGGCTCCCAGGTTCTCGGCCCCATCCTGATCACCGCCGCCGTACTCGCGCTCGGAGTACCCGGATGGGTCGCGCTCGCCGGCCTGTTCATCGTCGGCGGCCTCATCACACCGCTGACAGCCCAACGGGCCCTCGATCACCCCCTCAAAAAACGGAAGCAGGCGCCTGACACCAGTGCACGCGTCTCCGCCAAAGCCGCGACCACCTTCGAGATGCGGTCTTTCGCCTGAGCTGAGGTGTCTACAAGCGCCACGCACGAGGGCGCCAGGGCCTCAGGATGTGCGTTAGCGACCGCGACCGCGTGCCCCGCCAACCTGAACAGCGGAATATCGTGCGGCGCATCGCCGAGCGCGACAGTCTGTTCCGGCGCGATCCGGGAAGGGCGCGCCGTCAGGCACCGTGGGAAAACGACGAGGCATTGGCCAGCCTCCTACCGGCATACTGTGCGGGTGATTGCCCGAGACCACATAGTCCCTCGCAAGCTTCGTCGCGGTGACACCGTACGAGTGGTGGCGCCTGCCCGCAGCCGCACGATCGTAACTGAACATGATCACACCGCGCTGATCGAGAAGCGTTTTGCCGCGCTCGGGCTCCGGCTGACCTTCGGCGACCACGTCGATGAGCGAGACGACTTCGACTCCGCGTCGGTGGCCTCGCGGGTCGCGGACTTGCACGCAGCTTTCGCCGACCCGGAAGTAGCAGGCATCCTTACGGTGATCGGCGGGACGAACAGCAACGAGCTGCTTCCGTACCTGGACTGGGATCTCATCGCGACCCATCCCAAGATCTTCTGCGGCTACTCCGACATCACCGCCGTGCAGAACGCCATCCTCGCCTGCACTGGCCTGGTTACCTACTCCGGGCCGCACTGGTCGAGCTTCGGGATGCGCGACTACTTCGAGAAGACCGAGCAGTGGTTCGCCCAGGCCCTGCTCGGCCAGGGATCGATAGAGCTGCGGCCTTCGAAGAGCTGGACCGATGACCCGTGGTTCGCGGACCAGGACACGCGGACCGTGCGCGCCAACGACGGCTGGTGGCCGCTGCAGCCCGGCCAGGCGACCGGCCGCATCGTAGGCGGCAACCTGTGCACCCTGAACCTCCTGCAGGGAACCACGTACATGCCGTCGCTGGACGGGTCAGTGCTCATGGTGGAAGACGACTACCTGTCCGACGCCAAGGAATTCGCCCGGAACCTGACCTCCCTGCTGCAGCTACCAGACGCCAGCGGCATACAGGGCCTGGTCATCGGGCGCTTCCAAGAAGCCAGCCGCGTGACCCGGTCCCTGCTAGAGCAGATCATTGCTAGCCAGGACCGCCTTGCGGCCCTTCCCGTTCTCGCCAACGTTGACTTCGGCCACACCGACCCGAGCATCACCTTCCCGATCGGCGGGCGCGCCGCCTTGGCTGTCGGCGGCAACAACTCGCTTCACATCGCCGACTCTTAAAGGTCGTGACACGGCGCTGGTGTGCAGTGCACCACCACCTCTCCTGCACCAGCAACGCGTGGACAGGCACTGACGTGTGCAGACCCGTTCGATTCCAAAACCCACTTCTACCTGATACCTTCCGTGCCAATACAGTCAGCGGAGGACGCGGATGCCGCGCATGACCACGCCTCTGACCATGATCGCCGCAACAGCCGCCTGCCTCCTGGCTGCCTGCGCAACCTCAGGTTTCGCGGCAGGCAATCCGCCGAGGCATGCCGCCGGCCACGGCACGGCCTATGTCGTAAGTCCGTTTGGCACCGTGACGCCCATCAGGACCGCCACTAACATTGCCGGACGGCCGATCAAAGTACCCTCGGTCCCGCTGTACGTCGCGGTCAGCCCTCATGGCAGAACCGCCTACGTCGTGGCCGGCAACGACAGCGTCATCCCGATCGACACTTTCACCAACAGGGCAGAAAGGCGGATTCAGCTGCCAAGCTATCCGACACCCGACGGCATCGGGATCACACCCAACGGCAAGACCGCCTACATCGTCCACGACAACGGCACCGTGACTCCGATCAGCACAGCCACCAACCACGTCGGCAAGCAGATCAAGACGCCGGTCGGATCTGGGCCCTACACCCTGACGATCGCACCGAACAGCGCCACGGTGTACGTGCTGGACTGGTCAACCGGATCCATCACCCCGGTCACGACCGCAACTGGCAAGCCTGGCAAACCATTCAGGATCCGCGGCGCGCGATTCATAGCCATCACCCCCGACAGCAAGACCATGTACGCGACCAGTGACCGCAACACTGTCACCCCGGTCAACCTGGCCACCGACCGGCCCGGTAAGCCCATCAAGGTCGGCCGCGGCTCGGACGACCTCGACATCACTCCGGACGGAAAGACCGTCTACGTCGTCAACGGCCTAGCCAACTCCGTCACCCCGATCAACACCGCCACCAACAAGGCCGGAAAAGCCATCAAAGTCGGTCCTGGGCCCGCGGGGATGGCAATCACCCCGAACGGCAGGACGCTCTACGTGGTCGACGCTCGAATCGGCACCAGATACGGCGGCGATTCCATCACCCCGATCAACACCGCCACCAACAAGGCCGGAAAGGCCATCAAGGTCGGGCACGAACCGGCGGCCATCGCGATAACTCCCAACGGGCGGACTGCTTACGTTGTCAACTTCCGTTCTGGAACCGTCACGCCGATCAGCACCGCGAACAACCTGGCGGGTAAACCCATCAAGGTCGGGCTACAGCCGTTGGGCATCGCGATCACTGCGTGATCCTGCGAGCCTCCCGCGCCCCATGCACCCTTTGCCGTCTCGAACCAACTGAGTGCCGAATTGCGCCTTACCTATGAGCAGGCGGATACGTTGCGCTCCGCCCGCGCCGCGCTCTGGCTTGAGGCCCCGCCGCACGGGCGCGCCAGGCCGGCGCTGCCTGCCGATAGAGCAGTGCGGGATGGCCTTACGCCTCGTCGGGCTCCCACTCGATTGGCTCCCGGCGACGGTTCCAGGTTTGAGGTTGCCCGGATACCTCCAGGACGTCGGTCAGCCAGTAAGTCTCGTCTGGGTCCCAGCCTGCCAGGATTGTTCGAGCATCCTCGGCCGGGAGCGCGCGCCCGGCGGTGAGCACGTACCCCGCCACGCTGAGATGTATTGCGTCGTAGTCGGCGGCGACGGCCCCGAAATCCGGGATCAGCCAGGTGCCGCCCCAGTCGGACAGATACCGCCAGCTCTGACCACGTGCCTCGGTCACGTCCAGGGGGTAGCGGCCGACTAGGTTCTGCCAGTCCTGCGGCGCAGTGATCTCATATACCCGGGCCGGGCGGCTCGGTGCCACTGGCCAGCAGATTGCCTGCTCGCAGCCGAAGCCGTCTTCCACCAGGCACAGCCCGACCGCGCCAAGGCCCGTGAGGGCCCTGGTGGTAGCGGGGATCGACGACGGCCGAGGTGTTGACCACCAGGTAGCCCACTGTGCTCTGTTCGCGCGCCAGTAGGCCAGCTTCGCGGCGGTACCCGCTACCTCGATGGCGGCGCCATGCTCATCGGTCCATTCCACGTACTGCTGACGATCAAGCGGAGCGGGTGACGTCCACCACTGAGCCGCGGGGGCAGTGCTCACTACCTGAGCGAGCGGCAGGAGCGTTCCCCGCACCTCGACGTCAGCCAGCGCCTGGTCTACCTCGTCCGGCGGCTGCCAGTACGTAGCCTGATCAACAGGCTCCGCCAGGGCCGCCAGCAACAAAAGCTCATCAGCCGAATCAGCAAGCTGAGCGGGATTAGATGCCTCTACCCATGCGGCAAGCACTGACGCCAGACAGCGAAGATCACCCTGGTAAGCACCCGTCCAGACGTCATAGCCCACGCGAGCCCACGCCCGGTCACCCTGCGCACTGACCACGATGTCCAGCAGCGACCAGCACAGCCGACGGCCCCGCGGTGTCGACAGGATGGACTCCGCACTAGCCAGCAAGATCATGAACAGACACTAGCCCACGGCCCAAGGACCAGCCGCTGACCGGCAATGATCCGGAACATATGCGGAACGACCCCGGTCTCCGACACTCGGCCGACAGGCGCCTTGTCAGGTCAGCCGTTTAGAACGGTCGACGCTGCGAAGTGGTTACCGGCGTGGCGAAGGACGGGGAGATGCAGTGGCTATTCGCCGGTAGCACCGTCCAGGCGCTCCCGAATCAGATCGGCATGGCCGTTGTGCCGCGCATACTCCTCGATCATGTGAGTCAGGACCCAACGGAGCGAGAACCACTCGCCACCCCGGCGGCCCCTCGTCTCCAATGCCGGGGCAGCAGCGACCAAGGCGCGCGCGTGGTCGCATTCCGCCTTCCATGTGCTGAACGCCTCGTCTACATCAGCGGTGGCTGCGCCACGGAACGCGGCTTCCCAGTCCATACCGGGCGCGAAGATGCTCTGCATTTCCTCAGCGGCGAGCACGGGCCGAAACCAGTTGCGTTCGACTTCGGCCATGTGCCTGACGATGCCGAGCAGCGACAAGCTCGACGGCGGCACAGCACACTCACGTAGCTGATCATGCGTCAGCCCATCGCACTTGAGAGCCAGTGTGTCCCGGTTGAAGTCCAAGAAGGTTGTAAGCGTCGTCAGCTCGTCTGCTTCCAGCGGTGGGTCGATGCGTGGGTCATTCATGTCGGCATCATTTCATCCCGTTGTCCCGGTTCTGGCCCCGTCGCTGGCCCCTGATCGCCACGTCCGGAGCGCCGCGGCGAGGACGAGCTGCACTGAGCAGACCGCAACTGAAATCAACGCGAAGGCGATATTCAGCGTTCTGGTTCGAGAGGCGCGGGAGAAATTTCCAGCCCGCTTCGCCCTCGGTATCAGCCGTCTGGTGGCCAGCAGGCCGACGGTTGCCATTGCGAGGCTTGATAGCGCGAAGACGGCTGAGCCCCCGGTCAAGGCCACGATCGAGACGATGAAGATGTCTACCAGGGCAACAAACGCGCTCCCGGCCAAGACAGTTCGCAGCTCCCGAGTTGCGGCGTTCGCGTCATCCGCGTTGACGACCGATAGGGCGACGACCAGCAACCCCAAGATAGCAGCGGACGCGCCCGCGCTTGTGATGAAGAAGCTCTCATAGTGGCCCACCACAACGCACCCCATCGGGCATCGGCGGCAACTTTGCCGAGGCGCGCCCGAACCGCCACCGGACTCGTTCAGCTTCGCACGCTAGCGCCAGCGCCTGCGCTATAACAGCAGCCGCGGTAGGCAGCAGACGTGGCGAGGATCAGGGAGCCAGCCCTGGGCCGAGGCACTGCACGGCCGGCTCATGGCCGCGCTCGCCAACGAGGGACCCGCGAACAGCATCCCCCAGCGTGCCATCGCCGGGCTCGAGTATTAGAGCGCTGCGATGCGAGTAGGAGCGTCGTTCACCGACCACTGGCCACCGTGATACTCAAGAGCGTCCACAACGGAGACCAGCGGCGCGTTGATCTTGTTAGAGAAGGCGACAGCAGAGTTGTAGAAGCCACCGTGAATATCCACGAAGACCGGCGGCGCCACGCTGTCGTCGGAAGTAGTTATGGCGTAAGTGGGCCAGGTACCGCTGCCGTCCGCCGGGATTCCGCTGTTCACGTGAACGCCGCAGCCGGTGAACACGGCGCCAACCGGTCCG
>Ga0335075_10012721_pt1 | contig 12706 bp, 14 predicted proteins | sample Lox_Sample_24_FD_206723 | JGI IMG/M metagenome (GOLD analysis project Ga0335075, IMG submission 206723) | Soil microbial communities from Loxahatchee National Wildlife Refuge, Florida, United States - Lox_Sample_2.4 | ecosystem: Environmental > Terrestrial > Soil > Wetlands | place: USA... | reverse complement strand
TGGGTATCCGCACGACGCGCTGGCAGGCTGTCAGCAGCCGCCGACAGCTGGCCGCGGCCCTGCAGAGCATCGGGCTGCCCGGCGTCCTGAAGACCCGGCGCATGGGCTATGATGGCAAGGGCCAGGCCGTGGTGCGCAGTGCGCAGGATCTGGAGCGGGCCTGGGCCGAGCTGGGCCAGGTGCCGCTGCTGTACGAGGAGCTGGTGCCGTTCGACCTGGAAGTCTCCGTCCTCGGCGTGCGCAGCCGTGGGGGTGAATGCCGGGTGTACCCGCTCAACCACAACGTGCACGCCGGTGGCATCCTGAGGCTGACGCGGGCGCCCTACGGCAATGCCCGACTCGAGCGCGCAGCCGCGCGGCATGTCCGGGCCGTGATGGAGCACTTCGGCTACGTCGGCGTGCTCACCATCGAATTCTTCGTCCGGAACGGGCGTCTGGTGGCGAACGAAATGGCGCCCCGGGTCCACAACTCCGGGCACTGGACGATCGAGGGCGCGGTGACCAGCCAGTTCGAGAATCACCTGCGCGCGATCCTGGGCCTGCCCCTGGGAGAGACGCGCGCCACCGGACATAGCGCCATGATCAATCTGATCGGCACCATGCCGGTGCGTTCACGGGTGCTGGAGCAGGCCGGAGTGCACTTGCATGACTATGGTAAGAAACCTCGACCAGGTCGCAAGCTCGGTCATCTGACTGTGGTAGACGATGATGCAGCGCGCCGCGACCGGCGGGCACGGAAGCTCCTGGGTGCATTGGCCCCGGAGATTCGCATCCCCTAGAATCGAATCGACGTAAGCGGACTTAATAACTGCATGTATCTTGAACTGTTCAAGCTTCGGGAATTGCCGTTCCGGCTCAGTCCGGATCCCCAGTTTCTGTACCTGAGCAAACAGCATGCGCGCGCCAAGGCGTATATGGAGTCGACCATCTGGTTCACCGACGGCTTCGTCGTGATCACCGGTGAGATCGGCTCGGGCAAGACCACCCTCATCGAGTCCTTCCTCAAGGAAGTGCAGCGCGACGTGGTGGTGGCCCAGATCGCGCAGACCCAGGTCTCGGTCATCGATTTCCTGCAATCGGTGCTGGTGCAGTTCGGCTTCTCGCCCTTCAAGATGAAGAAGGCCGAGCTGATCGCGACCCTCAACCAGTTCCTGATCGAGCAGTACGCCGCCGGGCGCAAGGTGCTGCTGATCGTCGACGAGGCGCAGAACCTGTCGCTGAAGGTGCTCGAGGAGATCCGCATGCTCTCGGGCGTGGAGACCACCAAGGACAAGGTGCTGCGCATCATCCTGGCCGGCCAGCCCGAACTGAACCAGAAACTCGACGCGCCGGAACTGGTGCAGCTGGCGCAGCGCGTGCGTCTGCGGTTCCACCTGGGCACGCTATCGGACACCGAGATGCACGCCTACATCCACCATCGGCTCGAAGTCGCCGGCGCCGCGGACCGGCAGATATTCGCCGACGACACGTACCCGGAGATCTTCCACTTCACGGGCGGCGTGCCGCGACTGGTCAACACGCTGTGCGACACGGCCATGCTCGCGGCCTTCGCCCAGGAGCGCGACACCGTCACGCTCCACGACATCAAGGAGTCGCTGGCCGAGCTGCGCTGGCACGAGCCGCAGAACCGCCCGCGCAGCGCCGAGGGGGCCGCGGCGGCCAGGGCCGCCGGAGCGGAGAACGCGGCGGCGGACAGCGCGGCCGCGACGGCGGTCGGCGAGCCCGTCGGCCGCATCATCGTGGCGACCGAAGGGCGCACCACCCAGGAGCTGCCGCTGGCCGTGGGCCGCATCATCGTCGGCCGCACCAGCGACAACGATCTGCAGATCGACAGCCGTTTCGTCAGCCGCCATCACTGCCAGATCATCACCGGCGCCGATGGCAGCGTGATCGAGGATCTCAACAGCACCAACGGCATCTTCATGCACGGCAAGCGCGTACGGCGCTACAACCTCAACGACGGCGACGTCGTCGTCATCGGCAAGCACGAACTGATGTACGTCGATGAACGCCTGGCGCGCGCGCGGCTGCACTCGACCGACAGTGCCGCCGGCTACGCGCCGCTGCAGCCTCCGGTGGACAGCCACACTCAGACTATCGTGGAGACCCCGGCGGAGATGATCGAGCGTCTGACGGGCCGATAGCCTCATCCAGCCCGTCCGGGCTGCCGTACTGGGCCCGCAGGCGACGGTAGCTGCGCCGGCGCAGCAGGATCACCCCGCCGGCCAGCACCCCGCACAAGCCGGGCAGTCCGAGTCCCAGGCTCAACGCCGGGGAGGCCTCGGTCTCCAGGTAACTCGTCAGCAGCCCGAGCCCGCCTGCGCCCATGTAGGCCCATGGCAGGCTCTCATAGACCGGGCGCGACAACCTGTGGTGGACGGCGGACATGGCCGGGTTCGCGGGGCGTGCCCCTCAGTCGCGCGAGCGGCCGAAGAATCCCAGCATCCGCGACATGAGCGAGGGCTTCCACTGCTCGACGTGGAAATCGCCGCCGCGGACGGGCAGCTGGTTGCGCACCTCGGAGAGCAGGTCCTCCGGCAGGGCGAGTTCGGGCTCGGACCGGTTCTGGGGCGTCATGGAGTGCTCCATCGAGAAAGTCCTTCAGCAAACCTACGGGCAATGTTCCCCTCCGAGTGTGACAGCGATCACATTTCGGAATTCAGCCCGTCCCCCCCACCGTCAGACCGTCTATCCGCAGGGTGGGCTGACCAACGCCCACGGGCACACTCTGACCTTCCTTGCCACAGGTGCCCACGCCCTCGTCCAGTTTGAGGTCATTACCGACCATGCTCACCCGGGTGAGGACGTCCGGGCCGTTGCCGATCAGGGTCGCCCCCTTCAGGGGCGCACCCAGCCGGCCATTTTCGATTGCATAGGCTTCGCTTGCCGAGAACACGAACTTGCCGGAGGTGATGTCCACCTGCCCGCCGCCGAAATTCACGGCATAGATGCCGCGCTCGACGGAGCGGATGATCTCCTCCGGGGCATGCGGACCGGGCCGCATGTAGGTGTTGGTCATGCGCGGCAGCGTCACGTGGGCGAAGGATTCGCGCCGTCCGTTGCCGGTGGAGCGGGTACCCATCAGCCGCGCGTTGAGCTTGTCCTGCATGTACCCCTTGAGGATGCCGTTCTCGATGAGCATGGTGCACTCGGTGCGGGTGCCCTCGTCATCGATGTTCAGCGAGCCGCGCCGGCGTGACAGCGTGCCGTCATCGACGACGGTGCACGCCTCGGTGGCGACCCGCTCCCCGATGCGGTTGGCGAATGCCGAGGTGCCCTTGCGGTTGAAGTCCCCTTCCAGGCCGTGGCCGATGGCCTCGTGCAGCAGGATGCCGGGCCAGCCGGGCCCGAGGACCACCGTCATGGGGCCCGCCGGCGCCGCGATCGACTCCAGGTTCAGCAGCCCCTGCCGCACCGCCTCGCGTCCCAGCTGCAGCGGCCGGTCACCCGCGACCAGTTCGCTCAAACTGAACCGGCCCCCGCAGCCGCTGTAGCCCTGTTCGCGCCGGCCGTTCTGTTCGACGATCACCGAGACGTTGAAGCGCACCAGGGGCCGCACGTCCGCGGCCAGTTCGCCGTCGCTGTTGGCGACCAGGATCACCTCGTGCACGGCCGTGACGCTCGCCATCACCTGCTTCACCCGCGGATCGAGCGCACGGGTCTCGCGATCCACGCGCATCAGCCAGGCGACCTTGTCCGCATCGCTCAGGGTCGCCACCGGATCATCCGGGCGGTAGAGCTGGTGGCCGGCCCGCGACTGCCACACCGCGAGCGGCCGCCCGCCGCCCTGCGCGGCGATGGCGCGGGCCGCGCGCGAGGCATCCTCCAGCGCCGGCAGCATGATCTCGTCCGAATACGCAAAACCGGTCTTCTCGCCGGACAGGGCCCGGACACCGACGCCCTGCTCGATGGCCGCGCTGCCTTCCTTCACGATGCTGTCCTCGAGCGCCCAGGATTCCTCGTGGGCCAGCTGGAAGTACAGGTCCGCGAAATCCACGGCGTGCCCCATGAGGTTGCCGAACACGCGCTCCAGGCGCGATTCGTCCAGGCCGCTGGGGGTGAGGATGGAGTCGCGGGCAATGACCATCGGGTCGGTGGAACGGTCGGGGGTCGCCATCATCTAGCCTCTACGGATCGTCAGCGGAGGGTTATTACAGCACGCGATGCTTCAGTGCGGGAAAACCCTCGCGCACCGCGGCCTGGGTCGCGGGATCGATTTCCGCCAGGACCACGCCCGCGCCCGAGGGCCGGCGGGCCAGGATCCGGCCCCAGTAGTCCACGATCATGGCGTCCCCATAGGTCTCGCGGCCGTTGGCGTGCATGCCCCACTGGGCGGCTGCCAGGACGTAACAGAGGTTCTCCACCGCCCGGGCCCGCAGCAGCACTTCCCAGTGCGCCTGGCCGGTCGGCACGGTGAAGGCCGCCGGCATGGCGAGCAGCTGGGCCCCCTGGGCGGACAGCGCCCGGTACAGCTCCGGGAAGCGCATGTCATAGCACACCGACAGGCCCAGCACTCCGACGGGGGTTTTGACGACGATAGGCTCTTTTCCCGGCTCGAACGTCGCCGATTCGCGATAGCTTTCCTTCTTTTCCGGGATGTCCACGTCGAACAGGTGGATCTTGTCGTAGCGCGCCGCCTGCGCGCCGTTGGCGTCGAACACGATCGAGGCGGGCGCGACCTTCCGGGGCGTGCGGCCGCGCACCGGGAGCGTGCCCGCCACGATCCACAGCGACAGCCGCTGGGCCAGCTCGGCGAGCGCATCCTGGATCGGGCCCTCCCCCGGCGGTTCGGCCACGGCCAGCCGGTCGGCCTCCCGCGCGCCCATGATGGCGAAGTTCTCCGGCAGCACCGCCAGGCGCGCGCCCTGCGCGGCGGCATCCGCCAGGAGCTGCCCGGCCACGCCCAGGTTGTGGGCCACGTCCGGCCCCGAGTTCATCTGGAGGGTTGCGACTTTCAAATGAGCACCACGTCGAACTGATCCACGCCGTAGAGCGCCTCGACCTGTAACCGTATGGGTCGGCCCACCTGTTGTTCAAGCTCGGCGAGGCTCGCCGACTCGTTCTCCAGCAGGTGATCCACCACTTCCTGGTGCGCCAGCACCAGCAGTTCCTTGCTGGCGAACTGGCGACTCTGCCGCATGATCTCCCGAAACACGTCGTGTGCAACAGTTTCCGGCGTCTTCACGAAGCCGCGCCCCTCGCAGGCGGGGCAGGCCTTGCACAGCAGGTGCTCCAGGCTCTCGCGGGTGCGCTTGCGGGTCATCTCCACCAGGCCCAGGGGCGAGAGGCTCACGATGTGGGTCTGGGCACGGTCCGCGGCGAGCGCCCGCTCCAGGGCCTGCAGCACCTGGCGGCGGTGCCCGGCGTCGGCCATGTCGATGAAATCGATGATGATGATGCCGCCCAGGTTGCGCAGCCGCAGCTGCCGGGCGATGGCCACGGCCGCCTCGAGGTTGGTGCGGAAGATGGTCTCCTCGAGATTGCGGTGGCCCACGTAGCCGCCGGTGTTCACATCGATGGTGGTCATGGCCTCGGTCTGGTCGATGACCAGATGGCCCCCGGACTTCAGCGACACCTTGCGGTCGAGCGCGCGCGTCAGCTCCTCCTCCACCCCGTGCATGTCGAACAGCGGCCGCGGCCCCGAGTACAGCTCGATCTGCACCGCGGAGCCGGGCAGGAAGGTGCGCGCGAAATCCTGCATCGCCGCCAGTTCCGGCGCCGAGTCCACCAGCACCCGCGACACTTCCGGGACCAGCTCGTCGCGCAGCACGCGCAGCGGCAGGGGCAGGTCCGCGTGCACGATGCTGCCGGCCTCGACCCGCGCGGACACTTCGCGCACGTGGCGCCAGAGCTTCTCCAGGTAGGCCACGTCCTCGCGCAGGCCGGCGGCGTCGGCGGTCTGCGCGGCCGTGCGCACGATGTAGCCGCCCGCCGGCTGCGGCGGCAGCACCGCGGCGATGGCGGCCTTCAGGCGCTGGCGGGTGGCATCGTCCTCGATGCGCGCCGAGACGCCGATACCCTCGCCGCGGGGCATGAACACCAGGTACCGCGAGGGCAGCGCCACGAACGTGGTGAGCCGCGCGCCCTTGGTGCCCATGGGATCCTTGACCACCTGCACCAGGAGTTCATCGCCCTGGGTGACGAGCCGCCGGATGTCATCGATCGGCGGCAGGCTGACCACGGTGTCGTCGGGACGCACCAGCGCGATGTCCGCCACGTGCAGGAAGGCGGTGCGCTCCAGGCCCACGTCGATGAACGCGGCCTGCATGCCCGGCAGCACGCGCGATACCCGTCCCTTGTAGATGTTGCCCACCAGTCCGCGCTTGCTGGCACGCTCGATGTGGATTTCGGTGAGCGCGCCGTTCTCCACCAGCGCCGCCCGGGTCTCACGCGGCCCCAGGTTGACCAGCAGCTCGCTGCTCACGGCGCGCCCCAGCACGGCACGCCCGCATCCCCGAGCAGCTGCGCCGTCTCAAACAGCGGCAGCCCCATCACCCCCGAGTAGCTGCCCTGCAGGGCTTCGATGAACACGGCGCCCAGTCCCTGGATGGCGTAGCCCCCGGCCTTGTCGCGCGGTTCACCGGTATCCCAGTAGCGTGCGCGCTCGGCGGAGGTGGAGGCGCGCATGCGCACGGTGCTGATGCTGATGAGGCAGCGGGTCCCCGCGGCGGACACCAGCGCCACCGCGGTCAGCACGCGATGCTCGCGTCCGCTCAGGGACTCGAGCATCGACAGGCCGGCCGCCCGGTCCTGCGGTTTGCCCAGGGTCGTGTCCGCGAGCACCACCGTCGTGTCCGCGCCGAGCACCGGCAGGTCGCGCCACCGCGCCCAGACGGCCTGCGCCTTGGCGCGCGCCACGCGTTCGACGTAGGTGGCCGCGGCCTCGCCCTCGCGCCGGCTCTCGTCCACCTCGGGCACGGCGACGGCGTGCGGCACACCGATCTGCGAGAGCAGCTCCCGTCGCCGGGGAGAGGCCGAAGCCAGACGCAGCACGGGACTCGAGGGCATGGGGACCTCCGCAGGCAGGTTCAGTCGCGATGATACGGATGTCCGGTGAGAACGGTGTGGGCCCGATACAGCTGCTCGGCCAGGACCACCCGCACCAGCGGGTGCGGCAGCGTCAGCCTCGACAGGGACAGCTTGTGGTCGGCCCGGTCGAGCACCTCGCGGGCCAGGCCGTCCGGACCACCGATCAGCAGCGCGAGGTCGCGCCCGTCGCTCATCCGGCCGGAGAGCCAGGTGGCCAGTTCCCGGGTGTCCCGCTGCGTGCCGTGCTCGTCCAGGGCCGTCACGAATTCCTGCGGCTTCAGGAGCGCCAGCAGGCGCTGGCCCTCGGCGTGCATGGCCTGCCCGGGATCGCCGCGGGTGGTGCGCTGCCCGGCGGGGACCTGCACCAGGGCGACCTTCAGGGCGACCGCCAGGCGCCGCAGGTAGTCGGCGACGACCTCGTCGACCCAGCGCGGCATGCGCTCGCCGACGGCGATGATCCGGATCCGCATGACTTCAAGCCCGGCACGGCTGCACCCTCGGGCCGCCGCGGCCCGACCGGTCCGTGCGCCGCGGCCTGCTTCAGGCCTTCGGTGTGCGCGCCACGCGCTTGCGGGGCGCGCTGCCGGAGCGCTTGCGGGTCGCGACCACCTTCGGTGCCGCCTTCGGCGCGGCGGTCTCCACCGGCGCCTCCACCGTGCCCCACAGCCTCTCCAGGCCGTAGAACTCGCGGACTCGCGGCAGCATCACGTGCACGATCACGTCATGCAGATCCACCAGCGCCCATTCACCATCGCGCGCCCCTTCGACACCGAAGGGCCTGACGCCGGCCGCCTTCGCGCTTTGAATGACGCGGTCGGCAATGCTGCGGACATGGCGGTCGGAATTGCCGGAGGCGATGATCATGGTATCGGCGATGTCGGTGAGGCCGCGGACATCCAGAACCTTGATGTTGACGGCCTTCATGTCATCCAGCGCTGCCTGGACCATACCTGGCACGGGTGATGGAGGGGATTCGGGGGGCGACTCGGTCGCTCGGCGGGCACGGGTACGGGACGTAGCCATTGGCAAAGGGTGCAGCCTCCTTATGACGGCTCAGCGTTCACGCTGAGCATAACACCCGGTCTCCAGGATTATCCTGCGCACCGGGTCCGGAACCAGATACCGCGGATCGCGCCCCGCCTCGATGAGCTGGCGCAGCTCCGTGGAGGAAATCTCGAGCTGTGTCGGGACATGGACGTAGACGTTACCGGCAAGCCTGGTGTGCAGATCGCGGACGCTGCCGGTGCCGCGATCGACCATCACCTCGCCCAGCGGCCCCTGGGCCGGCGCGCGCCAGCCGGGGCGGTGCACGACCACCACGTGCGCAAGGTCGAGCACTTCGCGCCAGCGATGCCAGTTCGGCAGTCCGAGGAAGGCGTCCATGCCGAGCAGCACGCACAGGGAGCGGTCCGGATTCTCGCGGCGCAGTTCGGTGAGCGTGTCCACCGAATACGACAGTCCGGTGCGGCGCACTTCGCGGTCATCGACCACGAAGCCGGCCTGGCCCTCGACCGCGGCGCGCACCATCGCCAGGCGCAGCTCCGCATTGGCCCGCGTGCCGGAACGATGCGGCGGACTGCCGGTGGGCAGGAAGCGCACTTCGGTCAGGTGCAGCTCCTGCCACAGCTCGAACGCCGTGCGCAGGTGGCCGACGTGGATCGGATCGAAGGTGCCGCCGAAAATACCGATGGGTTCCATGTACGTCCTGATTACGGCGCGCGCGGCGCGGCGTCCAGTGCGCGGTGCCCGCACAGCTGCGCCGCCAGCAGCGCCAGTTCGTCCCAAGCATCGCCGCGCATGCGGCCCTTGGCAATGGCGTCGGCGCGCGCGGCGCGCGCCACCAGAGCCGCGGGCGCGGCAGCCATCCGGCGCCGCCGGGGCGGGGCCTGGTTGAATCCATAGCCGCGCGGCGGCGCACCGCCGGCCTCGGCGGCGAGCACCGCGTGCAGCGCCCTGAGCGCCGCCCACAGCACCAGCGGCAGTTCCACCTCTTCGGCCCGCAGTCCGGCCAGCACCCGCAGCGCGCGCACACCGTCGGCCTGGGTGAGCGCGCGATCCAGTTCGGCGACATCGAAGTGCGAACTGTCCGTGGAACTGGCGAGCACGGCGTCCGCATCGACCCGGCCATCGACCGCGAGCAGCGCGAGCTTCGCGAGCTCCTGCGAGGCGGCCAGCAGGTTGCCCTCCGTGCGCTCGGCGAGCAGCGCCAGCGCCTCCGGCGCGACCGTCAGTCCGAGCCCGCGCGCCCGCCCCTGCAGCCACTCCGGGAACGCGGCCCGTCCGATGGGCCAGACCGCGACCGAGGCACCGTGCTGTTCCACGGCCCGCACCCATTCGCTGCCGGCCGCCTCGCGGTCCAGGCGGCCGGTAACGATCAGCAGCAGCGTCTCCCCGCCGGCGCTCTCGATCACGCGCTTCAACACCCGCGCGCCGGTCACGCCCGGGCGGCCGCTCGGCAGGCGCACCTCGATGATGCGGCGCGCGGCGAACAGCGACAGGGAGGCGACCGCGGACAGCACCGCATCCCAGTCCGCCCCCCGGTCCATGAAATGCACGTCGCGTTCACTGAAGCCGTCCTCGCGTGCGCGGGCGCGCACGGCATCGGCGGCCTCCCCCGTCAGCAGGGGGTCGTCGCCGGATATCAGGTACACGGGAAGCAGCCGCTCTCGCAGGTGCGCAACGAGCAACTCTGTTTTGACTTTCAAAGGCGGCTAAAGCACGCGGCCAGGACCCATGGGCACCATGCTACCTGCGCTATATTGGGGTATCCAGCAAAACGAGCCCCAGTGATGGCGAGAGTCAAGAGCCGGCCTGCAGCAAAACGGACCTCGAAACCGGCGAAGGCAGCCAAAAGCGCGGGCAAGGGACGCCGGCCGGCTGGCCCTGCGCACGGACCGCAGGGTACCCCGGTCCCGGGACTGTACCCGCCGGTCGAGCCCTACAACAGCGGCATGCTGCGGGTCTCGTCGGTGCACGAGATCTATTACGAGGAAAGCGGCAATCCCGAAGGCAAGCCCGCAATTTTCCTCCACGGCGGACCCGGCGGCGCCACCGATCCGGCGATGCGGCAGTTCTTCGATCCGCAGCGCTATCGCATCGTGCTCATGGACCAGCGCGGCTGCGGCCGCAGCCGCCCACACGCGAGTCTGGTGGACAACACCACCTGGCACCTGGTGCTGGACATCGAAAGCGTGCGCGAGCTTCTGGGCATCGAGCGCTGGCTGGTGTTCGGGGGCTCGTGGGGCTCCACCCTGGCGCTGGCCTATGCCCAGGCCCATCCGGAGCGCGTCACCGAACTGGTCCTGCGCGGCATCTTCATGCTGCGCCGCTGGGAACTGGACTGGTTCTATCAGAATCCCGGCGGGGCCGCGGCGCTGTACCCGGACCTGTGGGAGCGCTACGTCGCCCCCATCCCGCAGGCCGAGCGCCACGACATGATCCGTGCGTACTACCGGCGTCTGACCAGCACGGACCGCAAGGTGCTCACCGCGGCCGCGACCGCCTGGTCGGTGTGGGAGGGCGCCACCAGCTATCTCACCCAGAACCCGGACTACATCGCCAAGTTCGCCGCGGATGCCGAGTACGCCGCGGCCTTCGCGCGCATCGAGTGTCACTACTTCATCAACAACGGTTTCCTGCGCCAGGATGATCAGCTGCTCGCCGACATCGGCCGCATCCGCCATGTTCCGGGCGTGATCGTGCAGGGCCGCTACGACGTCGTGTGCCCCATGCGCAGCGCCTGGGATCTGCACCGCGCCTGGCCGGAAGCCGACCTGCGCATCGTCGGCGCCGCGGGCCATTCGGCCTTCGAAGTCGGTACCTCGGCCGAACTGGTGGCCGCCACCGACCGCTTCGCGAAGCCGCGTTCCGTCAAATGATCCGCTGCTGATTTGCCTTCCGCTGGTGTACGGGTATACTCGTACACCCATATGGGGAACCTTCCCGCACCGCGCCTCTTCACCCTGCAGCCCGGTTCCGGCGTGCCCATCTACCTGCAGCTCATGCAGCAGGTGCGGCGGATGGTGGCGAGCGGGCAGCTGACCCCCGGCACCGAGCTGCCCTCGGTGCGCGAAGTCGCAACCGAATACACGGTCAATCCGACCACGATCTCCAAGGCCTACGGCCTGCTCGAGAACGAGGGCCTGCTGCAGCGGAACCGGGGCAAGCCCATGACCATCGCCGCCACGCGGCCGGCCGGCTCCCTGCCGCAGCGCCTGAAGCAGGTCGAACCCCAGGTCGAGGCGCTGGTGCTGGCGGCGCGCCAACTCGAACTCAAGGCCAGCGAGCTGTGCCAGTTCATCGAGAAGAAGATGGAGAAGAACCGTGAATGAAGCCATCGTCAGTACCTGCGGCCTCGGCAAGACCATCGGGCGCAAAGAGATCCTGCGCGATGTCACGGTCGAAGTCGCCCCGGGCAGCATCGTCGGCATCATCGGCAAGAACGGCGCCGGCAAGACCACGCTGCTGGAGATCCTGCTCGGCTTCTCGCCGGCCACCTCGGGCAGCGCGCAGCTGTTCGGTCATGACAGCTTCACGCTGCCGGCCAACATCAAGGGCAGGATCGGATTCGTGCCGCAGCAGGATGACCTGGTGAATCTGCTGACCGGACGACAGCAGCTGGATCTGATTGCGGCGCTTCACGGCCACTGGAACGCGGCCCTGATCGAACGGCTGGGGCAGGCGTGGGAAGTCCCGCTGGAGCGCGGCATCCTCAACCTCTCCGGCGGCGAGCGTCAGAAACTCTCGACGCTCGCGGCGCTGGGACATGATCCGCAGCTGCTGGTGCTCGATGAGCCTGTCGCCAGCCTGGATCCGATCGCCCGCCGGCGCTTCCTTCACGAAATGATCGAAATCACCGCCGAACGGACCCGCACGGTGCTGTTCTCCACGCACATCGTCTCGGACCTGGAGCGGGTCGCGGACCAGATCTGGGTGTTGCGCGACGGCGCCATCGTCTGGTCAGGGCCGCTGGATAGACTGCAGGAGTCGGTGGTGCGCCTGCGCATCAGCGCCCGCACAGCGCTGCCGGCCCTGCTGCCGCTGGCCGACTGCCTCTCGCAGCGCGTGTCCGGAGCGCGGGCCAGTGCGGTGGTGAGCGGCTGGAGTGAGCAGCGGCGGGCGCAGCTTAGCGAGCTGCTCGGTGCCGAAGTCAGTGTGGAACCGCTGGGCCTGGAGGACATCTTCGTGGAGCTGCACTCATGAAGGGCATCGTGCATGCCGCCCGGCTGCTGCTGGCCTGGAGCGCCATGACGCGCTGGCTGCTTGGCATCGGCCTGCTGCTGACGGTGCTCGGGCTGGGCGGCCTCGTGTTCCTGCGGCTTTGGACGCTGCAGCCCCTGTTCAACGCCCTCACCGTGATCGGCGCAATCACCGCCACCATTTCGCCGGTGTCGATGTCCGCCATCGTCCTGCGCTCGCTATCGGTGCCGCGGGCGCTGCGCATCATCCCCCACGCCCGCCTGCAGCTGTTCCTGGGCGCGCTGACCACACAGCTGCTCCTGGCTGCATTCATCGCCGGCGTCATCGACGTCATGATCGCGAACCGGAGTGGCTTCGCGGCGATCTTCGTCGGCGTCTTTGCATTGCTCACGCTGCAGTTCATCGGCGCCTTCGCCGTGGCCCCGCTGCGCCTGGGGATGTTCTGGCTGCTGAGCTGGGCGGTGTGGCCGCGGCTGAT
>Ga0335075_10012719_pt1 | contig 12707 bp, 9 predicted proteins | sample Lox_Sample_24_FD_206723 | JGI IMG/M metagenome (GOLD analysis project Ga0335075, IMG submission 206723) | Soil microbial communities from Loxahatchee National Wildlife Refuge, Florida, United States - Lox_Sample_2.4 | ecosystem: Environmental > Terrestrial > Soil > Wetlands | place: USA: Florida... | reverse complement strand
CCCACGTCGTCGAGGGGAACGTGAGTCGGAACCCCGCAGGCAGCACACATTTACGGGTAATTGTAAAGCGGAACTAACGAACGGCTCAGGTGCTGAGGCCTTACGTGCTGAGACCTAGCTCACGCGCGATCAGCATGCGCTGCACCTCGGACGTGCCCTCGCCGATCTCGAGGATCTTCGCGTCCCGGTAGAACCGCCCGACGGGGAACTCGTTCATGAACCCGTACCCGCCGAAGACCTGCGTCGCGTCCCGCGCGTTGTCCATCGCCGCGTCGGAGCCGGTCAGCTTGGCGATCGCCGCCTCCTTCTTGAACGGCTCACCGGCCAGCATCCGCGCCGCCGCGTGATACCAGGCCAGCCGCGCGTTGTGGGCGCGGGTCTCCATGTCGGCGATCTTGAACTGCAGCGCCTGGAATCTCCCGATGGGACCGCCAAAAGCCTTTCTATCCCGAACGTAAGCGACCGACTCATCCACGCACCCCTGCGCCAGCCCGGTGGACAGCGCCGCGACGGCGACCCGTCCCTCGTCCAGCGTCGCCAGGAACTGGGCGTACCCCCGGCCGCGCTCGCCCAGCAGGTTCGCCTCCGGCACCCGGCACCCGTCGAACGCTAGTTCGTGCGTGTCGGACGCCGCCCAGCCCACCTTGGAGTACTTCTTCGCCACGGTGAGGCCTGGCGTACCCGACGGCACCAGGATCGTGGAGATCTCCGGCTTGCCGTTACCCGTCGTCCCGGTGCCCGTGCTTCCCGTGAGGGCCGCGACGGCGATCACGCCGGTGATGTCGGTGCCGGAGTTGGTGATAAACGACTTCGTCCCGTCGATGACCCAGTGGCCGTCCTCCAGCCTCGCCCTGGTGCGCATCGCGCCGGCCACGTCGGTGCCGCCGCCCGGCTCCGTCAGCCCGAACGCGGCCAGCATCTCCCCGGCGCAGAGGGGCGGCAGCCACTCCCGCTTCTGTTCCTCGGTGCCGTACCGGTAGATCGGCATGATGCCGAGCGAGACGCCGGCCTCCAGCGTGATCGCGACCGAGGAGTCGACCCGGCCGAGTTCCTCCAGGGCGAGGCAGAGCGCGAAGTAGTCGCCGCCCATCCCGCCGTACTCCTCGCTGACCGGCAGCCCGAACAGCCCCATCCGCCCCATCCGCGCCACGATGTCGTAGGGGAACTCGCCGCGCTCGTACAGGTCACCGATCACCGGCGCGACCACGTCGCGGGCGAACTCCTCGACGGACTTGCGCAGCTCCTCGTGCTCCTCGTCGAGCCGGAAACCGATCACGCCGCCCTCAACTCCTCTCGCCGCCATCATCGTGGACAGTGCCGCCATGATGATGGGTCGTTGTGCACCCTATGGTGTGCCTACTGACCCATCATCATTGATTTTCGGCTCGATGACGGCCAGCCGGGCGTCCATCGCGACCTGCTGGCCCGCCCTCGCGGCCACCTCCGCCACGGTGCCGGCCACCGGCGCGGTCACCGTGTGCTCCATCTTCATCGCCTCCACCACGGCGACCGCCTGCCCCGCGGACACCGGGTCGCCGGGGGCGACGTGCACGGCCAGGACGGTCCCCGGCATGGGCGACCGCACGATCCCGTCGCCGCCGGCGGCCCGCCCGCCCAGCACGGGCGCCGCCTCTTCCTCGGTCAGCGCCCACGCGCGCCCGCCCCGCCCCAGCCAGATCGTCGCCTCGTCGGTCGCGAACGCGAACCGCAGCGCCCGTCCCCCATAGGTGAGGAGCAAGTCGGTGCCACCTCGCCGCGAGCCGGGACGCGCGGCGCCGGGCGAGTCGACTCCTGACGGGCCTGCGACCGACCGGCCGGCGCCGCTCGGGGCGGCCGTCACGAACTCGGCGCGGGCCGCCACGGGGTCGTGGCCGCCGACCGCGACCTCGGCGCCTGCCGACGCCAGCCCCCGGACGCGAACCTCGGCCACGGCTCCCGGTCCGCCCGCCCCGGGGCCGGCCGCGAAGCGGAACTTCGTCCAGGCGAGCCCGCCGACGCGCCATCCGTCGGGGATGTCCCACGGATCGACGAACCCCGCCGCGGGCTCGCGCGCGAGCAGCCGCGCCAGCGCGGCCGCGGCCACCGCCTCGTCGTCCCGCTGGGCGTCCGCTGCCTGCTCGGTTGGGGCAGGAGAGGCCGATGAGGCGCCGGTGGCGGTTAGCGCCAGGCGGTCGGCGACGCGCTCGGCCAGCGTGGTGTCCAGGCGGCCGGCCTGGACGTCGGGGTCGGCCAGCAGCGTCCGCAGGAACGCGATGTTCGTGGTGACGCCGAGCACGGCGGTGTCCGCGAGGGCGGCGTCGAGGCGGCGCAGCGCGGTGGCGCGGTCGGGACCCCAGGCCGCGACCTTGGCGAGCATCGGGTCGTAGGCGCTGGTGACGGTCATGCCTTCGGCCAGGCCCGAGTCGACGCGGACGCCCTCACCCGCTGGCTCGCGCAGCGCGAGGACGGTGCCGCCGGTGGGCAGGAACCCGCGGGAGGGGTCCTCGGCGTAGACGCGGGCCTCGACCGCGTGCCCGGCCGGCCGGGCCGGCCGGGCCACCGTAAGCCGTTCGCCCGCGGCCACCCGCAGCTGCCACTCGACCAGGTCCAGCCCGTAGACGAGCTCGGTGACCGGGTGCTCGACCTGCAGCCTGGTGTTCATCTCCATGAAGTAGAACTCGTCGGGGGAGTCGCCGGGCACGATGAACTCGACCGTGCCGGCCCCGGTGTAGCCGACGCTGCGCGCCGCCTCGACGGCGGCGCCGCCCATGGCCTCGCGGCGCCCCTCGTCGAGCAGCGGCGACGGGGCCTCTTCGATGATCTTCTGGTGGCGCCGCTGCAGGCTGCACTCCCGCTCGCCGAGGTGCGTCACGGTGCCGTGGGCGTCCGCGAGGACCTGGATCTCGATGTGCCTGGGGCGGGTGATGTACCGCTCGATGAGCAGCGTGTCGTCGCCGAACGCGGCGCGGGCCTCCCGCCGGGCCGCCGCGAGCGCGGCGGGCAGTTCCCCGGGGGCGCCGACCACGCGCATGCCCTTGCCGCCCCCTCCGGCCGACGGCTTGACGAGGAGGGGAAACACGGGCCCGTTCAGGCTGATAATGAGCTCTTCATCGGACATGCCGGGCTTTCCGGTGCCCGGTACCACCGGAACGCCGGCCGCGGCCACCGTCGCCTTCGCGGCGATCTTGTCGCCCATCGCCTCGATCGCGCCGGGCGGCGGGCCGACGAACACCAGGCCGGCGGCGGCGCAGGCGCGGGCGAAGGCGGCATTCTCCGCGAGGAAGCCGTAGCCGGGATGCACGGCTTCCGCCCCGGTCGCGAGCGCGGCGGCGATGATCGCGCCGGTGTTCAGGTAGCTGGCGGCGGCGGGCGGCGGGCCGATCCGCACCGCCTCGCCGGCCGCGCGGACGTGCGGGGCGCCGGCGTCGGCGTCGCTGTAGACCGCGACGCTGGCGATGCCGAGCCGGTGCAGGGTGGCGATGATCCGGACGGCGATCTCGCCGCGGTTGGCGATCAGGACCTTGGAGAACAAAGCCGCCTCACATCCGGAAGACGCCGTAGCCGACAGGCTCGAGCGGGGCGTTGGCGGCTACCGACAGCGCGAGCCCGAGGACCCGGCGGGTATCGGCCGGGTCGATGACCCCGTCGTCCCACAGCCGGGCGGTCGAGTAGTACGGGTTGCCCTGGTGCTCGTACTGCTCGCGGACGTCGGCCTCGTCGCTGCCGACGCCGCTGCCGACGGAGGCCAGCACGCTCGCGGCCTGGTCGCCGCCCATGACGGAGATGCGGGCGTTCGGCCACATCCACAAGAACCGCGGCGCATACGCGCGGCCGCACATCGCGTAGTTGCCCGCGCCGAACGAGCCGCCGATGATCACCGTGAGCTTCGGCACCCGCGCGCAGGCGACGGCGGTGACCATCTTGGCGCCGTGCTTGGCGATGCCGCCCGCCTCGTACTGCCGCCCGACCATGAAGCCGGTGATGTTCTGCAGGAAGATCAGGGGAATCGTCCGCTGGTCGCACAGCTCGATGAAGTGGGCGCCCTTCAGCGCGGACTCGCTGAACAGGATCCCGTTGTTGGCGATGATGCCGACGGGGTGGCCGTGCACGCGGGCGAAGCCGGTGACGAGGGTGGGGCCGTACTCTTTCTTGAACTCCGCCAGCCGGCTGCCGTCGGTGATCCTGGCGATGACCTCGCGCACGTCGTAGGGGGTACGCAGGTCCGCGGGGACCACGCCGTAGATCTCGTTGCTGTCGTACAGCGGCGCCTGCGACGGGCCGACATCCCAGGGGGACGGGGTGCGCGGGCCGAGGGTGGCGACGATGCCCCTGACGATGCGCAGCGCGTCGGTGTCGCCGGTGGCGAGGTGGTCGGTCACGCCGGAGACGCGCGCATGCAGGTCACCGCCGCCAAGCTCCTCAGCGGTGACCACCTCGCCGGTGGCGGCCTTCACCAGCGGCGGGCCGCCGAGGAAGATCGTGCCCTGGTTCCTGACGATCACGGCCTCGTCGCTCATCGCGGGCACGTAGGCGCCGCCGGCGGTGCAGGAGCCGAGCACCGCGGCGATCTGCGGAATGCCGCGTTTCGACATCGTCGCCTGGTTGAAAAAGATGCGGCCGAAGTGCTCGCGGTCCGGGAACACCTCGTCCTGCCTGGGCAAGAACGCGCCGCCCGAGTCCACGAGGTAGACACACGGCAGGTTGTTGTGCAGCGCCACCTCCTGGGCGCGCAGGTGCTTCTTCACCGTCACCGGGTAGTAGGTGCCGCCCTTGACGGTCGCGTCGTTGGCGACGATCACGCACTCGCGGCCCTCGATGCGGCCGACCCCGGTGATGATGCCCGCCGCCGGCGCGTCACCGTCGTACATGCCGTCGGCGGCCAGCGGGCTGAGTTCGAGGAACGGCGAACCGGGGTCGGTCAGGACCTCCACCCGGTCGCGCGGCAGCAGCTTGCCGCGGGCCACGTGGCGGTCGCGGGCGCGGTCGGAGCCGCCGCGCGCCGCTGTTTCGAGCTTGGCCCTGAGTTCTGCCGCGAGCGCGGTGTTGGCCGCGTGGTTGCGCTTGAACGCTTCGCTCGCGGTGTCCGCGCTGGATCGCAGCGGCGTCACCGACATCATGACAACGAATCCTAGGTGGTCGTCGTCCCCGAGGATGACCGTCGTTTTCAGCCCCGCGGCCGACGACACGGTGGCCCGTCGCCGGTGACGATGGTTCCATGAAGGCGTTCTACGGCAGGTTCCGTGACCTGATCAGCGAGGCGGGCCGGTTCGCCGTGGTCGGGCTGGCCGGCGTGGTCATCACCGATGGCGGCGCCAACCTGCTGCGGTACGACGCCGGTCTGGACCGCTTCACCGCGGTGGCGATCGCGACGCTCGCCGCCGTGGCGGTCAGCTTCGTGGCCAGCCGCTACTGGACCTTCCCGCACCGTGAACGCACCGGGCTCGGCCGGGAGACGGCGCTGTTCTTCGCGGCGAACGCGATCGGCGTCGCCATTTCCGAAGGCTGCGTCTGGCTGGCGTCCGCGTTCGGGTGGGAGGGGAAGCTCTCGTACAACATCGCGCTGGCGGGCGGGATCGCCCTCGCGACGCTGTTCCGCTACTGGTCCTACAAGAAGTGGGTCTGGCCCCGGAGCAGGTCAGTTGTTGCTGAGCAGGCGCGCGAACGGTCCCTTGTCATCCGCCGCCTCGCCGGCGACGCCGTGGCGCAGTGCCCATCCATCGACCGCCTCGAGGCTGACGCGCCACAGGCCCTCGGTAGCCCCGCGGGCGGCCTTGTTCCCGGCCGGGACGCGCTCGTCGAGCAGGTGCAGGTGGTGATCTGACTCCACCTCGGTGTCCTTGGCGTATTCCTTGCCGAGCAGGCCAGAAGATGGCTCCAGGGCGCTCATGAGCGGGTTCCGCTGAACCAGTTCGGAAAAGTACCGGCGCTCGGAGATCAGGACGCCGTGCAGGATCGTGCCGTGCGCGGACACGGCGACGGGCACCGCGCCCTGGCCCGACTCGTTGATAGCCCGGACTAGCTGCCGTAGCACCGGGTCCACGTCATGCTTGGCCATGATTGTCTCCTTCTGCGTCGAATGTCGTATCCCGTAACGGCACTCCCCGCTACCCGTGACAGGGCGGCCAAACACGTCTTTTCGGCAGTGCTGATTTGTAACTTCCAAAGAAATCACCCAGGGTGAGATCGCGAGTGGGTGATTGCGTGTCACCCCCGGCCTGGGTGAGGGTCACAGTACCGGGACATCGGGGGCGGGGGCGAGCATACCGGGAGGCGAGAGGTGGCATCGAGGCCGCGCGGGGGCCACTCGCGAGATCCCATCTTGCAGTCGAAAATCACTACGCCCGACCTGCCGTCGTGGCTCGTGCCGCGGCCCCGGCTGGAAAAGCAGGTCGCGCAGGGTGCTGAAGGACCGCTCACGTCGATCACCGGGCCGCCAGGAGCCGGTAAGACGATCGCGGTCGCTTCGTGGGCCGCGGGCCACGAAGCCGGGCCAGTCGCCTGGGTCACGGTCGACGGGTACGACAACAAGCCCGCGGTCTTCTGGTCGTACGTGGTGGCGGCGCTCCGCCAGGCCGGAGTCCCCGTCAGCCGCGCGGCCACAGCGCTGGCGCACGGGGAAATGGCCGGTCACGTATTCCTGCTTCAGCTGGCTTCCTCGCTCGCCGGTCATGAGCCTGCCGTGACGCTGGTTCTCGACGACTTTCATCTCCTGACCGACGACGCGGTGCTAGCCGGGCTGGCGTATGTGCTGAAGAACGCCAGGCCGGGTCTCCGCCTGGTGGTCACGTCGCGGATAGACCCGCCGCTGCCGCTGCACCAGTACCGGCTGACCGGGGACCTGACCGAGATCAGGGCCGACGACCTGGCGTTCAGCGTTCCCGAGGTCGCCTCGCTCATGGTGCAGCATGGCGTGACCTTGCGACCGTCCGTCCTGGAGCACCTCACGGAAACAGGGGAGGGCTGGGCGGCCGGATTGCGGATGGCGGCGATGTCCATGGCCGGCCATCCCGATCCAGAGCAGTTCGTGAAGAGCCTCATCGCGGAGGACAGCGCGGTGGCCGGGTACCTCGTGCAGGAGGTGCTCAACGTCCAGCCGGCGGACGTGCGGGAGCTTCTGCTGTACTCGAGCGTTCTCGAACAGGTGAACGCGGATATCGCGAGCGTGCTCCTCGACCGCGCCGAGGTGGCCGGCACGCTTGAGGCCCTCGCCAGGGAGAATTCGTTCGTGCAGCCGGTCGGGGACGGCTGGTACCGATTCCACTCGCTGTTCAGGGACGTCCTGCGCCTGAAGCTGCGGCGTGAGAGGCCTGACCTCGTGGCCAGCCTGCACCGGAAGGCCGCACGCTGGTATCAGCAGCAGGGGATGCTCGCCGAGGCCGTGCGCTCCGCGGCGAATACCGGTGACTGGACGCTCGCGGCAGCCATCATGGTGGACGAGCTCGCCATCGTGCAGCTGATGGGCCCGGATCATGGCGATCTGCCGGCCGATGGATTCCATGTCATTCCCGACGGAGATGTGCCGCCCCAGTTCCTGCTGGCCGTCAGCGCTGTCGCGCTGTCCGAGTCAGGCGACCAGGCGGCCGAGGCCCCGCTCAAGGCCGCGGAAACGATGCTCGGCCGGCTTCCTGAGGACGACGATGTCCTCTCCCGGTTCGCGGCCTGCACGCTCCGGTCGAGCATGGCGATCCGCCGCGGCCGCCTCGATGTCCTGGACGATGTCACGGCCACGGCGCAACGGCTGCTGGACCGAATCCCGCAAGCGGTGCTGGCACGGCACCAGCACGCGGTCGCGCAGGTCTTGTCCGGCCGGGGCGCCGTCGAGCTGTGGTCGGGCAATCCCCGCACAGCCGCGGACCTTTTCTGCCGGGCGGCGGGCATGCTCGAGGACGTGGTCCAGGGCCTCGACCCTGGCCGGCCTGAGCTGCAAGCCCGCCGTAACGAGCTGGCGGCCTGCCGCGGGTACCTGGCACTGACCGAGGCCCTGCGGGGCCGTCTGAACGCAGCCGATGAGATCGCCGGCTCAGGGACGGCTCTGGTCGGTGACCACCGGGCCAGGCAGCCGGATCCCGCATCGGCCCTCGCCCTCGCGTTCGTTCGCCTGGAACACGGCGATCTCACCTCTTCCCGTGCCCGGCTCAAGGTCGCTGACGCGGCGCTCAACGCTCATCCCGACAGGCTGGCCAGTGCTGTCGGCAGCCTGGTCGCGGCGCGTGGCAGCCTCGCGGAAGGCCGCACGAGCACGGTCCTTGACACGATCAAGCGCGCCCGCTCTGGCCGGTCGCTGCCGCCGCTGCTCGAGCAGGTGCTGGACCTCACGGAGCTGCAGGCCCATGCGGCTTCCGGAGACGGCCAGGCAGCTCTCGAGGTGGCCCGTCGCGTCGGATCTGAGTCCGCGCTGGACGCGCGGGTCGCGGTCAGCCGCGCCTGGCTGGCGGCCGGCGACGCGGCGGCGGCCCGCCGCACGCTGGCGGCGGCGCTGGAGACCTCGTCGGGCGAGGAATCCGAGCGGGCACGGCTGGAGGCGTGGCTCGCCGACGCGCTGCTCAGCTTCCGCGGCGGCGACGAGGCGCGGGGCCTTAGATCACTGGAGAAGGCGCTAAAGCTGGGTGAGGCGGAGAAACGTCAGCTCCCGTTCGCCATGGAGCGCAGCTGGCTGCGACCGGTGCTGGCGCGGCATCCCGAGCTTGCGAGCGCGCATCGTCAGCTGCTCGGTCCCGGTCTGGTAACGCCAGCCGCCGTCCCGGCCCAGCGCGAGGCACCTGACCGCGCTGGCCCGGTGGTCGTCGAGCAGCTCAGCAGCCGGGAACGAGATGTGCTGCGGCACGTCGGCGAGATGCTCGACACGGAGGGCATCGCCGCGGAGATGTACATCTCGGTCCATACGGTAAAGACCCACCTGAAGAGCATCTTCCGCAAGCTGGGCGCGTCAGATCGGCGGGAAGCGGTCCGCCGGGCGAGGCAGCTCAACATGCTCTGACTCCGGGGCCCGTTCGATCGCCTCTTCACGGGTGCGCACCCCGAGCTTCCGGTAGATCGCGCGCCGGTGGGTCTTGACCGTGTTCCCTGAAAGGTAGAGCTCCCTGGCGATCTCGCTGACAGACATCGACTTACGCAGCAGGCTCAGGACTGCCTGCTCTCGCCCGGTCAGCGGCTCGGCCAGCGGTGGCGGCGCCACGGTAAGCCCTCGCTCCAGTGCGCCGAGCCGCGCCAGCAGCGCTTCGGCGCCATCAGGCAATGCCGTCAGTACATTCCTGACCCCGGCCAGGACGGTGGCCGCTGCCGGGCGGTCGTCCATCGCCAGCAGCACTTGCGCCAGCCGAAGCTGAGTCTCGACGCTGACCCACGGAGTCAGCAGCACCCACCGCTGGCGTCGGTAAATGGCGTACTCGAACTCGGCCCGAGCCTCCTCCAGGCGCCCTTGCCGCGAATGCACCGTCCCGAGGGCCGTCAGGATGAAGGAGCTCGGCGGTCGCCTGACGAGGCCCCTGCCGTTCACGATCCTGGCCGCTTCCTCCGCCAGCTGCTGGGCCCGCGTGAGCTCGCCCTCGTCGGCTGTCCTGATGGCGGCGACGCTGAGCGCGATCATCCTGGTCCGCGGCCGTGATACCCCGGCCGCGAGCGCTCGCTCGAGCATGGGCATCGCGTCCGGATCCCCCGTCAGGTGCAGGCCGAAGCCCAGCAGGGCGCGCGCGTAGGAGTACCACGGCGAAGCCGGGTCGTCCTCCAGCCCGGCGGCCGTGATCCCGTCTTCGACCATCGGCCTGACGCCGGCGAATCCGAAGGTCGCGCGCAGCATCGCCGCCGACGACGCGAAGGAGCGCATCCCGTCGGGCAGCCCGCCGGCGTCGGCCTGCCCGGTGACGTCGGCGGCTGCCTCGGTGGCCCGCAGCCATCGGCGCGCGGTGTCGACGTCCCAGCACACCGCGGCCACCCAGGCCGCGCAGTGGGCCGCGACCGGATGACCGGCTATCTTGTCTTCGCCTAGCGAGCCGAGCCAGTCGCGGACCGTCGTAATCCGGCCAGCGTCGGCAAAGTCATGCCAGTGAGCCGTGATCAGCCCGACTGCCCCGTCGGTGTCGCCCGCGGACAGCGCATGCGCGATCGCCTCCTCGGTCGACCCCGCTTCCCGGTGCCAGGCGCTCGCCCGCCTGTGCAGCAGGGGCACAAAGCGGGCATGCGCTTGCGCCCTGGCTAGCTGACCGCGCAGCATCTGGGCGAAAAGACGGTGATAGCGGTACCAGACCCGGTGCTCGTCGGCTGGGACCAGGAACAGGTTCTCTCGCTCCAGCCGCTCGATGAGCGTGGCGGAGTCGGTGCGTCCGGTGACCGCGTCGCACAGCGGCGCGGTGAACCGGTCGAGAATGGAGGTCCGGAGCAGGAACCGCCGGACGTCGGGCGCCTGACGATTGAGCACCTCTTCGGCCAGGAAATCGGCGATAAACCTGTTGTTGCCGGTGAACTGATCGATAAAGGTATGCGGCGACGGGTGGCCGCGCAGGGACAGCGCGGCCAGGTACACGCCGGCCGGCCATCCCTCTGTTCGCGCGAGCAGAGCGCTCAAGTCCGAGTCGTCGAGCGTGACCCCCGCCACCGTGGACACCACCGCCCCGGCCTGTGACCGGCTGAAGCGCAGGTCGGGCAGCCCGATATCGGCGACCTCGCCCGCGGCGCGCAGGCGCGCCAGCTCGAGCGGCGGGGTCGCGCGTGTGATGAGGACCACCTGGACGGGCTGGGGCAGGTCATGGAGCAGGCTTTCGACCTGCGCGTGGCATCTGTGGTGGTTCACCAGGTGGTAATCATCCAGAACCAGGACGACCGGCGCCCGCAAGCTGCTCAGGCGGGCGATGAGGGCCGGCAGCAGCACCCGTCCCTGCCTGGGCGCCAGCACCTGGGGCGGATCGACATCGAACTCAGGGCAGGCGCGCCGCACCGCGCTGATCACTTTCCACCACAGCCGGCTGGGGTCGTTGTCGCCGTGGTCGAGGGTCGTCCAGGCGAACCGGCTGCTATCCGCGGCGGCACGCCACTGGCTGACCAAGACGGTCTTCCCTGACCCCGCCGGCGCACTGATCAGAATGAGGCGTGCGGTTGTCCTGGACAGCCGGCCGAGCACGGCCGGCCGGTCCAGCCACTCGGAGCGCATCTCCGGAGGCTGGATCCTGGCGTCGAGTGATGCCGAGAGATCCGGGACGGACGCGAGCGGACCGGCCGGACTCGTCCCTGGAACCACAGTGACACTGTTATGCATGATGCGGCAGGGGCGCGGGGGCCAAGGCTAACACCTCACGCTCTCCATACCCACCCCCCGGCCTGGTTGAACTTTGAACATCAGCTGAACGTGGGGTGGCCGGTACCGAAACATCCGCCGACATGAAAGTTCACCCGCGACGAATGGGCCGCTGGTGGTTGGACTGCGACACCGTGGGGAGTGGGCGGCTGAGATGGGTGATTGGAGGTGCCGCCATGGCGGCCTACTACGAGATCCGCGTGGCGGGAATGCTGCCTGTCGAGGTCTTGCTGGATTACGAGTTGCTGAGGGCCGCCCCGGCGCCTGTCGAGACCGTGCTGCACGGGCCGCTGCCCGATCAGGCAGCATTGGCAGCCTTCCTGACCCGGCTCGAAGACTTCGGCGCCGACGTGATCGAGATTCGGCGGCTCAGGGAGAATCTGCGGCTGTTAGAGGCCGAGCACCTTGGCCTTGGCGGCGCTGAACTCCTCGTCGGTGAGGATGCCCTGGTCGTGCAGCCTCTTGATGTCGCTGAGCTGGTCCGAGAGGGATGGGGCCGCGGGTCCGGCGGCAGTGCTTGGCTGCCGGTCCGGTGCGGGTGCCGGCGCCGGAGGCGGCGCCGGGGGTGCCGCCGCCTGCTGTTCCTCCAGCTGGCTAATGCGCGCGTCCTGGTCCGCGTAGGCCTGTTCCTCTGCTGCCTGCCGCTGCGCTCTTCTCTTGCCCGCCACGTAGGCACCGCCGCCTACTACCGCGGCGCGCAATAGCGGTCGTCGTCTCCTGATCATGTCAGCCTCCTCGGTTCTTGGTTGAGTGCGTCGCCGGCGTCGGCCGCGTCACATCGCGCTTTCCTGCTCGGTGGGCAGGGACAAGCCCAGCGCCACCATGATTTCCGGCGCGGCAGAGATGATCTTGGGGCCGCCTACCTGGGGCGCTACGGCCCGGAGCACGCCCAGGATGTCCGCCGGGGTCGCCCCGTCGTCCAGCGCGTTGGCGATCTGCCACAGGTACGAGGCCGGCGGCGAGTCGAGAGCTATCAGCGCGGCGATCTTGACGAGGCCGAAGGTGACCGGATCCAGGCCGCTGCTCTGCTGTTCCGCCTCGCGGATGTCGACGGCCTCCCTCAGGACGTCGGCATCGCCGACCGCGAGGCCGAGCAGTGCGTTCCGTGTCGCGTCGTCCACGACGGTCCTGGGCACACTCATAGTCGGATCCTTCCTTCGGTCCGGCGGACTGCCGGTCAGGTGCCTTCCCACCGAGGCTGACGTACGTCCTGGTGGGGTGCCACCCTCGTGGAGAGTGATCACCGCACGGACCGCTCACCCTCCTCGGGTGATCTGCCGCTGGCCGCCGCGGGTCACGATGGCCGCATGCCCGGCCCGCCTCCCGATAGTTCCGGCGCGGCCCTCCAGGCCACGCGGTCGCAGCGCTGGCTGGCCCGCCTGAGTTTCGTGCTGGCGTTTCTCGCGGTCGCGGTCGTGGTGGTCTTCGCGGAGCTGAGGAG
>Ga0335075_10012718_pt1 | contig 12707 bp, 18 predicted proteins | sample Lox_Sample_24_FD_206723 | JGI IMG/M metagenome (GOLD analysis project Ga0335075, IMG submission 206723) | Soil microbial communities from Loxahatchee National Wildlife Refuge, Florida, United States - Lox_Sample_2.4 | ecosystem: Environmental > Terrestrial > Soil > Wetlands | place: USA... | reverse complement strand
TGGTATTACGAGTATCAGTGGGACCCCACAGCGGCGCAGCTCGGCGGCCGGTCGGGCGATACACCGGACGACCATTATGAGCCGGGCGATGACCTTGGAGCGCTCCAAGCTTCTGCGGGCGGAAAGGCCACCACCACTTTTGCTCCCAACCTTCAGCTTGCCAACACCTACCAGACTTCGGCCTACTTCGAGCAGCAAGTTGGCGGTTTTACGCTGCGGACTGGGCTCGTATATAACTTGCTTCGCGACATCGCCGGAACCGTAAATGCTGACCGTCCGTTAACCGCCTATAACGTTCCGGAAACGCTCTACGTTCCGGGCCCCAACGACGTGGCAACGGCGGCATCTCCCACGGTCACGGTCTGGAATCTAGCCGCTCCCACGGGTGCCCTCAACGTGTTTGAAGATCTCCCGGAAAATGACCACTACTACAACTGGGAGGTGACAGCGCTCAAGCAGAACACGGGGAAAATGTGGACGCTGATGGGCAGCTTCAACTACACGTGGAATTATGTACGGAATTTCCCAAGCGGCTTCGGTACCGGGTCGTCTTTCACACCAAACCAGCTGATCAATACCGTCGGTTGTGAGAATGTTGATCCCTGCACCAGCAATGGGCAGGCGCAATTCTATAACTGGCAGGGCAAAATCCTTAGCACGATTCAGCTGCCCCGCCGTTTTCGGATTACGCCGATTTTCCGGGTACAGTCCGGCATTCCCTTTGGCCGTTACTTCAGCACATCGGGCATTATCGCGCCACCAGGCTTGGAACCGACACTGGCAGTGAACGGAAACGTGTTGGCCGAACCTTATGGTTCGGAGCGGACCCCGACGCTTGCCCTATTCGACATCCGTGTGGACAAGGAATTTCTTATCAAAGAACGGTACGGCCTAACCGGCTTCGTCGACGTCTACAACATCTTCAACGACAACGGCGATCAAGCTGTTACGGCGGCGTCGGGGAGCAGCTTCCTGACTCCGTCGAATATTACGCCTCCGCGGGTTGCGCGGTTTGGTGTGCAGTTTGCGTTTTAGCAATCGCGACACGAAGCGACGACCTGCTGCTGACCCGTTATTGTCTGCGAGGCCGAAAGGGCGGTCGTAGAAGCCGGCTTGGGATTCGATGGAGACGGGCAACGAATGCGAATTCGTTGAGCCAACGCAGCCTTTCGAGCGCGAGCGGGGGCACGTCAGCGCCATCGGACACGCGTGCGAGACCGCTCTGCTGAATACGGCAGCATGCGTGGCCAGATTAATGAAGCCTTCATAGGAGGAGATTATGAGCAAATCGGGCGACAAAGATTTAGGAATGGACCGGCATATTACCCGGCGCGACTTCATGAACGGCGCCGCAGTTACGATCGGAGCTTCGTTGCTGCCAGGGAATACTGGCGCTCAAACGCCCACTAATGAGTTCGTTGAGCCTCCGCCACCAGCGGGCAAGGGCGCAGATACATCAGCGGAAGAGCCGCTTCTGGCTGAAGGGATTACCCAGCAGGATCCACGTTATTATCCGCCCGCCCTCACCGGAATGCGGGGAAGCCATCCCGGTTCGTTTGAAGCGGCGCACCATATGCGTAGGGAGGGCACCTGGGATCCGGCGCAGGCCGAGAAAACTGGCGAGCACTACGACTTGGTGGTGGTTGGTGCCGGGATGAGCGGATTGGCGGCTGCATACTTTTTTGTGAAGAACATCGGCCGCAGCGCACGTGTTCTGGTTCTTGATAACCACGATGATTTTGGCGGCCACGCAAAACGCAATGAATTTCGGTACGACGGACGCCTGCTGGTTCTAAATGGAGGCACACTGAACATCGAATCACCACCTCACTACAACGCGCCGTCCAAGGAGCTCCTCTCCGACATCGGCATCGACATACCCCGATACTTGGCAAGCAACGCCCAGAATCGCCAGCTTTATCCTTCACTCGGATTGCGAAGTTCTTACTTTTTCGATAAAGAAACGTGGGGCAAGGATCAGCTGGTGGTAGGAGGGGGGCGAGACTACGGCCCAAATCCCCACGGCATGACGGCGGAGTTCCTTGCCAAAACCCCTCTCTCGGAACAAGCGCGGCAGGATGTGCTGCGCCTATACGATCCGGGACAACCCGACTATATGCCGGGACTCACTTCGGCTCAGAAGAAACTGCGCTTGGCCAAAATGAGCTACAAGGATTTCTTGCTCAACGTCGCGCGGGTGGACCAGCAGGCGATGTGGTTTTTTCAAGCCCGGCCGCAAGGACTCTTCTGCGTAGGCATTGATGCGATCCCGGCGCTGTTTGGCTGGGAAATGGGCGGCTACCCAGGCTTCGATGGCCTACATTTGGACCCAACGCCTAACGGGGTGCTGGGCGACCTTCCGGGCGGTTCGCACGGCCGCCAAAAACCCATCGGCGGTGGAGAGGTTCATTTCCCCGATGGCAATGCGACCATCGCCCGACTTTTAGTGCGCTGGCTGGTGCCGGAGGCGGTTCCTGGAACTACGATGGAATCGGTCGGAACTGCCCGAGTGAGCTATCCGCTACTCGATCGCCCAGACCAAACGGCACGCATCCGCCTCAACAGCACCGTTGTCAACGTCACCCAGGATGGAGACCCGGAATCCGCCCTCCAGGCCTCGGTAAGCTATCTTCGAGGCGGAAAAGCCTATCAGGTAACGGCAAAGGCGTGCGTGATGGCCTGCTGGAACATGTTTATCCCATATCTGTGCCCGCAGTTGCCGGAAAAGCAAAAAGAAGCTCTGGCCTACGGGATCAAACGCCCAATTGTCTATACCAACGTTGCGATTCGCAATTGGACGGCGTTCCACAAACTGGGCATTTCATCGGTGAGTACTCCCACCATGTATCACAATGGCGTGCAGTTGGCGGAAGCAGTGACGCTGGGAGATCTCGAAGCTCCGCAGACCCCTGAGGAACCGATCGTTCTTCACATGGGGCGAATGCCATGTTCTCCGGGCCATTCGATGAAAGAACAGCACGTACTTGGCCGCATTGAGCTCTTCAATACCTCATTCGAGACCTTCGAGCGCAACATCCGCGACCAACTAGGTCGCATACTGGGCTCCGGCGGGTTTGATCCGGCGCGCGACATCGTCGGGATGTCCGTCAACCGTTGGCCGCACGGGTACGCGTACAGCTATAACAGCCTCGAAGACCCGATGGAGTGGGTGTATACGGATACGCCGACACGACCTTGTGTCGCCGCACGCCAACCGTTTGGGTGCATCACCATAGCCAACTCCGATGCGGAAGCAAGCTCACACACCGATGCGGCCATGCTCGCGGCTTACAAGGCGGTCTGTTATGCACTGGACCGCCGTGCCGTTCCGTTGCTGGCCTAGGGCCGGTCGATTTTCCATGCCATAGACACACTTGCGCGCGGCGTGTCAGCGGAGTCGATTCAGCTTGGAAGGTTGGGTCCGAAGGGCGACCAGTTCTCCGCCGCACGCTTTCGAGCCGATGCTGGCTAACCGTGGAATCTTAGTGTGAAGAGATCGACGGCCTACGAGGAGCGGGAAATGTCTGATCTTGAGGATCGTGCAAGAGATCTGGGAATGAAAAAACCGATTGCGCGCCGTGATTTTCTACAGGGTGTGGCGATTGGGATTGTCGGCGCCTACGCTGCCTTGCGCACAGATCAAGCAGCAGCACCACCGCCAGGAATCGCCGAATTCGATAGCGACCCGGCCGATTACCCTCGTTGCGCGCCGGCCTGCGCGTCTCGATTCGTGCGTTACTTATGAGACGCTGAAAGGGCGCTCAACCGCAAACAGCCAGGCTACATCCGGGCCCGCATGCTGCGTTTGGGAAGGTCAAACCCGCGCTGGAGATGATCGCTCTGCTTTGCCGTAAACAGGAGTGGCAACACTCTCAGCAGGTTCAGATGACAGTGGGGCGCCCACAGCGCCGAGAACGCCAGATATTTCGGCACGGGCAAGCGACAGGAAACGTTCTACCACAGCTGGATCAAATTGCGTGCCGCTGGCCTGGGTCAATCGACGCGCGGCCTCCTCGAACGGCAGTCCCGTGCGATATGGACGGGATGACACCATGGCATCGAACGCATCGATTACGGAAACGATGCGCGAGCCGATGGGAATGTCTAGGCCCTCTAAACCTCCCGGGTAACCGTTGCCATCGAAGCTCTCGTGGTGGTGAAGAATCAGAAGGCTGACGCGTTCGAACCCTGGCAGCTGGCGCAGCACGATCCAGCCGTACTCCGGGTGCTTTTTCATCAGCTCATATTCGTCGCCAGTTAGGCGGCCCGGCTTATTGAGAATCGCATCGGGAATACCGATTTTGCCGACGTCGTGCAGGAGAGCGGCGATTTCGATGTCGCTGAAGAGGCTCTCCTCCAGCCCGATTTCTGCCGCAACGTGCAGTGCCCACTCCGCGAGACGTGTGCTGTGGACACCGGTATTGAGAGCGGGCACGGCGGCCAAGGGACCGACTCGATGACGATGGCGTAGACAACCGAGATGATGTGCAGGATTCGCGGAACGGGGCGGCGGCGTGTCACAGCCCAGCCGAGCAGCACCCATGCGCACCAAAGCAGGTGCAGGAGCAGAACGGCTTCCGCGAGAATGAGGGCCGTGTGAATGGGCTGAGTCCTCCGCCTTGCAAATTGCCGTTCGTCGACTATCCACCGATCATTTGTACTCAGCTCATCTCAATTCCCGCGACGTGCTATGATCCCGGCGTCGTCCGGTGCTGTTTCCCCAAGCATTCCATCAAGGAGGGAACCATGCGCTGGTATTTCTTCGTCGGTGCTTTCCTCGTCTCTGTTCCGCACTTTCGTCAACGCGACATGAAGCGTCTGAGTGCCGCACAGGAGATTTTTGGGGCCCCACATCATGGTCGGGTTGGATGTCCTAGCGACCCCTTGATTTGAGGCCAAGTACTTCGTTGCCGATTAGCCCGGGAGCGGACGTGGATAAGGAGCTGCGCCATGAAAACGAAATACGCGGTGCTTTGCGTTTTGGGGGCCGTGCTGCCGTACTGGTTTTTTGTTCCATGGGTTGCGAAAAACGGGTTGGACATGAGTTTGTTCTTTCACCAACTGTTTGCGAGTCGGATCGGCGGGTTTTTTTGCGATGGATGTGCTGGTATCCGCCATCGTGCTTGTAGGATTCATTCTCGATGAGAGCGCCGAATTAAGATTGCGCTGGCGATGGCTGCCGATCATTGCCACCGTGACCGTGGGAGTATCTCTTGGGTTGCCGCTGTTTCTGTCTCTTCGAGAATCGGCCCTGCAACAGCGTGCAGCAACATCGCAGACAGTTCCGCGCTGATGGCTGCCCAACGCGGGAGCTGGAGGGCAGCCGCCTCGGCATCGCCACCGCCGAAATGAATAGAATAGACTTCGATACGGTGCAGAGTATCGGGCTTGAATTGCCCGGAGTCGAAGAATTCAGGTCACGCGGCTCCCGTGCGCTCAAGGTACGCGGCAACCTTCTTGCTTGCGTTACCATTCATGGCTCGGCCGAACCGGGAACGCTTATGGTCCGAATGGATGTCCATGACTGCGAACAGCTGCTGGCCGAAGCGCCCGATGTCTATTACGTGACGAACCACTATGTCGGATACCCCACCGTTCTGGTGCGTTTGTCTAGGGTCACTCCCGATGTCCTCCGGGACTTGCTACGCATGGCTCACAAGTATGTGAGCGCCAAATCCGATTCGCCGTCGCGGACATGAAAGCGCCGCAGTCAGGTGCGGCGATAACGGGCCAATGCTGCGATAGAATCGCAAACCGGAGGAGCCGCAGACCCTGTAAGACCAGTTCTTGAGGATCGGAGGAGAGCGTCATGGCGGACGAAACTCGGCACGTGGAACGCTACGCGACAACGATTCCAGACAAGCTTGGCGAAGGGGCGCGGGTGCTCGGCGCACTCCGGGACGCGGGCGTGAACCTGATTCCGTTCTGGGGATATCCCAGCGGGAGGGGGAAGGCGCAACTCGAATTCATCCCTGAGAACGGCGCTGCATTCCTCGCGGCGGCGAAGCAGGCGAAGCTGGGCGTGTGGAAAAACACAGCGCTTTACGTTCACGGCGACGACCGTCCCGGAGCCGTCGCCCACACTGTGAAGAGGCTCGCGGAGGCACGGATAAGCGTCGGCGCTTTGCAGGCGGTCGCGGCCGGCGGGGGAACCTACAGCGCGGTGATCTTCCTCCCTCGGGCCGCTGCCCGAAAGGCTGCTAGTGTTCTGGGAGCCGCGTAAGTTCTCCGGTGCCGCTAACCTAGATCAGGAATGAGACACGTTGGCATCGTCGGATGTAGCGCCGAAGGAGCCGCTCTCTGCTACCGCACGATCTGTCTGGAGGCAGAGCCGCTCGTGGGCAAACACGCCCATCCAGAGATTACTTTGCACACGATTTCCCTCGCGGAATACATGAAGTTCATTTCGAATGACGATTGGCGAGGGGTGGCAGATTTGATGCTTCGCTCGGCTCGGACTTTGAAATCTGCGGGAGCCGACTTCTTAGTTTGTCCAGATAACACCATTCACGAAGCCATGCCGTACGTCCTACCTGATTCGCCTCTGCCGTGGCTCCACATTGCCGAGGAGGTCGCCAAAGAGGCGAAGAGCAGAGGCTTTCGAAGGCTGGGGCTGACGGGCACAAAGTTTTTGGTGCGAGGCCCTGTCTATCCTCAACAGTTGAACCGTTTCGGGATTGAGTATCTGAGGCCGACGGAGGAGCAACAGGAACGCATCAACGAAATAATTTTCGACGAGCTCGTACTGGGCAAGCAGTCACCGGAGTCACTCAGCTATATGCAGCAGGTAATCGGCGAACTGAGATCGAATGGCTGCGATGCGGTCCTACTCGGCTGCACAGAGTTGCCACTGCTGATAGACCCTGGGAATTCCCCGCTGCCGGTCCTCGACTCCAGTAAGGTGTTGGCACGGGCCGCTGTTCGATTTTCCCTGTCTTCTCATCCAAACGCTGAAGCGGCGATATAATCTGCGATTCCGGCCATCTGCCGCGCCACCAAAATTCCGCGAGAAGGAACTCATGCCGATGGCAAACGAGCACGGGCAGTCATTGTTTTGCCGAACCTTGCATCACGCCAACGGCGGAATCCAGCCGGGCGATCCCGTCGAACCGTCGATTGTGCCCGCGAGCGTTTATTTTCTACCCGGAGAGCGCACGGCGCGGAAGTGCGGCCCAGCACACCGCGAAGTGCGGCGCCACGGAAACTGAGACGCCTCGGAAACTCCCGCCGTGTCCGAGACGGCTACACGATGCGCGATCTCCGGCAATGCCTGGGCGAAGACCACCACAAAATCTCGGCCTGGATTGCTAATGGTTGGCTTTGTGATCGACTGCAAGGTACGCGGCGGCACAACGGAAATGACAACGACATCCATCGCATCCGGGAGAAGGATATCTTGCGATTCCTAAAGAACCACCCTCAGGAAATCAATCTCGGAAAGGTGGACCAAGTGTGGTTCTTGGATTTTGCTGCTACTGCGGGGCCGAGAAGTTCCCGAAGCGAAAACCTCACGACATGAGACCGTTGATGAGGACTCTGTGGCAGCGTGGCGGCAGCCCTTTCCTCAAATATTCCTGCTCAGTTCGCGGAGGATGGCGGCCGTGATCAACAGTCTGCCAACTGCCCGCTAAAGGCGAAGCAGGTTCCGTCCGCCACTTGCCGTGGGATCTAAGGCATCAGACTTGTCTCGGAGATGCCGCGGCTAAACATTGAATCAAGATTTAACTGTTCGTGCAAAATCCAAAAGTTTTGCCCAAAACTGCGTAACTTCCTCATCGGTCTGTGTGCGCAGCCCCCGATTCTCAATCCCTCGAACCGCAGGCTCGCCGAAAATATGTTGCCAGTTCGCTAGCGTCTCGTCGGAATTATCCCTTGGATAAACTAGCAGGATGCTGCACCCAGATTTAGTAGATATTGTACGTTTAAAGCCCGGAGCTGGACTGGAGCGTCCTTGAAGAGTTGATCTTGGTCGGTGCGGGCCAGCGGCTCGTTCGTGCTTTCTTGATCCCGAATGGAGTTGGCCGGAGAACCGCCCGAATGAGCAAATCGATCCTGTTCCAGACCACCGGGTCGCACTCGATTTCCGTGTGCGGCTTCAGAAGGTAGCGGTCCCACCAGGGATAATCGGAGCATCTCAGAGAACTGTGCGTGTAGTCGAAGCGGTAATTCCCGATAATGCGAGTGCGTGATGGATCTTGCGCGCGAATTTTCCGGACACCGTGGATAATTCCGTGGGTCTGATAAAAGTTCGCAGCTTCGAGAACATTGGAAGGAATAACCGAATCATTGCTGCGGAATTTCGAGACGCTGTCCACTTCAACAGTCAACAGCACCGGAATGCCGTCCTTTTGCAGCGCACCTGCCAGCTGGACGACTGCGGCACCGCCCCAACTGTGGCCGTAGAGGGCGATGCATGCATCTCGCTTTTCCTCACTCGTAAGGATACCGTGAGTCTCGGCCCTTAATACACTCAGGATGTATTGGTGCGCCTGCTTTACGTGATGGTTTTCGAAGACTCGCACATCTGCTCGGGAGCGATATGTCTGGCGAAGCTTCGCGGCGAGTTGCACCTCGGAGTGGGCGGCGTTGTCGCGGCGGACAAAACCGCCGACGAAACCAATGATGATAGCGGGGGGCTCTGCGGAACCGCCCGATTCGGCAATCCCTGCCAAGGCCGTTTGGGGGCCAATCAAAAGCGCGGTCAATGCGAGCAAAGCGCTTGCTACGTAGAAGTAAGGAGAACGTTTCACGGGCCAAGCATACCAAGAGTCGCAGTGAGAGTGAATTCACCGATCGCAGGAGCAACAACTAAAAGCGCGTGCCCACTCCCTGTGAACCAGAATTCGAAGCATATATGTTTGCTCTAGGAATTCTGGTGCGAGCGTGCTCCAAACGGCCCCAGTCATCCCTGAACTCATACATCGACTCGCGGCAGTGCTTCGGGCTCTTCAGCTCCTGTTGGACGCGCGCTAGGAGGAAAACAAAGGCCATGCGTCGGTCGCTTCCGGGAGCAAAAATGCTATCCGCGCTCACGCCCAATTTGCCGACGCCGTTTACCCTCAGCCACAAAGAGCCATTGGGTGCGATGTACGGCTCGCCTGACCGATCGAGCTCCCTGAATAACCGGCCTACATATGCCTTACTGGGGATGATCCTTTCGCGCACAGCATCTTTCACCATCGCGTCGAACTGCATCCGATACTGCTTCCATTCCGCTGTCGTTCCAACAATCGCTTGTCGCTCTTTCTGGGCATCCCCGGCTCGAGCTTCATCTGCGTTCGATGCTGCTATGGTCGATACCGTATGATATCCGCCAAGCTCGACTGTCAGCATCGTTCCCGCGGCAGGGTGTTCTTCAAACTCGCCCTCCGGATTAAAACGGCCATGCACAACATAGGCTGCTGTGACCACCGGCAATTCGTGCGTTGCGAAAATCGCCATCGGAATCAAAAGCTTCTTCGACCGAAAGAGCTGCTCGGTTCCATTGCGCGGCTCGCTGCTCCGCTTGATGGTTCCCGGCAATTGCGAGAAGTGCAGCACGCAAAACTGCAATTCTCGATGGCGCAACGCGTAATCGGTAAAGCTTCGAGCGACAGCTTTTGGGCTGGTCATCCCAAAATCGTCGACCACGTCCCGGTGGGCTGAATGAGGGAAGTAGGTATCGAGAATCCCTTTCACGAAATCGGCGCAGTTGTTCGTCATTCCGTCGAAGTGATTTTTGTTGGGCAGCGCGTTGAATTCGGCTATCAGGCGCAAGTCTTGTTGTACGGAGGTATCCACGTAGAAGATGTACATGCTCCGCGACATGGTCGCGGCCACCATTTCTCTCCATTCGGCCTTGTCGCTCATCACGCAACTTTTTGCCGAACAGTATTGTGGGAGAAACTTCACGCGATATCTCTGCTCCAGTAGCGCTTTCAATCTTGGCGAGCCAAACAAGGGCCGGTTCTCGGGATTCTGGACGCCGTAGAGATATTCGTCTAGCGGGGCGATATTCCACTCGAAGCGCTGGTTTTCGCCAAGGTTGATGTAATTGCTCATGATCGAGCCGTTTTCTCCTGGGCGGCACAGGCGGAGCTTAACGGGCGACGCTGGGCAAATGCGCGAAAAATAAACGGCGGTATGGCCAGAGCCGGTGATCCATTCGGCGCTGGTGTCAAGCGACTCGTTGAGGACCACCCCGACTCCCGCGAAGGCGCGAGGGCACACTGCAACCCCAAGTAAAACTAGGAAGAGGAAGTCGCGGAAGAGTGAAACCAAGATTCCTGTTCGCATAACCCGTACCTCCTAGGGCTCGGCGCGGCCGAGTGCGGCAATGCCGTGCAGAGGGCGCTAGGCCCGCCTCCTTAATAAGGTGCAGCTTTCGAGCAGCGAAGGCATAACATCGCCATCTTTTTTTGAGTGTTTCACCCCACTCTGGCTCGTGCTTACGTTCCTTCCGAGCAATGCTGTGCGGCAGATCACCGCGCAGCGCTGATGAGTGCAGCACGTATTTTGCTTAGATGTCACGGTTTCACAGGACGTTTTCCCAAATAGCGTGGGGTATTTGCCGTATTGACAGGGGCCGGCAGCGTGGCGGTACGAGTGGCACGGGCAAGGAACATACGCCTTAATCCATTTTAGAGATTAAGGAGGATCAGCGCATGGAACTGGTAAAAACAAAACCGGTTGAACTCCAACACCAGGATGCACTTCAGAAAGTTTCGTGGGATGGACCGAACGAGCCCGGTGCTTATGTGGAAAGGAGGTCGGACGACCTCTACAGAGTTCCCCCCGAAGCGATTATCCGCGGCGGATCTCCCATAATTCACAAGGAGAGTCAGGGAGCTTCGCGGTTGGTGCTCATCAGCAGGAACCCGGTCGTCATCACACTCGAATCGCGGCTGCGCTGCGCCGAGCACAACATTGAACTCAACTTCTAAGCCCGACATTTCACATGTCGAAGGCCTGTGTTCCGGGCTCAATACGTGACTTTCAGTTGAAACGCCCAATTTCTTAGAACGGAATCGCCAGGCTTCGGAGATGGCTTCCAGTTCGTCGGCGAGTGGCAGGAAAGCTTAAACAATGAGGCTCACTTCTTTTCCACAGCTTTCAAGGAAGCCCACGGCACATTTGGTATGACGTGCGCGCTTCCATCTACCAACCGAATGTTTGCCGTCTGCATGAGCGCGTTGACGCCGACAATTTCAAAAACACCTTCGTGCTGACTGCTCTGCACTCGCTGGCCGTTCTTGGGAGGTATGAGTTTCGGTTCGGGTGACATTTTCTCCTCCAGTTGCCCGAAGTCTACCGCAAGTCTTATTGGAAAAGGAGGCGGGAGCCGCCGAAGGTATCAGACCGACCTACCAAGTGAGGTATCTCGGGTAAAGAGGAAGATCTCTACACATGGCTCAGAAAATGGCGGGGCAAATCGCGGGAGAGCTTAGCCCTTTTGACGCTCTCGCGTGGTCCCCTTACCACTGGACGCCGGGGTACAGGCTCGGCAGCCGAAAGGCGCGATAGGCGGTTGCGCCGCGCATCACCATCTGCCAGACGACCTGCCTCGAATTGGAGGGCTGACTCACTTCCAGGATGGTCGCGCCAGGCGAGGCGGAGCACAGATTCGCCAATGACTTATTTAGCCGCAGAGGTGTCCGCGACTTCGCACACCTCGCAGCGTGCCGGGTCGATGTCCACGCCGACGCTGCCTATGCCCGATTTTTCGGCGACATCCCAGCGCAGTGCCATGCCCGCCCCCCCGGCCTTATGCATCACGCATCAAGAGTTCGTGACCAGGATGTTCATCGAGTGGGTGAATTGGTTGGCAAGAGCAAAGCAATCGACGCCCTCATCGTGTCCGACAGACCGGGCGGGAACGCGACCACGGAGAGAGTCTCTCTGGCCCAACGTCTTGAAGCATGTCAAAAGGGCAACAGCGTCGGGGATTGTGAGATAAATCACAGCGACGGACAATTCCACGCTAATCGTGGTGGGCGCTGAACGCTTCGTAAACTGGATTCGATGGTCTAAACATTTGCAGGGTGAGTTTCTCGGCTGGAACCTTCTTCTTACGGGCTAAGCCCTTGAGAAGATTCCTAGCGAGCTTTTGCTGCCGGAATATCACAAGGTCCAGCCGCTTGTCCGGCTTGCGACAAGCGTGGCGTTTGGCGCTTTTTTTTACTCTGCTTAGCACTTTCATATGGCAGTGGAGGCACATTCCGTTTGAGTGATGCACACTTTCCTGCCCGCAGATCATGCAGCCATAATCGTCAAAGTAGTACCGCATTTTCTTGTAAAAGCCACCCGGAACCATTCCTCGAATCGCATCGGCAATTCGCTTGGGTAGAAACCACGGTTGAAGCAAAACATCGTCAATCTCAGAAGAAGGCCTTCTGCTCGATCTGCTGTGAACGGCGGTGGATTCTTTATTGTGGTCTTCGCTCATCATGGCTTTCTCGCGGATGAAACTGATCGAATGCTTTCGTCAATCGGTCTTGGCCCATGCGGGCATATTTCATCGTCGTTTGAATCCAGACGTGGCCCATCAGCACTTTAATCACGTCGATGCCCGCCCCACGATTGCATAAGTGCGTAGCAAACGTGACCTGACCGGCTGTTTTTGTACCAGCAGGAGTGAGAGAGAATTCACTTTGGAGGGAAGCTGGTATGCCCATGAGGAAATACAAGCCGGAGCAGATCGTGACGCTGCTGCGGCAGGTTGAAGTCGG